>Ga0315899_10000090_pt1 | contig 108674 bp, 99 predicted proteins | sample LakEriMetagenome_2_FD_203518 | JGI IMG/M metagenome (GOLD analysis project Ga0315899, IMG submission 203518) | Freshwater fungal communities from buoy surface, Lake Erie, Ohio, United States - Buoy 4 MA112 | ecosystem: Environmental > Aquatic > Freshwater > Lake | place: USA: Lake Erie, Ohio... | reverse complement strand
ATCAATCAATGGCTCAAACAATACAATCAAATCCGACCTCATCAGGCCCTGCGCATGCGCCCGCCAGCACCAGAAACAATCTTAGAAAACCGTCAAATCACCGGTACATAACAAGGGGGCTGGACACCCTTCAGACAGAATAAACGCATCGAAGCCGACATAGCCCCATCCCGCGCTTTGCGGCGTGATGGAATGGATACGACCGTCATGATCAGGCGCCGATGAATGCACGAGCAATTTTGCCATGGCCTTTCAGGGTTCAGACGAGCCCTGCCTTCTTAATCGCAGCTTTAAGATGAGCAACACCTTTTTTGGCATAGGGCAAGGATGGCGCCTTTTTCGGGTCCTGCTCTGCTTCCACAATCACCCAACCCGAATAGTGCTTTAGCGCTTCGAAAACGGGGACATAGTCGACCATGCCGTCACCCGGCACGGTGTAAACGCCAAGTTCTTCGCCTTCGCCAAGGACCGCTTTCAGGAAGCTCCAATCATGTGCCCGCGCCTTCTCCATGATGTGCGGACGCACATCCTTGGCGTGGAAGTGAGAAATCCGCGCATGATAATCACGCGCAAGCTTTGCCGGATCGGCACCGCCCCACGTCGCATGACCAGTATCAAGCAGCAGATGGGCCACATCTCCCGTCGCATGCATGAACGCGTCGATATCCTCTGCGCTTTCTACGATGGTGCCCATGTGATGATGATAGACGAGCCGTACGCCCTCATCAGCCGTCCGCTTGGCAACCTCGGTGATGCGTACGCCAAATTGTTTCCAATCGCCCGCCGCCATGTACGGGCGTTGTGAAAGAGGTTTCTGAAGATCGCCGTGGATTGCGTTCGAGGTTTCAGCGAAGACAAGCACGTTGGAGCCCATCGCCTTCAACAGATCAAGATGCGGTCGCAGCGCCTTCATCTCGGCATCGGCATCGCGCTTCAATAATTCAGCCGAATACCAACCTGAGACGCAGGCCATGTTGAAGGACGCAAGCGCCGCTTTGAGAGCACCCGCTTCGCGTGGAAATTTATGGCCGAGTTCCATGCCCTCAAAGCCGGCCTCGCGCGCCTCGCTCAAGCAGACTTCAAGCGGCGTCTCGCCGCCAATGTCATGCAAATCGTCATTTGACCAACCAATCGGGTTGGCACCAAGGCGAATAGCCATATCTGTCTACCTTCTCTCAATCACCGAGGAATTGCGATTGCATTTTCTGTTCGTAAACGGCGCGCGCAGCGTTCACCTTATCACGATCTGACACTTCCGGAACGGCCACATCCCACCAATGACCGCCTGCATCCGTCGAACGTAGCGGATCGGTATCGATCACGATCACTGTCGTCTTTTGAGACTGGCGGGCTTTTGCAAGCTCCTTCTCAAGTTCTGCAAGTGATCGAACATGCGCACTGTCAGCACCCAGGGATTTCGCGTGCACCGCGAAGTCGATTTCGGGTAGGGTTTCATGCTTCGTATCACGCAACAAGTTGTTGAACGAGGCAGAGCCAGTTGCGTTCTGTAGACGGTTGATGCAGCCATAGCCTCGATTGTCGAGGAGCACGATGGTCAGTTTAAGGCCGAGCATCACCGAGGTCGCAATCTCAGAATTCATCATCAGATAAGAACCATCGCCAACCATGACGACAACCTCACGTGCGGGATCGGCCATTTTCACGCCAAGACCGCCCGCAATCTCATAACCCATGCAGCTGTAGCCATATTCAAGGTGATAGCCGCCTGGGGCTCCGGCACGCCAGAGCTTGTGCAATTCACCCGGCAACCCACCGGCAGCGCATACGACAACATCATCTGCTTTGGCCTGCCGCTGCACGGCTCCAATGACCTGCGCATCCGATGGAAGATCGTTTTCGCCGGCGGCCGTATAGGATGCCGCATTGGCGTCCCATGCGGCTTTTTCCTGCGCAGCGCGATCACTCCAATCAGACGGAGCACGATGGCCGCGCAAACATTCCGTCAACAATTCGAGGCCAACCCGCGCATCACAGACGAGCGGTGCCGCACGATGCTTCATTGCATCGAAGGCCTGCACGTTGAACGCGAGAATGCGACGCTCCGGATTGGCAAAAAGCGCCCATGAACCGGTGGTGAAATCCTGCAGGCGTGTACCAACTGCTATGATCAGATCAGCGTCCGCCGCCAGTGCATTCGCAGCAGATGTACCGGTCACACCGATTGAGCCCATCGCCAAACGATGATCATCCAGCATGGCACTTTTGCCTGCTTGCGTTTCAGTGACAGGAATGCCGAGCGCTCCGGCAAATTGCAGCAATTCTTTCTCGGCTTCGGAATAGAGAACGCCGCCACCGGCAATAATGAGCGGCTTGCGCGCCTCCATCAGCCATTCGATCGCACGCGCCAATTCATGCGCATCGGGACCCATGCGACGCCGCAACCACAGCCGCTCCTCAAAAAAGGATTGCGGATAATCAGAGGCTTCCGCCTGAACATCTTGGCAGAGCGCTAGCGTCACCGGTCCGCAATCGGCGGGATCGTTCAGCACCGCAAGCGCGCGTTCTAGGGCGGGGATGATCTGCTCAGGCCGCGTGATGCGATCGAAATAACGTGATACGGGCCGGAAGCAATCATTGGCTGAAACGGTGCCATCACCAAAATCTTCGATCTGTTGCAGCACGGGGTCAGGGCGGCGATTGGCAAAAACATCGCCGGGTAACAGTAATAATGGCAGGCGATTGGCATGAGCGAGCGCGGCCGCGGTGACCATATTTGTAGCGCCCGGCCCAATCGAACTTGTTGCTGCCATCATGCGACGGCGGCGTGAAGCTTTTGCAAACGCAATCGCGGAATGCGCCATCGCTTGCTCGTTATGCGCCCGAAATGTCGGCAACTCATCACGAAGAGCATACAGCGCCTCACCCATACCGGCGACATTGCCATGCCCAAAGATCGCCCAGACGCCACCAAATAGCGGCTGGATCGCACCTTGATATTCGGTTTTCTGCGCAGCGAGCGCGCGCACCAGCGCCTGCGCCATGGTGAGACGGATCGTCTTTGCCATCACGATGGTCCTTGTCCGCTGGACTGCCAGAGTGCGCAGAAATGCGCGTAGCGTTCGGCCATTTGTTCGATCGCGGTTTCGTTATCAATGCGACCGGCAAGCCAGTCTTCCGCTACTGCGCCGAAAATGGAGCGGCCGATGGCGAAACCCTTGACCCAATCGCTTGCACGCGCGGCTTTGAATGCGGCCAATAATTCATCGTCGGGTCGCTCAAGCCCCAATACCACGACACCACGACATAGCGGATCGCGCTTTGCGATCGCATCACCAATCGCACGCCATGCATCCTGATCGGCTTGCGGTTCCAGCTTCCACCAATCGGGGCGTATACCGAGCGCATAGAGATGCTCAAGAACGCGCGCCACGGTGTCCGTCTTCAACGGGCCGTGTTTACCCGCAATAATCTCCACCATCGTCTCGCGGCCAACACCCTGCGCCGCTTCCATCAACTGGAGTAATCTTTCATCCTGCGTTTGTCGCAATTCCGCCGGATCATCGGGATGATAGAAGGCGAGGCATTTGACCGTTTGGTTGACCGGCCATTCGTTGAGAACGCCCGCCAGATCGTGCACGCCATCAAAAGATAGTGGGCGCGAGCCTGGCTTTTCAACCGGGCGGGCCAGCCAGAGCTTTTCGCCTTCGGCGTTAAACAGCGCGTCGCGGCCATATGTTGAATCGATCAGCATGCCATAGCCTGGACGCTGACCTGCGACGCGCGCGGCAGCCGACACAGCGAGCATCTTGAAGGGCACGATCTTGTCGCGACTGACGCTGAGGCGATCGGCCATGTCTTCCAATTGCGCCCGATGATCAATCGCAAACGCCATCAATTCATCGCCGATAACGCGCCGTGTCGTCGCGTGGTGAATGTGATTAAGTTCGGTATCATGCCTTAAGGCACGATAGGGCGACCCGCGTGTCAGAAAATGCTGCATTTCCGTAAAAGTCGGATATTCGACGGAACAGAGCAGACGGGAAACTGCAAACGCACCGCAGGCATTGGCCCACGCACATGTCGTTTCTAATGGCTCACCGCGCAGCCAACCGCGTAAAAAACCACCCATAAAGGCATCGCCCGCGCCGAGCACATTATAAACATCGACAGGGAAGCCTGGCCCCTTAATGCCGTCTTCGAGCGATGCAGTAATAGCATCGGGAAAAGCGACGCAGCCCATGGGACCACGCTTACAAACAATCAGCGCCTTGCTGATAGCCCGGATATTGCGTAGCGCTTGCAGCGTATCTTCCGTGCCGCCCGCAATATGCAATTCCTCTTCGGTACCGACGATCAAATCGCAATCGGCGAGAATGGGCTTCAAATGCACCGTTACATCGTCCGATTTGATATAACGTTCCTCGCCCGCGCCGTGGCCAGCGAGGCCCCAGAGATTGGGTCGATAATCGATATCGAATGCCACTTTGCGGCCATGCTTCTTGGCAAGCCTAATGGCCTTGCGTTGTGCCGCGGCTGGCTTGGCCATCGAGAAATGCGTGCCCGAGACAAGAACCGCTTTCGCGGAAGCGATGAAGTCTTCCACGATATCGTCTTCGCAGAGCGCAGAATCGGCACAATCGGTGCGATAGAAAATCAGCGGAAACGTCTTATCGTCACGTATGCCGAGAATAACGAGCGATGTCAGGCGATGCGGATCAGTGATGACGCAGCGCGTATCGACACCGCCTTGAGCTAGCGTTTCGCGAATGAAGCGGCCCATATGTTCATCGCCGACCCGAGTGATGACGGCTGTCTTAAGACCGAGCCGCGCCGCGCCGAACGCCGTATTCGTAGGCGAACCGCCAATCGCTTTAGAAAAGCTCCCCATGTCCTCTAGGCGTCCACCCACCTGCTGACCATAAAGATCAACGGATGAGCGACCAATCGTAATGACATCAAGCTCCTGAACACTCATTGAAGCTTCCTCACACAGATTATCCATCACACAATAATTGTAAGATGTACATTTTTTACACTTTGGTATTCTAAATTCAATAGATCTCTTTCCGACACTTTGAGATAATACATTCGGCTAAGTCTCGGCGCTTCAATTAATATCCTAATATTGCATTTTTTTCCTTTAAAATAATGACTCCCACAATCCAATAAATCCTAATATACTACATACTTTTATGGCATTTCTATGCTATCAGTCGGCAAGCGTCAAAAGGACAGGTTGATGATCTGAGATTTGCGTATTGCCATCATAAGCGATGTCCTCAATACGCTCGACGAGGTCCTCACTAACAAACATAAAGTCGCAGCAGTGCGGCAAATTATAGGTCTGATCATAAATACAGAAAGACGGCGGATGCGACGCATCTCCATTTTTGATTTTCCAAGCATCGTACAAAGCTGGAACGTCCTCACCAAACGGCTCTTCGATCAGCGTTTTCAATGGATCATTTGGGAGCATGTTAAAATCACCCATGATTAACGAGGATGCCGTTTCAGAATGTGGAACAAAAGGCCCATAAGTCTTGACCGATGGCCGCGCGGCTCGCTCGGCTGCAAGACGGTGAATGGTCCGAAGACCCTCCACCTCATAACCGCGTAAAAACGCTGATGAATATTCAAGATGCGTGGTCATGATGTGAACGGGACCGAAGGATGCCATAACAATTGCATCTACCACAACGCGTGGCATGTTCGGAGTAATATCTCCACCCCATGGCAGAATATGGCGCATGACTCTACCAACAGGGAGTCGTGATAACAACATATTACCGAAGCGCTTTCGACCTCCGCCATGACGTGGGACATCGACAGCTATCCCTTCAAATGCATGAAATTCTGACATTAAATCTCTGATGATCTCAAACTGGTTTTCGCCGTCAGACCCCTCTAGATCAGCATATCCATCTGCTATCTCTTGAAGACAAATGATGTCAGCATCCGTTGCGCGGGCATATGCCATACCTCGAGCTAAATCGAATTTTTTATCGATACCAAGGCCCCATTGAATATTCCACGTAAGGATTTTCATGTTTTCACCTTATCCCTGCGCGCATGAAGCTTTGCACAAATTGTCGTTGAAAAAGCAGGAACCCTACAATCAACGGGGCCGCGCTAATGAGTGTTGCTGCACAGATGATGGACCAATCAATTCCTTGATCCGTGGAAGAGAAGACCTGCAACCCGACTGTTAGCGGTCGCGCTTCTACCGAATTGGTGACAATCAGCGGCCAGAGAAAATTATTCCAGTGATGTGAAACGGAGACAAGTGCATAGGCAAGATAAACTGGCTTAGCGAGTGGAATATATATTCTCCAAAGAATCTGTAAGGCATTGGCTCCCTCAATCCGCGCCGCATCGTCTAATTCAGCAGGAACAGTTTTGAATGTTTGCCGTAAAAGGAAAATTCCGAAAGCCGAAGCCATATAAGGCAACGCCATCGCAGGGATTGTATCGATGAGCCCAAAACGGGACATTGTACGATAATTTTCTACGATAAGAACGTCTGGCATAATCATCAGCTGCGCGAGAACAAGCGCAAACAATATCCCACGACCAGGGAATTCGTAACGTGCGAATCCATACGCAGCGAATGTACATAATATTAACTGGCCAACAAGAATGGTTGTTACCAAAAGGAATGTGTTTATTGCATAACGGGCAAATGGCGCCGCATCTAGAGCACGTTTGAAGTTATCGAGCGTCCAGGGTGCATCTAGAACAAAACGAGTTGAGTATTCAGGTGGATGGAAAGCTGTCCATACAGCATAGGCGAGCGGCATAATCCAGATCAGCGCGAGCAACCAAGCACCCAGCGTTTCAAGCGCGAGAACTGTACCACGCGGCTCATAGGGGTTCGAGCGGTCCATCTTTCACCTATAATGAATTCGGCGCTCAAGTATGCCGTATTGGACAGCAGCAATAAGACCCAGTGTAGCCAGTAAGACAGTCGTCAAAGTGGCTGCGTAGGCCGTATCCCAATATTTGAAGCCAACTTCATAAATATAATAAAGTAATAGACTTGATGCATTGTCCGGCCCACCATGGGTAAGAACAAAGACGTGATCCACAAGTCGAAAGGCATTAATCATCGCATTGATAAGGATAAACAATGTGGTAGGCATCAAAAGCGGCCATTGCACACGGCTAAAATACGTCCATCGCGACGCGCCTTCGAGCGAAGCTGCCTCGCTAAGCGCTGGCGAAATCTGCTGAAGCGCGGCCAAATAAAAAATCATAAAGAAACCAGCTTCCTTCCAAACAGCGACAACAGTAACGCAGAATAGAGCTGTTTTATTTGAACCTAGCCATGGCCAACTAGGCATACCAAAAAGACTCGTAACTTGCTCAAGAAGACCATACTGTGGTGTAAAGAAGAAAAGCCAAATATTAGCAACTGCAATCATTGGTAAAATAGTCGGTGTAAAAAACGCCATCCGCAAAGCGGTCCGCCCAGTAAGCTTATCATTAACCCAAAGAGCCATTACCAGCGCTAATGCGATCGATAAAGGCACAGTGCCTGCAACGAAGATCACATTATTCAGCGCTGCTTTCCAGAAAACAGGATCAGACGCCATCTGAGCATAGTTATCAAGGCCAACAAAGCGAGCAGGGCGGCGACCTTTGGGGGTGGAATAGAAGCTGTCTATAACCGTCGCTATTGCAGGCCAATGAGTAAAAACTGCCAACACACTAAGCGCGGGCAAAATCAAAAGCCAACCGTGTATAGCAACAGAAAACCGTTTCATGGCTTAGTGCGGGCCGCTTTATTTTAAAAGCGGCCCGGCTCCGTTCTTTATTTGTAATCTTTGAGGATACGAGTAGCTTCTGCTTGCGCATCTTTCATTGCAGCGGTTGCAGTCTTTGTACCCGTAAGCGCGGCCTGCAAGCCATCATTCAATACCTTCGTTACCCGCTGATTATCATGTGTCGAGAACTCCGCTACTGAGAAGGGAAGTTGATCGCGCGCGACGGCAGCTTGCGGGAATTCGCCGACATATTTTTTCATCGCCGGAGTTTCCCAAGAATCCGGCCTTACAGCGACATACCCGGTATCAATTCCCCATTGCGCGGCACGTTCCGCAGATGTGATCCATTTAATAAATTTGAATGCAGCTTCTTGCTCAGCACGTTTCGCCTTCTTGAAGATATAGAAATTACCTCCACCGGTTGGGCTTCCGCGCCGCTTTTCTGCTGGAAGCATGGCCACACCGAAAGGAAACTTCGCATTCGACCGCACATTGGTGAGGTTGCCAGTCGTAGTCCACATCATTGCAACTTTGCGCTCGAAAAAATCCTTCGGCGTTGTACCCCATTCTACAATTCCGGGCGGATGCACTTTAATTTTAGTCGCAAGGTCGATCCAATATTGCAATGCAGTCGAGACTTCAGGCTTATCAAAATAGACTTCCGTTCCCGCTGAATTCATCAGAGTGCCACCCGCAGGTGTAGTGAGACCCTGGAAGAGCCAATAGGGAAAACCGGAAGAAGGTATTTGCACACCCCATTGCGTGACATTGCCAGATGCATCACGCTTAGTAAGCTTTTGAGCGAACGAGGTCATTTCTTCCCACGTTTGAGGCGGCTTTTCTGGGTCTAGCCCCGCCTCCTTGAATGCGTCCTTGTTCCAGTAAAGCACGATGGTGGAGCGTTGGAAGGGAATTCCCCATGTTTTGCCACCAGTCTGGCTATTTTCCATGAAAGCGGGATAAAAGCTCTTCAACCATGCACGGTCTTCGTCCGTTTTGATGAAGTCGTCGAAGGGAACGATCGCCTCTTCATCAATTAATGTAAACATATCGGTTGAAAGAAGGACGGACGTCACAGGTGGCGTACCGCTCTTATGAGCCGTCAACGCTTTAACGATTGTGTCCTGATAGGAGCCGGCATAGATTGGCTTCACATTAAGGCTAGAATTGTCTTTCTGAAACCCTTCAGCAAAGCTATCGATCAGCTTTGTGATAGGACCACCTACTGCAACAGGATAAAAGAACGAAATCTCCGATGCGCTTTGACCAAGCGCTGGTGTACCGATCGCGGCGCCTGCAGCAAGAGCACCTAAACCGCTTAGTAAGTGACGCCGATGTGGTTTGAAAGTCTGTGTCATATCTCATGCCCCTTATTGGATGTTTCAGTGATACGAAGACCGGTGGACCGATCAAAATAGTGAATGTCATTGTCATGCACGCGAAGGCGAATAATTGTCCCTTGGCTGCATGCAAATTGTCCAGGGACACGTAATAAAACTGTGTGAGAGCCAATCATGGCTTCAACAAGCGTATCTGCGCCTAGATATTCAGCACTAAGAATAGTGGCTTTTACCCCATTGTTATCGAGTGAAATATCTTCAGGACGAATGCCTGCAAGAACTGCATCATTGCTGCTGGGAAATAGAGCCGCGAGGGGCAGCACGTTCATCGGTGGTGTACCGATAAATGATGCTGTAAATATTGTTGCAGGATGCCGATAAAGTTCTTCTGGTGTTCCTTGTTGCTCAATACGGCCATTATTCATAAGCACGATGCGATCGGCCATGGTCATTGCTTCGATCTGATCATGCGTCACGTAAATCATTGTCATCCCGAGCCTTCGCTGCAAAGAGCGAATCTCGCGACGCATTTCAGCACGCAATTTTGCATCAAGATTAGAGAGCGGCTCATCCATCAGGCAGACAGGTGCTTCAGCAACAATAGCGCGGCCTAATGCAACACGTTGTTGCTGTCCTCCTGAAAGCTGGCTAGGTTTGCGTTCGAGATATGGACCGAGCGCCAGTAATTCGACGGCACGATTCAGGCGGCGCGTTTGTTCCGCCGCAGCTACTTTGCGGACGGAGAGACCGAACAAAATATTGTCGCGCACGGTCATGTGTGGAAACAGGGCATAATTTTGAAACACCATGGCAATGCCGCGTTTCGCTGATGCCTCTTCCGTCACATCGCGCCCGCCAATGAAAATACGACCGGAAGATACGGGCTCAAGCCCAGCAATCATTCGGAGCGTTGTCGATTTACCACAGCCCGATGGACCCAATAAAACGAGAAAGGTAGCGTGCTCAACTGTAAAGTTAACGTGATCAACTACGTTCACTGTCCCGAAGGTTTTAGCGACGTTCTCGAGGTCAATTTTTGCGCTTACTTTCATTTAAATGACATATCCTCAATCAACTGCCAACCTTAGCAAGCACGTCGGCGCGAAGAAATCGTTCTATCACTAGCATGAAGAGGACGGAAGGAACGAGAAGAATTAACGCCGTAATCGACGCAATCTGGTAGTTTCCACCCATCGATGCATTGTAAAGCAAGAGTGGAAGCGTGGTCACCTGCGGAACACCTACAAAAAACGTACCCGTAAACTCATCAAGCGATTCGAGAAATACGAAAATAGCACTAGCGATCAATCCAGGTGTTGCGAGGGGAAGTGTGACCGTACGAAATGTTTTAAGCGGCGAGGCGCCAAGATTGCGGGCTGCCCATTCAAGATCACGATCGATTGCCGCAAAAGCAGCTGCCGCAATCCATACAGAATAAACAAGGCCATGCGCTGCGTGCACTAGGACTACGCCAGCGATGGTGCCGTTGAGGCCCAGACTATAAAATACCCGAGCGACATTGATGTAAATGGCAACAGATGGGAATGCCTGCGGCAATAAAAACGCAATCATCAGCAGCATGCGCAAAGGCAGACGTAAACGGGCGAGCGCATAGCCAGCAGGAATTGAGAAAGCGAGGGCGACTGCGACGGTAAGGAGCGCAATCCAAACGCTGGTGGCAAGGGAGCGCATAGCATCGCCCGTTGGACGGAATACAATGTCCCAAAAGCGTGTTCCATAAACGACAGGCAATTTGAAGGGCGTGTACCAGCGCTCTGCAAAGGACCAGAGCACAAGATTAATAAGCGGCCCCAAGATGACGAAGGCAAACACGGCGATAAGCACAGCCTTCATCAATATTGAAATCATTGGATGACGCAAGATCATCGCGGCGCCTCACGTGTCTGATGCCGCAGATACAACCAAGCTGCCGCACCACAAATAAGATAAGAGATAACACCGAGAGCATTGGCCGTGCCATAATCGCCGTACGAATTGATACGAAATGCCATATCAACGGTTAACATCGTGGGTTGAGAACCAGCCACCATTAACGGAACCGAGAGCACCGACATCATTGTTACGAAGGACAAGACGAGGCCCACAGTGAGTGTGGCACGAACTTGGGGCAAAACGAGTTCGATGAGAATACGCGGCTTAGACGCACCGAGATTACGACCTGCCTCGATAGTGGCACGATCGAGTGAAGCCATTGCACCTGCAAGTAAAAGGGTAACGAAAGGTGCTTGCTTCCACACAAATGTGAGAATGATTCCACGCCAATCAAGAAAGCTCGTTGTCGTCAATGGATCGGCCAACCCAAGCGCAACAAAGCTATTATTCATTAAGCCATTTTTAGCAAGAAAAGTGCGCATGCATTGCGCTGCTACGATGAAAGGGATGAATAACGGCCAACGATAAAGGGCACCAAGAGCGATCACCAGCCAGCGCGTTTCCGAGAGAATGATTGTGCCGGCAATTACGATGGAAACGAGCCCGATCAATATTGTCGAGGTAAAAACAATGAAAATTGTGAAGGCGATATCGGTTGAATATAATTCCGCAGCGCGGACGAAATTTGCAATGGTGAACTGCCCCTCCTTATTCGTCAGAGATGAAAAAAATGAGAGACCGAAGGGCAAAACGAAAAGCACACACACTAGCGCTAAAGCCGGTGCAACAAGTATGAGTCCGTGTCGGTGAGATGTCGTTTGCATGGGAGAAAAGGCGGGGCTCAAGCCCCGCCCATCATCGATCAATTCGCGACCTTCTTCTCGTAACCCTCAAGGATATCATTAAAGTAGGGAGTGATTGGGAAGGGCTTACCTTTCTGGGCTAGATCATTCGGTGTGATATCGGCAAATAATTTCTGCCAATCAGCTGGGTTCAACTTGCTCTGCAAATACTGAGCGTCGATACCCGGATACCAATTAAAGCGTTTAACGATGCCTTCTGCCTGTACATCCGGGCTCGTTGCCAGTGCGATGAATTTTTCAGCAAGCTGCTGCTTACTGCTTTTGGCGGGTACGGCATAATACATGGGCTGACCAGGCATACCGGGCGAAACAAGCTTCAACTTCATGTTGGGAGGCAATTTGCCTTCGTTCATCCATGAATAGAACATGTCAACCCACACTGGCCCCATAGCGATTTCGCCACGGTTCAGCATATCGAGTGTGCCAGCATTGCCCGGCGTTATGACGACATTGGCATTAAATGTCTTAAGATCACCGAGCGCCTTATCCCACGACGATTTACTTGCTGCGTCGTAGGGGCCCTTCATTAACTTGTCACCATCTCCGCCAAAAGCATAAACCCAGCCAGTAACAAATGCGACGCCTGACATGCCGCCTTTAATTCCATTATAGCCGAATTTCTTTGGGTTCTTTTTTGTCCATTCGACCAATTCGGCATAGGAATTTGGAACGTCTTTGACGAGATCCGGATTATAAGCGAGCGCTGTTTGCGAATGGAACATCGGCATCACGAACCCAGACACATTGGAGCCAAGAGCGTTATTAGCGGAATCACGAGATACAAGCTTTCCTGTATCAATTTTGTCACGGTATTGTAGGAGCAGTTTATCTTGAGCCATTTGGCCAGCCATTTTCTGGTGGACGACGATCACGTCAAAATCACTCGGCGCAGTACCTGAATTCTGCGCTGAGAGCTTTTCAAAAATCTTCTGCGAACCACCATCGCCGGGGCCTGTACCGACTGCCACGACCTTAACACCTGGATTGGCTTTTTCGAACATAGGGCCAAGATAGTCTTTGATGTAATCGACCATATTTTGGTCGCCTGCCGTCGCAACATTAAGGGTCGTTTGTGCATTGACGACCGTTGCGGCCATGAGCGCTCCGGCAGTGACGAGGGCTTTGCCCCAATACGATTTTATTTTCATTTACTTCCCTCCTCCTCGACGGCCATAGTGGCCGGGAAAACATGAATTTTATTAGGGTCTAGCGTCACCGTCACGGCGGTACCTGGCTCGATTGCGTCATCACCCGACACGGCAATGACGGTATCACTAGTCTCTACTGCAAAACGATAGAAACCACCTGGGTAAGAGCGGTTAATCACGCGTCCTTTGATACCGGTTGCAGACGTATTCGTATCCAGGCACGCAGCCTCATCCCGAAAATAGACAATAGCGCGGCCATCTGATTCCGATAGACGAGCTGGCAAGCGATAGCCTTCGCATTCTAGTCCTTGGCCGCTATCGCGAAAATTTAGACGATTTTCAGCACCCATGAAGCGCGCCAGGAATGGAGAATTCGGCCTATCATAAACATTTTCCGGTGTGCCAATTTGAGCAATATGCCCACGGTCCATGACGACGAGCCTATCAGCCATCGTCATCGCTTCTTCGCGATCATGAGTTACATGAATGACAGTTAGGCCAAGTGATTGTTGGATGGCTCGGATTTCGTGCCGCATGGTGAGCCGAATCTTTGCATCGAGATTTGAGAGCGGCTCATCGAGCAGAAGAATCGAAGGCTCGATTGCGAGCGCCCGGCCAAGAGCGACCCGCTGTCTCTGCCCGCCCGACAAATCCGTGACCTTGCGCCCACCCAACCCTTCAAGCGCCAACATAGAAAGAAGACCATCAATCTTTGACGCAATCTTGGAGCGGCTTTCCTTTCGGAGCTTGAGACCGTAGGCCATATTCTCAGCAACCGTCATGTGCGGCCACAGTGCATAAGATTGAAATACCATTGCCATCCCACGCGCTTCGGGTGGAACAGTCGTTAGATCCTGACCATCGACTTCTATTCGCCCTGAGACAACTGGAACAAAGCCGGATAGCGTTCTAAGCAGTGTGGTCTTGCCACAGCCTGAAGATCCGAGAAGAGCGGTGAAACTGCCTGCTTCAAATCCAAGGTCTATACCATGCAGGATTAGCTGCTGACCGTAGGCAACCTTTAGGGCATGGACGCGTATGTCCCCACCCCCCGTTTGTGCCATGTCCCCCTCCCCCAAAAATAATTGTCTTTGTCGAGGCATGCGTCACTAGAAAAATAATATGACAGTATAAACGTAAGCCTTGCAAGGAGTGATTTGTGTTGTTGTATATGGCTCGAAGCATTTATTCGCACAGTGAAATCGCTCCATTTTTTATTATAAATACAGGCACTTAGTCAATATTTGAGGATGGTTTTTGTGTGGCGCAACATAATAGAAGTTTCTTGAGGGGCAACCTCATTTCGCAGCGCGCAATCGCGTCGTAAGTATCTGATCCGACTTTTCAAGAAGTGGATAAGCGATAGCTGTGAGATGAGCACTGATTCTTTTTAGATCTCGCAAAATGTCCAAATGCAAGGCACTCGTCGCAATAGTCTCTGGCGTTCCGCGCTCGAGACGTTCTAAATGCGAGTGCATTGCCAATCGCTCGCGCTCGCGGATATCATCCTTCGCTGCCACCATTTGCCGTGCCTTTTCCAGATCGCGGGAAAAGAATAGCGTCATAGCAAGCTGAAGTTGAGATCTGACTGCGGCGTGCATCTGCTTTATTTCACTCCAACCGTCATCTGAGAAACGGACGCCAAGACGTGCTTTCTTCCGAGCAAGCGGTGCCAAACTTTTATCGATAATATCACCAGCATGCTCAAGGTTGGTCGTAAATAGAATTAATTCAAAGGCTCGCGCTCTGTCATCGTCGCTCAAATGCCGCCCGCCAAGGCGAGCAAGGTATAATTTTATTTCCTCTTGGAGAAAATCGACTTCATCATCCAGAGCCTTAAGCTCTTTCTCACTAGCTTTATCATGAGATTTGAAATAGCGCATTGAAGCTTCGAGCATACACTCGACACGATCTGCAACGCGCAATGCCTCACGTGAAACTCCTGCCAAAGCTAATGCTGGCATTTCAAGAGCTTTTTCATCAAGATGTTGCACACGAATTCGACTGGTCTCATTCGGTAAATCCGGCCATATTTTTTCGAGGACTACTGCCAGCGCTTTAGCAGATGAAATTCCAATGAATGCAATAGCAATGTTAAAAACAAGATGCAGATCAACAACGAAGCGAGCTGGGCTCGCTGGAAACATGCTTAGCAGTTGCGGCCAAATTGCGACACAAGAAATGAATATCAGTGCCGTCACTATCCGACCAAAAAAATTCGCAACGAGCACTCGACGAGTAGATACACATCCGTGTATTGAAAGAAATATTGGAATTAAAGCGGAACCAATATTTGCACCAATAACAAAATAAAATAATGTTTCAAGACTAATTGATCCTACAGCCGCTAATGCAGCAAGCGCGAGAACCATCGCAATACTTGAATGCAAAATTATCGTCAGAAACGCTGCCGCAGCCACTGCAAAAATTGGCTCCGCGCCAATTCGTTCTAATACTAATATAAATAGCGGCTCTTTAGAGATTCCACTCAAAGCATCACTTATCATCCCAAGAGCTGAAAGAACAAAACCAAATCCTAAGGCAATAGTACCATAGGATTTTGAAGCATCGCGGAAAAGACCTAGAGCGGCAACACCACCAATCGTTATTAGAAATGGTGCGATAGCGGTACTGCGGACAGATAGAATTTGAACGATTATTGCTGATCCAAGATCTGCTCCAAAAACTGATGCTATAGCAGCACTGCTTGAGATAAATCCGCGCTCTACGAATGCTGTGACCATCAAGCTTGCTGCAGCACCACTCTGTAGAGCGGCAGCCATGGCAACTCCCATCATTGTAGCTAGTAGGCCTGATTGACCGACGCGACGTAAAATCGCGCGAAGTCGATCACCGAATGCTGAGAGCACCTGATCACGAACGAAGCGAATACTCCAAAGAAGAAGGATAATTCCGGCTAACAGCGGTAACGAGCCAGTCGTCAACATTTCGCACACCATTGCTTATTCTGTTTTAATAAGTTGATCTCCCAATGGCATCGAATGCAATCCCGCACTGCAACATAATGTAGCCATGGGAGTTTCGATATACTGCCCCCTTAAAGTTGAGCAATGATTGGAAAATTCCAGTTCTAAATGGTCTCGATTACGGGAAGTAGGTCACGCCCAATGGCTTCGACCAGCCTGTAACGGTACCCGCGCTGCATCCGGTCGTTGACGATCACAAGCTTACCAGGCTGCCGCCTGCTGGTATCAGCAGGTTTCTTTGAACTGGATTGAGGCATTTGGGCGGAGCGGGTTCCTGAATCGCCGCCGAACCCTGGCCTGTTCGTGGCCATATAGCCAGATCCCCTCGCGCTGCCCTGCTGCGACTAGCTTCCATACCGCCTGAGGCTGACGTCTGGGATGCGCTTCTCAACGACTTCTTCAATAGCAAGGTCCAGCTCCCCTGCCATAACCGCTTCGATAACGGCTTGGATCGCGCCGGGCAGCTCAGAGCGATCCGTAAGCAATACTGTCGTCATCTCTCCATCCCTCTTCAAAAGCTTGCTGCCATAGTAGACGCTGAAGAAACAGCCCGCCGCGTTAATCCAATACCAAGGCCTTACCCGCTTGGGACGTTCGATACGAACACGCTGGCCATCCGAGCTGGTAGCCCATACTCGCCTTAATGGTTCGTACCGTTCGCCGCTGATCAATGCTTCAGCCAAGGCTAGCTGCTCTTCCAGCTTGCTGATAAGCTTATTGCGTCGTTGCTCGACCTTTGTGAGCAAGCGCCTTTGTTGCTGCGCGACCAGTTTGAGTTTTTGTAGATGCTTCATCCGAAATGCTCCCAGCTATGGGACTGGGCGAGCTGCCAAGCATTTCGCAATGCTGCAGTCGCTCGAAGCAAATTTCCTAGAAATGAAAATCTAATGTACTAATAACACCCTTTGATTTCCCCACAAGCTTTTGAAATCCTTAGTTCAGACAAAAAGGTTTTTGCTGTGCTCAGCATTATTCATTGCAAATATCCGCCAGCGTGCAGATTCAATTAGATTTAGTGAGCCAAGTTTCCCGCAAACATAGCGGGAGCACATTCCAAATTCTGGTTATTCAACGGGTTTTGAAAAACAATATTTTCATATCAACCCATCCGAGCTGAAGCATAACTACCCGGGCTTGCAGGAAAGACAACCGTTTTACTACCATTTAAAAATACTCGGCGATGAATATGAGCATGTACCGCACGAGCGAGAACTTGGCTCTCCACATCACGACCAAGAGAAATATAATCTTCTGAATTTTGCGCATGAGTTACGCGGACAATGTCCTGCTCAATGATAGGTCCTTCATCAAGATCCGCCGTAACATAATGCGATGTCGCACCGATTAGCTTCACGCCGCGCTCGAAAGCCTGTTTATACGGGTTGGCACCTTTGAAGCTTGGCAAAAAGGAATGATGGATATTGATGATCTTGCCTGCCATCTGGCGGCACATCGTGTCTGACAGAACCTGCATGTAACGCGCGAGCACGATCAGTTCTGCTCCCGTCTCGTTGACGATGTCCATCTGGCGCGCTTCGGCTTCGGCTTTGTTCTCCTTCGTTACCTTAATGCAGTGGAAAGGAATGTCGTGATTAACGACGACCTTCTGGTAATCGTGATGATTTGAGACCACCGCTGCAATATCGATCGGCAAAGCGCCGATCCGCCAGCGATAGAGAAGATCGTTCAGGCAATGACCAAAGCGCGAGACCATGACGACCACCTTCGTCTTCTGCGCCTCGTCGTAGAAACCATATTTCATGTCGAACTTTACGGAGATGGCTTTGAATTCTTGCGTGAGCACCTCGACCGTTTTTCCTTCTTCGCTGATGAAGCTGACGCGCATGAAGAACCGACCCGTCTCCATATCGTCGAATTGCGCGCTGTCAGTGATGTTGCACCCCGCAGCCGCAAGAAAACCGGAAATGGCGGCAACGATCCCGCGCGTCGACTTGCAGGTTACTGTTAGTATATAGGCGTTCATTTTTACGATCCTATCCCTCAACTACGCAAGCGCGCGCCTTCTGGATCGAAAGGCGGATGCGTGAGAATACGCGCATCGATATCGCGTCCAAGAATTGCAACACGAACGCTGGCCCCGGGTACGCAGGCACTGGTTTCCACATAGCCAATGGCCAAAGACTTACCTACGGCATATCCATAACCGCCTGTCGTAACGTTGCCGATGGGCGTGCCGTCGGTCGCAAAGATCGGCTCGGCACCGCTCGCATCGGCGTCTGTCGCGTCGATTTCAAGCATGCACATCGTGTAACGTGGCCTTTCCGATGCGATCTTTTCCCATGCAGTGCGGTTTAGGAAGGGCTTGTCCGATTTCATCAATCCGCCGAGCCCGCTTTCCTGCGGCCAATATTCGGGCGAATAATCGCGGCCCCACGAGCCGTAACCTTTTTCAAGACGCAGGCTGCCTAGCGCACGGCTGCCCACCGGGCCGCCGCCTGCTTCTTTTGCCGCATCAAGCAAAGCGCGATAGAGTTTCGGTTGGTCGGCTTCGTCGCAATAGATTTCCCAGCCGAGATCGCCGGTGAAACTCAGACGCAAGCCGATGCAAGAGACACCCGCCACCTCGATCCGCTTCGATCTCATGAATGGAAATTCCGAGTTTGATAGATCGGCATTGGTAAGACGCGAGAGCACGTTGCGTGCAAGCGGGCCTGCGACATTGAAGCCGCACAATTTTTCCGTCACGCTTTCAAAATGAGTGCTTTCAGGTAACGGTACCTGCTTGAAGAAGCGTGCATGGAAACGCTCGGCCATACCTGAACCGAAAATGCGATATTCTTCATCCGCGAGTTTCGTGACAGTGAAATCGCCCGCGACACCGCCATTCACGCCGATCATCGGCGTGAGGCAGATCTGGCCGATTTTCTGCGGCATCTTGTTAGCGAACAGCGCGCTCAGCCAATCATAAGCGCGCGGCCCCTTCACCATATATTTCGCGTAATTCGAAATATCGATTACGCCCACTTTTTCGCGCAGCATGCGCGCTTCGCGACCGACCGGCTCCCACCAGTTCTGCCGCGTGAAACCATACGTCTCTGATTGCGGCTCGCCAGGTGCTGCATACCAGAGCGGGTGTTCCCAGCCATAATTGAGGCCGAAGACCGCGCCGATGGATTTCTGCATGTCGTAAACAGGCCGGGTGCGCATGGGGCGACCGGCGGAACGCTCTTCGTTCGGGAAATGAATCTTGAAGCGGTTTGCATATTGATCGGCGACGCGTTCTTTGACAAACTGCGGATTGGCCCACAGGCCGAAGCGCGCCAGATCCCACGCGAAAAGATCGAGCGACGGTTCGCCTTCGACGATCCATTCCGCCGCCAGCCGGCCGAGGCCACCCGATTGCGAAAAACCGGGGATGATACCGTTGCAGCAGAAATAATGGGTGAGCTCCGGCACAGGTCCGAACAGCGCGGCGCTGTCGGGCGACCAGATCATCGGGCCGTTGATGACCCGCTTGATCCCGGCGGTGCCGACCAGCGGAACGCGGTCGATCGCGCGCATCATGTTTGGTTCGATGCGTTCGAGATCGTCGGGGAAAAGATCATGGCCGAAATCGAGCGGTGTCGATTTCTCCGCCCAGAAACGCATGTCCTTTTCATAGGCGCCGACCAGCAGGCCAAGCCCCTCCTGACGCAGATAATATTCGCCGTCGCGGTCGGCCACGGAGGGCAGACGGCGGCCGAGTCCGGCCACTTCCGGGATTGTCTCCGTGACGAAATATTGATGCTCGGTGGGAATGAGTGGCAATTCGACCCCAGCCATGCGGCCCACCTCGCGCGCCCACAGCCCGGCCGCGTTGATCACCCAATTCGTATGGATCGATCCTTGTTCGGTCTCGACAATCCATGAACCGTCGGGTTGCGCGTGCGTGCCGATGACGGGGTTGAAACGCTGGATTTCCGCACCCATCTGCCGCGCGCCTGCCGCATAGGCGTGCGTCACGCCAGACGGATCGACATTGCCGCCGTCCGGCTCATACATGATGCAGCGGATGCCATCGAAATTGACGAAGGGATGGAGCTTCTCGGCTTCGGCGCGCGACACTTCGTGAAAGTTCATGCCGTAGCGGCGCGCTTTTGCCGCCTGAATGCGCAATTGGTGTTCGCGCTGTTCGGTCTGCGCGAGATAGAGCGAGCCCTGCTGAAAAATCCCGCAGCTTTGCCCGGTTTCCTTTTCCAGCTCCTTGTAGAGCTGCATCGTGTAATGCTGCAGGCGGCTGACATTGGTGTTGTCATGAAGCCCGTGAATGTTGGCCGCAGCGTGCCACGTCGATCCGCTCGTCAATTCGGAACGTTCTATCAGCACGCTGTCCGTCCATCCCTTTTTGGCAAGGTGATAGAGGATCGAGCACCCGATCAGCCCGCCTCCGATGACGACTGCCTGAGCATGGGTGCGCATGGTCTCTGCTTCCTTACTTCAACGCGTGCCGGGGAATGTCACGTTAGCCCTGCCGGTTCACCGGCATCGCGATGCCAAATTCGGAACCGGCTTCGGCGATGCAATGCCAGACATCGGCGGCATAGCTGCGCGCGCAGTGGATGAGGTAGCGCGACGGCTCGGCCAGCTTGTAGAGTCCGATCGACATATGATGCAGTTCCGTGACCGCCGCCATTCCCGCTTTGAAGGCTGCGGGATGCACATCGATCTCGACGAGCTTCATCAGCATCCGCTCGGCATCGCTACCCGACACATCGATGGCGCAACGGCCCGACGATTGATCGACAATGGCTGCCTTTCCGCCGAACGTTCCGGCCAATTGGTCGGGGGCCAGATCACCGTTGCGGCTAATGAGCAGGATATCGCCCGGACCGTTCCATGCGGCGATCCGTTCTCCTGCGATGGAAAGCGCACCCGTGCCCGGCCATGTCAGGCCATAGGTATCGGCGAGCAGCGCCGCACAGATTGGCCGCTGGCCGCGCAATGGCGCGATAGTGAAGATCGCCGTTCCCGACAGCCATTCAGCAACCACGCGCGGGGGAGAAGCAGCCGGGCCCAAATGGGCAACCGGTTCGATGCCAAAGGGCAGAGTCACGCGCGCGTTCATCAGCTTTTGACCTTGCTGTTTTCGGGATCGTAGAAAACCGGGTGACAGACTTCGAGCATCATGGCCTTGTTGCGCACGGCATCGTAGGCGACCACCGTCTGCCCCATGCGCTCATGTCCCCGCTGCAACACGCCGAGGCCGATCGTGTGGCCCAACATCGGCGAATAGGCCGTCGATGTGACGTAGCCGAGATCGTTTTCGATCACGCGCGGTGTATCCGGCTCAAGCAGATGCGAACCGGCATTGAAGCTCTCGTCCGTGTTGCGCGGCCGCAGGCCGACAAGGATGGGACGCGCCGGATCAACCAGCGCCGGACGGCCCGCCAACACGCGACCGATGTAATCCTTTTTGGACGACATCATCTTGCCGAGGCCAAGATCGCGCGCGGTCAATTGCCCGTTGAGCTCGCCGCCCGCTGGATGTCCTTTTTCGACGCGCAGCATGGTGAGCGCTTCGGTGCCATAAGGCAGCACGCCGAAAGGCTCGCCCGCTTTTGCCAGAGCTTCGGCGACAGCGATGCCGTGCGCGGCGGGAACGGCCAGTTCATAAGCCAGCTCTCCCGAGAACGAGATGCGGAAGAGCCGCCCCTTGATGCCGCCGCAGACCGACACCGTAGCGCATCCCATGAAAGGGAACGCCTCGTTCGACAGATCGAAGCCGTCGACGATCTTTGCCAGCACATCGCGCGCGCGCGGTCCGGCAATCGCGATCTGCGCCCATTGATCGGAGACCGAACTGATCGCGAAATCGTAATCGGGACACAGAACCTGCGCGCAGAATTCCAGATGCTGCATAACCCGGCCCGCATTGGCGGTCGTCGTGGTGACAAGCCAATGGTGTTCGCCCAGACGCGACACCGTGCCGTCATCGAGCACGAAACCGTCTTCGCGCAGCATCATGCCGTAGCGCGATTTGCCCACCGGCAATGTTGAGAAGGTGTTGATGTAGACGAAGTCGAGGAAGCGTCCGGCGTCCGGGCCTTGAAGATCGATTTTTCCGAAGGTGGACACATCGCATAGGCCGACGCTCTGGCGCACCTGCCGCGCTTCACGTGAGGCTGCATCGAACCAGCCTTCGCCGTTGCTCTGCGGGTAATATTGCGCACGCAGCCACGGGCCCGCTTCCACGAAGACGGCGCCCTTTCCGGCGCACCATGCATGCAGCGGCGAATGGCGCGTCGGGCGGAAATGCTTGCCCGTGCCGCGCCCCGCCACCGTGCCGATGGCAACGGCGGTGTAAGGCGGGCGGAAGGTGGTGACGGCGCCCTGTTCGAGCGGGATGCCGCGTATTTCCGCGATCAGGCCAGCTGCGACGACATTCGATGTCTTGCCCTGATCGGTCGCCATGCCGAGCGTGGTGTAACGCTTGGTGTGTTCGACTGATGTGTAGCCTTCGCGCTGCGCCAGTTGAATATCGTCAACCGTCACATCATTCTGGAAATCGACAAAGGATTTTCCACCACGGTTCGGCGAGGCGAAATAGAGGCTGCCCGTGCACGGTTCATCGCCATGGATCGGGAATTGGCCCGCGCCGTCCTTGGCCTTCATGCCGATGGCGGCAAGCGCCTTCTCGGCAGCGGCCGCGCCCGACCCGCAGGCGTTTCCGGCGCTGAATGCACCGGCCGCAGCGCCCGCCACTTGCATCCCGGCAGGCAAAGCTGCGGCGGCAAAGGCCTGCATTTCCGCATTCCATTTTGGCTTCTGCCCTAAATAGGACGCAAGATGAATCACGGGATCCCATCCGCCCGACATGGCGATGAAATCGCAATCGACGCTGAGCGTGCGGCCATTGCCTTCAATCTCGGCTGCCGTCACGCCGTCCGCCGTTCCGCGCGCGGCGATCACAGCACTGTCTGCAAAGAACGGCGCACCGGCTTTCTTGGCAGCTGCGCCGAGAGCCGATTGATTTTCCCCACGCGGATCGACGACAGCCGCAATGGTTACGCCGGCGGCCGCTAGCGCCTCAATGGTCAGCGCCGCGCCATCATGGCTAGCAAAAACCACCGCGCTCTGGCCCGGCCGCACCGCGAAGCGCTTGAGATAGGTACGCACTGCACCCGCTAGCATCACGCCCGGACGGTCATTGTCTGCAAATGCGATTGGTCGCTCAAGCGAACCCGCTGCAATGATCAATTGGCGCGGATAGATACGCCACATTTTCTGCCGCGCTGTGAAGGGCGGAGGCTCGGCAAGATGATCGGCGATCTTCTCAATTGCAACGACGACATTCTGATCGTAGACGCTGAACACGCTGGTGCGAGTCATGATCTCGATGTTCGGCATAGCGTGCAGTTCGCGCTTAAGATTGACGATCCACTCACCCCCCTCGCGACTCACGGCGATCGGGAGGTCGTCAGTGAAACGACCGCCGAGCTCATGGTCCTGCTCGATCAACACGACACGCGCACCCGCCCGCCCTGCGACGAGCGCTGCATTCAATCCCGCGATACCGCTGCCGACGATAAGCACATCGCAATGCAGAGTAGCCTTGTCATAAACATCAGGATCAGGAACACCCGAGGCGCGCCCCAATCCAGCCGCGCGGCGTATCAACGGCTCGTATACTTTTTCCCAAAATTTCGCTGGCCACATGAAGGTCTTGTAGTAAAACCCAGCCGAGAACAATTTTCCGGCAAGCTGGTTTACAGACAAAAGGTCATACTTCAGCGAAGGCCAGCGGTTTTGGCTTCTCGCTTCGAGCCCGTCATACAATTCGATTTGTGTCGCACGTAAATTGGGCTCCCGACGCGCGCCTGAGCGCAATTCAACAAGCGCATTCGGCTCTTCCGCACCAGCTGAAAGAATGCCGCGCGGCCGATGATATTTAAACGAACGGCCGACAAGATTTACGCCATTGGCGAGCAGTGCGGACGCCAGAGTGTCGCCGCGATAACCAGTGTAGCGCACGCCGTCGAATGTGAATGTGAGTAGCTCTTTGCGATCGATCTGCCCGCCTTGCGGCAGGCGGGCGTGTTGCGCGCTCATGCCGCCACCTCACGCGCAACTTTCACGCCGAGGATTTCATGCGTCACCGTATTGCGTGTGACAATAAGCCAGGAGCAGCACCCCATGGAATGGTAAAACCATTCGTTATGCACGCCCGCTATATTGTCGCGGAAATACACGTAATCAATCCATTGTTCGACGGGTTCTGCCAGCGTCGGGCGTTTTGGTGCTGCAGAACCAAGCGAGACGAATTCGTTGACGGAGCGCGTACCGCAATAGGGGCAATCAATGCGCATGATGCTGATCCGGTTTTCAAATCAATGAAGGTTCGGTACTGCGCCCTGGCCCTTCTCGTCGATGAGATGGCCGGTTGCGAACCTGTCGAGGCGGAAGGCGGAGTTGAGTTTGTGCGGCTCGTTGCGCGCGATCGTGTGAGCGAAGCACCAGCCCGATGCCGGTGTTGCCTTGAAGCCGCCATAGCACCAGCCCGCATTGAGATACAGACCATCGATAGGAGTCTTATCGATGATAGGCGAGCCATCCATCGACATGTCCATGATGCCGCCCCAGCTGCGTAGAAATCTAAGACGACTTAGCATCGGCACCATTGCAACGGCTTCTTCCATAAGATGCTCGACAAGCGGCATGGAGCCTCGCTGCGCGTAGGAATTATAGCCGTCAATATCGCCGCCGAAGACGAGACCGCCCTTGTCGGACTGGCTGATGTAGAAATGGCCTGCCCCAAACGTTATTACGGTGTCGATCAAAGGCTTGATCCCTTCGGAAACGAAAGCCTGCAGCACATGGCTTTCTATCGGCAGGCGCAGGCCGGCCATCGCGGCAACGCGCGAGGAATTGCCGGCGGCGGCAAAGCCCACCTTCTTGGCGCGGATGGGACCCTTGCTGGTTTCCACACCGACAATCTTGCCGTTCTCGATGGTGACGCCGGTCACTTCACAATTCTGGCAGATGTCGACGCCGCGCATGCTGGCAGCACGCGCATAGCCCCACGCGACCGCATCATGTCGCACCGTGCCGCCGCGCGGCTGCAAGAGCCCGCCTTTCACGGGGAAACGTGCATTGTCGAAATCGAGATAAGGGGCAATCGCGCGCACCTGCTCGCGATCGAGCAATTCTGCATCGACGCCGTTGAGCCGCATCGCATTGCCGCGGCGCGCGAAAGCATCGCGCTGCGCATCGGAATGGAACAGGTTGATCACGCCGCGCTGGCTTACCATCGCGTTGTAATTGATGTCCTGTTCGAGCCCTTCCCAGAGCTTCAGTGACCATTCGTAGAAAGGCGTGTTGCCGGGTAAAAGATAGTTTGAGCGGATGATCGTCGTGTTACGGCCGACATTGCCCGAGCCGATATAACCCTTTTCCAACACGGCGACATTGGTGATGCCGTGCTCCTTGGCAAGATAATAGGCCGTCGCCAATCCGTGGCCGCCGCCACCAACGATGATTACGTCGTATTCGGGCTTCGGCTGCGCATCGCGCCATGCGGCGGGCCAGCCGCGATTGCCTTGGAAAGCCTGTCCCAGCAGCGAAAAGATGGAATATTTCATCGTTGAGTGTCCGAACCGGGCAACGAAAAGCTCTTGTCAATTTTGCAGAGACTGACGTATGAATATGACTGGGAGCGACATGAAATTGCCGATTAGGGACGAAAGGACTAAAATTTGTCTGCCCCGCCGTATCCGGACCGTGGGCCTCCTTCTTGTTCCCGGCTATGCGCTGATGTCGTACGCCTGCGCGATGGAGCCCTTGCGCGCGGCCAATCTGATTTCCGGGCAAACGCTCTATGAGTGGCGCCATTTTTCGCCCGATGGCCAGCCCTCCAGCGCATCCAATGGCGTGCAGATCGTGGCCGATGCGGGCCTCAAACGCACGCCCGATCTCGATCTCCTGCTCGTCTGCGCGGGCGGCAACCCGGCGCTTTTCAACGACGCCAAAACCTTCTCATGGCTGCGCCAATTGGCCCATGCCGGCACCATCATCGGCGGAGTTTCGGGCGGGGCCTATATTCTCGCGCGGGCGGGGATACTCGAAGGACGGCGCACGACCATCCATTGGGAGCATGTGCCGGCCTTCATGGAGGAATTCCCCGGCGTTCACCTCACGCGCAGCCGCTATGAGATCGATGGCAACCGGATCTCCTGCTCGGGAGGGATCGCTGGCCTCGACATGATGCATCAGCTGATTGCGGCCGATCACGGACACGAGCTGGCAAGCGAAGTGGTCGAATGGTTCATCCATTCCGATGTCCGGACCGGAGACATGCCCCAGCGCATGGCGATCCGCGAGCGGCTTTCGGTGCGCGACCCGAAACTGATCAAAGTGCTTGAGAAGATGGAGACATCGCTTGAGGATGTGTGCTCGCGCGAGGAGCTGGCTGGGCTGGCAGGCATCTCGGTGCGCCAGCTCGAACGGCTGTTCAAGCTCCATCTCGGCCGCACGATGTCCGAGCATTATACCGAAATCCGGATGCGCCATGCCCGCACGCTGCTGCGGCAGACCTCCCTGTCGGTGCTCGAAGTCGCCATCGCGTCGGGCTTCACCAATGCCAGCCATTTCTCGCGCTCCTACCGCGCCCGGTTCGGCCATGCGCCACGGCATGAAGTGCAGCGGCATCAGGCTGGGGCAGGCTCCTCGATTGTGCTGCGCACAAAGGCACATCCGGTCGGTTGATGTCTCAGTTCGGCAAAAACAAGTCGCGTTGAGAAAAATCGCGACTAGGATAGGCTCCAATATACTTGCGCGGCTAGAGGGGACCACGCCATGACACGATCCATCACTTCGCTCTTTCGTTCCGTTTGCGCCATCGCAGCTGTCACGCTGCTTGGCGTCCATGCAGCCTCCGCTCAAGATACACTGGCGCAGGTGAAGCAGAAGGGGACGCTCACTGTCGGCATCAAGAACGACTACAAGCCTTGGGGTTTTCTCGACCCGTCGGGCAAGATCGTCGGGCTTGAAATCGACCTTGCGAATTCGATCGCTCAGAAGATTGGAGTTTCCAAGGTAGAGCTTGTGCCGGTAACGGCGGCGAACCGAATGGAATTCCTCAATCAAGGTCGTATCGATCTCGTAATTGCGACAATGGGCGATACAGAAGCACGCCGAAAAGTCGTGGGCATGATTGAGCCAAACTATTATGCCGGCGCGACGAATATTCTTGCCCTCAAATCGGCCGGGCTCAAAAACTGGAGCGATCTCAAAGGCCGGAAGGTCTGCGCAGTTCAAGGCGCTTATTACAACCGCCGCGTTTCGGAAATGTATAGCCCAGAACTTGTCGTCTATCCCGCTGTACCGGATGCTCTGAATGCCCTTCAAGGCGGCAATTGCGTAGCGTTCCTTTTTGATGACACGCTGATCGTGTCAACGCTTTCCGGTGGCGATCCGAAATGGGCCAATTATGAAATGCCGCTCGTGTCCGAAGACCCGCAACTCTGGGCCATCGGCGTGCGCCTGTCCGATCTCAACGGCCCGTTCGGCCAGCTGATCAAGGACATGTCGACCGATTGGCACAAAACAGGTTATCTGCTCGAACTCGAAAAGAAGTGGGGCATTAAGCAAAGCCCATATCTGATTGAGACGAACAAGAAGCTCAAAGGCAGCTAAATCGTCATGAAGGCAGGGCTTGTCCGCAAGTCCTGCCTCCTTCTCCTGCAAATTCTGGCTCTCCAAAAATGATGGATGCGATTGCCCATTGGTTTAAATGGCTTTCAAACACCTATGGCGTGAATTACAGCGTTTTCTTTGACAAATACGACCAGACTCTTTTCCTCAAAGGTATCCAGACAACCATCTTGCTTTCCATCGCGTGCATCGCGCTCAGCATCGCTGTCGGCCTTGTCGGCGCATGGCTACAAGGTTCACGCCTGCGCGCGGCGCGTATCGGCACCGCGATGTTTGTCCAGTTCTTTCGCAATACACCGCCGCTCGTGCAACTTGCGTTTTTCTATTACGCTGTAAGTACGCTCTTGCCGACTGTCACCGACCAGTTTGGTGCTCAGGCGCCGCTGATTAACAATCTTGGTTGGGCGATCATCTCATTTTCGCTCTTTGCGGGCGCATTCAATATCGAAATCTTCCGCTCTGGTATCGAAGCTGTTCCGTCAGCAATGACGGAAGCAGCCGAGTCCCTTGGTTATACACGCTTTCAGATCTATCGCTTCGTGACGATCCCGATCGCTTTTCGAATCTGTCTGCCTTCGCTTGGTAACAATCTCGTCAATCTGGTTAAAACGACAACGCTCGCCTACGCCATTGGTGTGCATGAATTGCTCTATGCATCAGCGCAAATCTGGTCCGAAGCGATGAATGTGCGCGAAATGATGGTGATGCTGCTTATCACCTATGTGGCGCTGGTAGCTATTCTCGTGGCAGCGATGCATCGGTGGGAAAAGTCGTTGCGCATTCCGGGATATGTCGCATGAGAGGTGCAGATAATCAAAGCTTCCCGGTTTTGCTGAAGCCGCATCACGCTTCAGCAAGTGTCCACTTGCCGTCAATTTCGGTAATCGCGCAATCGCGGACCGTTATTGCACTTCTAACAATTGCTTTCATCGTATCATGCGGTGCGAGTGCCGCTTATTCCGCCGCGAACGATCCGGCGCGCCCATCTATCATAGAAGTGCTTCTGAAATGGGCACCACTGATCGGCGCAGGGTTCCTTTTTAACATCGCCGTCAGTATCGCCTCCATGGCCATCGGCACCCTCACAGGTACACTTTTAGGTCTTGGCCAAATTTCCCTTTCGCCTACAATCGCCAAAATCAGCTGGTTTCTGACACAGTTTTTCCGCAACTCGCCATGGCTAGTGCTATTATTCTTTGCGATGTTCTTGTTGCCCTTCGATTTCAAGATCGCCGGCTTCACCATTCCATTGCCTGCGTGGTTCAAGGCTATCATCGGCCTCGCCCTGCCGGTGATGGCCAATGTCGCTGAGATCGTACGCGGCGGCATCAAATCGATTCCATTCAGCCAATGGGAATCGGCTGAGAGCCTCGCCTTCTCACGGCGGCAGATACTCTGGCAGATCATCCTGCCGCAGGCGTTCAAACGTATGATTCCGCCTTGGATGAATCTCTATGCAATTCTCACCATGGCAACGACGCTAATCTCGGTCGTGGGTATTCAGGACTCGATGACCTTGACGAAAGCGGCACTCGTCGCCGAAGGTCGCCTTGATCTTTATTTGCCTTTCTATCTCATGCTACTTGTCATGTTTTTCGCCTATTGTTACCCGATTGCCCGTCTGACCCAACGTCTCGAGCGCCGCGTCGCGGTCAAGTTTTGAGGAACATCACCATGACTGGTCAGCCGCTTATCGCAATCAATCATGTCGAGAAGTCGTTTGGAAACATTGCGGTGCTGCGTGACATTTCGATGACGATCGACAAGGGCGAATGCGCCTGCATCATTGGGCCCTCCGGTTCGGGTAAATCGACACTACTGCGCTGCATTAACGCTCTCGTACCCGTGACGAGTGGTTCGATCATCGTTGACAGCATTGAGGTGAACGATCCCCAACTCGACAAGCTAGCTTTACGCCGGAAGGTTGGAATCGTCTTTCAGCAATACAATCTGTTTCCGCATAAGACCGCCCTTGAAAACATTGCCATGGCACCCATCCATGTCCTCAACCGACCGAAGGATGAATCCTATGAGCGTGCCCACATACTTCTTAAGAAAGTAAAACTGTTGGAGAAGGCAGATGCCTACCCGGGCGAATTATCCGGCGGTCAGCAGCAGCGCGTAGCGATTGCACGCTCGCTGGCTATGGATCCAAAAGTGATGCTGTTCGATGAAGTGACCGCTGCGCTTGATCCGGAGACGAAAAAGGAAGTTCTTTTCGTTATCCGCGATCTTGCAGCAGAAGGAATGACTTGCGTACTAGTCACGCATGAAATGGGTTTTGCGTCCGAAGTCGCCGATCATGTCTATTTCACCGATGGTGGGCGCATTGTAGAATTCGGGACACCTGTGCAAATTTTTAAAGATGCACAAAATGAACGGACGCGAGCGTTTCTTAGCCAAGTTCTTTAAAAATGTAATAGATTGCTGAGACCCTTTGATTTTCGAATAACTATTTGAGCGAGCTTTGTGGATTTTGCTGTGCTCAAAATTATTAATTGCGAAACGCGTAATACACACGGATTTCGTTAGATTTACAGGACAGCTTTCTCGCTCGGGTAGCCGCACACACTCCCAAATCGGGTTGCTCTTTTGGATTCTCAGAAACTACGCTTTCGGCATCAAACACAGGATTTGTGCGATGCTCCAAGCGAAGATTGTAAGCGAGCAGGAGTTAAAGCGTTCGCTGGCTGTGGTCGCAGCCCGCAGATTTGCCGAGCGGGACAGACCACTATCTTTTTAATACATCACATATCGCCTTCAAAATATTCGTTTCGAAGTTCAAATCCTCTTCGAGCTTGCTCCGAATGCCCTCGTGAGCCGGGTCGTCAAGCATACTCCGGAGTGAGGTAATGGCCTCCAAAGCATCTTGCTTCCGTCTCTCCAGATTATCCCACAATTGCTTTTCCTCCGGCGTAAATGGGCCTTTGATGATGACCTCACCGGAATTCATATCAATCTCGATGTGATCGGGATGTGGCAAAGGCTCGGGTGGTGGGACGCCGCGGCGCTTCGCGTCTTCAATCCGTTCGGTCCATCCGACCTTGTACTCGATTGCCGTTTGGAGCCATTCGTTGTGCAGGTTCCGCCTTTCGCGCTCGACGGCATTCAACATTTGCGTGAACATTTTCTGAGAGCGCGGATGGCCCTTGGCCGCGTTGATGGCCACTGAGCGAATGACCGCTTCCGCCATCGGCAAGGTGATCGTCTTTCCATTTTCATAGAGCTTGATGGGGCGATAGGCCTCTTTCAGAATGATGTCGTGCAAACGTGCTTCATTGAGACGTGGCTTGGCGGAGACGCCTTTGGGGCGCCCCCGCGGATTGCCAGACTTGCCCTTCTGAAAACGATGATCGGGGGGCGGTTTTCCGTAACCGACATCATAGGGTTTGAAGGTTTTAGATTTCAGGTGGCGGCGTTTCTCCTCAGTATCATTCGTCATTCAGCCGCCTCCCGAAACCGCGCTTGGGGGGCGTAACCACTCGCGACGAGGACCGCCTCCTCCTTCATAAAGGCTTCCAGACGCCGAATGGCGATCTCGCAATAATGAGGCTCATATTCGCAAATGTAGGCGGTCCGCCCCGTCTTCTCAGCAGCGATGGCTGTTGAGCCAGAACCGCCGAAAATGTCGAGAACAATATCGCGACGGCCAGTCACATCCTTGATGGCATCGGCGAGCATCTGAGTAGGTTTGACGGTCGGGTGAAGCGCAAGCTCTTCGAGCCGTCCGGCTCTTAGTGTGTTGACGCCCTTATATTCCCAGACATTGGTCCGGTACCGGCCGTGCTGGCCGAGCTCAAACGTATTGATGTGTGGGGCCGTGCCCTTCTTGAAAGCAAAGACCAGTTCATGACGGGACCGGTAGAACGTCCCCATCCCGCCATTGTCCTTGACCCACACGAGCAGGTTCTTGAGCTCGTCGTAGACGGCATGACCTGCCTCAAGCATTTCTGACATGTGCCGCCAATCCATGAAGATGAAATGGATTGAGCCATCGACGCTGAATTTGGCGAGATTTCGGAAGGCCGCTTTCAGGAACTCAGTGAATTCATTGGCGGACATCTCTCCCGAAGCCATCGCGAATTCTTGGTGCTTGATCTTGCCAGATCCCCCGACATGACCGTCAATTTTCACATTGTAAGGCGGGTCTGTGATAACCGCTCGGGCGAGCTTGCCATCCATGAGGATCGCAATGTCCCGCTCGTCACGCGCATCGCCGCACATGAAACGGTGCCCGCCGACTTCCCAAACATCGCCTGGCTTACAGCGGATGGATTTAGGATCGACTTCGGGAAGAACATCATCGTCCGGGTTACCTGGCTCTTCCGGCACGGCCTCTGCAAGAATGCTATCGACCTCGGCAATCGTGAACCCGGTCAGCCCCAGGTCAATGTCGAGACCCGGCAATGACAGCTCCTTTAGCTCTTCGGCCAGAAGCTCCATGTCCCAGCCGGCATTCAATGCGAGCTTATTGTCAGCGATCACGTAGGCCCGCTTCTGGGCTTCGGTCATATTCTCAAGCCGGACACAGGGGACCATGTCCATTCCGAGGAGCTTGGCCACCTCAACACGCCCATGGCCCGCCAGGATCTGGTTCTCCCGGTCGATCAGGACCGGGTTCGTGAAGCCGAACGCGTTAATACTGTCGGCGATCTGCCGGACCTGCTTTTTGGAATGGGTCCGGGCATTTCGCTTCCATGGTGTGAGGACTATTGTGGAGAGCATTTCAATAGCCAGATCAGACATTTCGGCCTCCTTGGGCGCGAATCGTGTTTACACAATCGTAAGATGGATAAAACGGCCAAGACGTGCAATCCAGTTGCATGGATCCGTTTTCCACGTAAAACATGACCCGCGATGCTTTTTCGGGAGGAAGGCTTGTCGTTAGGTCAACGGATTGCTGAACTTAGGGAGCGCCGCGGCTCCTCGTTGCAGGAGATTGCCGACGCCGTGGGCGTCTCAAAGGCTCACATTTGGCAAATCGAGAAGGGTAAGGCCGATAATCCGGCTCTCGGCCTGGTCGAAAGGCTGGCAGGTCATTTTCGGGTTAGTGTTAGCGAGCTGATTGGGGAAGATATCAGCAACAAATCCGTCGACCCCGTGCTGGCAGGTCTCTTCCGCGAAGCCCAAAAATTTGGGGAATACGATCGACAGCTTTTAATTGAGTTTATGGAGACAATCATCAGGGTGCGCGAAGAAAGAAGGCGTAAACTCTACGTGAAAGGCCTTCTTAGCGAAGATTATTGATCCAGCATTATCATTGACGCACCATCGCCGCCCTCCTCCAGCCCACCACTGTTCTAGTTCGAATTTATCCCTGCTTTCCGATGCTCTATTCGCTGAAGTCCGCAATCAATTCCCTGTTCCGCTAGAACAGGGAATTGGCGAGATCTGCACGACAATTTCGAGACTTAGAACGCTTCGCGTATGCTTCTCCGGCTAAAAAGCTGAAGATTTCCCTGATAATTCCCTGTTACAGCAACACGGCCTAGGCGGAGACCGGTTCGCTGGCACTGCATGCACAGCCACTCAGTCTCCCCAATAGGCCGGTACCCTCGTCTCCAACGAAGAACTGCGTTTCACGGGTGTATTTGGGCCGTTTTTTGAACTGGCGATGCAATATTGGATGCAATCCAAGACGCCGGTGCAGTTCCGTCTGCAATGGCCGACATCAGCTTTGGTCAAAGATAGGCTAGCGCTAGCAGATATAAAAATGCCGTTTTGTCAGATTGGCCGCGCCGGCTAAGGTTTGCATGTCCCTGCTCCCTTTAAGAATCAAAATCATCCATTTGCGGGCTCTTCGCTCGAACGCTTTCTGTGAGCTTTCATGGTCTCGTTTGGTTGATCGCGGGATGTGCCACGTCATAACCCAAGCCACACCTTGGCCCTCAAGACAGCGAGTAAAGAAACTAACATAATCATACGCGTTACCAGACGGTAATCCTCACCTCGGCAGCGAAGTCTCGTCCAATCCCGTCCGGAATTTCTAGTGCCTAAATTCTTTAAACCATCTTCTGCTGGATGCAGCTTTCGAGACATCCCGAATATCACACTACCACCACTATAAAGGCTCAATTTTTAGGCGGCAGCACACAGGTTCATGCAGCTATTCATCAGCTGCACCAACTAAGTAATTAAGCTGAACCTCTCCTAATCGACCATAAATTGGGACTCGGAAGGCTTTTAAGTATTGAGCTTTGTGCTATTCCTGAGTTGCTTTTTTGGAGAAATTTAGATGATTTCCGTAACGGCACCACAGTGGGTTGGTATTCTTATCGGCTTTTGGATCGGTTTCGCAGCCTCGATGTGGGGAATGAGCAATCCTGAATCCATCATACGCCTTGCCCGTTGGAAGGATCGCCTATTTCTAGACTGCATTTCAATTGCAGGGCCGATTGCTATTTTCACGCTCTACGGCCTTCATGCATATGGATTCGGAATGCATTTTGGTCTGAAAGACTTTTACGTTTGGGGCATTTTGATTGGCGGCGCTTTTTTTGGAGCTGGCATGGCCATCTCCGGATATTTCCCGGGCTCTGAATGGATGGCGCTCGGTGAAGGTCGCCGTGATGCTGTGTATGCGATACCGGCCGGACTTTTAGGCGCTCTTGCATGGACATTATTGTCAGACACAGAGATAGGCCATTGGCTCGTGAATGCGGGTAACATGGGGCAGATCCTCATATCCGGCAAAACCGTCGAAGCAACCAGCACATCCACGATTCTGTTGGTTGCAATCCCCTTCTCGCTTGCACTCTTGGCGATCGCATGGATCGTTCCACGCTATCCTGAAATCCCAATTGCGCCACTCACTTCCTAACTCAAGAGCATACCAGGACATAGCGACGACAATCCAATTCTACGTGCACGACGCGACGATACCGCTGCTTATTTGCTCGAAGGATCCATCGCAAAAAAGGATAGCTTTGCTGTCAAAATCGCCAGAGATTTCACATCGGAACCAAACACATTCTCACTAACGCATATCGGTATCGCTGTGTCGATTGGGCTTACTGTTGTCCTAGGTCTCTTCCTTCACCAAATTTTTGGGGAGTCTACGACATACTCTTGGATTGTATCATTTATGGCGCCAAGTATTGAGTATTCAAAAATCACTCAAGCGACAGTGGGATGGGAGCCCTTTTCAGATCTTGGCACATATCTGGGTGGGTTTTGTGCTGCTACACTCCTTTCAAAGCGGTACACCGCGTTTCGCAAAATCGTACCACCGTCATGGCAGAACCGCTTTGGCAGTTCGCAATTGCTACGTGCGTGCGGCGTTTTTGTTGGAAGCTTCATGGTCTTGTTTGGCGCTCGTATGGCTGGCGGGTGTGCCTCAGGCCATATCATGAGTGGAACATTCCAAATGGCTGCTTCAGGTGTTCTCTTCGCAGCTGCGGTATTGATCTCGATGCGGATCACAGCTTCGCTCGTTTATGGCAATACATCGGAGAAGCTTGTCAAAACCGTTCATCCGGCAGCACCAAACACGATCAGCTCAACGACTTCAGAAAGCTCTATGCTTGTGCCATTGACGGTCGCCGGCGTCATACTGACTATCATGATTGCTGCATGGGCGACCAAAGGTGCGACCGGTTATGCGCCGGAAGGAAGCGCTTGGGTGATATCCCTGATTGTACCATGGTTTATGGCTTTGCTCGCTTTCTCTTATTATACCGATAAACCGCCCTACCAAGGATAAAGCGAGCCAAGTCCAACACCTTGATTGCGCTCTGTCCTTTGACCAGGATTGTCCTGCCCCCCCTAAAGTTGCGCCATTATTGTGGTGCCAAAGGGGGTGGGTGGAGATGGCGCGAAAGCAACCTTCGGATAAGAGCTGCCTGAAGAACTTGCGTCAGGCGGAAACCTTCTCTCAGCTTCACGACAGATCTTAATTTATTTGATTATAAGTCAAATAATAGCTGCGCCGGTCGAGCGCCTTTGGATCGCGTTTGAGGCTTGCGACCCGTCATCGGTATGCCAGCCCGGCGACTGCCATGCTTTGCAACGATGCCTTGGGCCTCTTCATAGTGCCCTGCTTTTTTCCGCAACGCGTAGATAGCTTCTTTTGCGGCTTTAGCGGACAAGGCCTGATCAACGATCGGACGCGGATATGAGATTGTCGATCCGCCCATCCACTTCCATGGCTCATGGATAAAAGTATCAGGAACGTCGTACAGCTCCGGCACATAGGTTCGCACGAAGGCTCCAGAAGGATCCTGATCGATGCCCTGCTTAATGGGATTGTAAACGCGAATTGTATTGATGCCGGTTGTACCTGATTGCATCTGAACCTGGGACCAATGAATACCCGGTTCATAATCCACAAACTTTCGTGCGAGATGAAGGCCAGTTGCACGCCACGGCAACCACAAATGATAGCTTGCAAACGACATGAGCATCGCACGCATTCGGAAATTGATCCATCCATGCTGATCAAGTGCACGCATACATGCATCGACGAATGGGTAGCCAGTTTTGCCCTCAATCCACGCTTGAATTTTTTCTGGATCTGCATTGTCCGGGCGCAGCCCGTCATACAATGGATGAAGATTCTCGAATTCGAGACGTGGCTCGTCTTCTAGCTTCTGCATAAAATGGCAGTGCCAATGTTGGCGCCCCATAAAAGAAATAAGAGATGCAAGCCATTTTTTAGAATTACTATCATCTCTCTCTTTGAGGGATCTAATCCGCTTCCAAGTTTCCTGGGCAACCTCCCGCATTGAAATCGTACCCCATGCTAGATGCGGGGAAAGGCGCGAGCAGGCATCAAACGCAGTCACTGGGCTCGACATTTGGAAACGATAGTCACGGCTGCGCACGCGCAGAAAGCTTTCGAGCATCGAGAGCGCCGCTGCTCTTCCCCCGGCCTGCCGAAACGGACAGGGATCAGGGGCAAGGCCAAGTTCTGCGGCGCTGGGAATATGGATTGGCCAATGCCCACCGAGAGGTTGGAGGGCGTGAGGGGGCGCGCAGACAGCTTCTGCCATGTCCCGATCCCACGACTGCGCCCAACCATCACGCGATTTTAGCCGCCGGATAACACCAAATTGACGTGGCTCAGTCCATGGCACGGCAACGTTGCGAGCCCATTCGGCCACAGCTCTGTCACGTGCGAACGTCCAACCATTCCCGGTCTCCAAATGGCTCCACAGATGCGCAATGCCATGCTCGCGATGGATCCTGTCAAAAATGGCAACAGCATCGCCGACCATCACGCACAGAGTTTGACCAAGGCTCGCCAGCGCCTTCTGCAGCTCCACGAGGCTCTCGGCGACAAAAGCCCATTGGCGGCCTGAGCTGTCATCCTGCGACCAGAGATGGGGTTCAACAATGTAGAGAGGAAGAACCGCCCCTCGTTTCGCAGCTTCCGCCAGCGGACGGTGATCGTGAATCCTCAGATCGCGTTTGAACCAAACCACATGAAGCGGCTGCCTGCTCATTGCATGACCTCACGCAAGACGGGCGGGATGATTGCTTTGAACTGAAAAAAACCTTTCTTGGCATGTGGCCAAAATGCACTGTCCCACAAGCGGCGTTGCTCGGTGAGCAAAATACCATCCTGCGCAAGGAGTGGGGTAATGCTTGCAAGTCTTTCGGCGACAGGCCCCACCGGAGCATAGGGCGTAACAATTTGACGGACACCGCACGATTGCGCCGCATTTAGCAGAGCGTGAGGATCCAACCGTTGGATCACACGCATATCACACTGGAAATGGTTTGCCGCTCGGCTCGCTGCTTCATTGGCTGCGGCGATAGAAAAGCGCCGTGCATTTTCTCCCCATAGCAAATCTTGGTCAGCAGCAACGATGATGGACGTAATCGCCGATGGATCAGAAAAAAGGGATTCCGGATGCATATCCTCGTGGGTGACGAGTAACATTGACGGCTGCATTCGATCATAGAGGTTCGGCTCACGTAGCTGGATCGGTTGCGCGATGGGCGGCTCAATGAGCGGGATTGCTTCCTTCGCAAGGCCCGAAGGTGCGAAACGACCATTGGTATAGCGTGCAATGTTCTCGGTTGTTGCAAGGTATGACTTTCCAACCGTTTGCAATCCGGCAACCCATCGCCAAGAGAGCGTGTTGCTAGCCGCATCTGCATCGATGAGATGCCGCAAGAAATAATCTGCACCAAGAGTCCATGGGAGGCGCAATGTGAAAATCCAAATCGACGCAAACCACATTCGTGCGTGATTATGTATATATCCGGTTTGCACGAGCTCGCGGGCCCAGTCGTCAAACCCTTCAATACCCGTTTGCCCTGTTTCTGCAGCAAGGATAGCCCGCTGATCTGGAAACACCTCCCGCTGGCGATCACGCTCATCTAAAAAACGCGCCCACACCGAAGGGCGCATTTCGAGCCAGCCTTTCCAATAGGTGCGCCACAGCACTTCCTGAACAAACTTTTCCGCCGACCGCAGATCGTGCTGTCCGAGTACCTTCTCGACCACTTCCTGTTCTGTGATGGTGCGATAACGTAGATAAGGGGACAGCTTTGAGACAGCGCCCACGCCCTCTGGGCTCAGATCTGTATTCCGCCCCATCTCGTAAGCGCGGCCAGCACGCGGCAGAAATTGCGAAAGTCGATCGAGCCCCTCGGGGCGGGAGGCTGGAAAAGCGAGGAAAGCCATCTCAATACCAAATCTGATCTTATTCTAGACTATACGTGCAACTCCCTGATTGGATGTTTTTCCAACGGCTTAGCTGCGGACGGCGACGACCCTGCCCTTGCGCGTTATACTTGCTAGCCCGCCCTGATGATCTCATAGGCTGCCGCCACGGTCTCAATCGAGGTCGTTTCAGATGCCCACGGCTTGAGGCTGTGCCCATGCTTTATTGTCGCCTAGTGATCACGTGGCTCGTTTTGTGGCTAGGTAGAAGTCAGATAGCCGGTCCAGTTGCTAAGAGACCGCCGGAGTTCGATCCAAGCCTCAATGGCCTCTTCCAGGATATCTTGGTTGTTCCACCAGTCGATTTTTCCATGGGCAACTCGTTAGGGAAGCTTTTTATTACCCGACCCATTGCTGCCCCCCCGATGGAAGTGGGCAATGCTGCCGTTCCCATCAGCCAGCAGGATAAACTCGATATCCCAGCGCACTTTTGGCCCGTTGCTATTCATCAAATGTTCTGTTGCTAGAAAATACACAAGGCTACCTGCACTGCTCACCAGTCCAATTAAACAATCAGCGCCGTTACGATCGGCCACAGGCAACCAGCAAAACTGCAAGTGAGAAGGCTTCATCTGTCCATTTAATTAGACGCGCCATTGATTTTGCGATGCACAAAGTCTCTTAGCCAATATGCGAACTCATGTTTACGTAACCATGCAACCCGCTTTGCGTACTAGCAATCACCTTCCGAAACTCAAATATGAACACAAATACCCATCCGCGCTATTTCCGTTTCATATTTTGTATGCTCTCATCAAGCCAGAGCTCAACATTACATCAAATTCTTCACCGGACGGGGTAAGAATTGGCTAAAGATCAACGAAGGCCTGGCATGGTCGCCTATACTGGTGGCCTTGGTGAAAATTCAATCGAAGCAAATAAAGCTTTCGATTCTGCAACGCTGCCCGACGCTGCTCGGGAAGCGCTTCTTGCGAGAATAATTTCAAGCAAAGTCCTCCCGGTTGTTTTAGCTAACAACAAAACTATTCTCGCTCTTGAGGATGGTAGCCCACATCCAACGGAAGCCGATATCGAAAAACTTACAGCTTTAATTCTAGGCCCTGACAATACAGATGCGCTTGAATTCATATATTTCTTAAGGCAGACGGGTATCTCACTTGACCATCTTCATCTTGAGCTCCTTGAACCGACAGCTCGTCATTTAGGCTTACTGTGGGACAATGATCAATTAGACTTCTATTCCGTGACCGTCGGCGTAAACAAGCTCCAGAGAATTGTTCATCATTTTGCTGACCTGGAAAGAATACCGCCATATGATGAAAGGCGTCGTGCCTTGATTATGGTTACACCTGGTGAAGACCATAATTTTGGCAATCAACTTGTTCAAAAATTCATGAGGGCAGCGGGGTGGTCCGTTTCTTCTCTTTCTGGGACAGACAGCCAAAAAGCAATTGATCTTGTGTCGAAGGAGTGGATTGCCGTTGTTGGCTTTTCAATCAGCGGGCGTTCCCACATAGAAGCTTTGACAGACCTTATCAAAACTATTCGTAGCCGTTCAGTGAACCCTTACATTGGCGTCATGATTGGTGGGCCAATGGTTTCACAAGAACCAGAACTGGTGGAACGTGTTGGTGCTGATGGCACAGCAAGCAATGCTGCTGCGGCCGTTATCTTAGCTAAAAAGATTTTAGCGCAAAGTTTAGTAAACGCAGCCGACGTTAATGCACGATGATCGTAAATGAAGTATCTAATCTTATCCAAAAGATAACCTTCGCTGCTTGAATTCCTATCTCATTGCATAGCCGCCAGAATGGTCTCGTAGCCTTCTGCCAAGGCGTCCATCACGGCTATAGCCCATCTGTCCTGAAAGAGGATCATAAATAGAAAATCCCTTTTCCAAATGGCCTCAATTACCGGAAGTAGGTCGCACTCTGAAAGAACCATCAAATCAGCGGCATATAAAACGGCAATCCGGCAGATTACGCCAACGGGACTCATAGTAGCAGGGCTACTTTGTCTCGCCGTTTGCCGACATTAGACGGTGGCAAGCCAGTTTCCGATGATTTCAGCGAGTATCATTCCTGTAGATAGGATAACGGCCAGCGGAGGGACCCAGCGCGGCGCGCGAAACCCCATCTGCTGCTCTGGTTTTCTTTGCAGTCTCATCAACGCGAGATCGACCATGATGAATATCCCTAAAGTCAAATAATTGACGATCGTCAGCAAAGTCTTGAAATCGAGGAATACGGATGCGACCAGTATGATGGCTGTCGCCAAAACGGTCGCTCGAATGGGTGTTCCTGTCCTCCGATTGATATGTGCTAGCACTTTCGGAAGGTCACCAAGATTCGCCATCCCGTAGAAAAGGCGTGAGAGCATATTGATTTGAACAAGGGTCCCGTTTGCGATGGTAAAAAACACGAGGACGCTAAAAGCCAGCGCCCAATGACCTTTAAACAGTGATGCGAGTGGATTTTCTCCCGTCGTCCCGCCGAGTACCACCGACAAAGAGACAGCAAAATAGATGACGAGGCTCACGGCAACAGCAGCGAGGATCGTCCGCGGAACTGTCTTTTCGGGCTCCTTAACCTCCTCGGCCATATTGGCCAGCGTCTCGAACCCTACATAAGCGAAGAAGGCAATGAAGGCCCCCTTGGCGACACCGCTCCAATCGTCAAGGAAACCGGACTCGTATTGCCCGCTCAACGAGCCATAGTCGACGCGATACATGCCCATTCCAAATGCTACCAGAAGACCCAGGAGCTCCAGCGCACCGAGCATCGCAGCAATGCTCACGCTCGCACGGACGCCATAGGTGGATAGAGCGCCGAAGCTGACGATTAACAATCCTGCGACAAGAGTTGGCGCAAGCGGCAGAAATTCATCGATGTACGACACAGCACCATGTGCGATAGCTGCCGCCGAAACAGCGGCTGCGACTGTCGTTGCCGCACCAACGGCGAGCCCCAGCGCATTGGACCCGAATGCCTTCTGGACGTAGGCCGCCGCGCCCGCAGCCTCGGGGTATCGCCCGGCCAGCTCAGCATAACAAAGACCGGACAACGCCGCACAAAATCCAGCAATGAGGAAAGACAAGGGTGCCGCAGCTCCAGCCCGACCGATCACTTCACCAAGCGCAACATAGATCCCGGCACCGACAATGACTCCTAAACCGTAGAAAAGGAGTGGCCAGAAAGTCAGAACACGGCGGAGGTGGTGACCGCCCACATTCTCTGAATGAGAAGGCCTCAGCATGGTCATTAGACGCTACCGAATACTCAGAGCATTCGGCAACCCTGTCTTGATGGCAAGGGGTCAATTCTGTCGAAGATTGGCGGTCGTTGATCAGCTCGAACAAAGCCCAGCCAAAGCTTAACCAGCCTCTCGGGAAAACAAGATAGAAAGATCATACATCAGGCGTCTCGATGCACCCACAGTGTTTCCACAAATGGCCTCACCATTGCGTCGAAATGTATGACTTTAGAGGCTTACAACGGCAGCTATTACATCCAGATCACCGGGCCAATGCGCGCCCCAAAATATAGTTTTCCAAGGCCCGGCGATCAATCCACCCTTCCAACGCACATCTGCACGATACTTTCGGAGGGGGATTTGAAAACTCGCTTGTTTATAGATCCTTGAAAAGGCATCGAAAGCAACCCCTCCTAGAGATCGCCGCAACTTATTCCCTTATCTGCATCAACTGCTAATGAGCGACTTGTTTCTGACCGCCAGTCGAATGCACGGAGATGCGCAATGTGACTGTCGATCAATAAGTCGCTCGTCCGCCCGTGACGTCGAATGTAAAGCCTGTGGTAAAAGAACAATCCGGTCCTGCAATCCAAGAGACTAATGCCCCCACTTCATCCATCTGCAGGAAACGGCCCATCGGAATCTTGGCCTTCATCGCAGCGATATGCTCGGGCGTCATTTGCATCATCAAATCCGTCTCCACCATTGCAGGCGCAACCGCATTGACCGTTATTCCTTCAAGAGCAAGCTCTTTGGCAACAGCCTTCGTAAACGCAATCACACCGCCCTTGGCTGCTGAATAGGGGGCAATGGACGGAACCCCTTCTTTTCCAGCGATTGACGAGATGTTGATGATCCGTCCATAGCGTTTGTTTTTCATATGCGGGATGACGACCTTCGAGCAGTAAAATACTGACGAGAGATCAATCGAAATGACCCTATCCCACATCTCAAGGGGATAATCCCATGACAATGCAATGGGACCATTAATGCCGGCATTATTGACAAGAATTTCGACAGATCCAAACGATTTCAATGTCTCAGAAAATGCGTTTTGTACTGCATCAAACTGCGAAACGTCGACCTCAATCACCTGATCAGGAACGAAGCCGCGTTTCTCAATTGCATCCTGCCTGACATCGTAGTCCCAAACGGAAACACGAGCCCCACGCTGCTGAAGATATCCGGCAATTGCCAATCCAATACCACGCATACCACCCGTAACAATGGCTGACTGCCCTTCGAGATAGCGATCCATGGCATAATCCTGACGCAAAAAGCGCACGTTGAGAGTGGATGCACTCGCGTACTTAGCGTATTCGACTAACTATTAGGCACATAACCGAACATCTTCGGAAGCCAAAGAACAATGTCCGGAAAGATGATCATCAGTACAAGGCATACCACCAGCACCGCGACCCATGGCCAGATATCCGAAATAATCACACGCAAAGGAATACCTGTCGTCGCATTGATCACGAACAGTAAGATTCCATAGGGTGGTGTAATCAAGCCAATCATGCAGTTGACGACTGAAACAACGCCAAACCAGACAAGATCAATACCAAGTGCTTTGCACGTTGGAATCAGAATTGGAATGATAACAAGGATGATTGTCGACGCATCAAGTAGGCAGCCAAGTATCAAGAATAAAACGTTCACAGCTAACATGAAGGCTAGTGGCGATATCTCCAAACCTTTCAGTGCGTGCGATACGTCAGCTGGAATATTCTCACTGGCCACGATGTAGTTGAAGATCATGGCTGCCCCAATCACAAGTCCGACAGAGGCAGATGAGCGCGAGCTCTCGCGCATCACTTCAATAATGCTTCTTAATGATAAGGCACGATAGAATACAGCGGCGACGATGAACGCATAAGCAGCCGCTACCGCAGCGGCCTCCGTCGGTGTGGTTGCTCCGCTATAGATTCCACCCAGCAGAATGACCGGCATTAGCAGAGCTGGGAGAGCCCGAAACGTAATACTCGGAATTTCCCGTAGCGGCACCGGCTCCTCGAGCGGAATGTTTTGTTTGTGTGCAACATAAGAATTGAGGGCCATCATGGCGGCCGACATGAGCAGCCCCGGAACGATACCGCCCATAAATAGGTAACCAACCGAGGTATCAGACACTAAAGCGTAAAGCACCATGGGAATCGATGGTGGAATGATTGGCCCGATAACGGCTGTTGCCGCTGTAATCGCAGCTGCATAGCCTGCAGTATAGCGATTATCCTTCACCATCATGTCAATCGAGACTTTGCCGAGTCCAACAGCGTCAGCAACGGCAGAGCCGGACATACCCGCGAAGATCACACTTGTCACAACATTAACGTGACCCAGCCCGCCTTTCATGCGACCTACAAGAGCAAGACAGAATTGAGTTAGCCGATCTGAAATAGTACCGGCATTCATAAAATTAGCAGCAACGATAAAAAGTGGAATTGCGAGCAAAACAAACCCATCATACAGGCCTTGAATGATTTGCTCACCAGCGATCGCGAGGTCTTGGCCTTTGACCGCAAGATAGACAACAGCGGAAACAATCATCGCTAAGGAAATGGGCGCGCCGATTGTCGCTAGAAAAAGGACTGTCAGAAGACAAAGACTAAGTGCGAGGCTCATGCGCCGTGCCCTTCCCCAGCAGCAACAACATCTTCTTTGCTTATCGGCTTGGAATAGAAGGATTGCCCCTCAAACGATTGGCCAGAAACGATCCGCCAGCAGCGCACTGTGTATTGATAGATCATGCCAACCGCAAAGATAAGATAGACGCTGAAAACAATATCCAGTGGTATACCGAGCGTAACGCTTTTCTTGATCTTGTAGAATTCGACATAACTCACAGTTGCAGGCAGCGATACGGCAAAACCGAGCACGATCGCGATACAGCTTACGAATGCCAGTATGCGACGCCCCGTTTCATTTTGTGCACGATAAACAATGTCGAAGCGAACATGGTCTTCATCTTTGATGACGAAGGTTGATCCCCAAAACACTGTCCAGAGCCATAAGGTTGAACAAAGCTCCAACGTCCAAGCAAGTGGCAGATTAAGTACATATCTAAATGTGATCTGAACAATAAAAGTAACAAACATAAGCCCAAGAAGCAGCGAGCAAATATCGCCGGCTCGCGCATTTAGCCACGATTTAATATTTTGCATCGGTAAAGATCTTCTCAAGAGCACAGAAATGGGTGAGCGACTTTCAGCGTCGCTCACCCATCGCATCAACGGACTGCGTTAATTTTTTCGATCATTCCAGCCGGCCAATCCTTGGCAAACTTCGAGGCAAGGTAATCAGCTTGAACTTTCTTTCGAAAAGCTTCCACGTCGGGTGTGTAGACCTTGAGACCCTTCTCCTTAAAGAAAGCAACAAGCTCGTCCTCAAGCTTGAGTTGACGTTGGCGAGCGACTTCCGCCGCATCATCTGCGGCCTTTTGTAAGGTCGCCTGTTGCTCTTTCGTAAACTTGTCCCAGACCTTCTTTGAAAAAGCGATGTAGTTCTGATCGACGAGATGGCTAGTCAGAACAATCTGCTTCGTGACTTCGAAGAATTTCGAGTCACGATTGGTCGGCAGCGGATTGTCCTGCCCATCGATCGCACCAGTCTGCAGTGCGGTATAAACTTCTGGGAAGGCAACAGGCACCGGGTTGGCCCCAAGCGCTGTACCGAGGAAAAGCCACGCTTCCGAGTTGGGCATACGGAGCTTAACACCTGCCATATCAGCGGGCGTCTTAATCTCTTTGTCGCCGCGCAGATTGATTTGACGACGACCGAGATACATAACCGTTAGCAACTTAACGCCGAGCTTATCTTCGGTCTGCTTCTTGAGGTCATCCATGATATTGCTCTGGAAAACCTTCTTCTGGTGATCGGCATCACGAAGCAGATATCCGGCCGTAAAGATCGACCAACCAGGAATGAGCTGTGCGAGTTCCTGAGCTGAAGCAATCGACATTTCGAGATTGCCACGGGCAATCGCTTCAAGCTCTGTGCCCTGCTTAAAGAGCGTCCCGTTATAATGTGGCTGGTAAGTAGCGAAACCTTTGATCGCTGGCGCAAATACTTCTTCCAAAGCGATCGAACGTTGATCTGTTGGCGTAATAGGAGATGACATACGCAACGTCACCCCTTGCGCTTTAGCGTTTTCACCGCTTACTGATACGACTGCGCCTGCACCGACAGCCGTAGCCGTGACTTTCAGAAAAGTGCGTCTGTTGAGCATTTTGTCTCTCCCTAGTTGGACCTGCGACGCCTCTTGTTGAGGGCATCCTTGCGTCGAGCTTATGCTTTCATGGCCGACAGTTCAAGCTCTCTTATCTCAAGTAAACTACTGATATAATTTGGTTTTTTTGTATTCTTAAAGAGAGATCGGGGCGTTCTTCAGCTCAAGCACTAAATCAAATCCTTGGGCCAAAGAATCATATTGTCTGGCAAGGCTCGTGGTGCACACAGAACCTGAACGATCGCTCCGCAGACGACAAACAGCCCGGCGACCAACGAGGCGATCCATCTTCGGCGAAATCTGATTTACCGTAATTGCCAGACACGATCCATAGCCGCGCGGCGCAACATATCGCAAGGCGCCGCCGCCAAACCCTCAGCGTACATCCGATCGAGTTCGGTTACGACGGCTTTCAAGCCATAGGCCAATGCAAAATGCATCGGGCCGCCTAAACGCCGTGGAAATCCACAGGCATGAATCGCAACAAGATCGATATCGGTGGCGCGCTTCGCGATACCCTCAGCCAGCATTTTACTCCCTTCATCGATCAGCGAAAATATTATTGCATGAACGATGTCAGTTCGATCTATCACGCGCTGCGCGACATTTGCACCTTTGCTATCGCTATTTTCATGCGTCGCCTTCCTTTGAGGTGCCTCGATATTGAGATCATCGCGATTTCGCGCTTCAAATGGACTTATGGCAAATCCTAAGTCGCGCATGGCCCTATCGACGGCAGTGGGACTTTCCCCGGCCGAGACCATAAGAGCGGCCTGCCGATGCATAATTTTGAGAAGCCGTTCGCCGATGTAGCCCTCACCTATTCCAGCCAGCACTGGAATTGCATTCAGCATACGGGCGAACGCAAACGCCGTCGCTAAAGCGTAAGGCGAAGTCTCCGGCAATTGAATGATCTCAAGCAGTTTTGTCACCCGAGCAGGATTGAAGAAATGCAATCCAATAAAGCGCTCCGGATGCGGACAATCTTTCGCTATCATACGCGGATCGAGGAAGTGCGCCGTTGTGGCCAGAATGGTATCGGGCCGACAAACTCCCGCAAGATGTGCGAAAGCGCTTCGCTTGCTATCGAATTCTTCGGAAAGGCTTTCAATCACAAAATCGCTATTCTTAAGAGCATCATAATTTGTACTGCCTACAATGCCAGCCATTCGTGCTGCAGAGAGATCTCTAGTGAGGTGCCCGCTCTGAACGGCTTTATCGAAAATCGTCATCACGTCGGCAAGGCTGCGATCAAGCGTCGCTTGGTCGCGTTCGACCAAGACGACCGGAAAACCGCCATCGCGCAAAGCCACGACGATGCCTGTACCCATTTTGCTGCCGCCGACCACGGCCACGTTGTCGATCCTTCGCGGTTCGATGCCTGCCAACTCCGGTGGGCGCAGAGCGGCACGCTCTGTAAAGAAGACCGCGCGCAGCGCAGCGGCTTGCGGCGACGCGCGCAATTCCAAGAAGGTTTTGCGCTCGAACGCCAAGGCTGAATCAAAATCTGCAGTGCATGAGTTGCGGATCGAAGCGAGTGCATGCAACGGCGCATCCTCACCGCGCGCCGCCTTGCGAACCGTTTGTTCGATAGCAGCCCAATATTCCTCTGTAGGCGCTTGAACGGGACGCGCGCGTACGGAAAGTGGCAACTCTTTGGTGAATGCCGTGCGAGCAAACAACGCTGCGGACGATAGAAGATCGCCCTCGACAACAGCATCGATCAAACCCATTGCCAGCGCTCTAGCCGCTGTGACCGGCTTACCTTTAGTTACGAGCTCAACGGCATTGTCGATACCCGCCAAGCGCGGCGTTCGCACAGTTCCACCCGCACCTGGAACGATGCCAAGCGTTACTTCGGGAAGGCCGATCTTGGCTTCTTTGAGTGCAACACGAAAGCGGCACCCCATCGCGACCTCAAAACCGCCGCCTAGAGCTGTACCGTGGATGGCCGCGATCCACGGTTTTTTGGCTGCTTCAATCGCGTCCACAACATTGGGCAAATGCGGTTCCAAGGGTGGCTTACCAAATTCATTGACATCGGCACCCGCGATAAAGGTCCGCCCCGCACATATGAGAATGACGCCTGACACCGAAGGGTCGTCATCCAAAGTCACCGCGGCATCAAACAGACCTTGCCGGACGGCTTGCGATAGCGCATTGACCGGCGGATTGTTGACGGTGACGATGGCGAGATCGCTCTCGCGCCGAATGGACACGGCCATAAACGGATTCCCAGATCAGTTTTACAGAGCGGCCACGCGGACTCGCATAGCCTCAGTCGGGTGTCCCTCGATCAGACACGTTCGATGATGAGGGCGATGCCTTGGCCGACACCGATGCACATCGTGCACAGGGCGTAGCGGCCGCCCATTCGTTGCAGTTCATTCACAGCGGTCGCGACAAGTCTGGCACCACTCATGCCGAGCGGATGGCCAATGGCAATGGCACCGCCGTTCGGGTTCACATGCGCAGCGTCATCGGGCAGCCCAAGATCGCGCAACACCGCGAGTGCCTGAGCCGCAAAGGCTTCGTTGAGTTCGATGAGATCCATCTGATCGAGACGGAGGCCGGTGCGCGCAAGCACTTTACGGATAGCGGGCGTGGGACCAACGCCCATGATGCGCGGCTCGATGCCAGCCGCTGCCATCGCGACAACACGGGCGCGCGGCACAAGGCCGTTCGCGCGCGCCACTGCTTCGGACGCAACGACCATAGCGGCTGCGCCATCATTGACGCCAGACGCATTGCCGGGAGTTACGCTCAAAGCGGGACCGTTCACACCGCGCAATTTCGCCAATTGTTCCGGTGTCGTCTCCGGCCGCGGATGCTCGTCCGCATCGACGAGGATAGGATCGCCCTTTGTCTGCGGGATCATAACGGGGATGATCTCGTCGCGGAAATGGCCTGACGCGTGCGCAGCCGCCCAACGCACTTGGCTGCGCAACGCAAACGCATCTTGGTCGGCACGGCTTATGTTGAATTGTTCGGCAACATTGTCTGCCGTCTCTGGCATGGAATGATTGCCATAAGCGGTTTTCAGTTTCGGATTAGGAAAGCGCCACCCAATCGTCGTGTCATACACGGCATGGCTACGCGAAAAAGCGGCGTCTGCCTTCGGCATCACGAAAGGTGCGCGTGTCATGCTCTCGACGCCACCGGCAATCACCATATCGCAATCCCCGGCGCGGATCGCGCGTGCCGCCATGCCGACAGCATCCATGCCCGAGCCGCACAGACGATTGACAGTCGTGCCCGGCACAGAAATCGGAAGGCCCGATAAAAGGATCGCCATACGTCCAACATTGCGGTTGTCTTCGCCCGCCTGGTTGGCGCAGCCATAAATGACATCGTCAACCTTGGACCAATCCACACCTGGATTGCGCTGCATCAGCCCCGTCAGTGGAATGGCCGCCAGATCATCGGCCCTGACACTTGCCAGTGCACCACCGTAGCGACCGATCGGGGTTCTCACAGCATCGCAAATGAAGGCTTCGTTCACGCCATCCTCCCGGGGCTACTCTTACTTAGTCTGGTCGTGCTTTTTGAGCACTGACTACATCGTCCTGCCCGCCCAGCCCTTGTGTTCTTCCTTGTAAGGACTTCGCAGCCACAGGCCAAGGGTGGCCCGGGCCTCACCTTGTGCCGCAAAGCATCTGAGAAGGAATGCAAAACGCCCGCTGTGGCCAGCGGGCGTTGTCGTCTTCAAAAACTGCCAGACGAAATCCCTTCGTCCCAGAGCTCATTTCTTCGTCCTATGTGGGCGAGCTGCCCACAATCCAGCCAGGGGTCACACGGCTAATTGAAGGGAGCGCCGGCGGGTTCTTGACCTTATCCGGCCACCTGCAGGCGCATCGGGCCCATCAGGACGAGATGGGATCGATGCGGTGCGGTTATCCCTTACTTCATCTGGATGCCAAGCTTAGCCCGCTCGTCCTTAAACACGACGGCCAGCCCTTCAATGATCTTCTTGTCGCGATTCGCCTTGCAATAGACGATCAGCTCATGCTCGACCACTTTCCCCTTCTTCAAATCGAGAAAATGCTTCTTTGCAAGACCATTGTACCAACCGCTGTACCATGCAGAAAGGGCATCGGCATCCTCTTGATAGGTATCTGCAAGCTGGGCACATGTCAGTGCTTGAACATCAATAAAACCGTTCTTGTCGACATAAGCCGTTAACGGAACCGGCGCCGGGGCCGGAGCTGCTGTTTGGGCGAATGCGCTACCGGAGCATACGATGGCCACTGAAGCTAGGATCAGGTGAAATCGAGACATGGTCATTCCTCATAGGTTTAATGATTTGACGACATTTCCGCGCGGTTTTTTTGGCACGCAGTTTCTTATAGACACTTGCCAGCCGGCTCAAACGAAGGAATGGGGTTCATTCTTGCTTCACCATGAGCCGGATGACACCGAACCTCAATAAATCACCGCACGTCTAAAACTCCGCCGGGCCACACCAGCGTAAGACATCGGCGTCAGTGGCATACCGATTACGTCAATAAATACAGACACATCGTTACCACGTTCCGGCAACTCGCCCTGCAGGATCTTAACCGTGTAGCTCAGGTCATTGTTTGTCAGAACAGGGTCGTTCAAAACCACAATCACCTGCTGCAATTTACCTCCTTCAACAATCGAGATATCCGCATTCGGCGGATCTGACTTGAAACTGTTTGTTCCTTCACTCCAAAAGGGAACAAATCGAGAGGTTTTCATTTGGCCAGCAACCCGATCGGGTCGGTCAGAAAAAAACAAGGTCGAAGGATTGATACCAACCAACGTGATACGGCTCGTTCGACTTTGATACTCAAACCGATCTGCCGATTGAACAAATAGAAAATCGGCAATTTTCTCACTCGATTGGGCAGATGCAAGGCCGGAAAACGAACCGGAGGCGGCAAGCGCACCTGTCGCTAACAAAGCTCTTCTTGAAAGCTGATTGATCATCGCCATCGCACCCTTTACCGCCAATCAAACTTGTAATTCACAGCGGCCCTGACGATGCCACCCCCTGTACCCGAATTACCGGACACAGTGTAGGTACCGAGCACACCGTTGCGCGTGTGTGTCGCCGAGTGATTGCCGTTATTGAGATCGACATAGAGACCTTCAATACGGCCTGTCCAATTATCGGTGAACGCGTACTCGATGCCGCCACCAAGCGTCCAACCCTGATTGCTGGTTGACCCATGCCACCAATTTCCATTGAGGCCGCCATAGGCGAGGCCGCCAGTTAAATAAATCAGCGTCCGGTCAAACGCATAACCAACCCGCCCGCGCAATGTGCCAAAGTATTGACTGTTGGACGATTGGTAACCGAACCATTCGTAGGCAGCCCAAGATACACCGGATCTAAGGTCCGAATATTGAATGTCGGTTTCGAGACCGAAAACCCATCTTTCATGCTGCCAATTATAGCCAAGCTGACCACCGCCGACGAACCCGGTTTTGCTGGCTGTATTCATGTTCACCTGCCCAATAATGGGATCGGTGATATTGATGTTACCAGAATTGCTCCAGCCCAAGCCGGCATTGACCCCAATGTAAAATCCAGCCCATGAAAAGGCAGGCGGTTTGATCACAGGGACCGGACGCATCGGCAAATCAGATGCGAAAGCCATTCCACTAAGCATTCCCAAAGCGCACGTCGCTGCAATTATCGTCTTCATACCGATCCCCATGAAAGATGGTGTTCAAATAGGCAATGACCCGTCACGATTTATTTTGCATCACTGGCAGAGCGCATCGCTGCCGAGAGTTTCTGTTCGTCTTCAAGCGTCAACTTTGGTCGATTGAGAGAAAATGTGAGCCGATCAATTTTTGCGTTAAGAGCAAAGGGCACCTTATAATCGCTATCGTCGATGGGTGTGCCCGTATCTGAGCCGATATCGAATGTCTCGTCCCACATCAATGTCAGCGGGACAGTACGATCAATCTTGCGGGTCGCTGCAACACGGCCATCGATTTTTAAAGTTCCCGTACCGCCGCGACCGATGCCGCTGATATTGTTGAAGGCCAACGTTGCAAAACCGAGGCCGTCATAAGCAAACTCGAATTCGAGCGTGTGTTTGCCTGGGGTGAGAGGGAGGTCGCCTTCCCAACGTATGCGCTCAAGACCCAGCAAATTCCACGTGAAGACGGGCTTGCCGCGCAAGAGATAGAAACCCCAACCACCAAATCGGCCGCCACGCGTTGCTATCATTCCCTCTGCATTTGGTGGCACATCAAGGTTGGCAACGATTTTGTATGATGTATTCAGCAGGTCTGGGCCGGTGCCGCGAGGCAGTCCCGTCAAGGGCGCATTGTAAACATAGGTGTCCCGTTCACCAATCGATGGGCGCGGTGTCACCATACGGGTCGCCACCGATGCATCGAGCGGCAAGACTTGATATTTGCCAAACTCGGCGAACATTTGCGCCTGCATTTCCTTCAATTTCTTTGGATTGGCGGCAGCCACGTCATTATTTTGCGTCCAATCCTTGCGCAGATCGAAAAGTTCGAATTTGAACGCGCTCGCCGGATCGAGAATAGCGCTACCGAGCAGTAGCCACGGCGGACGCACTGGAACAGCACTCAGCATCCATCCGTCGCTATAGAGGCCCTGGACGCCCATCATCTCAAAATATTGAGTCTTTCGGGTGGATGGCGCATTCGCATTGGCCTTGTCGAATGTGTAAGCCATACTCACCCCTTCGATCGGTTTTTGTGCGATGCCATCGACGCTCACAGGCTCGGGAATGCCGGTTGCCTCCAGCAAGGTGGGCACAATATCGATCAGATGGTGGAACTGGTTACGAATGCCACCCTTGTCGGTGATCCGTTTCGGCCAAGACATCGCCATTCCTTGGCGTGTTCCGCCGAAATAGGATGGAACCTGCTTTGTCCATTTGAACGGTGTATTGAAGGCCCATGTCCAACCGACGGCCATGTGCGGATAGGTTTCCTGAGATCCCCATGCATCGTAAAATTTCATCTGCGCAGCAGCGGGCAATTCGACCCCGTTGAATTGCAGAACCTCGCTCGGCGTTCCATTCGGCGAACCTTCAGCGCTCGAACCATTATCGCCAACGATGTAGATGAAAAGCGTATTGTCTTTCTTGCCAAGATCTTCAACAGCCTTGATCACGCGACCGATTTCATGATCGGTATAAGCGAGATAGGCGGCATAGACATCGGCTTGGCGAATGAACAATTTCTTTTCATCCGCCGAAAGCTGATCCCAATTCTTCAAAAGGTCGCTTGGCCACGGTGTCAACTGAGCATTCTGAGGGATGACACCGAGCTTTTTCTGATTGGCGAAAATCTGATCGCGAAGCTTGTTCCAGCCCTGATCGAACAATTTCATATCTGAAATTTTTTTGATCCATTCCGGCGTCGGATGATGCGGCGCATGAGTGCCGCCCGGCACATAGTGGAGGAAGAACGGCATTTGCGGATCAATCGCATTAATCTGGTTGACCCAAGTGATTGCTTCGTCGGCCATGGCGGTCGTCAGATTCCAGCCTGGCTTGCCAACATAAGGAGCAATCGCTGTTGTGTTACGGAAGAGGTTTGGCTCCCATTGATTAGCGTCACCACCGACAAAACCATAAAAATACTCAAAGCCCATTCCCGTCGGCCATTGGTCGAAGGGACCAACTTGGCTTGCCTGCCAACTCGGCGTGTTGTGATTTTTGCCGAACCAAGACGTGCGATAGCCATTATCGAGCAAAATACGACCAATCGTCGCGCTTTCCTTGCCGATAACACTATTATAGCCGGGGAAACCCGTCGCCGCTTCCGAGATCACACCAAAGCCGACGGAATGGTGATTGCGGCCCGTAATCAATGCTGCGCGCGATGGCGAGCAGAGGGACGTCGAGTGAAAATTAGTGTAACGCAAGCCTTCATTGGCAATCTGATCGAGTGCTGGCGTTGGAATAACGCCGCCAAAGGTCGATGCGGCACCAAACCCCGTATCGTCGGTCATGATCAAAACAATATTGGGGGACCCTTCAGGTGGTACAATGCGCTTGGGCCAAGCTGGTGTCGATTGCGCCGCATTAAGCTCAATGGTTCCACGGAACGGTTCAGGCGGACTCGGTAAAGAGCGACCATCAATTGATGTTGTCGCATTCGGCGCAAATACTGTGGCACTCGCCTGCGCGAAAGATACTTGTGGCGTAAAAACCCACAGCACCGTCATTGCCCATGCAATCCGACGATAAACCCGCATTATGGCCTCCTCATCAATTCTTCCTTAAGGTAAGCTGTTCGGTAAAAGACCGTTTATCTTTGGAGGACAAAGCGGCATGCCAGCGAGAATCCTTCAACGCATTGGCCCACTCGCAGGTCTTGCAGACCTTCTGCACGTTTATGGCGTAGCACCAGCTGATGTTGCACGCAGAAGTGGAATTACATTTCGGGTTGAAAGTCTTGCGCCTGACGATGTCCTTCCGCTCGAACTTGCTTTGCTTTTGCTCGATAATGCCGTTGTCATGACAGGGGACGATCTATTGCCCGTCAAACTCGGAGAACGTTATCGTTGGCATCATCATGGCGTGATCCATCCCTATGTAGCAGCCGCGCCCACGCTTGGCAGAGCCTTGCTCGATATTTGTGAACTGCAGCGGCTTTATGCGAATGGGACCGTCATCTATCTTCACCGGCTCGGAGAGGATTATGCCTTAGGCTTTGGCGTTTATGCCGGGATGCAACATGCGGTGCGGCACCTTTATTCCATGTGTGCGAGGGTCGGTCAGAATTTTATTGTCGATCTAACGGCAGGTGCAGCACGGCCCCTTGAAATTATGTTTCCCTTTCCAGAACCAGACAATCAAATCCGATTCAGGCAAGGCTGGGCCCAGCCCGTATATTTCAACCAGAACCAATGTTGCCTCGTCTTAACAGCGCGCATGCTCGCCATGGAATTGCCTGGTGCCAATCCTGGATTGCGGGCATCTATGCTTGAAGACCTCATGCAAAAGAGCGTGTTGGCGATGGGTTATTCCGACCGCGTGCGCCGTATGGTACGCCCTCAACTCTTGGGCGAAGACCCATCAATGGAGGGTATGGCAGCGGTCCTCAATGTTCACCCCCGCACATTGCGACGTGCGTTAGCGGCCGAAGGTACGAGTTTTGAAACAATTCGCGACGAAGTACGCAACCATATTGCGAAGGAAATGCTTGCGACGACGCAATTATCAATCGGCGAGATCAGCGCCGTTATTGCCTTTGCCTCGCATGCAGCTTTCGTGCGCGCATTTCAACGATGGAATGGAGTCACGCCAAGCGCGTGGCGTGCAGAACGGTCTGCTTAACTGACCTCCGTCCGCCGTTTAACAAAAACGCCCGCTGTTGCCAGCGGGCGTTGTTATCTTCAAAAACAACCAGAAGAAATCACTTCTTCTTCGAGCCGATTTCCTCGTCCCATTTGCGGAAGGCGAGCACCATTTGGTCCGGCTCAAGCGGCAATTCGAGCGGAACGTCGGCGATCAGCTTGTCATATTCAGGGCGACCGAAATCCTTGATCGCCTGCTGGCTTTCTGGCGGGGCCATCGACAGCGGCACATCCTTCACCGCCGGGCCTGGATAGAAATAGCCTTCGTCATAAGTGTAAGCCTGCGCTTCCTTGGTCAGCATGAAGTTCATCATGTCAACGAGAACGGCCACTTTCTCAGGCGCGACACCCTTCGGCACAACCATGTAATGGGCGTCGATCACCCAGCGGAAATTCTTCAGCGTTGCGATCTTGGCTTCCTTCGGTACGACGCCAAGAACGCGCGGATTGATGTCCCAACCCGTCGTCGACACGATCATGTGACGCGTGCCTTCGCCAAGTTCCTTCATCGTCACGCCGGTACCGGTTGGATAATTTTCGATGTATTGGCCCAACTCCTTCAAATAGGCCCATGTCTTGTCCCAACCCTTGATCGGATCCTTCGGATTGGAATCACCGAGGATGTAGGGCAAGCCCATGATGAAGGTGCGGCCCGGGCCGGAATTGGCCGGACGGGCATAGAGGAATTTGTTCGGATTGGCCTTCGCCCAAGCCAGCAATTCCTCGGCGGTGGTCGGCGGGTTCTTGACCTTGTCCGGCATGTATTCAAGCAGCGGACCTGAGGGATAGTAAGCGACGACAACGCCCTGCCCTCTGGCCAGCGTCTGCATCATCGCCGCACCTTTCAGATAGATCGCATTCAGATCGGGCAGGTTCTTGCCGTACTGGCCAACAACATCGAGCCACAATTTCTGTTCAATGCCGGCGGCAAGCGCATCGGTGCCCGTCAAAACGAGATCGATGTCAACGCGATTGGCATCCTGCTGAGCCTTGATTTTGCCGGGCAATTCGGGAGCTGGCGCCTTTGTGAATGTAAAACGCGACACGAGATTCGGTTTCGCTTTGCGGTAGGCTTCGAAAGCCTTCTGCGTCAGCGCAAGATTCCCCGCGACGTCGACGATGTTAATCGCCACCGCTTCCTTCGGCAGCGCCAGCTGGGCAAACGCGCCCGTCGAACCGAACGCGGCAAGACCGGCAGCGCCTTGCATGAAGCCGCGGCGCGATAGATCAAATTTGTCCATGTCTTCCTCCACTGAGCGGGCTTGTCCCGCCCTTTTCTCCCACCGGTCGGCCCGGCTTAAATCGATTGTAGACCGGGCCTACTGAAGTAATCCACTGGTCTTGGTTTACTCCGCCGCCAAATGACGCCAATCGTCCTTTTTTGTGGGGTCTTGGCGCGCCCCCACCCTACGCCCTTGGGGCTCCCGCATCTAGGATTTGAGCCACGCTTCCATGGCGTGGCGCTGGATTTTTCCGGTCGTGGAGCGCGGAAACGCCTCAAATGCGATGAAACGGACTTCCTTGGGCCGTTTGTAGCCTGCCAATTTGGCACGGCAGAGCGCCTCAATGTCGGCCGCCGTCAGGCTCTCATCACGCGCTGCGATGAAGGCAACGGGAACCTCGCCCCATTTGGGGTCTTTCTTGCGGACGATGGCGGCATCGGCGACGCGTGGGTCGGCGAGCAAGACCCGCTCAATCTCCGCTGGATAAATGTTCTCCCCGCCCGATTTGATCATATATTTTGCGCGATCCACGAAATCGTAAGTACCATCCGCATTGCGGCGGAAGAGATCGCCCATCCGGAACCAGCCATCCTTGAAATCGCGCGCGTTTGTTTCGGGCGCATTCCAATAGCCGGAGAAAACGGTCGGTCCGCGGATGGCCATCTCGCCCGGCTCGCTATCGGGGACTGTGTTGCCGTCGGAATCGACCAGCCTAATGGTGCAGAGCGAGGATTGTCGCTTGGACAGACTTTGTGGAATCGTGCCGGGCGGAATCAACGCCGAGGAACAGGGCGGAAGCCCCGTCTCCGTCGCGCCAAAGGTGTTATAAAAGGGCGATCCTGTCAGCGTGGTGATCTCTGCGATTTGCGCAAGCGGCACGAGATCAGCCATAGCTCCCACAGCGCGAGCGCCCTTCGGCCGAAGCCCCGTGCGCTTATATTCGGCGATCACCGGTTCCATCATGCCGGGCATCAACAAGTACCAAGCGAGTTTGTACTCCGCCGATTTCTGTACAATGCGTTTGGCATCTGGGCCGTCGCAAACGATGACAGGCGCGCCCGACATCAAGGCGCCGAGCATCTGATCAGTCGAACCCATGTGAAACATCGGCGCCCAAGCGAGCGATGCATCCCCTTCATCAGCACGAATATCGAGCCGCAATGCGGCCATGCGCGCAATCTCGGCGCGCTGGCTGATGAGAGCGCCTTTCGGCAGCCCCGTGGTTCCGCTTGTGTAGAGAATGACCAGCCCGTCCTCAGGATCGACCGCGGGATTAGCCTCGGTTTCGGCGTGCGCGGAAAGTGCCGGATAATCCTGCTCTAAAACGAGTTGCGGGAGCGCTGAAAAGTTGCATTGGGCAGCGAGAGCAACAAAGCGCGACGAGGTCACCAATAGCTTCGGCGCAACCAGATGGACGCAATGGGTCAGTTCATCGGGCGCAAGACGCCAATTCTGACAGGCAACGATCAAGCCGAGCATGGCCGCGGCCATTTCGAGCACGACATATTCGGCGCGGTTCTCCGACAAAAGCGCGATGCGATCGCCGCGAAGAAGCCCACGGGCTTTGAGCGCGCCCGCCACGCGGCGAACCTCAGAGTCGAAGGCGCTATAGGTCAACATCCGGTCCGGCGCATCGATGGCGATTGCATCTGGGTTCATCTGTGCGCGCGCGCGAAACAGTTCATAGACGGTCATGCGCCCGGCGCGCGCGATGGCGGCGTCTTGCTCCGACATGAGGCCTCTCTCCTTACTTCTTGTAGTGGAGATTAAGCGCCTTACCCCACACGTCAAAAGTTTTACCGCCCGCTCTTCCATGCGCAGGCACTCGTGCTAGCCTCATTCGAACCTCAATTCAGGACCGGCTCCGATGACCCCTCCCCGCATACCCGAAATGCTCAAAGGCCGTCTGCGCGCGCCGATCATTGGTTCGCCGATGTTTCTGGTGTCGTTCCCGCCGCTCGTAGCTGCCTTATGCAAGGCGGGCGTGGTGGGTACATTCCCTCACGTCAATGCACGGCCCAGCGCGGAGTTCGACCGCTGGTTGACCCTTTTGAAAGACGATCTCGCCGCCTATGCAGCCGCGAACCCCGGCAAACCTGTTGGGCCGCTCGGTGTCAATTTGATCGTCCACCGCACCAATCCGCGATTCGCACCGGATCTCGAGATCGTGGTGAAGCACAAGATCCCGTTCGTAATCACCTCGCTCGGTCATCCGGGGCCTGTCGTCGAAGCGGTGCATGACTATGGTGGCATCGTGTTCTGCGATGTGGCGAATGCCAAACATGCACGTAAGGCGGCGGAATCGGGCGTTGATGGGCTCATCTGCATCGGCGGCGGCGCAGGCGGCCACGCCTCACAACAAAGCGCCTTTTCGCTTGTGCGCGAAATTCGGGAATTCTGGGACGGCTGTCTGGTGCTCGGCGGCGGCATCAACGATGGCTATCAGATCCGCGCCGCAGAAATGCTCGGTGCCGATCTCGCCTATATGGGAACGCGTTTCATCGCGACGCCAGAATCCAACGCGTCAGAAGACTACAAGACGATGCTCATCGAATCCGATTTCGACGATCTCATTTACACGGATCGCCTGTCCGGAATCGGGTGCAATTTCCTTAAGCCATCGCTTGATAAATGGGGAATCGACGTTGCCACGCTGCCGCCAAAAACGCCCGATCTGACGGCACTTGGCGATGCGAGCGCAAAAGTCTGGCGCGATTTGTGGAGCGCTGGACATGGCGTGGCGACGCTGCATGCTGTTGAACCAGTCGAGACAATCATTGCTCGTATCGTCGAAGAATATCGTGAAGCGTGCGCGATTCCGCCGTCTTCCGCTCTTGCCAAGACGTCATGACACGATCTGAAAAATGTGGGCGCGCGATTGCTTTGCAATTGGCGATTGCGCTTGCCTTCTTCCTGACCTTTCAACTGCAATTGGCGATCCCGGGCATTCCTGGAACCGATTTTGCTGCGCTGATTTTCATTCCTGCGCTCATTCGTGTGTTCGGTACGCTCTATGGAGGGCCGAGCGCCGCGATCGGACTGTTCATCGGTTCCATGCTCGTGATGCTGAAGTTTGCGCCCTACGAACCCCAAATGCTCTGGCGGGCCATTTCTTCGGCGGCGTCAGCCCCCATCGCGTACCTTCTTTTCGGGTTGGTAGGTCTTTTCCCATCCGGGCGGTCGCCCTTACGCAGCGATGCGGCCATCCTGTTTCTATTCATCGCGTCCTATGCCGTGATCAATGCCGGGCTGCACCTCATCGGCCTGACAGTGGCAGGCGCCCCGCTATCGCAGCACCTGCCCTATTTCCTCGTGATGGTCGCGGGAGACGCGATCGTCCCGGCTGTGGGATTCGGTGTCTATTTCGTCATCAAACGGCTTAACCGGTCCTCGAACGCCGTCTAATCTGATGCAAACAGGCAACAGTCAGACTGCGAAAACAGCCATCTCAGCCGAATTTTCATCCAAAGTGTGAAACGCTTAATACTTGGATGGTGGTCCTTTTCTGTTCATTGCGACTTGACGTGCAAAGCTGATCCCGAACGGAAGGCATTTTATCTCAAGTATTAAGATCATTTCTATTAAGTTTATAATGGTTTATTGAGCGTATTTATTTGAATGCCACATTTTGGCCTTTAATTAATTTACAATTAATTCGCTGATAACCCTGTTTTTCTAGTGAGCATTTGAGATAATTAATCTTATTCTATTAGCAGCTAACCTCAATTCGGGGCCATAAAGGAATTATTTGCCATAGAAACCGCTTCACAAATGCCTTTGTTCAAGTCAAAGAAACTGCACACACGCATTCCAGCAGGAGGTTCTGCAGTGTCTATTTCTTCTATCGCTCGCGTCGCTGCCGGCGCTCTCATCATCTCCGCCACTTCGGCCCTCGCTGCCGACCTTCCGTCGCGCAAGGTTGCCCCGGTTGCTCCGATTGTTCCGTCTTTCACCTGGACCGGCTTCTATATCGGTGCTGACCTCGGCGGTTCCTTCGGCTATGCCAAGGACGCTGTCTGGTACAATGGCGTCAATTACGGCTCGAAGGCTTATAACTCGTCGGGCGTCGTCGGCGGTATCCATGCCGGCTACAACTACCAGATGGGCGCGGTCGTCCTCGGTGCCGAAGCCGACCTTTGGTACAATGGCGTTTCGACCCGCACGGCTTGGGCCGGCACGGGCGGCGCAACGGGTACGCTCAAGAACGAACTCGGCTGGCAGGGCTCGATCCGCGCTCGCGCCGGTTACGCGATTGACCGCGCTCTTCTCTTCGTAACGGCCGGTGTCGCGATCGCCGCTCCGGAAACGACCCTGTCGGGATCGACCGGCGTTGGCGGCCTGACGGTTTCGTCGTCGGCCACGCGCGCTGGCTTCACGGTTGGCGGTGGCGCAGAATACGCCTTCACCAACAACTGGATCGGCAAGGTGGAATACCGTTACGCCGATTACGGCACGAAGACGATCGCCGGCGCCAATGCTGTGAACGGCGCTGTCAAGAACTCGGCTCAGGTCAACACGATCACGGCCGGCGTTTCCTACAAGTTCTGATCTCACGATCAGGTCTACATAGAAAACCCGCCTCTCACGAGGCGGGTTTTTTTATTGCTGTCATGAGATTTTCTTTGAGCCCCGGTCAGACGGGATCCACCGAGGCGACGCGGAATGTGTGCATCACGCCATTCTCATCCTTGATCGATACATATTCACCCACTTTCCATGCGTGATCGCCGAGACGATAGCCCGCTTCGTCATCGTCTGACGCGCTTTCATCGTAATCGAAGATCCAAGTCGCGCCGCCATTGCCACCCTGTCGATGGCGTACGAAACCATGCTCTTCGTCTGCGTCGCCCCAAAAGCGGCGCACGGTGCACTGGGCGCGATGCGCCTTCCAAGCCTGCAGATCGATTTGACCATCGCTATCGAGCGGAGCGACGAGTTCGTAGCCGTGGCGAACAGAACCGTTCGGAAAGTCATGCGAACGCGCCAGCAGAATCATGATGCGTTTTAGCGCCATGGGGGACCTCTCCTCATCAACGAGCCATGACCTTGTGTCATGCAACGGCAAAACCATTGCAAGCGTTGCAGTCGCCAGCTTTGATCTCGCACAAAGCCAAAGGCGGGAATTTCAAAGGCTTGCTGCTTGAAGCTTGAAATCATTCCGAACTTCGCAGTTTAGAAATTCTATAATCTATTGATTTTGTTCGATTTTTTCTTGACCTGGATGAGTCGGCGAGGCTTTAAAGCTGTATTCAAAGTGCGCACGCACGATGTACTCAACCCCCGTGGCCGGGCCTTGAACCCTGCCCCAGGAGCCGATCATGCCACATACGCCTCTCTGCCGCGTCCTGACCGTTGCGGCTCTCCTCACCCTGTCGCCACAGGCCTTCGCCCAGACAGGTGTGGTCAATGTCTACACATCGCGCGAACCCGCGCTGATCAAACCGGCGCTCGATGCATTTACGCAATCGACGGCGATCAAGGTCAACACCGTCTTCATTCAAAACGGTCTCGAAGAGCGTGTGAAAGCCGAAGGCGCTAACTCGCCTGCGGATCTCATCATCACCGTCGATGCAGCGAAATTGGTCAATGCCGTCGATCTCGGCATATTGCAGAAATCATCCAACACACTCCCCGAAACAACCATTGCGCCGTCGCTGCGCGATCCTGAAGGGCGCTGGTCCGCGGTCACATTACGTTCGCGCGTAGTTTATGCGTCCAAGGATCGCGTGAAAGACAATGCCATTCATTATGAGGATCTCGCTGACCCAAAATGGAAGGGCAAAATATGCATGCGCAGCGGCCAACATCCTTACAACATCTCGTTGATTGCTGCGATGATTGCACATCACGGCGTTGAAAAAACGGAAGCATGGTTGCGCGGCGTAAAAGCCAATCTCGCCAAGAAGCCGTCCGGAGGCGACCGCGATGTGGCAAAGGACATCCTTGCCGGCGTTTGCGACATTGGCATTGGCAACACTTACTATGTTGGACTGATGCTGAAAGACAAAAACCAACAGGCTTGGGGCGAAGCGATCAAGGTGCTTGATTCAACTTTCGAAAAGGGCGGCACCCATGTGAATATTTCGGGCGTCGGCCTCGCCAAGAATGCGCCAAACAAAGCTCAAGCCGAAAAGCTGATCGCCTTTCTGCTCAGCGATCAGGCGCAAGCGATGCTCGCGACGCTCAATGAAGAATATCCAGTCCGCGCAGGCGTGCCCGCCGTGACAACGGAAAAACTTTTTGGTCCGATCAAGCCAGACAATTTTTCACTTATCCAGATCGCAAGCCACCGCAAACAGGCCAGCGAGCTGGTCGACAAGGTCGGGTTCGATCAGTGAGCAAGATTGAACCGTGAGCAAGATTGAACCGTGAGACTTGCAGCGCATCAGCCTTTATCGCGACCCGACGCATCCCGCGTCGGGTCGTCGTCGTCGCGTGCGCGTTTGTATGTCGCAATGGCGATGGGCGTGCTCTTGATCGCTCTGCCCCTTCTGACGCTCGTACAATTAGCTTTGTCAGACGATAGCGGTTCGCTCGCGCATGTCATGCGCACCGTTTTGCCGCAAGCAGCGCTGGAAACCGCATTGCTGCTTGCCGGTGTGGCTGTCTTAACCGCCGTTTTTGGCACGGGCACGGCATGGCTCGTGACGGCCTTTGAGTTTCCCTTTCGCCGTATTCTCGCGATTGCACTCGTTTTGCCGCTTGCGGTACCGACCTACATTGCGGCAGCTGTCTATGTGGAATGGCTCGACGCCGCTGGGCCTGTACAACGTTTCATTCGCATGTTGGTTGGCGCACCTACTGCAGCCGCGTTTCCTCTACCCTCCGTGCGCTCTCTGCCCGGCGCCATTTTGGTGATGAGTGCCGTTCTCTATCCTTATGTCTATCTCTCGACGCGGGCTTTATTCACGATGCAAAGCGCGTCGCTCATCGAGGCGGCGCGCAGCCTTGGCGCCAAGCCAGCACGGATTTTTTGGCGAGCCGCCTTGCCATTGGCGCGACCTGCAATTGCGCTTGGCGTATCGCTGTGTCTGCTTGAAACATTGAACGACATCGGTGCTAGCGAATTCTTTGGCGTACGCACGCTGACCCTGTCGGTGATGACCACTTGGCTCAATCGAGGCAGTCTCGGAGGTGCTGCGGCAATCGCCTGCGCCATGCTGATCGTCGTCATCGCACTCATCCTCGTCGAGATGCGGGCGCGCGGCGAGCGCGGGTTCACAACCTCGGTGAAACGACCGCGCGCTGTGGCTCCTAAAACGCTTAAGGGTGCAGAAGCTTTGGGAGCGCTGTGCTTTTGCGCCGCGCCTGTAATCGCGGGTTTCGTTGTGCCTGCTGCGTTCCTTTCTTTGGAGGCCATTCAGCGTAGCGCGCGTGGACAGATCGATCCGATGATTTTCGAAGCGCTTCTGATGACCGTCCTTCTGGCGGCTGTTGCCACGCTTGGCATTCTGCTGCTTGCATCGAGTATTGCGGCGAGCCAGCGGCTGCTTGGTACAGCGATAACGCGCGGCGTCACACGCTTTGCCTCGCTTGGCTATGCCGTACCCGGCACGGTTCTGGCGCTTGGACTGCTGACGCCCATCGCTTTTTTCGACAATCAGATCGCCAATCTATGGCGGGCAGCGACGGGCGAGCGCATCGGGCTCGTGCTGACGGGCAGCGGGCTTGCGATCATCATCGCCTATCATGCACGATTTCTTGGAATAGCCATCGGCGCCATCGAGAATGGGTATGCGCGGATCTCGCCGCATCTGGACGACGCTGCGCGAATGCTCGGCCGTACGCTGGGCGGGATCCGGCGCGACGTGCATCGGCCGTTGATCCGTCCGGCGCTGGGCACGGCGGCTTTGCTCGTCTTTGTCGATGCCATGAAGGAGTTACCTGCGACGCTGCTTCTGCGCCCGCTCAATGTCGAGACGCTTGCCACGCTCGTCTATGCCGATGCAGCGCGCGGTGTGTTCGAGGCAGGGTCGCTGGCGGCCCTTTTAATCGTCCTGATTGGGCTTGGGCCCATCATGCTGATCGCCCGCGCCAACCGACCCGAACCAGCTGATGCGTTTTTGGTTGCCGGTGCAGCCACCGGCGACGACAAGGCGCAGGAAAACCCTGTTTGAAGGCTCGTTCCCGCGGCTTTTGCCGCGTTGCAAAAATGCCCTTCCGCCGCTAAGAGCGATGGCTAGCTTTGACCTTCCGAACCAGCCCCCGCGGCTTCCCTTCCGGCATAAACCGGGTGAAGCTCGGGCAGGAGATGTCCATGAAAAAAGTCTATGGCAGCCCCAAGGAAGCCCTCGACGGTCTTCTGTTTGACGGCATGACAATCGCGGCGGGCGGCTTCGGCCTGTGCGGCATTCCCGAACTTCTGATTGCGGCCATCCGCGATGCAGGCACGAAGAACCTGATCGTGGCATCGAACAATGCGGGCGTGGACGATTTCGGCCTCGGCGTGCTGCTGCAAACGCGACAGGTCAAGAAGATGATCTCGTCCTATGTCGGCGAGAATGCCGAGTTCATGCGCCAATATCTCTCCGGCGAACTCGAACTCGAATTCAACCCGCAGGGCACTTTGGCTGAGCGCATGCGCGCGGGCGGTGCGGGCATTCCGGGCTTCTATACGAAAACCGGTGTCGGCACCGTGATCGCGGACGGCAAAGAACACAAAGAATTCGACGGCCAGATGTACATCCTCGAAAAGGGCATCATCGCCGATCTCTCGATCGTGAAGGCTTGGAAGGCCGACCCTTCGGGCAATCTCGTGTTCCGCAAGACAGCGCGCAATTTCAACCCGCCCGCCGCAACATGTGGCAAGGTCTGTGTTGCGGAAGTGGAAGAGATCGTGCCGCTCGGTTCGCTCGATCCGGATCATATTCATCTGCCGGGCATTTACGTGCACCGCATCGTGCAGGGCGAACACGAAAAACGCATTGAACAGCGCACCGTGCGCAAGCGCGCGTGAGGAGAACGGACATGGCTTGGGACCGCAATCAAATGGCCGCGCGCGCCGCGCGCGAATTGCAGGATGGCTGGTATGTCAATCTCGGCATCGGCATTCCGACGCTCGTCAGCAATTACATCCCCGAAGGCATCACGGTCACATTGCAATCGGAAAACGGCATGCTCGGCATGGGCGCCTTCCCCTACGAGGGTGAGGAAGATCCTGACCTGATCAATGCCGGCAAGCAGACGATCACCGAATTGCCGCAGACGGCGTTCTTCGATTCCGCGCAGAGCTTCGCGATGATCCGCGGCGGCAAGATCGCCATGGCGATCCTCGGCGCGATGGAAGTGTCGGAGAATGGCGATCTCGCGAATTGGATGATCCCCGGCAAGCTGGTGAAGGGCATGGGCGGCGCGATGGATCTCGTCGCCGGCGTCGGCCGCGTGGTTGTGGTCATGGACCACACCAACAAGGCGGGCGAATCCAAGGTGCTGAAGGCATGCACCCTGCCGCTGACCGGCCAAGGCGTGGTCGACCGCATCATCACCAATCTCGGCGTGTTCGATGTTGTGCCCGGTGGGTTAAAGCTCATCGAATGCGCAGACGGCGTCACCGAAGCCGAACTCCGCGCGGCGACTGAAGCGACCATCGTCAATTGAAAGTGACTGACTTGGGGGGGCGGCCCGTGCGCCGCCTCCTTGCCAAGATCAAGCCTTTACCCCAGATTGGGTCGCTATGGTTATCTAGGACGCACGGAGATCGTGTCCGTCTTTGTGATGCCTTGTTGTGGTCGTAACCCTCGCGGCGTCGCCAATTCCGGCTTGTGCCCACCCAAACGAGACCGATGCGCCGCTCCACCCTGATCGCAGCCTTCTCGATCCCTGCCGCGATTGCACTAGCGGCGGCCTTGCCGGCGTTTTTCCCATCGGCGCGGCTGGCTCAGCTGCTTGAGGAACGCTTATGCACTTCGCGCGGGTTGTCCTGCGCCGTTGGGACCACGCACGTCTCGCTTTTGCCTTGGCCTCGCATCGTTGCGTCAAACGTTACGATCGCACGCGGCGGCAAGCCCGGCGTGGCCAGCGCAGCATCTGTGACTGCTAACCTCGCCCTTTGGCCTCTCCTGACAGGACGGCTCGCTTTTTCCGGCCTTACGTTGCAAGGAGCAGAGATCGTCGTCGACACCAAAGCCGTCCAAAGCGCGGAAGGAACGGCGATTGTCCTGATCGAAGGACTCTCCGCGCAGGAACAGCGCTGGACGAATTTGCCTGCTCTGCGCGTGCGCGTGACGGGAAGCCGCCTCACCGATCTGCGCGGTCGTGAATGGGCGAGCGAAGCCGATCTCCGAATTGATCTTCCCGGCAATGAAGGCGGGCTCGTTATCAACGGCGCCGCGCGCTGGCGTGGTGAAATTGTCCGCGTGACGGCGCGCGTGGCGAAACCACGCGATCTGGCTGCAGGTGGACGCTCCGATATCCTCGCCGGCTTGACCGCGCCGCTTCTGTCATTGAGCCTCGAAGGCATTGCGACCGGCGGCCCCCTTGTTCAGGCCAACGGAACGTTTACGGCCTCAAGCCCCAATCCGGCGGCGCTGGCCGCATGGCTCGAGGAGAACGCCACGTTCTTGCCGGCGGTGCCTTTCAGCACCAGTGGCAATGCCCGCTTCTCGCGCGGCCTTGCCGTGCTGACAATGAACGAATTCAGCATTGGCAAAACGGAGCTCGAAGGCAATGTCGCTTTCCGGCGCGACAGCCAAGGCGTGCAACTGAATGGTACGCTTGCAACCGAAAAACTCGATCTCCCTTTGCTGAGCGGACCAAGCGGGCGAAGCTTCGTCGCCGAAGGCGACAATCAGTTCGTCCCATTATTGCGCGGTCGGCCCGTGGCTGCCGATCTACGGCTTTCGGCTGGAATCGTAACAATAGGACAGACGAGCCTCGCCAATGTCGGTCTCGCCCTGATCGCCCGCGACAGCAAGATCGACGTGGTTCTGGCAGGCGCCGATTTTGCCAATGGACGGGTGAAGGCACGCCTCGGACTTACACTGGGTGATGCGCGCACCGACGCCAAGCTGCAAGCCCATTTCGAGAGCGTCGACCTCGTGAAGGCCTTGGCACCCTTGGGTGCCAAGCGCATGAACGGCACCCTCACCACGCACATGCAGTTGGAAACGCGCGGCGCAAGCGCATCGGAGTTTCTCCGCGAGCTCGATGGCAAAGCAACGCTCACCGTCAAACAGGGCGATCTTGTTGGAATCAATGTTCCGGAAATCTTGCGCCGGATCGAGAAGCGACCACTTCTCACTGCGCTTGATATTCGCGGTGGCCGCACACCCTTCGAAACCGCCACAGCGACAATCCGAATTACAAACGGCGTTGCCGAATTGCACGAGGCCAGCATCGTCTCGCCTGCGACACAAATCGATCTAACAGGTACGCTCCAATTGCCAGAACGCCAGGTGGCGCTCAAGGGTCTAGCCGCGCCCCATCGTGCCGAAGGCGCGGCGCTCCCGTTCGAAATCAAAGGCAGTTTCGACGAGCCCGCATTCATTCCCGATGCCCGCGCTTTGATCCGTCGTTCGGGTGCGGCGGCGCCCTTCTTTGCACCAGCCACAGGCACGATTGCAGACTAAACCTGACGGTGCCGCCGCGTGAGGCGGGAGACAACGATCACGATCAGCGTCACACCCACAATCAGCACAGTCGAAGCGGCGTTGATTTCCGGCGTGACGCCGAGCCGCATTTGGCCATATAGACGCATCGGCAGGGTTGTCGCGCCGGGCCCCGATGTAAAGCTCGCAATCACGAGATCGTCGAGCGAGAGTGTAAAAGCTAATAAAAATCCGGCGACAATGGCCGGCGAGATCATCGGCAATGTCACGCGCATGAACGCGGACAATGGCGTGGCTCCGAGATCGCGCGCCGCTTCTTCGTAAGATGGATCGAGATCGGCAAGGCGTGCATCGACGACAAGCGCGACGAAAGACATCGTGAATGCCATATGCGCCAGCGTGATGGTCCACATGCCGCGATCCCAATCGAGCGCGACAAATAGCAAGAGCAGCGAGAGACCCGTCATGATTTCGGGTAGAACAAGAGGTGCGAAGAGCATGAAGGCAAACACACCGCGTCCGACAAAGCGGCGGTAACGCCGCAGGGCAAAAGCTGCCATTGTTCCGATGATGGTAGCCCCTAACGCCGATGCAAAAGCCACTCTCAAGCTGACGAAGGCCGCGTCCATCAAAGGCGCATTGGCGAACAGAGCGCGATACCATTGCGTCGAGAAGCCACCCCATACCGTCACCAGCTTCGAGGCATTGAAGGAATAGATCACGACGATCAGGATCGGCAGATACAGAAAGGCAATGCCAAAAACGAGCGAAACGATGTTGAAGCGGCTCATGCGCATCAGGCGGTCTCCCGCCTGTCTTCGAGCATACGCAAAACAGCGAGCGGTACGGCGAGCAAGAGGAGCAACATCATGGCGAGTGCCGCCGCTAAAGGCCAATCGCGATTGCTGAAAAACTCGCTCCACATCACTTTGCCGATCATCAGCGTATCGGAGCCGCCCAATAAATCGGGGATGATGAATTCGCCTAGCGCAGGCACGAACACCAGCAAAATACCTGCGATCATTCCACGCCATGTCTGCGGAAAAGTGACACGCCAAAAAGCGCGTAAGCGTGTGGCGCCGAGGTCGCGCGCCGCTTCCTCAAGTGACCAATCGAGCTTTTCCAGCGTCGCATAGAGAGGCAGAACCATAAAGGGTAAATAGGAATATGCGATACCGATGACGATGGCGAAGTGATTTCCGAACAGTGGCAAGGGCACATCGATCAGCCCTGCGGATTTGAGAGCGTGATTGATCAAGCCTTCGGGCTTCAGCAAGGCAATCCACGCATAGATCCGGATCAAGAAACTCGTCCAGAAAGGAACGACGATCAATGTGAGAAGAAACAAACGCCGATCACGGGGGGCACGCGCAATCGCATAAGCAACCGGATAGGCGATCAAGAGAACAAGCGCTGTTCCAGCCGCCGCCAATCCAAACGATGATAGGAAAGCATCAATGTAGAGCTTTTCATCGAGTATCGCCTCGAAATTGATGAGGCTCAGACTTTTCGCTTTTTCAAGCCAAACCTGCCATCCGTCAGCCCAAGCAAAGATAGGGCGATAAGGCGGGCGGGCCTGCGCGCTTTCGGAAAAAGCAAGCCGCAAAACGATGGCGAGCGGTGCCAGAAAGAATAGCGCAAGCCAGAGAAATGGAATGAAAATGAGAGGGCGGGTTCTCATTCCGGTAACACCATCGCATCCTCAGGTGCAAAGGCAATGCGGACGCGCTCACCTGGCTCTGGCATGAAGCCTGTGCGACGAGAGATATTGAGCATGGCAACACGCCAAACATGGTGCACCGTGCGCACGCGCAATTCGGTGACATCGCCGCGATAGAGGCGTTGTTCGACAGTCGCATCGAGCGTCACGGATCCCGGCACCGTCACATGAGGGTCCAGCACACTGATCATCTCAGGCCTCACGCCGATGACGAAATCCCGCACGGGGCCAGTCAATATTTCAAAGGGCACGCCATCCACCGCGATCAGGGCACGGCCATCGAGGCGCGCACGGATCTCCGGATCAATGACATTGGCATCGCCAATGAACCGTGCCACCGCCCGACTAGCAGGACGCTCATAAAGATCGGCGGGTGTTCCTATCTGCAAAACTCTTCCCGCACTCATCACCGCAATACGATCGGCCATCATCATCGCTTCATCCTGATCGTGGGTGACAACAAGAAAAGCGATGCCAAGCGATTTCTGCAGATGTTTGAGTTCTTCCTGCGTCTCTTCGCGCAGTCGACGATCAAGGGCAGCGAGCGGTTCATCGAGCAGAACGAGCTTAGGCCGTTTGACAATGGCGCGCGCCAAGGCAACACGCTGCTTCTGCCCGCCCGAGAGCGCATGCGGCTTGCGCTCGGCATAAGGCTGCATTTGCACAAGGCGCAAAGCGTCGGCAACACGCGCGATGAGCTCTTGCTTCGAGATACCTTCTTCGCGAAGCCCGAACGCCACATTCTCGAACACGTTGAGATGCGGAAACAGTGCGTAATTCTGAAACATCATGTTGACGGGCCGCTTGTGTGGCGGCACGCGCGTCACATCCTGTCCGGTGAGAATAATACGTCCGCGATCGGGTTCGCCAAAGCCGGCGATCATCCGCATCAAACTCGTCTTGCCGCATCCCGAAGGGCCGAGCAGAGCAAAAAACTCGCCCTCTTGAATGGTGAATGACACATCATCGACGGCCCGCACCGAGCCGAAGGATTGGGAGACATGCTCGATCGACACCAGAGGCGGTTGCCCCGTCACCCCGTGAGTGGCCATAATGCCCTTTCACTCTCACCATCGTCAGAGCGCCAGTTTTGGCGCGCTTGAACATAAGGTCAAGAATGCGAAAACGCCCGGGTGTGGCCCGGGCGCGTTCTATTTATCAGCTATAGCGACTTTTATTGCACGTCGTCGTTGCTGACCGCCATCGAAGCCACAGGCACCGGGCCAAGCCCGTCTTTCTGATAGATATCGTCGCGGAACTGCACGAGGCCATCCGGCGTCGCCCAAGCGGTAATATAGACCCAATAGACCGGAACAGGCTGGGCGAGGCGTGCATCGACGCGGTTGCCCGATTGAATGGCCTCGTCAATGCGCTGACGATCCCAACCAGGTGTATCCTTCAAGAGCCACGTGATGTAGTCGCGCACATTCTGCACGCGCATGCAGCCGGAGGACACGAAGCGGAAATCGTCGCCGAAAATCCCCTTCGAAGGCGTGTCATGCATATACACGCCATGCGGGTTCGGAATGTTGATGCGAACCACGCCGAGCGAGTTGAACTCGCCACCGGGATCTTGACGGAACATGTAGCGGGTCGCTTCATCCGAACGCCAATTGACTTGGCCCGGCTGCAATTCCTGACCCTGCTGGTTATATATGCGGATCTTGTTTTCAGTCAGGTAATTCGGATCGGCCTGCATCTTCGGGATCAAATCCTTGCGGATGATCGAGGCCGGTACCGTCCAGAACGGATTGAAATTGATGTCGACGACGCGTGTCGTCATGATCGGGCTCTGACGGTCCATCTTGCCGACACCGGCGGCATGGCGCGTCGCAACGACGCCGTTCTCCACCGTTTCAACAGTGGCGGACGGAATGTTGGCAACGACAAAGCGATGGCCCAGATTGCCATAAGAGCGTAGCCGCACGAGATTGGTCTCAAGCTGGCGCAAGCGCACATCGGCGGGAATGTTCATCGCCGCGATGGTTTGAGCGGTAAGGACGCCCGTTGGAATCAGGCCGTGGCGTTCTTGAAAACGCTTCACAGCCGCCTCAACGAAAGAGTCGAATACGGGTGAAGTGCCAGCGGCTGGATCAAGATCGCCTGATGCGACAAGGCGCTTTCGCAGCGCGACGACTGCGGGGCCCTTCTGACCGAGGCGCAACGTGACCCGCGGCATCGCGGGCCAGCCGCCTTGGGCGACGATCTGGCGATATTTCTCGATCATCTGTTCGGTGGCTGCTGTGGTCAGCGGCGACAAAACGGAGGTGGAGGACCGCGCGACCGAGAGCGAGGTGACAGCGTCGTAGCTCTGGCGCCATTCGGCTTGACCGCCGATCAAACTCTGCGCCGACGCCGCAGAGACACCGGCCAACAGAAAACCGAACGTCAATTCACGGCGGGACAGGCGGGGGAAAGATCCGATACTCGTCATCGTGCGTAACCAATCCGTCTTACAAGCGGGCACAGAGCCACACATCCCAGACCAAAGTAAACGAAAGGTTTCGACCGTGCCGAAATTCGAAACCGAATGCGTAGCCAACGCGACAGACAGGATCGGAGCGGCAAATTTAAGGCAGGCACCCAGTCTGGAACGAGGCAATTCTTAACATGGAAACAGCCCTCTCCGCCATGGCGAGCCTTGCCGCTCTCCTCACCCTTTTCACGCTTGTTTGGCGCGCGAGCGTCAAGCTCAGCGATGCTGGGATCATCGACCTCTTCTGGGCCGGCGGCTTCGTGCTGGTCGCAGTGGTCGAAGCCGTGCTCGTTCCGCCCAAGACGGCGGGGTGGATTATGCTCGCGCTCGTGGGAGTTTGGGCCGCTCGGCTGACGAGCCATCTTGTCCATCGCCACCGCCATGCCCAGAGCGAAGACGCCCGTTATGCTGCCATGCGCCGCGAGGGTGGCCCCGATTGGCCCGCGCAAAGCCTCAAGCGGGTGTTTCTGGTCCAAGCTGTGGCCCTCTGGGCCGTTGCCACGCCGATCCATGCCGCCCTTCTCCCGGGCGCTTCGGTGCTCGAGCTCGGCCCTGTTGCCGTGGCTGGGGCCCTTTTGTTCTTCGCTGGGTTTATGATTGAAGCGATCGCCGACTGGCAGTTGATGCGCTTCAAGGCCGACCCCGCCAGACGCGGCCAGATTCTGCAGGATGGACTATACGCGTTCTCCCGCCATCCGAACTACCTCGGCGAAATCATGATTTGGTGGGGACTTGGCCTGCTCGCTTTCGGCCTCACGGATCGGATTTGGGCCCTCAGCGGGCCTGCGCTGCTCACCTTCTTCATCGTGAAGGTCTCAGGCGTGCCGCCGCTCGAAGCTGTGCTTGCTACACGACCCGGCTATGCCGAATGGGTGGAGCGGACCCCGGCCCTCTGGCCGCGATTGTCGATCCGCCTTGGCAAGGTGGGCAACATCAAAAAGGGCGCCTAAGCGCCCTTTAATCCTTCAAAGCCGATAGCGGATGTGATCGGACCAGAAGCGGTCCAAGCGCAGCAGCGTCTGGTTCATACGGCGAAACTCGTCGCGGTTGATGCCACCGATCGGTTCAACATTGCGCACATGCTTCTCATAAAGTTCGCGCACCACATTGTGGATCTCGCGTCCAAGCGGCGTCAGGCTGATCCGAACAGAGCGGCGATCGACGCGCGAACGCTGATGGTGAAGATATCCTAAATCAACCAGTTTCTTAAGATTGTAGGACACGTTGCTGCCGAGATAATAGCCACGCGTGCGCAATTCGCCGGCCGTCAGCTCCTTGTCACCGATATTGTAGAGCAAAAGCGCTTGAACGGCATTGACGTCCGAACGACCGCGGCGATCGAATTCATCCTTAATGACATCCAAAAGGCGACGATGCAGCCTTTCGACAAGCGAGAGGGTCTCAGCATACAGCGGACGAATATCGTCCTGTATTTCGGGACGCTCGAAGATTGCTACTTCCGAAGCCATCGCCATGATCATTCTCCTTGCACTCATGTATCTCGATCAACTTGCGAACAAATTAGCGGCTTCCTCTGAAAAGCATCTTAAATAACAAGATGAATCAGCTGTTCATCCTGTTGAAGTGAACCAAATCTGAAAGGTGAATCAAGCGTTCGATTCGATGTTTAACAAAATGCACGATGCTATGGTTTCACATCTCTGAAACGACGCGCGCCGGCCAGCAGAATGAGATAGACGAGCGCCAAAGCTGCATAAACCCATGGCCATTCGATCGAGTCGAGATTGGAATCAGCGATTGTGCCATCAAGAATGATGGCCATTGCAATGGTGAGCAACCAAATCACCGCGCCCCAACTTGCCAGCATCCACAAGCCAACAGATGCAATGAGATTGAATAGCGCAAAACCTGAAATGGCGAGGCGCATTTGTAATGCGGATGTTTGATAGACTGTTTCATACGGGCCAATGCCGAGAATGATAGCCCAAGCAAAAAGGCCTTCGGCCATCCAAACGGCAGCCATCACACGCATGAAGACAATGCGCGTCTTTTCGAACGGAAAACGCGCCAAAGATTCCATCTCAATGCTCCCGCAATTCACCGCCCGGCAGTGGCGCAAAATAGGCAGCGATCTCTTGCTGCTTCAACTGTTCAATCCGTGCAGGTGACCAGACCGGTTTCTGATCCTTGTCGATGATGACGGCACGCACGCCTTCGTAGAAATCATGCCCCCCGATAATGCGCGAGACAATGCGGAATTCCAGGTTCATCGCCGCAATAAAATCAAGCGATGGGCCGATGTGCATTTGTTCATGTGCAATCGCCAGAGAGGTGGGCGATTTCATACGCATAATCGCAAGCGTATCAGTGGCAAAACGAGACTCGTGTGCGAGACGTTCGAGCGTTTTGAAGATACCGCCAATCGTCTCCTGACCGAACGCATCCTCGATCAGCACCTCTTCGTTGCGCAAGGGCGGCAAGCCGGCATTCGCATTGTGGCGCGAGATCGCATCCGCAGGCGCTTCGCCCTTCAAAAGATCCTCGCGCAGCGCTTCTATCCGTTCGCTCGGCACATAGGCCGTGGCAAGGCCGAGCGCGACGGCATCGGCGGCTTTGATGCGCGCACCGGTGAGCGCAAGATATTCACCCATGCGGCCGTGCAGACGCGGCAGCGCATAGGTCGCACCCACATCGGGGAAAAAGCCGATACCGACTTCTGGCATCGCGAACAAATATTTATCGCCAGCAACACGGTGACTGCCATGCAACGACACGCCCACACCGCCGCCCATCACGATGCCGTCGATGAGCGCGATATAGGGCTTGGGATAAGTCTTGATGCGGATATTGAGTTCGTATTCCTCGCGCCAGAAGGCGAGTGCCTCCTCATGGGCGCCGGTGCGACCCAGATCGTGTAGCGCGCGAATGTCGCCACCAGCGCAAAAGGCCTTATCGCCCGCGCCTATAACAACGACATTGCGGATGCCCGGATCGACGGCCCAACGGTCGAGGGCCGAGGCAAGGCCGCGCACCATGGTGAGATTGAGCGCATTGAGCGCCTGAGGGCGGTTCAGGATGACGAGACCTGCCGCACCCCGCTTTTCGCAAATGATGTCCGGCGTACCGCTCATGCCCTGCCCTCCCCCTGTCCTGCACACCCCCGGAGTTAGCCGGGGAGCATCCGGGGCGTCAATCGCGGGACTTAACGAGGGACGTAGGCCTGCCCCCTCCATCCGGGGCATGGCGCGCCGGCTCATAATCGGTCTAAACTGATCTCAAAAGGATGGGCGGAGGCAGCTCCGCGAGTGAGGACGGCTATGGCGCGCATTACCCCTTTTCCCGGCAGCAAGGACCGGTCCGATGAAATTAGGGCCGAAACCGGGCAGACGCCGCCCAGACAAGCCTCTCTCAGCCTGACCGTCCGGATGCGGCGCAACCGCAAGGCCGATTGGGCGCGGCGCCTTGTGCGCGAAAACACGCTCACAACTGACGATCTGATCTGGCCGATCTTCATCATCGAGGGCACTGGCGTACGGACGCCCGTGGCTTCCATGCCTGGCGTCGAGCGCGTCTCGATCGACGAGGCGGTGAAAGACGCCGCCCGTGCCGCCGCGCTCGGCATTCCTGCCTTAGCACTGTTTCCCTATACTGAGCCCGGCTTGCGCGACCCAGATGGCAGCCAAGCGCTGTCGCCCGACAATCTCGTCTGCCGTGCTTGCCGCGCCATCAAAGCGACAAAGCCGAATATCGGGTTGATCACCGATGTTGCGCTCGACCCCTACACAAGCCATGGCCATGATGGGCTGCTGGATGGCCACACTATTCTGAACGACGAGACGGTCGACGTGCTCTGCGCGCAAGCGATCAATCAGGCACGCGCCGGCTCCGACGTCATCGCCCCGTCCGACATGATGGATGGGCGCGTTGCCGCCATTCGCGCTGCGCTCGATGCAGCCGGGTTCATGGATGTGCAGATCATGGCCTATGCGGCGAAATACGCGTCCGCCTTCTATGGCCCCTTCCGCGATGCCATCGGTACGAATGCAACGCTTGTCGGCGACAAGCGCACCTATCAGATGGATCCGGCCAATACGGAAGAGGCGATGCGCGAAGTTGCACTCGATCTCGACGAGGGTGCGGACATGGTGATGGTGAAACCCGGCATGCCCTATCTCGACATTGTGCGCCGGACGAAAGAAACCTTTGGCGTGCCAACCTTCGCCTATCAGGTGTCGGGCGAATACGCGATGATCAAGGCCGCCGCACTCAATGGCTGGCTCGACGGTGATCGAGCGATGATGGAAAGCCTTTTGGCGTTCAAGCGCGCCGGCGCCGATGGCATCCTCACCTATTTTGCGCCCTACGTGGCGGAAAAACTGAAAGCATGATGCGGCGGCTTCTCGCCGCCCTCGCTCTTGCCGCCACAACGCTGCTCACCGCATGCCATTTTTCCGGGACGGATGACGAGCGGATTTGCCGCGCGATTTTGCCAGCCATCAATCCGGCCGGCGCCGCAATCCGCGTCACGCGCAGCTTTGTGGAGCAAGGCACGATCCATATCAATTATGAGGCGACGACGACCGGGCGCATGCGCCACCGATTCATCGTCTGCCAATTCGGTGACGGCTTCCATTTCACACCTGGACGCGACCTCATCGCAGTGACCACCGAACAGGGTGCGATGAGCGACGCATCGTTACTATTTCTCAAACGGTTTTACTTGTCATCGCCCGAAGCGATTTGGAACGAGCCCGGCGCGGCACGACTTGCGGAACTGCCAAGCCTGCCGCCGACAACAGCATTGATTTTGCAACATGCCCTAGCCGCGCTGCCAAGCCTTGCAATCTATGCGTTGATCGCCGCGTCCTACGCACTCATTTACGGAATTGTCGGCCGCATCTTATTTGGCTTTGGCGAGTTTGCGGTCATCGGCGGCACGGCGACTACACTCTCGATCATTGCGGGCTTAATCGTCTCACCCAGCTTCGCCATCACGGTCAGCCTGATCGGCATCATGATGGGCGTCGTTGCAGCGGCATGGCATGGGCTTGCAACCGAGCGCCTTGTGGTTGCACCGCTCATCAACCAGCGGGGCCTGCCCATCCTCATCGCGACGACCGGTATGGCGATCGCGCTTGCCGAGTATGTGCGCCTCTCCCAAGGCCAAGGCGGGCGTTGGTTGTCACCGATGCTTTCGTTTCCAGTGATGGTCGCGCGCACCGACAGTTTCTCCGTAACCGTCACACCGATTGCGCTCATCGCAGCCATTTCCGGTTTTGCGGCGGCGTTTGCGTTGAGCCACCTGATGAAGCGCGGCCGCTTCGGGCGGCAATGGCGCGCTTTGGCCGACGATCCTTTGGCTGCGGCGCTTTGCGGTGTCGATGCGCGGGCGGTCTTCACACTCTCTTTCCTGCTTGCCGCGGCTCTTGCGGGGATCGCCGGGGTTCTGACGACCTTGAGCTTCGGCGGGGTGGGTTATGCACAGGGGCTTGGGTTGACGCTCAAGGCTTTGACGGCTGCGATTCTCGGCGGCATCGGATCGGTGCGTGGCGCGTTATGGGGCGGCGTTACACTCGGACTGTTCGAAGCCATATGGTCCGCCACCATGCCGATCGAAACTCGGGACATCGCGGTTTACTCAATCTTGGCGTTGACCCTCATTCTGCGCCCGAGCGGTCTTTTTGGCGAGCGAGCGGTCGCGCCCCATCCGGTGTGACCCTGTCGCTTTCGACAGGGTGTGCCCTCTTGGCAATGCTATAATGTCATAGCCATATTGGGACAAATAGGAGTCCTGTACGATGAGCCTCGAGACGTCTTCTTACCCGCCCCCCGTCCCCGCTGCACCGGATGTTGCGGGCGTGTTGGCAGGACGTGCAATCGGATTTTTCGTCGATCTCTTCCTGATCGGGCTTCTGTGCGGTTTGATTTTTTTCTTTCTCGTCATTCCGCTCGGTCTGATCACTGGGGGGTTGGTGTGGTTTCTGCTGCCGCCCATGTTTCCGATCGTAGCGTTTCTTTACAATGGCTTCACGATCAGCGGTCGCAAACAGGCGACCCCGGGCATGCGCATGTTCGGCGTGCGTCTGCAAATGGCCGAATCGGGTAGCGAAGTCAGTTTCTTGATCGCTGCAGTTCATGCGATCTTTTATTATGTGAGCGTCAGCTTTCTCACGCCGCTGATCCTGCTAGTTGGATTGTTCCGTTCAGACAGCCGCATGCTGCATGATCTGCTGGCCGGCGTCATTGCCGTGCGGCGGGGGTGAGTGGGATGCAGAGGGGATGTGCAGGAGCGCTTGAATTGTGACGACGCAGCCGCGCGACACACCGCAGTTTTTTCTGACCGCGCCAACGCGCTGCCCCTATTTGCCTGACCGCGAAGAACGCAAAGTATTTACCCATCTCGTTGGACGCCATGCGCGCGAGATGAACGATTCGCTGACGAAAGGCGGGTTTCGCCGCTCGCAGACCATCGCCTATCGCCCTGCCTGCGATGCATGCAAAGGATGCGTCTCGATCCGCATTCCAGTCGACGATTTTCAGCCCACGCGCAATATGCGCAAGGTGCTGGCGCGCAATGCCGATCTCTTCGGTCGTATCAGCGCGAATAGGCCGAATTCGGAACAATATCGGCTGTTCCGCGATTACGTCATGTCACGCCACGGCGATGGCGGCATGGCTGACATGAGCGTGCTCGATTATTCGATGATGATCGAAGATACGCATGTCGAAACGCGCATCGTTGAATATCGCCGCCGCGGGCCCGACACGTTCACGACAGGACGCGGCACCGGGCCGCTTCTCGGGCTCGCACTGACCGATGTGCTCAGTGATGGTCTTTCAATGGTCTATTCTTTTTTCGATATCGAAGAACGCCAGCGTAGCCTCGGCACGTTCATGATCCTCGACCATATGGCGCAGGCCCGGAAAATGGGATTGCCCTATCTCTATCTCGGCTATTGGGTGCAAGGCTCGCCGAAGATGGATTACAAGGCACGCTTCATGCCCCAAGAGCGATTGATGCCGAATGGCTGGGAACGCGTGAACGAAGACGAGGCTTGAAACAAAACGGGCGCCGCAGCGCCCGTTTGTTCAACCCGAAAACCGGTTCGATTTTGGGAAGCCTTTTGGCGGCAATCGTCCTGCTTCGGCGCGATTACCGATCCAATCCTTTAATTCCGCTTTCGGCACAGTAAAGGTCCGACCTGCGCTGTCTTGCCAAGTGAGGCCTTCCTTCAATTTGAAGAAGCGCGCATCGACGACGCCGCCATCTTTATATTTCTGCAGACGCACGCCCTTACCGCGCGTCATCTCCGGAATCTGATTGGTCGGGAAGATCAACATTTTGCGATTTTCGCCGATGATGGCGCAATGATCGCCCTCAGCCCCTACGATGAGCGCAGCGCGCTCACCCGCATCAAGATTCAGAATCTGGCGGCCTTTACGCGTATTTGCCGGGAGATCGTTCGCGTTGACGATGAAGCCACGCGCAACATTCGATGAGACGAGGAATTTGACATCCGGCTTGTGCGGCCAGACAGCGACGATGTCAGCACCTTCCTCGATATCGGCCATCAGGCGGATCGGGTCGCCAAACCCACGCCCGCCCGGTAATTTCGCCGCATCGAGCGTGAATACTTTGCCGTCGCCGCCCAGCACCATGATCTTGGTTGTGGTTTCGGCGTGGAACCATTGCTGCAAACTATCATCGCCTTTGAATTGCAGCGACGAGACATCTTGCTGATGGCCCTTGAGGGCGCGAATCCAGCCCATTTTCGAGATCACGACCGTGATCGGTTCACGCTCCACAAGCGCTTCATCGAGGTCGATGTCGCCCGTGTCAGGAACATTCTCGAATGTCGAGCGGCGCTTGCCGATCTTCGTCTCGGGGCCAAATTTTTTCTTAACTTCGCGGATTTCCCACGCGATCGTCTTCCACTGGATCTGATCGGAGGCGAGCAATTTCTCGATTTCCGATTTTTCAGCCGTCAGCGTGTCGAGCTCTTTCTTGAGCTCCATCTCTTCGAGCTTGCGCAATGAGCGCAGCCGCGTGTTGAGGATGGCTTCCGCCTGATTGTCGGTTAATTCGAAGGCCTTGATGAGCTCGGCCTTGGGCTCGTCCTTCTCGCGAATGATTTTGATGACACGATCGAGATCGAGATAGACGATCAGCAGGCCGCGCAAGATTTCGAGACGCTTGTCAATCTGGCCGAGCCGGTTGCGCGAGCGGCGGAGCAAGACGTCGCGACGATGGTCGAGCCATTCGCGCAGCGCTTCTGGCAGGCCGAGCACTTTCGGCACGAGACCGCCCGAAAGCACGTTCATGTTCATCGGAATACGGGTTTCGAGCTCCGTAACACGGAACAGCGATTCCATCATCACAACGGGATCGATGTTGCGTGTCTTGGGTTCGAAAACGATGCGGACATCTTCCGCACTCTCGTCGCGCACATCGCCGAGAAGGGTCAGTTTACGCTCATTGAGAAGCTCGGCAATTTTTTCGATCAACCGGCTCTTTTGCACGAGATAGGGAATTTCGGTGACGACGGCGACAAAGCTGCCACGTCCGGTGTCTTCCTTATGCCAACGGGCGCGCAGACGGAACGCACCACGCCCGGTACGAAAGGTTTCCGCAATCGATTCAGCGCTCTCGACAATGATGCCGCCGGTCGGGAAATCCGGTCCCGGCACGAAGGTCATCAATTGCTGCGCATTCGTGTTCGGATGGGTGATGAGATAAAGCGCGGCATCGCAGAGTTCAGCCGCATTGTGCGGCGGAATGGATGTCGCCATGCCCACGGCAATGCCTTGCGAACCATTCGCCAGCAGATTGGGGAAAGCGGCAGGCAGCACGATCGGCTCGTCTTCCGAGCCGTCATAGGTGTCCCGGAAATCGACCGCATCCTCATCGATGCCGTCGAGCAGAAGGCGGGCGACTTCCGTCAGCCGTGTTTCGGTGTAACGCATGGCGGCAGCGCTATCGCCATCGATATTGCCGAAATTGCCCTGCCCTTCGACAAGCGGATAACGCTGTGCGAAATCCTGCGCGAGGCGGACGAGCGCATCATAGACCGACTGGTCGCCATGGGGGTGATATTTACCGATGACGTCGCCGACGACACGCGCGGATTTCTTGAACGCGGCACCGGGGTCGAGCCTGAGAAGCCGCATGGCGTGCAGCACGCGGCGATGGACCGGCTTCAGACCGTCGCGCGCATCGGGCAACGCACGATGCATGATGGTGGAGAGGGCGTAAGCGAGATAACGCTCCTCCAACGCATGGCGCAGATCGATATGTTCTATGTCGCCACCGGATGGCGGCTCGACGGGCTTGCCCATCCGTCACTCCTTGAAATGCGTGAGAACGGTTAGCGAACACCACGAGTCGAGGCAAGGTTTGGCCTTCAGGCGGCCGGGGACAAATCCCGCCGCAAGGCCGCGATGAAGGCGCCGCGTGCCTCAGGCGGCGGCATGCCGCGCGGCCCATAGACGTGCCGCTCGAAGAAATAGGCCGTCAGCGCAAACCCGGCCTCGATCTCCGCCCAATCGGGCACGATCTCGACGGTTCCGGCGAGAAAAGTTGGCAAACGAAACAGTCGGTCATGCCATGGCTCACCTGCGACGCGTGAAACGGCGCGGCCCGATTTCGGCGAGACATAAACAAGCTCATTCTGAGCGCCGGTCGCGGCGCATTCGCTCAAGTCGAGGCCAAAGCCGAGTTCAGCCAGAATGGCGAGCTCGTAATGGATGAGAAGCGGGGCCGCGAGCGGCGCTTCCGTCAGGTTTTCGCCGATGACGGCGAGAGCCTCGAAGATCGCCGGATGCGGATCGCGTTCAGGCAGCAACCGCGTGAGCTGAGCAAGATGGTTGAGACCATAAAGCGCGACGGAGGAATGCATGTAGGTCGCGGCACGCAAATCGACGGGCTCAATCTTCCACTCGCCGAGATGTTCCTCGAGCCGCGCGCGCCAGAGCGCATCGACATGATTGCCGGGCTGCAAAACGGGCTGCATGGTGCGCGACCTACCATTGCGCACAACGCCCAAATGGCGGCCATGCGCACGCGTCATCATCTCCAGCACCACAGCGTTTTCGCCGTGACGCCTGAGACCGAGAACGATGCCGGCATCGCGCCATTCCACTTGCGCGGCCCTCCGTTATTTCTTCGGGAATTCCAAGCCCATTTCACGATAGCGCGCGGGATCGTTCGACCAATTCTCGCGCACTTTCACAAATAGGAAGAGATGCACCTTGCAATCGGCCGCGTCAGCGATCTCTTTGCGTGCCGATTCACCGATCGCTTTAATCGTCCGGCCGCCTTCGCCCAGCACGATCTTGCGCTGGTTTTCGCGCTCGACATAAATAACCTGCTCGATCCGCGCCGAACCGTCCTTGAGTGTTTTCCAATCCTCGGTCTCGACCGTGGAACGGTAGGGAATTTCGTCATGCACCCGCTCGAACAACTTTTCGCGCGTGATTTCGGCAGCCAAGTGCCGCAAAGGCGCGTCTGACACTTCATCGGGCGGAAACAGAAGCGGCCCTGGCGGCATGAAGCTCGCGAGCTTGTCACGCAGCGTAACCACACCACTGCCGGTGAGCGCGGAGACCATAAAGGTGTCCTTGAAATCGCCACGCCTGTTGATGTCTTCGGCGATCTCGAACAATTTCTCGCGCTCGATCAGATCGATCTTGTTCAGTACCAATAATTTTGACTTTTTCAGATCGGTGAGTTTTTCGAGGATCGCTTCGGTCTCCTCGCTCGGCCAGTAGCGGACATCGACGATGAGGGCGACCACATCGGCATCACCAGCGCCGCCCCAGGCCGTTGTCACCATGGCACGTTCCAGACGACGCTTGGGTGCAAACAGGCCGGGCGTGTCGACGAGGATGATCTGCGTATCCTCTCCCACCATCACAATGCCGCGCATGAGCGCGCGCGTCGTCTGCACCTTTCGCGAAACAATCGAGACCTTGGCACCGACGAGCGCGTTCACAAGCGTCGATTTGCCAGCGTTGGGCGCACCGATCAGCGCAACGAAGCCGCAACGGGTTTCACTCATCACGCCACTCCATCCATAGCAATGCCTTCGCGCCGCAGAAAGGCGAGCGCAGCATCATGTTCGGCGGCGCGCTTGGATGCGCCTTTACCATTGCAAGGCTCGAGCCCTTCAATCACGGCGGCGACAATGAAAACTGGCGCATGATCGGGCCCACTGCGCTCAACCTCGCGATAGCGCGGCGCGGGCAGGCCGCGGCCGAGCGCCCATTCCTGCAATGTCGATTTGGCATCGCGGGTCTGCCGCCCCGGTTCGTTGATCTTGGGGCCGAAGGCGCGTGCCACAAGTGCATGGGCGGCGTCGTGTCCGCCATCGAGAAAGACCGCCGCGATGATCGCCTCGCATACATCGGCGAGAAGCGCATCTTTGGTGCGCAATCCCGATTGGCTTTCGCCGATGCCAAGGCGAAGAAAGGGCGAGACCTTCCAGTCGCGTGCCACTTCGGCGCAGGTTTCGCGGCGCACGAGATGGCCGATGCGGCGCGAGAGTTCGCCTTCGGTTGCATCGGGAAACTCGCGATAGAGAAGATCGGCCACAACGAGACCAAGAACGCGATCGCCCAAAAATTCCAGCCGCTGATAGTGTGGGCCGTTCACAGGCGTGCCGGGAAGTGCGCTGATATGGGTCAGCGCACGTTCGAGCAAAGTACGATCAGCAAAGGCATGGCCGAGCGCTTGTTCAAGATGAGCGAGATCGGTCTTGCGGCGCGGCGCCATGACTAAGCGACGGGTTTCAGCAGACGATTCCAGCGCACCGTCCACGGCCATTCCCACACTTTCCAAGCCGCGCCCTCTTCCTCGACAGAGAAGAAAATGATTTCAGCACGACCAACGAAATTCTCGTAAGGCACGAAGCCCACGCCCTGCGCAGATGTATCACGGCTGTCGAGCGAATTGTCGCGATTGTCGCCCATCATGAAGAAATGCGCCGGCGGCACTTCATAGAGCGACGTGTTGCGCCCTAATTTATTGCCGTAAAGGTCAAGCTCCTGAATGACGTAACTCACGCCATTCGGCAGCGTCTCACGATAGAAAGTGGCGCGATCCTTGAAACCGGCTCCAGCTGGCACCTCGTTCTGTGAGAGTTTTTCCTTCTTGATCTTCTGCCCGTTGATGATCAATACGCCATCGACCATCTGGATCTTATCACCGGGCAGACCGATCACGCGCTTGATGTAATCGGTTGAATTGTCTCGCGGCAGTTTGAACACGGCGATATCGCCGCGCTTCGGTGCCGAGCCGATAACACGGCCATCGAGGCCTCCGATTTTCGGCAGCAGATTACCGAGTGGGAAGGAATAGCGCGAATAGCCATAGGAATATTTCGAGACAAAGAGATAATCGCCGATCAACAGCGTTGGGATCAGCGAGCCTGACGGAATGTTGAAAGGCTGGAACAGGAAAGTGCGGATCACGAGCGCAATCAGGAGTGCTTGGACGATGACCTTGACGGTCTCCAATAGACCGCCCTCGTCCTTGCCCGTCTTGCCAAGTTCCTTGTAGTTCGCCACGCGCTGTCTCCGCTGTCCGCGATTCCACCCTAAGGGCAGCCGAGCCGGGGTATAGACCCCGGAATGAGGCGGCGCAATGACAGCCCTAGGCCCGACCCATAAGAGCAGAACGGCCTATAGCTTACCTTAGGTAAATAAAGTGCTGGTGCGAGTGGTCTCTGGTGGGGCACCGCTTAGCTTGGGCTGACCCTTGGCCGCCCCACCTAATGCCTAGGTCGGGAGAGCCTCGATCACAACAAAAGCTTGAGCGAGGGGATAATCATCCGTCAGCGTGACATGGATCACGCCGCGGTGGCCGGGCGGAATCAACGCCTGAAAACGTGCGGCAGCGCCGCCTGTCAGGGCTATTGTGGGCGCACCGGAGGGTAGATTGACGACGCCCATATCCTTCATGAAGACGCCGCGCGAAAATCCAGTGCCGAGCGCTTTGGAGCAGGCCTCTTTCGCTGCAAACCGCTTGGCATAAGACGCAGCGCGCTGCGCGCGGCGATCCGATTTCGTCTGTTCGATTTCGGTGAATACGCGCTGCACGAACCGGTCGCCAAAGCGAGCAAGCGTTTTCTCGATCCGCCTGATGTCGATCAGATCGGAGCCGAGACCGACAATCATTCTGCGCGTGCCCGGCCAGCGGCCATCGCTGCTTTCATCGTGCGAATGGCCTGCGGCAATCCGACGAAGACCGCTTCGCCAACCAGGAAATGGCCGATATTGAGCTCGGCGACTTCGGCATGCGCGGAAATCATTTCTGCCGTCGCGTAATCGAGACCATGGCCGACATGAGGCTCAATCCCAAGCGCGACAGCCTTTTTGAGGCCGGCCACGATGCGTTGATATTCCGCGTCGGCTTTCGCCTTGTGCCCCTCCGCCAACGCATCGCACCAGCCGCCGGAATGAAACTCGACAACGGGTGCCTTCAAACGATGAGCGGCGTCAATGGCGGCGGGATCGGCTGCGATGAAAAGCGACACGCGAATGCCCGCATCGTTCAACTTGCCGATGGAGGACTTGAGTTGCGCTTCGGCAGCCACGACATCAAGCCCGCCTTCGGTCGTCCGTTCTTCGCGCTTCTCCGGCACGAGGCAGACGGCGTGCGGTTTGACGCGCAAAGCAATCGCCAGCATTTCATCGGTCGCGGCCATTTCAAAATTCAACGGCTTCGAAATCTCTGCCTTCAACCGCTCCATATCGGCGTCGCGGATGTGACGACGATCCTCGCGCAGATGCGCTGTGATGCCGTCCGCCCCGGCCTCAATGGCGATGAGCGCAGCGCGCACCGGATCCGGCAGGACACCACCGCGCGCATTGCGCACGGTGGCGACGTGATCGATATTGACGCCGAGACGGGGCGGTAAGAGCGGCATGGTTCAGGCTTTCAGACTGCGGCTGCCCGGTTTCACAGCCGGAATGGCAGCGAGTTCAGGCGGCAATTGGTCGGCCGGATAGGCCGGAATATCCACTTGCGCAAGCGATACAAACGGGACGCCCAGATCGGCTTTCCCGCCGGACCGGTCAATCAGGCACGCGGCACCGACAATCTTGCCGGGATAATGTGCGATTGCATCGAGGCATTCGCGCGAGGACAGCCCGGTCGTAATAATGTCTTCGACCATCAAGACACGCGCGCCTTCCGGAATTTCAAAACCGCGACGCAATTGGAAGCGGCCTTCCTCACGCTCGACGAAGATCGCCTTGGCGCCGAGTTGACGCGCCGTCTCATAGCCCGGCACGATGCCGCCCACCGCGGGGGAGACAACAATGTCGACCTTGCCGAAGGCGGCCGTCACCTTCTCGGCGAGCGCCTTGCAGAGGCGTTCCGTACGGACCGGATCCTGAAAGACAAACATTTTCTGCAGAAAGACGGGGCTTCGCAGACCAGAGGACAAGATAAAATGTCCCTCCAGCAATGCACCGGCCTCACGGAATTCCTGCAGAACTTGTTCGGTATTCATCACAACAACCCTCATCACGTCCCGGCTGAATAGCCCAAAAACACGGGCGGGAACAGGCCCGGTTTCAGCCGTTCACACGCTCGACCTGGCTGACGATGGTCTTGGTCCGGAGCTGACTGATAATCGCGTTGAGATGCTTCAAATCCCAGACTTCGAGGTCGATCTTGAGGTCGCGGAAATCGGGGGAGCGGCCGATCACCGTAATCGTATCGATGTTGCCATCATTCTCGCCAATTACCGAGGCGATCTGCGCGAGCGTGCCCGGTTCGTTGATGGCTGTCACGTTGATCTGGGCCGGAAAACGCTGGCGATGGTCTTCCTCGATATCCCAGCGGACATCAAGCCAGCTCTCGGGCTGATCGTCGAACGCCATCAGGGCGGGCGACTGGATCGGGTAGATCGTAATGCCCTTGCCGGGCGTGAGAATGCCAACGATCCGGTCTCCGGGAACGGCGCCGCCATCGGGCGCGAAATGCACCGGAAGCTCCCCATTGAGGCCGCGAATGGGGATCGAAGGCAATTGCGCTTCCTGTTTGCCATCGGGCACACGGAAGACGAGGCCCCCACCCTTCTTCATGCCGAACCAGCCTCCCGCCTTCGGATCGGGAGCGGAGCCTGACGCCTGCCCTTCCTTGAAGTCGGGATAAACGGCCTTGACGACATCGCCTGAAAAAATCTCGCCACGTCCGACAGAGGCCAGCACATCCTCGAGCGAAGTGCGCGCAAGACGTGGCACCGCGGCTTTTAACTTGTCTTCCGAGAAGAGTTTGCCAGCCCGCTCGAAGGCGCGCTCAATGATGCGGCGGCCCAAGCCCGCATATTGATTGCGTACAGCAGTACGGGTCGCGCGGCGGATGGCTGCGCGCGCCTTGCCGGTGATTGCAATCGATTCCCATGCGGCGGGCGGCGTCTGCCCCGGCGAGCGAACGATTTCGACTTCATCGCCATTGCTGAGCTCAGACAGCAATGGCACCATGCGGCCATTGACCTTGCAGCCCACAGCCGTGTTGCCGACATCGGTGTGCACGGCATAGGCAAAATCGATCGGCGTCGCACCACGCGGCAATGCGATCAAACGTCCTTTTGGCGTGAAGCAAAAAACCTGATCGTGGAAAAGTTCGAGCTTCGTATGTTCGAGAAATTCTTCCGGGCTGTCACCTTCAGCCAAGGTCTCGATGGTACGCCGGAGCCAATTATAGGCGCGACTTTCGCGCGAGAGCGCGCTGCGATCATTGGCGCGGCCATCTTTGTAGAGTGCATGCGCTGCAATGCCGAATTCGGCGATATTGTCCATTGCTTGCGTACGGATCTGCAATTCGACGCGCTGGCGTCCCGGACCGACCACAGTCGTGTGCAGCGAGCGATAATCGTTCTGCTTCGGCGTCGAGATGTAATCTTTGAACCGGCCCGGCACAGTCGGCCAAGTCGTGTGCACAATCCCAAGTACGGCATAACAATCGGCTACCGTATCGACGATGATACGAAAACCGATAATGTCGGACAATTGTTCGAAGGAAACCGATTTACGTTCCATCTTTTTCCAAACGGAATAAGTCCGTTTGAGACGACCCGAGACATCAGCCTTCAAGCCGAATGCGGCAAGCTTGTTCTCAAGTTCACGCTCGATCTCTTCGATGACGGGACCAGCCTTGCTGCCCAATTCATCGAGCCGCGCCGTGATGGTGGCATGAGCCCCAGGCATGAAATGGCGGAACGCGAGATCTTCGAGCTCCTCGCGCATGTCCTGCATGCCCATCCGGCCTGCAAGCGGCGCATAGATATCAAGCGTTTCCTCAGCAATACGGGCACGCTTTTCCGGCGGCACATAGTGCAATGTACGCATGTTGTGGAGCCGGTCGGCAAGCTTGACGAGCAGAACGCGAACATCGTCGGCAATCGCCAAAAGTAGCTTGCGAAGATTTTCCGCCTGTGCCGCTTTTTTCGAAACGAGATCGAGTTTCTTGATCTTGGTGAGCCCATCAACAAGCTCAGAAATCTGCGGGCTGAACAGCGTCGCGATTTCTTCCTTGGTGGCGTCGGTATCCTCGATCGTGTCGTGCAGAACAGCAGCGACGATTGTGGCCTCGTCGAGCTTGAGATCGGTCAAGATCGCGGCAACCTCAAGCGGGTGCGACATATAGGGGTCGCCGGAGGCTCGCGTCTGCGTACCATGCGCCTTCATGGCATAGACATAGGCGCGGTTGAGCAACGCCTCGTCGGCATGCGGGTTGTAACGCTTTACACGTTCAACCAGCTCATATTGGCGCATCATGGGCGCGGGTTTTCTTTGGGCTACCGCCGTCATGACGCGATTATCGCGGCATTGAGCGGCTTACGGCAAGCGTTAGACACAAAAAAGCCCGGCGAGGCCGGGCTTTCGTTAGAAAAAGGAGGGCTTATTCGCCCTCGTCGTCCGGCGAAGAGGTCGGAGGCACGAGACCTTCAAGGCCACGCAGCAAATCTTCTTCCGTCATCCGGTCGAATTCGACCTGATTGTCTTCGCCACCTTGCGAGGGAGCACCGAGCAGCGGCACGGTTTCGGCCTCTGGCTCGTCCACATCGACATGCTTCTGGAGCGTGTGGATGAGGTCTTCCTTCAAATCTTCCGGCGACACGGTCGAATCGGCGATTTCGCGCAGCGCGACGACCGGGTTTTTATCGCGATCGCGGTCGACCGTCAGCGGCGAACCCGAGGAGATCATGCGAGCACGATGGCTCGCCAGAAGGACGAGCTCGAAGCGGTTATCGATCTTCTCAATGCAATCTTCGACGGTGACGCGCGCCATGGCCGCTCCGGTGATCCGAACAGAGGAAAGGGCAAGTCGTTCGCATACACTGCCCGGACCGCCTTGGCAACCCAAAGCGGGGCGATACCCGGTCTTTCCTAGGTTGAACCTCACCAAACCGGGACCGAACGGGCCCCTTTTGCCCCAGCGCCCGCTTGACGCACGTCACCTAGAGCCGGATAACGAGACACCAGTTTGGGGCAATGACTTGTTTTTGACCCATGGCTCAGTTGGCTATGGGAGCCAGTTGCGAATGCAGGCTGTTGCCCAACGATTTGCGTCTGTAGCGTGAGTTAGGGCCGATCATGTCAGTCGAGCGTATCGCTTTATTCATTGACGGCGCCAACCTCTACGCGACGGCCAAGGCTTTGGCCTTCGACATCGACTATAAACGACTGCTCAAGGAATTTCAGAGCCGTGGGCGCCTCGTCCGCGCCTTTTATTACACCGCCTTGATGGAGGATCAGGAATATTCCTCGATCCGCCCGCTGATCGATTGGCTCGATTACAATGGGTATCGGGTCGTCACCAAACCGACCAAGGAATTTGTCGATTCAACCGGGCGACGTAAGGTCAGGGGCAATATGGACATCGAGCTTGCGATCGACGCGCTCGAACTGGCCCCCTTCATCGACCATGCCGTGATCTTCTCGGGTGATGGGGATTTCCGTTCCTTGGTCGAGGCGCTGCAACGCCGTGGGGTCCTGGTCTCGGTGGTCTCGACCATCACCTCGCAGCCGCCGATGGTCGCCGACGAACTTCGCCGCCAATGCGATGCGTTCATCGACATTGCCCATATCGTCGATCGGATCGGGCGTGACCCGCAAGAGCGTGTCGAACGGCTCCAGCGCTCGGCCGAACGGCGCGCGGCAGTAGAAGAAGACGACGAACAAGAATAAAGAGGCTTATGGCCCCTTCCCGTACCAAAGCGCCTGTGGCTACCGCCACGCGCGACCCCGCCAAGACCTGTCCCCTCTGCCCGCGCCTCGTCGCGTTCCGTCGCGATGCAGAACAGCGCCTCCCCGGTGCGCACAATGCGCCGGTGCCCTCCTTCGGCAAGAGCGATGCGAAACTCCTGGTCGTCGGGCTTGCGCCCGGGCTGAATGGCGCCAACCGGACGGGGCGTCCCTTTACTGGCGATTATGCGGGCGATCTGCTCTATGCGACGCTCATAAAATTCGGCTTCGCAAAAGGCGCGTACCGCGCCGATCCGAATGACGGGCTTACTCTGATCGATTGCATGATCACCAATGCGGTGCGCTGCGTGCCGCCGGAGAATAAGCCAACTGGTGCTGAGATCGTCACCTGTCGGCAATTTCTCGGCACGACACTCACGTCCCTACCCCGGCTCAAGACGATCGTGGCCCTTGGTCGGATTGCGCATGATTCAACCGTGCGCGCCCTTGGTGGCTCACCTTCTAAACATGTGTTCGGCCATGCTAAAGCGCATGAGATCGGTGGCATCAAGCTTTTCGATTCCTACCATTGCTCACGCTACAACACGAACACAGGCCGCCTAACGACGCCGATGTTCGAAGACGTGTTCACACTGGCGCGAAAAGCGGTCGATTCTTGATCAAGGCTTGAAGCGCGAAAACACCATGTCGGGTGCACTCGTGTTATGACGCGAGAGCATGAAACGACCGGCCCATAATTCGGATGCAGGGCCACCCTTGTAATCCATGATCGGCGCTTCGCTCCAATTCTTCGATGTCGGCGTACGCCAAGCCACGCGCGCCACGTCCGAATTGAATTCCGTCATATACATCGAGCGCATGGTGAGGAACGGATATTGATCCTGTTTCACACCATCAAGGTTCACATCGAGGATGATGCGATCCTGATCGAGCGTCTCAATTTTCAAGGTGGCGGAACCGCCACGCTTGAAATTCATCGTGAATGTTTTGGTGGCGGGATCGAAAGCGATGTCTTTCAGATCGACGATGGGGCGATCCTGCACTTCTACCGGGCCGACAAGGAAGGATGAGCCATAAGCTGTCCAGCGCAGATGCTGGGGCGGCAGAGGGCGCGCGCGCCAATAACCATCGGGCGGATAGACGACAAGCACTTCTTCTGCGCGCTCTTGATGCTTGACCCAGAATTGCACGACATGAATGCCCTGTTCGACGCGGTCACCGACGCGGAAAGGCACTGTGTTCGGTCGCCAGAAGGATGGGTAGGTGTAGCCGGTCAGCCAGAAATCGGGGCTTTCGTAAAACGTCACACGCCTTGCGTTCGCGGCAAAGACCGGATCGCGCGACATGTCGCAGCTTGTGAAATCCGGCGCCCATTTATCGACAACGATGCCGCCGATAAAGGCAGGATGAATGGCCTGCACTTGAAATGATTTCACGTCGCGCGATTTGAAATCAAGCCAGACATTGTCCTTCTCGGCGCAGAGTTCTGGCTCGCTGCGATTGACGATATCGACGGCTATATCCTTTTGCGCTGGACGATTCTGCGACTGCGCCAGCGCAGGCGTGATGGCGAGCATAAGCGCGCAGACGAATGGTCGAAGCATCGAAAAACCCCTCAAGTGGCTGCGCCCGCTTCAACGGCGGTCGCGGCGCGAATATCGCGCAATTCCTGCGGTTCGGCCAGTTCTTCCGGCAGGGCGCAAAGACCCAGCCGCGCCAAGAGCCGACCAAGCGCCGGATCGGAGGAGAACACCGCGAACGGAATCGCCAACCAGAAACCGGCAATGAGTGGCAGGCTCCAAAGAATAAGCGAGGGAGCACCCGCAGCCATCAACACCGTGATGACGACACCGAACAGCGTCTGCGGCCAAAGACCCTGCCAAGCAACGGACCATGGCAAGCGATGAGCATCGCGCGCTTGGCCATTCCAGATCACGCTCTTGCCGAAGATGAGACCGATCATGAACAGGCAGACGCGAAACGTCGCAATTGCGCCAAGCAAAAAGGAGAAGATCAACTCCGCGGTGCAACCCGTGGCAAAGCGTATCGTACCGCCATAGCGCTTCACTTCCCCGCGCGTGAGCAGAATGTCGCAGAAGCCCGCCAATTTCGGCGCGAGATACATCAGCAGAAAAACGGTATAAAGCGCTATGGCCAGTGGCGCATTGAAACCAGTCGCTATGTCGCTGTCGAACGGCTTCAGCGCCGCGCAGGCCAACATTACCGTCCAGCCTGGAATACCAATGAACATCAACACCGCCCAAACGAGTTGAAATAGATTCATCGGCAACAATTTCGGCAGGAGCGGAAACAATTTCAGATATTGCAGATTGCCCTGACACCAGCGCAAATCGCGGCCTGTGAATTCCAGCACGGTTGGCGGATTGTCTTCCCATGATGCGGTTTCAATCGGTAGCACGCGGACTTCGTATCCGGCGCGCCGCATCAACACGGCTTCGACCTGATCGTGCGACAGCACATGGCCGCCAAAGGGTTTGCCACCCGGGATCACGGGCAGATGGCATTCTTCGTAAAAAGGCTTGATGCGGACCAACGCGTTATGGCCCCAGAACGGACCGCAATCGCCCGCCCAAAACGCCGAGCCCATTGTGTAGGAGCGCATACCATGGCGCATCCCGAATTGAAAAAGGCGCGCAAAAGCGGATTGCGACGGCGCGCCGACGACAAGGCTCTGCAACAATCCCAATTTCGGGAACGCCTGCATGATGCGGACAAGTTTGAGAATGGTCTCGCCATCCATCAGGCTATCGGCATCAAGCGGCAGCATGAATTCATAATCGCCGCCCCAGCGCGCACAGAAATCACGCACATTGCCGGCCTTGTAGCCAATGTTCTCGGCGCGGCGGCGGTAATGAATGCGATCGGGATGAGTGCTGCTAGCGCGCCATTGCGCGACATGCTCTTCTTCCAAATGCGCGACATGCTCGTTCTGCGTATCGCTGAGAACGAAGAACGCGAAATGATCGCTCTGCCCCGTGCGATCGAGGCTGGCCTCCACTGCACGCAAACGGGCGAAGGCACGGGCGGGGTCTTCGTTGCGCAAGGTCATAAGAATGGCCGTGCGGCTCAAGATCGGTGTCTTGTCGTTGCCAGCATCCACGAAGGGGGCGACCCGTTCGAGCCCATCCTTCACCCCATGCAGCAGCCATAGGCCGACAACGGCGTTCCAGAAACCAAGCACGCTCCACGGCGCAGCAACAAGGAAGGACAGCATCATCAACCCGTCGAGCAGCGTCCAGCCGCCCTGCCCCAACAGGTCAGCCATCAAGACGGTCAACAGAAGGAACGTGCCGATATTGAGCGCCGCCATGATGAGGCGACGTTTTTTCAGGATGGAAGTGGACTGAATTCCCGCCGGTGTCGTAAACGAGCCGACAGAGCCGTCCTGCGTGATCGGGGTCGTCGTCTCAGTCATGGAGGCCTTGCGGAAGAATGGAACGGCAGGACAGCGAAGGATCGTTCGGATTATGGGTCATTAGCCCGAACCGGCTAGAGCGTAGGCCTTCGGCTCTATCCCCGCTTACTCCGGGGCTCAACCGGGTGCGGACGTTTTTTTCCGGCATCAGCCGGGGGACTGAGCGGCTCGTTCTGGAGGGAAGGGTACCGGAAGCCGAGTATCAGCGCATGGCTTGCCCGCGCCAACGCGGCCAGTTCCCCTTCCCTGTTCTCTATGGCTATGCCGCCGTGGGGCGGGTCGAAGAGGGCCCCCTATCCGGTCAAATCGTGTTCTGCCTCAACCCGCATGAGACCCTTTTCGATGCACCTACCGATTGGCTGGTGCCGATCCCGAGTGCCGTCCCTAGCCGCCGCGCCGTGCTCGCAGCCAATCTCGAGACGGCGCTGAACGCTATCTGGGATTCTGGCGCAGGCCCCGGCGATCGCATTCTGGTTGTCGGTGGCGGTGTCGTGGGCGGCCTTATTTCAGCGCTCGCTACGCGTATGCCCGGTGCCGAGGTCACGCTTGTCGATCCGCTGCCTGCACGCGCCGCGCTGGCGCGAACAATCGGATGTACATGGCAGGCAGACGGCAAAGGGCTGACGGATTTCGATGTCGTTTTCCATACCAGCGCTCATGAGAGCGGTCTTGCCACCGCGATTACGGCGGCGGGCCGCGAGGCGCGCATCGTTGAGCTTTCGTGGTATGGCGCAGGCAGCGTGGCGGCGCCGCTCGGCGGCGCGTTCCATGCGCTGCGTCTCACTTTGCAATCCTCACAAGTCGGCGAGATCGCACCCTCGCGTCGGCCGCGTTGGACACATCGGAGGCGGCTTGAGAAGGCGCTTTCGCTTCTCGCCGACCCGGTGTTCGACGCGTTCATCTCGCATGAAATTCCTTTCGCCGATGCCGATACACGGCTTCCCACCATCCTTTCACGCGACACTGACGCGCTGATGCCTGTTCTCGTTTATGGAGATTGACCCCATGTATTCCGTTGAAGTGCGCGACCACATCATGATCGCCCATTCTTTTAAGGGCGAATTGTTCGGCCCCGCACAGAAGCTGCACGGCGCGACCTTTGTCGTCGATGTCGCGTTTTTTCGCCATGAATTGACGAGCGATTACGTCGTCGTCGATATCGGTCGTGCGCATGATGCCTTGAAGGCAACACTCGGTCCGCTCAACTATCAGAATCTCGACGAGGTCCGTGAATTCAAAGGCAAGCAGACAACGACAGAGTTTCTCTGCAAGCATATTTTCGACGCCATGGCAGCGGCCGCGAAAACCGGCGCGCTCGGCCCAGGGTCAGATGGCATCTCGAAAATCCGAGTCACGCTGCATGAATCCCATGTCGCGCGTGCTGCCTATGAAAGCCCGCTCTGATTGCGCGCGCTCTTTCTCATCCCGGGCGACATCAACCGCAAGACGGGCGGCTATGGCTATGACCGCCGCGTCATTGCGGAGGCGTCAGTGCATGGCGTGACGCTCGACCCTGTGCGTCTGACGGATCGTTTTCCGTTTCCGACCAATAAAGAGCGCGCTGAAACAATCGATATGATCGCTGCTTTGCCGCATGGCATCCCGCTTCTCATTGATGGGCTGGCTTTCGGTGCATTCGATCAAGCAATGTTGGCATCCTTGAACGGCCCGGTCGTCGCGCTCGTGCATCATCCGCTCGCCTATGAGAGTGGCACACCGGCAGACAGAGCAGCGGCCTTAAAAATTAGTGAGCGCGCAGCGTTGCGCCGTGCCGATGCAATCATAGTCACGAGCGCACCGACACGATCACTACTGATATCTGAATTTGGTGTTCCCGAAGCGAGGATCCGTGTTGCGGTCCCGGGAACGGACGCCGCGAAGTTTGCACATGGCTCGGGTCTTGATGCGCCTGCAATCCTTGGCGTTGGTTCGCTGACACCGCGCAAAGCGTGGTCCGTGTTGATCGCAGCGCTTGACCTGTGTCGCGATGCCGATTGGACAATGCATATTGTCGGCGCGGGGCCGGAACACGCGGCCCTTGCAGAACAGATTGGGACGAAGGATTTGGAAGCACGCGTCCATCTCGTCGGCGAAGTGGATGAAGCCGCGCTTGCAGAGCATTACAACCGTGCTGACCTTTTCGTCATGCCTTCCCTCTATGAGGGCTTTGGGATGGCTCTGACGGAAGCGCTTGCACGTGGCCTTCCATCCATTGCGAGCGATGGCGTCGTCGCCCTCGACCATTTGCCGGAAGGCGCCGCGCAAATCGTGAAAGCCGGCGATATCGAAGCGCTCGCAAACGCCATCAAGGCGATGCTCGATCCCAAGGTACGGGCATGCGCAGCTGAAAGCGCGCGCATAACCGCAGCGTCTTTGCCGCGCTGGGATGCAACAACACACATCATCACAGACACGATCAGGAGCGTCGCACGATGAGTTTCAGCGCGTCATGGCTCGCTTTGCGCGAACCGGCCGATCACCGCGCACGCGCCTGCGCGCTGGCGGATCGACTTGCACTCCGTCTGGCACAGCATCCGATCGCGCGCCTGCTCGATCTGGGTTGCGGAAGCGGCTCCAATCTGCGCGCTCTTGCGCCAGTTTTGGGACAGCGCCAAGATTGGACGCTCGTCGATTATGACGCGGCGCTGCTTGGCGCGGCACGCGATGCTTTGATCGCATGGGCCGATCAGGCGGATGCTTCGCAAGATGCGATTGTGCTTATGAAGGACGGCAAAAATATTCGCGTGCAATTTCAGCAAGCGGATCTATCGCAAGGCTTAGCGTTTTTGCTCACTTCAAAGCCGCATTGCGTGACCGCATCGGCGCTGTTCGATCTGTGCTCAGCCGATTTTATCGCCCAAACCGTTCACGCGATCGCGCAGAGCGGCGCTGCATTTTACACCGTGCTGACTTATGACGGCGTTGAGCGCTGGCAACCTCACCATATGAATGACGATGCAGTACTCGCCGCCTTCATCGCACATCAAAAAACTGACAAGGGCTTTGGGATTTCAGCTGGACCGGATGCGCCAGACGCTCTTGCACAGGGTTTTCAGCGTGAAGGCTATGACGTGTTTGAGGCCTCAACGCCATGGCAGCTCGAAGCGCAGCGCGATGGCATACTGATGATAGAACTGGCACGGGGCATTGCTGCCGCCGCGCGCGAAACGGGACGCTGCGAAACCGCTATGGTTGACGAGTGGCTGGCCGCGCGCATGGCCGCGACGCACGCCGCCATCGGCCACCGCGACCTGCTTGCGCTGCCGCGCTGATTTAAGGAATGCTCATGCGTTCAAACACCGCATCCTTACGGATGAAACGGTGATAAAGCGCGGCACCGATGTGAACGGTGAGCAGAATGCCGAACACAATGGCCAAGGCCGTGTGCACCGAGAAGATTGCACCGGCGATTTCTTCATTATGCGGCGTAAACGTCGGAATGCTGAATAGCCAAAAAAACGGGATCGCCGCGCCGTAGAAGGAATTGGCAACGAAGCCCAGCAAGGGCACGATCACCATCAACGCATAGAGCGCATGATGCACGGAGGTCGCTGCCTTCACTTGCCATGGTTCAAGTCCCGTGGCCGGAGGCGGAACGCCTTCACGCCGTTTAAGGACGATGCGGACCAACGCTAAAAAGAGCACGAGCACGCCGAGCGATTTGTGCAGATCGTAGACATTGTTCTGCATTTGCCCGGGCGGTAAATTGCCCATGATCACACCGCCGGGAATGGCGATCAAAATCGCTGTGGCCATGATCCAATGGATCAGCCGGTGCGGCAGGCTGTAACGCGGGCTATCAACACTCATCAGCGTCCTCCGCTCTGCGCCTCATATCGCAGTCAAACAAAACCTCGCCGCCGCCAAGCGGCACAATCCGTGTCAAGGGACGGTGAGCTTGCGCAAGCGAGGCCGGCGGCGGCAGATCGAGCCCCGTTTGCCCAGCACCGATGATCACAGGCGCGACGAGCAGATGAAGCCGGTCCAGCGCACCGGCCGCAATGAATTGCGACAGAGTGCGCGCGCCGCCTTCAACGAGAATATGGCAGAGGCCCCGTTCGGCAAGGACCGTCAGAATGTCGCGGGGCATAAATCCACCCGCTTCGGCAGGAAGTATCATCTCCTCGACGCCAGCGGGCAGCGTCTGGCCCATGCCGACTTTGCGGATCACGATCCGGCGAGCGCCATCTTCGCGCAGCACCAATGCGTCCAATGGCAAGCGCCCATTCGGGTCGATGACGATCCGCGCTGGGTTACGGCCCTCGCACCGCCGGACATCGAGGCGAGGATTGTCGGCTAGAACTGTGCCGATCCCGACTAGCACGGCATCGACCTGGGCCCGGAGGCGATGAAGATGATCGAGTGCCGGGTCTTTATTGATCCAGCGGCTTTCGCCCGAAGGCGTCGCGATCCGGCCATCGAGCGATTGGCCGAGTTGTCCGATGGCAAAGATCCGACCGGGGACCACGTCCGTAAAGCAAACGAGGGGATCATCCTTGCCTTGCGGGACCTGTTGGTGCGAGAAGAGCGTGTCCTTGCCGGTCATGCGGCGCTCCTTAGGGGCTTGAAGGGCAAGGATCGTTTCCTATTTTGGACCCATGAAAACGGCGCGTCGCCGTGTCAGGCCTGATAAAGATGCCCGCCAGTTTAGGTTTATTCACCGCAACCGGCCAGACCGTCGTTGAGCGCGCGATTTCCGAATTTCGCGCCGGTCGGGCCATTGCCATCCATTCAGAGGGGTCCGTGGCCCTCGCGCTACCTATTTGGGCCATTGCACCCGATATGGTCGAAGCGTTGGAGAAGCTTGCAGGCGGTCGGGCCCGCCTCGTTCTTCCAGCTGCGCGCCTGCGTCATCTCGGGAAGGATCGCGATCAGCCGGGCAGTCTCGCCCTGCCCCATATCGATCTGAATCGCCTCGAAACGCTCGCCGCGAAGATCGACGCCCGCGTCGACGCGCCCGTCGGGCCATGCAGCGAGGCCGATCGAGCAGCGCTGGAACTTGGGGCTCTGGCCCTCATTCCGCCAGCCATCATCGTTCTCCCCGTCGGCGAACAAACGTTGAATGGCGTTCTGTCTGCCCAAGCTGAGGACATTCTCGCCCATCGTCGGCGGGCCGCCGCGGAACTGCACATTGTCAGCCGCGCACCCGTGCCGCTCGAAGGTGCCGCGAAGACCGAGTTCGTCGTGTTCCGTGGCGGCGAAGGTTTGCGTGACCAGGTGGCGATCATCGTCGGCGAGCCTGACTTCACCAAGCCAGTTCCAGTCCGGCTCCATTCGGCCTGCCTCACCGGCGATCTCTTTGGTTCGTTGAAATGCGATTGCGGCGATCAATTGCGCGGCACCGTTCAACACATGGCTGAGAATGGCGGCGGGGTTCTGCTGTATCTCGACCAGGAAGGCCGCGGCAACGGGCTTGCCAACAAGATCAATGCTTACCGCCTTCAGCATGACGGCTACGACACCTATGATGCCGATGAAATTCTCGGCTTCGGGCTCGATCAGCGGCGGTTCGATTTCGCAGCAGAAATGCTGCGACAGCTCGGCGTGAGCCGTGTCATGGTGATGACCAACAATCCCGAGAAGATTGCAGCCTTGCGGCGCGCGGACATTGATGTGGTTGCCGATCAGCGTGCGCTTGGCCGTCAGACGGCGGAGAACGTGCATTATCTCGCGTCAAAGCGCGATAAGGCGGGCCATTTCATCGATCTCGACGCGCTCGTATTGCGCAAGCCCGTCCAGGATTGAGTAAGCAGTCGCATAAGAAAGAAAGCGTTCGCTGGCCGCTTTTGCGGAGCGTCTTTCTTTATGCTTTGGCGATGTTTGCGCTCGCCACGCCATGGCTTCTTGGAAATCTCACGATTCCATGGGATGCGAAGGCGCATTTTTATCCGCAATTTGTCTTCATGGCCCAATCCTTTGCGGCGGGCGATACGCCTTCGTGGAATCCCTACATTTTCGCAGGCCATCCGCAGATTGCCGATCCGCAATCGCTGATATTCTCGCCGCCGCATCTCATCGTCGCGCTGTTCAACGGGAATCCATCTCTGCTTGCGGCCGACGCCATTGTCTTTGCCATGCTGTTTGCCGGCGGGCTTGCCATCATTCTTTACGCGCGCGATCGCAATTGGCACCCTGCCGGTGCGCTAGTTGCAGCGCTGGCCTTTTCCATGGGCGGTTCGGCTGCGTGGCGTTTGCAGCATGTCGGCCAAATTTTGAGTCTCAGCTGGTTTGCCATCGCATTCTTTCTTTTGGCGCGAACGCGCGAGCGCGGCTCATGGGGTTGGGGCATCGCGGCAGGAATCGCAATCGGCTTCATGCTCGCAGGACGGGATCAGGTCGCCTATCTCGGCGCATGGATTTTGTTTGCTTACGCGCTCGCGGGGCTCGCGGGCCGCGGCTGGCGCAGTCTGATCGTGCCATTTGGTGCTGCCGCTGGAACAGCCCTCCTCGTTGCCGCACTGCCGATCCTATTCTCGCTCTCGCTTGCGGGGCTCTCAAACCGCAGCGCCATTGATCTTCTGGGCGCCGAACGTGGCTCGCTGCATCCGGCAAGTCTGTTCACACTCGTGGTGGGCAATCTATTCGGCGTGACAGGTCCGCTCAGTGAATTTTGGGGACCGCCAAGTCCAGCTTGGGGACCAACGGATCTGTTTCTTGCGCGCAATATGGGCGCGCTCTATGCCGGGTTGCTTCCCCTTGCTGGCCTCTTCTTTCTGGCATTCCGGCGCGCTTTTTTTGCGCCCGAAGCACGGTTCTTTACCAGTGCGCTCGTTGTTCTGCTGATTTATGCGCTCGGCCGTTACACGCCTGTGTTTGCGCTGTTTCACAGCCTTGTGCCCGGCGTTAATCTGTTTCGCCGTCCCGCTGATGCCACTTTCTTGATCGGCTTCATGAGCGCGATGCTGGGCGGCTATGGCGTGCATCGCATCCTCGTCGATGGCTGGCGTTGGGCTCGCGACGGACTATTCGTGTTCGGTAGCTTCGCAATCTTGCTGATGCTTGCGGCAGGGCTAGCGATCACGAAGGACCAATTGCCGAAAGCGATGCCGGCGCTGATCGTTGCGGGATCGTGCATGTTGTTGCTGGCTGCCGCCTTCGCCCTTATGCCCATTGTGCGGCGTCGCCCCGTGCTGGTGACGGGCCTCATGACGCTGGCGCTGGCGGTTGATCTCGCGCTCACCAATGCACCGAATGAATCGACGGCTCTACCGCGCGAACTTTATGCGATGATGGATGCGAACAATCGCACCGACACGCTTAAATTTTTGAAGGATCGTCTCGGCGACAATCAGGAGCCAGACCGGCGTGACCGCGTGGAATTGATCGGGCTCGGTTTTGATTGGCCGAATGCAGCAATGATCCACAAGATAGAGACGACGCTTGGCTATAATCCGCTACGGCTTGGTTTTTATGCGCAAGCCACAGGCGCGCAGGATCATGCTGCGCTCGCCGACCAGAAAGGCCGCGCACCTCTCCTGCCCTCCTATCGCGCCCCGCTCGCAGACCTTCTCGGCCTACGTTACATCGTGACAAGCGTGTCGCTCGCCAAACTCGATCCGCAGGCGCGCGACGCCGATTTCCCTGCGATTGCGCGCATCGGCGAACATACGATCTATGCCAATCCCCGCGCGCTCCCGCGTGTGATGGTGGTCCCGCAAGCACAAGCCGCCGATCAGAACGCTCTCATTGCAACAGGGCGCTGGGGCCAAGGATTCGATCCCTCACGGACTGTTTTGCTAGCGCCGGAGGACGTCAAACGTCTCGATCGCGGCGGCGATGGGCAAGCCCGCCTTGTTCGTTATGAGAATGGCCGCGTCGTGGTTGCAGCCGATTCCCCGCGTGGCGGCGTACTCGTCCTCAATGATGTTTATCATCCGTGGTGGCGCGCAACGATCGACGGGACGCCCGTCACCATCATGCGTGCGAATGGTATTTTCCGTGCTGTCGCGTTACCAGCAGGCAGGCATGAGGTGGTGTTTGAGTTTGCGCCTTTGCGCGGCCTTGGGCGAGATCTTCTCAAGAAGATTTTTTGAGCTGAACAATCAGCCCTTATCGCGCATGAGGCGCGCTTTTTCGCGGCTCCAATCGCGCTTCTTCTCGGTCTCACGCTTGTCATGTAATTTCTTGCCGCGCGCGAGCGCAATCTCGACCTTGGCGCGACCGCGTTCATTGAAATAGATCTTCAGTGGAACGACCGTCATGCCTTCGCGCTGCACCGCGCCGATGAGCTTGTTCACCTGCCGCTTGTGCAAGAGCAATTTGCGCGGCCGTTTCGTCTCGTGATTGAATTGATTGGCTTGTAGATATTCTGGAATGTAAGCGTTGACGAGAAACATCTCGCCGCCGTGCTCATCCGCATAGCTGTCGCCAATTGCGGCTTTGCCGGCGCGCAGCGATTTGACTTCCGTTCCCTTCAATTCGATCCCGGCTTCGATGGTCTCGCCAATTTCATAGTTGAACCGCGCCTTGCGATTATCGGCGACGATCTTGAAATTCGGCGGTGTCTTCGATGCCATGATGGATTACGAATTGATCAAACCGGCATGGACCATTGCGGCCCTCACCTTGGCAGCTGTCGGCGCGGTGAGCGGCACCATGGGTAGGCGCAGTTCGGCGCTCATCTTGCCCAGCGTTTCAAGCGCATATTTCGGGCCCGCCGGATTGGTCTCGATGAAGAGCGCGGTATGCAGCGGCATCAGGCGATCTTGCAATGCCAGTGCTGTCGTATAATCGCCAGCAAGGCATGCATTTTGGAAATCGGCGCATTGCTTGGGTGCGACATTCGATGTCACCGAAATGCACCCATGCCCGCCATGCGCCATGAAGCCGAGCGCAGTTGCGTCCTCACCCGAGAGCTGGATGAAATCAGCGCCCATCGCTTCGCGTTGCAGCGAGACGCGGGCGATGTTGGCCGTCGCATCCTTCACGCCGACAATGTTCTTGAGTTCATAAAGACGCTTCATCGTATCGACTCCCATGTCGATCACGGAGCGCCCCGGAATATTATAGATGAAGATCGGAATGCCGACCTTGTCGTTGATCGCCTTGTAGTGCTGATAGAGCCCTTCTTGCGTCGGCTTGTTGTAATAAGGCGTCACGACGAGAAGCGCGTCGGCACCGGCCTTCTCGGCATGGACAGCGAATTCAACAGCTTCGGCGGTCGAGTTCGACCCCGCACCCGCGATGACAGGCACGCGACCTTTGGATTCGGCGATGCAGATCTCGACCACCTTCTTGTGCTCTTCATGCGACAAGGTGGGGCTTTCCCCGGTTGTACCGACCGGTACGAGGCCGTGGGTGCCATTCTCAATCTGCCAATTGACGAGGCCCCGGAAGGCCTGTTCATCGACGGCGCCATTTTTGAAGGGGGTCACCAAAGCGGTGAAGGAACCCTTGTAGCGATTGGCAGCCATGACAAACCTCTGAAACCAGTTTCCGGGGGAGGAAGTCATAGCCAATCGGCAGTGCCGCGGGAAGCCCAAAGGCGGCGTCAATGCCATTCCCCCTGCCTTCCCCCTGCCTTTTTCCAGATGCTTAACCTTTATGAATCGGCTTTCATCTATTTTTCGCTTCATCTTGAGCCGATGACGGAAACGGAATGAACCTTACGAATCCCTCCCGCCGAACTCTCCTGCGCGTGGCCCTTGGGGCTGCGGCCGGCGCAGCATGGGCTGGGCCGATCGCGCCTGCTTCGGCCCAAAATGCTGCCGCCCCGCCGCGGCCAGAGCTTGTCCAAGCTTTCAGCCGTGCGCTCGAAGCCTATCGCACGGGCGATCTCGAAAGCGGCGACAGGGCGGCGGCGGCTGTCGACGATCCCGTCGCGCGGACGACGCTGCGTTGGGCGGCCATTCGGCTCAATGGGCCAGACAATCTCGGGGCTGCCCGGATCATGACCTTTCTGCGCGATGCGCCGGACTGGCCGGGTAAGACATTCACGCGCCGCAAAGCGGAAGCAGCGTTCCTCGCGACCGATCCCTCATCGGGCGATATCATGGCATTCTTCACCACATCGCCTGCGCTGACGCCGGGCGGACGGTTGAGATCAGCACTTGCACTCAATCAGGCCGGCAAGAGCGCCGATGCCGATACGCTCGCGCGCACGCTCTGGCGAGAAGAACCGCTGACAGCCGCGCAACGCAACGGTTTGCGCGAGACTTTTGGAAACGCTTTGCGTCCGGCAGACCATTACGAACGCATTGAATTGCTGATCGCGAAGGATGATCGTGATGGCGCGCTGAAGACAGCCGATATGCTTGGCGCTGCACAGGTAAAATGGCTGCGCGCACGATTTGCGGCGGCCAGCGGCGCGAAAGATGCACCCAAGCTTCTGGCCGATGTGCATGCAAGTTTACGCCAAACCCCGGGCTATCGCCTCGCGCTGGCGCAGAGCTTGCGCGAAAGACCGGAAGAGGCCGCCGCCGCTTTACGCGCACCGGGCCTCAATGCCGAAGGGCCGCTTGCCGATCAACTCGCAAGCGAAAGACGCATTGTTGCGACGCGCCTCATCGAGACCGGCAAAGTGGAAGCCGCTTTTCAATTGATGGCGCAGCATGAAGCCGACAGCACGTCGCGCGGTGCCGATGCCGACATCTTCGCCGGGTTCATCGCGCTCAGGCTCTTGAACGATCCGCAACGTGCAGCGCCGCTCTTTGAAAAAGTGTTCAAAAGCGAGGCCAATGCGGCCTCCAAAGCGCGCGCCGCCTATTGGCGCGGACGCACAGCGGAAGCAATGCGAACCGACCCAACGCCCTTTTATCGTCGCGCAGCGGAAAGCGGCATCACTTATTATGGACAACTCGCTGCAGTTCGCTTGGGCCAGCGTAATGTGCGCTTGCGCGCCGCCCCCGAGGCACGCCAATCCGATACGCCAGTGATCCGTGCCATTCGTTTCCTCGAAGCTGCTGATGCGCGCGATCTCGCGCTGCCTCTTTATACCGATGTGGCGCGGCAGGCGCCCGATGCCGAAACACTTGCGAGCCTCACACGCATTGCGCGTGCGCATGGCGATGCGCGAGCAGAATTGACTGTTGCACGCATTGCGTTGCAGCGTGGTTTTGCATTTGAGCGCGAGGCATTCCCGGTCCTGCTTGCTGCCGATCGCGCCTTTTCTGGAAATCCCGAAGAATGGGCGATTGCACATGCGATCGCGAAACAAGAAAGTAGCTTCGATCCTAAAGCCGTATCGAGCGCCGGTGCGCGCGGATTGATGCAAGTTCTGCCGGGTACGGCGAAAGAGACAGCCAGAAAAATTGGACGTAGTTACGATCTCGCAGCACTGACAAACGATCCCGGATACAATCTCCTCATCGGGACTGCCTATTTTGCCGAGTTGTCGAAGCAATATGATGGCGGCATGGTTCTCGCGATTGCCGCTTACAATGCAGGGCCCGGCAATGTGAGAAAATGGATCGATATTCTGGGCGATCCGCGCCAACCCGGCACCGACCCCATCGATTGGGTCGAGCGGATCCCCTTCTCAGAAACACGCTCTTATGTGCAGCGCGTGCTTGAAAATTGGCAAGTATATCGTCAACGCCAAGGGCGGCATGCCACTCTGCGTAGCGAAAACGAACTCAAAAGGCAGGATCGGCCTTGACCTATCGCTCTCATTTCATTGCCGCGCCGGACGGATTGAAACTGCATGTGCGCGATTATGGCGATCCGGTGTCTTCGCGCGTTCCCGTTCTTTGTCTCGCCGGGCTGACGCGCAATGCGCAGGATTTCGGGCCGCTTGCCGAAGCGCTCAGCGCGCGCGGACATCGCGTGATTGCACCCGATTATCGCGGGCGCGGCCTGTCCGAACGCGATCCCGATCCGGCGCGTTATGACATTCCCGTCGAACTTGAAGATGTGTTCGCGATCTGCGCTGCACTCGATGTTGGCTCAGCTGCCGTTGTCGGAACATCCCGCGGCGGATTGCTCGCCATGGCCATGGGCGCAGCAAAACCTGAGTTTTTGCGTGCCGCCGTCCTTAATGATGTCGGCCCCATCCTCGAAGTAGAAGGCTTGCGTCGGATCGCAGCCTATGTCGGCAAGATCAAGCCGCCAGCCAATTGGGACGAAGCGGTTGAGACGGTCAAAACCATTCAAGCCGAAGCTTTTCCGGCGCTCGATGAAGCCGATTGGCGAGCACTGGTTGAAGGCAGTTTTGTTGAACAAAATGGGGCGCTCGTCTCTTCCTATGATCCCGCGCTAATGGATGGTCTTGCCAAGCTCGATTTATCAAAGCCTCTGCCACCTTTGTGGGTCTATTTCGATGCGATTGCGCATGTGCCGGTGCTCGCCTTGCGCGGCGAGAATTCGCCTTTATTATCGCAGAGCACATTCGAGGCCATGGCTGCGCGCCATCCCAAGATCACAACCTTGCTGATTAAGGGCCAAGGCCACGCGCCGCTCTTGCGTGACGCGCTCTCAATCAATGCCATCACCGGATTCGTTGGCGATCTATGATAGAGCTTCATCAAGCTTGAGAGTTTTCTAACGCCGGCGATAGTGGCGGCGGCTGGAACCCTCTCCGCCTAGAATAATCAACCCTAGAATGGCCTACATTTTAGGTTCTGTAATTTTTTTGCCGATAAATGCATTTGTTTTAATGTCCATTCGGCCAGCCCGCTTTTGAACATGCCCGATGGTCAGGCACTTACTCAAACAGCTAAATTGTAGGAGATTAAGGATCGTCCTACGATGGCTGACGTGTTTGGAAATGGTATCAGATGGTCGATCTATTCTCGCCCTTCACCTTAAAAGATATCACCTTACGTAATCGTATTGTGATGTCGCCTATGACCATGTACCGGGCCGACGATGGGCATGTTTCCGATTATCACGTCATGCTCATGGGTTCGCGTGCAGCAGGCGGTTTTGGCCTGGTGTTTCCCGAACAAATCGCAATCCTGCCAGACGGGAGGACCGGTTCATGCTGCGCTGGCATTTGGGATGACAAACACATCATCGGTTTGTCGCGGATTGCGGCGATCATAAAAAGCATGGGCGCAGTGCCTGCAATTCAACTCGGCCATACCGGTCGAAAAGGAAGCGAGAAAAAGCCCTGGGATGGAAAGACACAATTACCGCCCGACCACCCAGACGGCTGGCAAGTCAGAGCTCCCTCTCCTCTTCCTTATGGAGGACGGTATCCATACCCGGTTCAAGAGCTTTCGACGGAAGACATTAGAGGTCTTCATGAAGCCTATGCATCAGCCGCCAAACGCGCCCTAGAGGCGGGCTTTGAATGGCTCGAAATGCACTTTGCTCATGGATATCTCGGTGCAAGTTTTTTCTCCCCAATCGCAAACCAGAGGCAAGACGCTTACGGCGGCAATCTCGCTAACCGACTTCGATTTCATAGAGAGGCCATGGATGCGGTGCGAGCTGTTTGGCCCGAACGACTGCCGCTGACGATGAGGTTGGGCGCAGACGACTTCAATCCAAAGGGAGTGCAGTTCGAAGACGCTATTTGGGCGGTTGGAGAATTGCGACAGCATGGCCTTGACCTTGCTGACATCAGTCTCGGCATCAACACAGATGATATGGTTGATCCACCATTTGATCGTGAAGGCTTTATGGTCGAAAGAGCGTCGAGGATTAGGCGTGAAATTGGTATTCCTGTTGGTGTGAGTTGGAACTTAGGCGTACCGCAAACAGCTGATCGCGTGATCAGAGAAGGATCGGCTGACCTGATCTTTTTAGGGCGTCCTGCATTAGCAAATCCTCACTGGCCCGTTTGGGCCGCGCGTGAGTTGAACCATGCAGACCCGTTCTCTCTATTACCGGAAGACTGGGCTTGGTGGCTTCGCAGCAGAAGGGGATCAAGAGGGTCTGAAGGTTGGCCTCCGGTCAAGGAATAGTAGGAAGGCGCTGTCTTAAAGAACGGCCCCGGGCTGATGTACGGGTTCGCAGCGCTGACGACGATTGTCATCACAATGCGGCACCAGATTGCCGAACAAAGAGGAGGCCGATATGCGGCTCAACGGAAAAATCACCATCGTGACCGGCGCTGGCGGCGGCTTCGGTGAAGGCATTGCACGCGCCTTCGCGCAAGAAGGTGCCAAGGTCGTCGCGGTCGATGTGCGCGGCGATGCGGCAGAGCGCGTCGCCAAGGAGATCGGCAATGGCTCCATCGCCATGACCGCAGATGTTGGCGACGGCGCGGCTGTTGAGCGCGTTGTCTATGACACTGTTGAGAAGCTCGGCGGCCTCGACATTCTTGTCAATAATGCGGGGGTCACGCATCGCAATAAGCCCGTCTTGGACGTAACCGAGGATGAGTTTGATCTGATGTTCCGCGTCAACGTCAAATCGATTTTCCACTTTGCGCGTGCTGCCATACCGGCCATGCGCGAACGAGGCGGCGGCGCCATCATCAACATCGGTTCAACTGCAGGCCTCAGGCCGCGCCCCGGTTTAACCTGGTACAACGCCACCAAAGGCGCAGTGAATCTCGTCTCCAAGTCACTGGCGCTTGAGGTCGCGCAATGGAATATACGTGTCAATGCGATCTGCCCAGTGATCGGTGAGACGGGCTTGCTCGAACAGTTCATGGGCGTTCCGGACACACCGGAAAATAGGGCACGATTTATCGCGACAATCCCACTCGGCCGCATGTCACGCCCAGACGATATTGCCAAAGCCGCCCTTTATCTCGCTTCGGATGATGGCGCCTTCATCACCGGCATCGAGTTGCCAGTGGACGGAGGACGAACCGTGTGATGCTCAGCCTTCAGCGTGTCGAAGTTCACCGCGAGGCATTTGGGTTTTTCAGGCCCTAACGCGCCTGAGCTTTCAGCGTCACTCTTGGTTCGGCATCTCTCTGCAGCAAGGCTAAGAAAAGCGGCACAGAAAGCTGGACGGTTTTAGGATCTCGAATAGCCCAAATAAAAAACCCCGGAGCTTGCGCTCCGGGGTCTCTTTGACTTGATCTTAAATCAGATCAGAAGTCGCGCTGGATGCGGATACGACCGATAACAGCCGAACCTTCGTTGTACAGTGCGCCAACCGAGGTGTACTTGGCCTGGTTGCCATTGATGCGACCGTCGGTGTTCAGCTGGAGGTAGT
>Ga0315899_10000089_pt1 | contig 109309 bp, 128 predicted proteins | sample LakEriMetagenome_2_FD_203518 | JGI IMG/M metagenome (GOLD analysis project Ga0315899, IMG submission 203518) | Freshwater fungal communities from buoy surface, Lake Erie, Ohio, United States - Buoy 4 MA112 | ecosystem: Environmental > Aquatic > Freshwater > Lake | place: USA: Lake Erie, Ohio... | reverse complement strand
AAACTTACAACACCGTCGGCTCTCGCCTTCTTCGTCGTAAGTCGCCTCAAAACCACTCTGGGCTCTTTGGCTCCGCGCGCTCGCCTCTCGGCTCCCGCGCAGTCCAAAACCATAACACCCCTCACCCGCAAACCGTCAACCCCCTCCACCATGGCTGACGGTTTGGCCCGCCATTTCTATGGTTTGGGCCAGGCTGCTCCCGGGGAGGAAGGCCAACGATGGCGAAGCCGTTCAGCCAGGAGCGCCTGCGGGTGCGTCCCAGTTCCCGCGAAGCCGCCGTGGTGGCCAGCGCCCAGGAGCACTTCGAGCGCACCCTGATCCGGGTGCGCGGTGAACTGGTGGGTTCGGTGGCCGCCCTCTCTCACCCGGGCGGTCGCAGCGACGCCGCCAACTACGGCGAGGTGTTCCTGCGGGACAACGTGCCCGTGATGCTCTACCTGCTGCTGCAGGGGCGCTACGAGATCGTGCGCAACTTCCTGGAGGTGTGCCTCGAGCTGCAGAGCAGCGCCTATCAGACCCGGGGGGTGTTCCCCACCAGCTTCGTGGAGCAGAACGGCGAACTGCTCGCCGACTACGGCCAGCGCTCGATCGGCAGCATCACCTCGGTGGATGCCAGCCTGTGGTGGCCGGTGCTGTGCTGGCTCTACGTGCGTCGCAGCCGCGACTGGCACTTCGGCTCCAGCCAGAACGTGCAGCGAGGCGTGCAGCTGCTGCTGGATCTGGTGCTGCACCCCACCTTCGAGGGCACGCCGGTGCTGTTCGTGCCCGACTGCTCGTTCATGATCGATCGCCCCATGGATGTGTGGGGTGCACCGCTGGAGATCGAGGTGCTGCTGTTCGGCTGCCTCGGCAGTTGCTGCCAGCTGATGGAACTGGCCCAGCGCAACCAGGCCAGCCGGCTGCTGGAGCAGCGGCTGGTGCTCACCCGCCAGTGGAAGCGGGATCTGCGCTCCTACCTGCTCAAGCACTACTGGGTGACGAGCAAGACGATGCAGGTGCTCAGGCGGCGCCCCACCGAGCAGTACGGAGACACCCAGGCCCTGAACGAGTTCAACGTGCAGCCCCAGGTGATTCCCGCCTGGCTGCAGGACTGGCTGGAGGACCGCGGCGGCTACCTGATCGGCAACATGCGCACCGGCCGACCGGACTTCCGCTTCTACAGCCTTGGCAATTCCCTGGGCTGCCTGTTCGGGCTGATCACCGCTCCCCAGCAACGGGCGCTGTTCCGGCTGGTACTGCACAACCGCCAGCACCTGATGGCCCAGATGCCGATGCGGATCTGCCACCCCCCCCTCGAGGGCGACAAGTGGCGCGACAAGACGGGCTCCGATCCCAAGAACTGGCCCTGGAGCTACCACAACGGCGGCCACTGGCCCAGCCTGCTCTGGTATCTGGGTGGCGCGATCCTGTTGCACGAGCAGCGCCATCCCCAGGCCGATGTGCTGCTGATGGGCCAGATGAAGGCCATGCTCGAGGAGTGCTACTGGAGCCAGCTCAACCAGCTGCCCCGGCAGCAGTGGGCCGAATACTTCGATGGCCCCACCGGCACCTGGGTGGGCCAGCAGGCCCGCACCTATCAGACCTGGACGATCGTGGGCTTCCTGCTGCTGCACCACCTGCTGCGGGTGAACCCTGAGGACGTGACCCTGCTGGACATCAACGGGGGGTGAGCCCTCGCCGGCGGCAGCCATAAAAAAAGCCCCGGCCGAAGCCGGGGCTGAAAGCGCAATGGGCATGCTGGCGTGAACCGGATGGGTTCAGAACAGACCCAGAGTGAGCGACTTGTCGATGGGCAGAGCAGCGCCGATGCCCAGATAGATGGTGAACACGGTGCCGAACAGGAAGGCCGCCATGGCCACGGGACGGCGGAAGGGGTTCTGGAACTTGTTGAAGCTCTCGATGAAGGGGATCAGCATCAGCCCCAGGGGGATCATGGTCTGCAGGGCGATGCCCAGCAGCTTGTTGGGCACCACCCGCAGGATCTGGAACACGGGGTAGAGGTACCACTCGGGCAGGATCTCCAGTGGCGTGGCGAAGGGATCAGCCTTGTCGCCGAGCATGGCGGGGTCGAGCACGGCCAGGCCCACGATGCAGGCGATGGTGCCCAGGATCACCACCGGGAAGATGTAGAGGAGATCGTTGGGCCAGGCAGGCTCGCCGTAATAGTTGTGACCCATGCCCTTGGCCAGCTTGGCCCGCAGTTTGGGATCGCTCAGATCGGGCTTCTTGAGGATGTGCATGGTGCTGGTGCCGATGGGAAGAGGCTAGGGACCGCCGAGGTTCTGGCGGGAGAGCTGGGGGAGATCAGGCAGGGGATCGCAACATTGAGCAATCCCCGGGACGCGATTCAGAGGGGACCGGAGATGCCCTGCTTCCGGATCATCAGGAAGTGCATGAGCATGAACACGGCCAGCAGCCAGGGCATCACGAAGGTGTGCAGGCTGTAGAAGCGGGTGAGGGTCGACTGGCCCACGCTCTCGCCACCGCGGAGCAGTTCCACCATGAAATCGCCCACCACGGGCACGGCGGCGGGAACACCCGACACGATCTTCACGGCCCAGTAGCCCACCTGGTCCCAGGGGAGCGAGTAGCCGGTGACGCCGAAGGACACGGTGATCACGGCCATGGTGACACCGGTGATCCAGGTGAGCTCCCGGGGGCGCTTGAAGCCACCGGTGAGGTACACGCGGAACACGTGCAGGATCAGCATCAGCACCATCATCGAGGCGCTCCAGCGGTGCACGGAGCGGATCAGCCAGCCGAAGCTGACGTCCGTCATGAGGTACTGGACCGAGGCGTAGGCCTCAGCCACGGTCGGCTTGTAATAGAAGGTCATCGCGAAGCCGGTCGCGAACTGGATCAGGAAGCAGACCAGCGTGATGCCGCCCAGGCAATAGAAGATGTTGACGTGGGGCGGCACGTACTTCGACGCGACGTCGTCGACGATCTCCTGGATGTCCAGGCGCTCGTTGAACCAGTCGTAGACGGGCGAGGACTTACCGCCTGCGGCGGGTGAGGAGTTCGCCATGCAGCGAGGGGGTTTGGTTGGCAGAGTCTACCGATTGCCTCCGACCGCCCGTGAGCGCCTCCGCGCCAGCCCCGCCAGAACCTGACCTCCAGCCTGGGCCCCGGCGGCCCAGGGCCTGGAGAGGCCTGCACGCCCTGCTGGCGGGCGCTCTGGTGCTGGTGCTGAGCCTGCCGGCAGCCCCCCGGGCGGCCCTGGCCCTCAACGATGCCCAGCAACTGGTGGTGGAGAGCTGGCGGCTGGTGAACCAGAGCTACGTGGATCCCGCCCGCTTCGAGGCCATCGGCTGGAAGCGGCTGCGCCAGAAAACGCTGGAGCGCCCGATCACCACCAGCACCGACGCCTACGACGCCATCGACGCGATGCTGGCGCCCATCGACGACCCCTACACGCGCCTGCTGCGGCCAGCCGACTACGCCACGCTGCGCTCCAACACCCAGGGCACCGTGAGCGGCGTGGGGCTGCAGCTGGGCATCCGCAGCGGCGATCCGGCCATCGTGGTGATCGCCCCCCTGGAGGGATCCCCCGCCGATGAGGCGCGCATCGCCAGCGGCAGCGAAGTGCTCCGGGTGGATGGCGTCGCCACCGCGAACCTGGGCCTGGAAGCCACCGCGGCCCGGTTGCGGGGCCCCGCAGGTTCCCGGGTGCTGCTGGAGATCCGCCCCCCTGGCGGCCGCCTGCAGGAGCTGGAACTCACCCGCCGGGAGGTGGATCTGAAGCCGGTGCGCAGCCGCCTGATCACGGCCGACCGGCATCGGTTGGGATACCTGCGCATCACCCAGTTTTCCGAACCGGTGCCCCAGCAGGTGCAGGAGGCCCTCGAGCAATTCGGCGGCCAGGGCATCGAGGGCCTGATCCTCGACCTGCGCAACAATTCCGGCGGCCTGGTGAGCGCGGGGCTGGCGGTGGCCAACGATCTGCTGGATGGTGCGCCGATCGTGGAAACCGTGAATCGCGACGGCTTCAGTGAGGCCCAACAGGCCAACCGCGGGGTGCTCTACGGCGGACCGTTGCTCACCCTGGTGAACGGCGGCACCGCCAGCGCCAGCGAGATCCTGGCGGGGGCGCTGCAGGACGATGACCGCTCCCCGTTGCTGGGCAGCCGCACCTTCGGCAAGGGGCTGATCCAGACCCTGATCGGCCTGGGGGGCGATGGCAGTGGCCTGGCGGTGACCGTGGCCCGCTACGTGACCCCCAGTGGCCGTGACATCCAGAACCTGGGCATCGAGCCCGATCGCCTGCTGCCGGAACCCGAGCCGCTGGATCCGGGCGGCCGGGGCGACAGCTGGCTGGAGGCGGCGGTGGATCAGCTGAGCACCCAGCTCGACGGCTCGGCGGCATGAGCCAGCGCACCTACCACGACCCCCTGCACGGGGCGATCCGGCTGGATGCCAGCCAGCCGGCCGAGGCCCTGGTGATCGACCTGATCGACACGGCCCCCTTCCAGCGGCTGCGGCGCATCCGCCAGCTGGGACCCGCCTACCTCACGTTCCACGGCGCGGAATCCAGCCGTTTCACCCATTCGCTGGGGGTGCTGCACCTGGCCCGCCAGGCCCTGGGCGGCCTGGTGCGCCGGGCCCCGGAGCTGCAGGCCCATGCCGGCGTGCTCTATGCCGCGGCCCTGCTGCACGACGTGGGCCACGGGCCCCTCAGCCACTCCGGCGAGGAGATGTACGGCCTGCACCATGAGGCCTGGTCGGGCCGGCTGGTGCGGGAGCACCCGGCCCTGCGGGATCGCCTGGAGGCCTTTGCCGCGGGAAGCGCCGATGCGGTGGCCGATCTGCTGGCCCATGGCCGCTACGGCAACCCGGCGATCCAGGCCCTGGTGAGCAGCCAGCTCGATTGCGACCGGCTCGACTACCTGCTGCGCGACAGCTACAGCACCGGCACCAGCTACGGCCGGCTGGACCTGGAGCGCATCCTGGCGGCCCTCACCATCGCCCCCGATGGGGGCCTGGCCCTGCACCCCAAGGGCCTGTTGGCGGTGGAGCACTACCTGGTGGTGCGCAATCTGATGTATCGCAGCGTGTACAACCACCGCCTCAACGTGGTGTGCAACTGGTTGCTCAGCCAGGCCATCGCCACCGCCCGGCGGCTGGGACCGGGCGAGGTGTGGGCCGATGCGGCGATGGCCCGCTGGCTGTGGCAGCCCCAGGGCCTCGATCTGGACACCTACCTCGCCAACGACGACATCCGCACCGGCTACCACCTGCAGCGCTGGCGCGAGGAGGGCCCCGCGCCGCTGCAGGAGCTGTGCCGGCGCCTGCTGGAGCGGCAACTGCTCAAGGCCACCGACGTGAGCGGGCAGACGGCGCAGCAGCGGCTGGAATTCCTGGCAAGGGCCCGCCAGCTGAGTGAGGCGGCAGGACTGGTGGCGGAGCGCTGCTGCGGCCTCCACCAGCAGCACAACCGGGGCTATCACCCCTACAAGGGCGGGCTGCGGCTGTGGGATGGCCAACAGCTCGGGGCCCTGGAGCAGCGTTCGGCCCTGGTGCGCAGCCTGATTCAACCCACGGAAACGGCCTGGCTGATCCATCCGGCCGAGGTGAGCGAACCCCTGCGGCGCGAGCTGGCGGGTGCTGCCTAGGTTGGGCTCCATGGCAACGCCGCCCCATGCCCTGCAGCTGGCCCCCCGGGCCAGCGCCCAGGCCACCGCCCTGGAGGAGCTGCGCTACGCCCTGGGGACCCAGCCTCCCCAGGGCGACGCCGTGCTCCAGGCCGCCGACCGCCAACTCACCCTGCCGGAGCTACGGGCAATCCAGCAGCTGCTGGCGGGCTCTGGCCTCAACCTGCTGCAGGTGGAAGGCGCGGAACCCAGCAGCCTCGTGGCGGCCGCCGCCCTGGGCCTGAGCACCCGCTTCAGCCCCGACACCGGCGCCGGCACAAGCGCCACCGCCAGCGAGGCCAACCCGGAGCTCACCATCCACCAGGGCACGCTGCGCTCCGGCGATCACCTGCAGGTGCGGGGCTCCGTGCTGCTGCTGGGGGATGTGAACCCGGGCGCGCGCATCAGCGCCGGCGGCGACGTGCGCGTGTGGGGCCGGCTGCGGGGGATCGCCCATGCCGGCTGCGAGGGGAACACGGAGGCCCGGATCGTGGCGTTGCAGCTGCGGCCCCTGCAGCTGCGCATCGCCGCGTGTGTGGCCCGGGGCCCGCAGGATCAGCCCCCGGCAGGCTTCTGCGAGGAGGCCGTGCTGGTGGAGGGCGCCATCAGCATCCGCCCCGCCGAACCGATCTGGCCGGTTGCCCGCTAGCCGCCCCGCCCGCCGGGATCAGCGGTTGATCCAGCCCAGGCCGCCGAGAACACCGGCCACGGCCATGAACCACAGCGGCGAGATCCGGGTGCGCAACATCAGCACACACACCAGCAGCGAAACGGCATAGGCCAGCGGGCCGCGATCGGCGGTCTGGAGGATCTTGAGACCCACGGCGAAGAGGATGCCGAGGGTGATCGGCCCCATGCCGCGCTCGAAGGCGATGCGCCAGGGGGAATCCTTGAAGCGGTTCCAACCGAGGGCCGCCGCCACCATCACCAGGGTGGAGGGCAACAGAATCGCCACCTCGGCGGCCACCCCACTGAGCAGAGCCCAGAACGGACCCTCGCGCCAGGCGGCGCCCATGCCCAGCAGGCCCACGATCATCGAGCTCGGGCCGGGGGCGGCCTCAGCGATGGCGTAGATATCGGCGAACTGGCTGTCGGTGAGCCAGCAGTACTGGCCCACGCTGAGGTGGTGATATTCGGCCAGCAGGGTGTTGCCGCCCCCCAGGGAGAACAGGGAGAGGCTGAGGAAATCCCAGATCACGGCCAGCAGCTGGCGCCAATCACCGAGATCGGCGGGATGACAGATCCCGCTCATGGCCCAGGGGCGGCCTGGCTGCGGGGCCAGTACCAGGCCATCGCCAGGGGGCCGCTCACCAGCACCACCGGGATCAGGCGGACGTGGAACACCGCCAGGGCCAGGAACACCGCCACGGCAAAGGCCAGGGCCACGGCATCGCGCCAGTATTCATCGAGGATCTTGAAGCCCATCGAGAGGGCCATCCCGGCGGCGGCGGCCACCACGCCCGCCAGCACCCGGTCGACGGCCGGCACGATGTGGAGGTAGAAGTAGGCGAGGCCCAGCAACATCAACAGGCTGAAGGGCACCAGCAGCATCCCCGCCAACGCCACCAGGGCACCGGCCAGCCCCTGAAAGCGGGCGCCGATGTACACGGCCATGTTGATCTGGTTGGGCCCGGGGAACAGCCGCGCCACGGTGAGGCCGGTGATGAACTCCTCGTTGCTCATCCAGCGACGCTGCTCCACCACGATCCGCTGGCTCCAGGCCGAAAGGCCGCCACCGAACGAGGAGAGCGCCACCTGCAGCATCCCCAGGAACAGCTCGCGGCGGCTGGGGGTGCTGGCGTTGTTGCGCGTTACGGGCTCCATCAGTGATGCACAAAGTGGGGATCGGGGGGCAGCTCACCCTTTTCGTGGAAGGTGGGATCCAGGGGATCGGGGGCGCTGTATTTCTTGGCCTCCTGCCAGTCGGCCTCAAAGGTGGCCCGCAGCCGATCCACCACCGCGGGCGCATCCACCTCGATGCCGAGCTCACGGCGCAGATCGAAGGCACTGCGGTCGATGTTCATCGAACCGGTCATGGCGGCGTTGCCATCGATCAGGATCAGCTTGGCGTGCAGCTTGAGCTGCTTCTGGCGCCGCACCTTCACGCCGAAGCGCTCCATCAGGCGCAGGGAGCTGAAGGTGTCGTAGATGTCCCAGTCGCTGATGCCGTGCTTGCCACCGCACAGCACCCGCACCTTCACGCCGCGCTCCCGGGCCGCGATGATCCGCTCGAGGATCACCGCATCCACGAACTTGGGATGCTGAATCCAGAGGCTGGTGGTGGCGGCATCGATGATGCGAGCCATCTGGCCGCGGCTATGGGCACTGCTCCACACCAGGCCCACATCCAGGCGGGGCTCGAAGAACTGGCGGTGCCAGTCGGCCTCGAAGCCGTTGATCACCTGCTCGATCGCCACGGGATCGTGGGTCACCACGCCGTAGTCGCGGGTTTCGGTGAAGTACTTGTCGGCGAAGTTGAAGGTGGCGATCAGGGCGGCATGGCCGTCCACCACCATCGATTTCTCGTGGGTCACGGGGAAGGCCTCGCTGGTCCAGGCCATTTCGATGCCCCAGCTCTGCAGCAGGGCATAGGCCTCGTCGTTCCAGCGGTCGCCACCGGAGGTATGGGGGTTGAGCATCACCCGCACCCGCACGCCGCGTTGCTGGGCCCGGTGCAGCGCCTGCTCGATCTCCCGGCTCTGCAGCTTGAACTGCTTGAGCAGCAGCTGCTCGCGGGCCTGGTCGATCAGCTCCACCACAGCCGCACCGCCGTCGTCGGGCATCACCAGCAGGCGCTGGAGCGGCGCGGGGGTGGACGTCATCACGGGGCAGCTGAGATCTGACTTTTTTAATCCCACCACCGGCCACTGCCCAGCCCGGCGGACACGTGGAAAACCTCCGGATTGGCTTTAACCTGCCGCGATGTCAGACAGCTCCGTGACCCGCTACATCCTGATCTGCTCCGGCAAGGGCGGCGTGGGAAAGACCACCCTCACCGCCAACCTGGGAATTGCTCTGGCCAGGCAGGGCATGCGCACGGCCGTTCTGGACGCCGACTTCGGCCTGCGCAACCTGGATCTGCTGCTGGGTCTGGAGAACCGCATCGTCTACACCGCCCAGGAGGTGCTGGCGGGCAACTGCCGGCTGGAGCAGGCCCTGGTGAAGCACAAGCAGGAGCCCAGGCTGGCCCTGCTGCCCGCGGGCAATCCCCGCATGCTCGAGTGGCTCAAGCCCGACGACATGAAGCGGATCGCCACGATGCTCGGCGAGAGCTTCGACATCGTGCTGATCGACTGCCCCGCCGGCATCGAGGACGGCTTCAAGAACGCGGTGGCGGCGGCCCAGGAGGCGATCGTGATCACCACCCCGGAAGTGTCCGCCGTGCGGGACGCCGACCGGGTGATCGGCCTCCTCAACACCGAGGGCATCAAGCCGATCCAGCTGGTGCTCAACCGGGTGCGGCCCAAGATGATGGCCAACCAGGAGATGCTGGCGGTCGACGACGTGACCGACATCCTGGCCCTGCCGCTGCTGGGGCTGGTGCTGGAGGACGAGCAGGTGATCGTGAGCACCAACCGCGGCGAACCCCTCACCCTCAACGGCAGCAACTCCCCGGCCGCCCAGGCGTACATGAATGTGGCCAAGCGCCTCTGCGGCGAGGAGGTGCCCCTGATCGATCCGGCCAAGGCCCGCAAGGGACTGCGCGCCAAGCTCGGCCGGCTGATGCAAACCAAGATCTTCTGAAGTGATGACCCTGCGCGATTTCGTGAACAAGCTGCTGGGTCGTCAGCCCGCCAGTGCCACCACCGCCAAGCAGCGGCTGCAACTGGTGCTCGCCCACGACCGCAGCGACCTCAATCCCGAGCTGCTGGAGCAGATGCGGCGGGAGATCCTCGAGGTGGTGAGCCGCTACGTGGAAATCGACCTGGAGGAGGGCGACGTGAGCCTGGAAACCGAAGACCGCGTGACCGCCCTGGTGGCCAACCTGCCGATCAAGCGGGCCAAGGCCGTGGTGAATCCCGCCGAGGCCGATGGCGAGGCCGCCGATCCCATCTGGACGGCCAGCCGGGCCTGACTCCTCAGGTCCGGGGAATCCTCTGGGGGTGTAGCGACGTCCCCATGGCCCCCAACCTCTGTGCGATCACCACGGCAGAACACCTGGTGCTGCAACGGCTGCTGCAGGGTCTCAGCAACAAGGCCATCGCGTCAGCCCTGGTGCTCAGCCCGCGAACCGTGGAAAGCCACATCTCCCACCTCCTGGCCAAGACCGGTTGCCACAACCGCACCCAGCTGCTGCTCTGGGCCCTGGGGGAGCGATAGGCTCTGCGCGGAAGGCCGCAGCCGCGGTGTCCATGCCGGCTTAGCTCAGTGGTAGAGCAGCGCTTTTGTAAAGCGAAGGCCATCGGTTCAAATCCGTTAGCCGGCTTACGTGTGTTGATTGCTTCCGCCCCAGTGAGGGCAGCACCCATGGAGCGCGTGGCTCCTGCAAGTCAGTGGCCAGTCAGTGGCCATGGTCGCGTTGAAGCAGATCACCATTGAGAACGCTGGGATCAAGAGCGGCGAAGTTCTCGACTCCCTCGTCATCACCCACGTCACACCTGGGCAGCCGGAGTGCGACAACACGGCTTCATCTCCAATGGAGTGCTGCCCATTCACGGCATAGCGCATGCACTGTCCGCGCTACAGCCATCCTGATGGCCAGCACTGGCAGCAGCTGACAGCCCCCCAGGCCGTTGCCAGGCTGTGGGGCCAGGGTAACGAAGGATCCCCATGGAGCCGAACCGCGCCGCCCCCGAGAGCAACGAGCGCCAGAAGGCGATCCGCCGCTTGAACCAGAAACGGCACTACCGCAGACAGGTTGTGAACTACCTGGCGGTGAACACCGGTTTGATCGTGATCTGGCTCTTGGGCGGAGGCGGCTATTTCTGGCCGATCTGGCCCATCCTGGGCTGGGGCCTTGCGCTGTTGATCCAGGGCTGGAAACTCACCCATCCCCAGCTCCCCTTCTCGGAAGAGGAGATCCAACAGGAGATCCAACGGGGCTGAGCCCTGAGGGGGCCAGCAACTGAATTCGCTCCAGATCTGATGCAGATCCGATGTGAATGGCATGGCCGCCATCCATCTAGCCGATCCTGGTGCAACAGTTCCAGCGTTGTAGGTTCTGCCGTTGGATGGTTGATCGACAACGCAAGACGATCGCCGATCTCTCGCTGCGGGAGTACTGCCTCTATCGCGCGATCTGCACCGAGCTGGAAACCCTTCAAGACGCCATTCTCTTTGAGGCCGTGGTACACGCAGACTTTGAGAGCCTGGCCACCGCCATGCGCGATCGACGCCTGCTGATTGAGTGGCTGCGCGAGCTGTATCTGCCGCCCTCCTCCGACTACGCCGAGACAGGCCTCACCGCGGAGGTGGAGGATGAATTGCTAACCCAAGCCAGTTACTGAAAGCCCTCTCCACGTTCAGGCTGGCTGCAGATCCCACACCGCAGCTGACCACCGTGAACACCTCGCCCTGGTGGAGCGAATCAGCACCAGCGCTGCTGCGGCAACTGGGGAGCTCGGCCACAGGGCTGAGCGCGGAGCTGGCGGCCCGGCGCCTCGCCGAAAACGGTCCCAACACCCTGGCGGCCCCAGGGGTTGGCCGGAGTGATGGGCTGCTCCTGCTGCTGCGGCAGTTTCTCAGCCCCATCGTCCTGATCCTGCTGGGGGCGGCCCTGCTCTCCTTCGCGCTCGACTCACCCACCGATGGCGCGATCATCCTGCTGATCGTGCTGGCCAGCGGGCTGCTGGGGTTCTGGCAGGAATTCACCGCCTCTCGCGCGGTTTCCGAACTGCTGGCGGTTGTGGAGCTGCGCACCACCGTGCTGCGGGATGGCACGCCGGCATCCATCCCAATGGTGGAGGTGGTGGTGGGCGATGTGGTGCTGCTCGCCGCCGGAGATGGCGTCCCCGCCGACTGCAGGGTGCTGGAGGAACGCGACCTGAGCGTCGACGAGGCGACCCTCACGGGTGAGAGTGTGCCGGTTGCCAAGGGGGTGGAGCCCTCGCCGGCGGACACCCCCCTGACTCGGCGAGCCAACGCCCTCCACCTCGGCACCCACGTGGTGAGTGGCACCGCCCGGGCCGTGGTGGTGGCCACAGGCCATGCCACCAGCTATGGAGCGATCGCCAACAGCTTGCGCTTGCGCAGTGGTGAAACCGAATTCGAGCGAGGTATTCGCCGTTTCGGCAATCTGCTGCTGGAAGTCACGCTGCTGCTGATCGTGGCGATCTTCGCCTTCAATGTATATCTGAAGCGCCCCGTTATTGATTCCTTCCTCTTTGCTCTGGCCCTCGGCGTAGGCCTCACGCCACAGCTGCTGCCAGCCATTATCAGCGTGAACCTGGCGCGCGGGGCCCGGGCGATGGCGCGCTGCCGGGTGATTGTGAAACGGCTGGCCTCAATTGAAAACTTCGGCAGCATGGATGTGCTGTGCACGGATAAGACAGGCACCCTCACCGAGGGATCCGCCAGGTTGCAGGCAGCCCTGAGTGCAGATGGCCGCGAGAGCCCACGGGTGCAGACCTATGCCTGCCTCAATGCCGCGTTTGAAAGCGGATTTCCCAATCCGATCGATGAAGCGCTGCGCGGATTGGAGATCCCTGCCCCTGGATGGTGCAAGTTGGACGAAAAGCCCTTCGATTTTCACCGCAAGCGCCAGAGCCTGCTGCTGCAGCCACCTCCGGATATCGGCACCACGGCGGAACTGATCAGCAAGGGAGCGTTGCCCCAGATCCTGGCGGTTTGCACCCTGGCCGAGGCCGGCGATGGTTCCGTGCACCCCCTGGCGGACCTGGAAGAGGCCATCGGGGCCCAGGCACGCTCGCTGAGTGCGGATGGCTACCGGCTGCTCGGCGTGGCCCGCCGCACGCACCCTCCCGATCAGATCGGAGCGCAATCCGAGCAGGCGATGACCTTTCTGGGCCTGATTGCCCTGGCGGACCCGCTCAAGCCAGGGATTGCCGCCACCTTGGCTGAGCTGGGGCAGCTGGGCGTGCGCCTGAAGATCATCACCGGCGACAACGCCCTGGTGGCGGCGCGCCTGGGCCAGCAGGCCGGACTGGACGCCAGCGCGGTGATCACGGGTGGCGAACTGCTGGCCCTCAGCGATGAAGCCCTGCCCCTGCGGGCTCAGGCCTGCGACATCTTCGCGGAGGTGGAACCCAATCAGAAGCAGCGGCTGATCCTGGCCCTGCGCCGGGCCGGCCACGTGGTGGGCTACATGGGCGATGGCATCAATGACGCTCCCGCCCTGCATTCCGCCGATGTGGGCCTCTCGGTTCAGGGCGCCGTGGACGTGGCTAAGGAAGCCGCCGACATCGTCTTGCTGGAGCACGACCTGAACGTGCTCACCGCCGGGATCCGCGAAGGCCGCCGCACCTTCGCCAACACGCTCAAGTACGTGTTCATGGCCACCAGCGCCAACTTCGGCAACATGTTCTCGATGGCGGGAGCCTCCCTGCTGCTGCCATTTCTGCCACTGCTGCCCAAGCAGATCCTGCTCACCAACCTGCTCACGGACCTGCCGGAGATGACCATCGCCACCGACCGGGTGGATGCCGACTGGATCGAGCGACCGCGGCGGTGGGATATCGCCTTCATCCGGCGCTTCATGCTCAGCTTTGGCCTGGTGAGCTCCGTGTTCGACTACCTCACCTTCGCCATCCTGCTGCTGATGCTGCACAGCGATGAGGCCCTCTTCCGCACCGGTTGGTTCGTGGAATCGGTGGTGTCCGCCGCATCGATTGTGCTGGTGGTGCGAACACGGGGCCCGTTGCTGGCCAGCCGCCCCTCCCGCAGCCTGATGGTCTCCACCCTGCTGGTGGTGATCGCCACCCTGCTGTTGCCCGCCAGTCCCCTGGGATCCGTGTTCGGATTCGTGCCCCTACCGCCGCTCTACCTGCTGCTGTTGAGCCTGATCCTGCTGGGTTATGTGCTGGCGGCCGAACTTGTGAAGCGGCGGTTCTACGGGTCGCAGCCCCGGCGGCCCTGCTGAGCCACAAAAAAAGCCCCGCCGGAGGCAGGGCTGATCAATCAACGAAGCTGGTGGGAATGGGGGAGCGGATTCAGCCCACGCTCCACACACCGCCGGCAATCTTCACCAGGGGCGACACGATCGCGGTGCCGGCCAGGAACCAGGCAAAGGCGGCACCACCGCAACCGCCGAGCCAGAAGCCACTGGCGAACTCAGCCCAGCCGGCCTTGGTGAACAGATCGGCAGGGGGGTTGTCGATCGTGGCGTCAGGGGGCTGCACGCTGGGGCCATTGCCCGCGGTGCCGTAGATCGAGAGGCACACCGTGAGGATCGACACCAGGCCGATGGTGGCCAGCAGACCGGCGGTGCTGGCGTACTCGGTGAGACGCAGGGGGCCGGTGATCGCGAAGGGGCCGTAGAGGAAGAAGCCATGGGCCATTCCCACTTCCAGGCCGCGACGGTTGGGCGACAGGGAGGGGCGATAGGCCGGCAGGGCGTTGAGGAACGCCCGGCTGAAGTAGCTGCTGTTGACGGGAGTGGCCAGATTGCCGACGCAGGGGTCGGCGACGGGGGTCACGGTCATCGGTGGAGGAAGATCGGTTGGCTGGATGAAGCGGCGACGGATCAGTCGCGGGCTTCGATCACGTTGAACAGCAGGGCCATGGCCACCGCAGGACCCAGGATCCCGACAATGGGCACGAACACCGAGGGCATCCAGGCGGCGACGAAGTCTCCGGTCATCAGCGTGGGCCAATACAGCTACCGTTCGGCACTGTAAGGAGACCCTCCGGAACTGCCGTTGCGGGGCCTGGGGGGCGACATAAAAGTTCAGACCACCGCGCCGACCACCACCCTCCAGCCCTCCGCCGTGCCATGACCCAGGCCCTCTCCGCTGTTGTGATCGCCGCGGTGATCGGCGGGTGCTGGCTGCTGGGACGACCCAGGCCGAAGCTGCTGCGCAGCACCGATGCCAGCCAGGTGGCGGCCCTCAACCGCGGCCAGATGGAGCGGCTGCTGGCGACGGACCGCCCAGGGGCAGCGGCATCCGCGAGCCCGCTGGTGCTGCAGCCGCCAGCCAGCTGGCCTCGCGATGGCCGCTCCCGCCAGGCCCTGCTGGCCCAGCTGGAGCGCCAGTTCCTGGCCGGGGGCCATCAGCGCCGGCAGGCCATGGAGCTGTGCAGGGCCTGGCGGCATCCCGCCGCCCTGCCGTTGATCCGGCGCGGCCTCCGTGATGCCGATACCGGCGTGGTGGCCTTGGCCGCCGAGGCCATGACGGTGTTTCGCGGCCGCACCAGCACCGGCCGGTCGGTCCAAGCCCCGGCTCAGGCGGCCAGGCTGCCGCGCAACGTCTCCCGCACCCGATAGATCGGCCGGCCCTGGCTCTCGTGATAGGTGCGCATCTGCAGCTCGGCCAGCAGGCCGAAGCAGAACAGCTGCACGCCGGCGATCAAAGCCAGCACCGCCACCAACAGCAGCGGGCGGTTACCGATCTCCGCCCCGAGACCGAACTTCTGAATCAGGAGGTACAGGCTCATCACCAGGCCGATGGCGATGGCACTGAGCCCGCCGAAGCCGAACACGTACATCGGGCGGGTGAGAAAGCGCTTCATGAACCACACGGTGAGCAGATCCATCAGCACCCGGAAGGTGCGATCGATGCCGTACTTGCTCTGGCCGAACCGGCGGGCACTGTGATTCACCTTCACCTCCGTGATCCGCGCCCCCTCGATGAAGGCCAGGGCCGGCAGAAAGCGGTGCAGTTCGCCGTAGAGATTCATGTCCTCCACCAGTTCGCGGCGGTAGGCCTTGAGGGAGCAGCCGTAGTCGTGAAGGCGCACCCCGGTGACGCGGGCGATCAGGCTGTTGGCGATCTTCGAAGGCAGCAGCCGGCTCACGGCGTTGTCCTGGCGCTGGTGGCGCCAGCCGCTCACCAGGTCGTAGCCCTGCTCCAGTTCGGCCAGCAGCATCGGGATATCGGCCGGATCGTTCTGCAGATCGCCATCGAGGGTCACGATCAGCGCGCCACGGCTGACGTCGAACCCCGCCGACATGGCCGGCGTCTGGCCGTAGTTGCGGCGCAGCAGCACCGCCACCAGCTCAGGGGTGAGAGGCGCCAGCCGCTTCAGCACCGCGGCCGTGCCATCGCTGGAGCCATCGTCCACCAGCACCAGCTCAAAGGAGCGCCCCTGGGGCCGCAGGGCCTCCAGCAGCTTGTCCACCAGCAGCGGCAGGCTCTCCTCCTCGTTGAACAGGGGCACCACCACCGACACCTGGGGATGCGCTGCCTCAGGCCGTGGTAGCTGGCTCACGGAAGCTCCGTCTGTGGCGGAAACCTAGGGGAGGGTGGTGCCGTCGTGGCAGCGCACCACCCGGCCGGCGCCCCGCAACTCGCGGCGGTAGTGGGCGCTCACCGGGTGCAGAATCTGGAGATCGAGGCTGTCGATGCCCAGGCCATCGCGGCCGTGCTCGCGGCCGCTGCTGTGCAGATAGCGGCCCTGGCCCAGGTAGAGGCCCACGTGGGTGCAGCGCTGGGGGCGCCCGAAAAAGATCAGATCACCCGGCCGCAACAGCCCGTACACCCCGGGGCCCACGGCCACAGGCTGGCAGAAGCGCTCCTGCTGGTAGGCGTCGCGCGGGATCCACACCCCCACCGAGGCAAAGGCCGCCTGGGTGAATCCGGAGCAGTCGTAGTTGGGGCCGAGGCTGCCGCCCCACAGGTAGTGGTTGGCCTGCTGCTGGGCCCGTTCCGCGAAGGCGAGCACCGCTGGGATCCGCTCGGCGATGGCTGCGGCATCCAGCAGCCGCGGGGCCGGTCGGCTGCAGGAGCTGGCGATGCCCAGCAGCGCCGATGGCTCAATCCAGCCGGGATAGCCGTCCTCCAGCAGGCGCACCCTCCAGCGCCCGCCTGGCGAGGACCCAGGCTCCAGCAGCTCCAGCACGCGCCCGGCCGCTGCCTGGGTGGCCAGGCCCCCGCCGCTCGGCCGGGCATGGAGATCCAGGGGCGACGCCAGGCGCCAGACACGGCCGGGCCGAAACAACTCCAACGCCGCGGGGGTGGCTTCGGCCAGGCTGCCTAATCTCGCCATTACTCCTTTGGCTCTGATGGCGTTCTACAGCCCGGATGGGGCCATGGATCAGATCCTCGGGGATGCCATTGGCAGGCTGGAAGCCGAGGGCCGCCCGGGCCTGGCCAGCGCGCTCTCGGTGAGCTGGATCCGCTACGGGAACAGCCTGCGCCAGAGCGGTGTTGGCGCCAGTTCCAGCGCCGCGTTCTGGCAGCTGCCGCTGGCAGGGGCCAGCTGGAACGGCCAGCAGGCTCGGTACCCGGCCAGCGTGGTGAAGCTGCTCTACCTGGTGGCGGCCGAAGCCTGGCTGCAGCGCCAGCTGATCGAAGACAGCCCTGAGCTGCGCCGGGCCCTGGCGGACATGATCCGCGACTCCAGCAACGACGCCACCTCCATGGTGGTGGACCTGCTGACGGGCACCAGCAGCGGCCCGGAGCTGCCGGCCGGCGCGTTTGAGCGCTGGAGTGAACAGCGGCAGCTGGTGAACCGGTGGTATTGCGAGCTGAGCTGGCCCGAGTGGAGCGACTGCAACGCCTGCCAGAAAACCTGGAGCGATGGCCCCTATGGCCGCGAGCACCAGTTCTATGGGGCGGAGCTGGAGAACCGCAACCGCCTTAGCACCGATCTCACCGCCCGGCTGCTGCACGCGGTGATGGCCGGTGCTGTGGTGTCGCCACCCGCCTGCAGCCGCATGCAGGAGCTGCTGGCCCGCTCATTGGATCCCGCCGAGCGCGCCGCCGATCCGGAGAACCAGGTGGACGGCTTCATCGGTGCCGGCCTGCCTGAGGGTTCCCGGCTCTGGAGCAAGGCCGGCTGGATGAGCCAGGCCCGCCACGATGCGGCCTATGTGGAAATCCCGGATCACCAGCCCTTCCTGCTGGTGATCTTCAGCGAGGGGGCTGCGCTGGCCCAGGACGAGCAGCTGTTGCCCAGCCTGACCCGGCAACTTGCGCAGGCCTGCCAGCTGGGGCACGACACGGCTCGGCAGAGCTAACGCCCGGCGTTATGGAAAGGTGAGCGTCATCACGATGATCATGCTGTGTCTCTCCAACCTGGCGACCCAACCTTCAAGGTGCAACTCGCCCGCCCCTGGTGGCCGCCAGGTCGTGATGCACTGCTCTCCAGTTGTGAACGCCGTTTCAGGATGAAGCGCCAGTCGCATCGCGCTCGTGCTGATATCAAGTAGATCCGCATGAAAGCACTGGCTCGCCCTGGGCCTCCCGACCAATACAAGCGAACTACCTTCCTCGGGAATATAGCGCAACTCCCGTCGCTTACCTGCGGCCGCCATCCGCCTGTCAGCATGAAGCTCCAGGCCAGGAATGGCGCTCAGGTCTATACCCGCCGAAGCCGGAATCATCGGGCCTAGCCATGATTTGTGAGTCTATCCAGCCTATGCACCACATGCCTTCTTTATGCAGGAAGCGCATAGGCCAGCCCTTCAATGCTCACCCTGTCGCGCTAAGGCCGATCAGCCTGCGGAGATGCCTGGGTGGCACTGTCATGGCTGCCTGGGTGGTGCCGGCACAGTCGCCTCCTGGATCTGGCTCCCGAACAGTGCTCCAGATCCAGCAGAGCTGGAAGCCAGCGAAGACAAGGGCCACCGGACCCAGCAAGAAGGAGCCCCAGCTCAGGAGTTCCATCGCACAATCCGCAAAGCAACACTCAACCAGAGTTGCGTCGGGCAGAGGCCTGCCAGATGGGGGCATGGACCCTCCCGTTCAGGCGGCAGTGGCGCCATCAGTCCTGGGCAATGGCACCAAGATCACAAAGACAGACCTCAAGACCACCGACTTCCCCCCTGTGCCATTTGGAGCGCCAATGGGAAATTCTTTTCTTTTCACTTGTTTAAACCTTGCTGGGCCTGCAAGTTGCCCTTTTCCAATTACGACACCCAGTCACTCTCGAGCCCCAGCGGGACGATTACTGCCTTCGCCGCCTTTGAGGCCTTTGCTGTTAACCGCCTGACCGACCGGACGCTGCCCGCTGTTCTGCCTGGCGTGTGAAGACGTGGCCGCCGCGCCCGGCAGACTATTTCACGGCTTTATTCTCTTCAGTCTTTTCCACCTCGATCAATGCCATCAAGGGCAACTCTGCCCGAGCAAGAGTTTTGATTTTAGGCCACGGATTTCTGATCTACGCTGTGATGGGGCCGACTCTTGCCAGAGCAGTCGTCCTGGCTCAGAGCCTGTGACGCCATTGGAGTCCTAGCTCGCCACGTTGCTCTCCATCGAGCCTTGCTGCGCAGCCGATCAGGGGATCTCTTTGGCCTGTTCCCTGGATCCCTGACCCATGAGGCGCTTTGCTGGAAGGCAGACCACCAAGAGCGAAATGCCCTTACTCCCCCGCTGGCGCTTCATGACCGATGAGGCGAAGGCGCTCACCAAGCGCACTGCGGTGTCTGCTGCGGTGGTTCTGGTGGTGCTGCTGCTCTTCAGGGCACTGGTGCCTTGGGTGCTGCTTGCCCTGGTTGCCTGGTGGATCTGGAAGGCGTTCAGCAAGTAACCGCCTGGCACTCTCAGGACCGTTTCGCCCAGATCCGCTCCAACGACCGCCTGAACTCCCCCTCCGTCATCGGACGTGCCAGGTCTCGCTTGCGCAGGGTGCTGCTGATCCACCACACCTGCAGACCGCCGAAGGCAAGGGCAAAGAGACCCAGTTGGAGGTATCCGGAGCTCAGGTGCTCCATCACGCCGCCTGCTGATCCTTCTGCCAGATCCGCTCCAGCTTCTGCCTGAAGCGTTCGGTGCTGGTGGGAGCTCCCAGCAGATCCCTACGGAACACGGTCGTGACCCGCCAGAACTTGATGCCAGCAGCGAGCGCAAACACCGCCCAGGGCACCAGCATCCACAGGGGATTGGCCGCCATGCTCCCTACCAGTCGCCATGGGCGTTGGCGGTCGTCCCGATCAGAGGAGGTGTTGCGGTGAGGGCGAGGAGCAGCAGAGGCTTCATCGGGTCCTGGGCACTGGAATCAGGGTATGGGAAGCGGAGCTGGAGTGCCTGGATGCCTGACACCGCTTCGTCTGCTGGTGTTGCCTGAAGGCCCACTGGCTGCCCCTCACCACCATCCCGCCAGCGTTCGCAGGCGGTTGAGGGTGCCTCTCGGATCCAGCTGGCAGGACGCTCACCCACCAGCTCCCTGCGCGAAGGGTCAATGCCCCGTCCCTGCTGGTAGAGGTGGCGGCTGGCATGGCCATCATGGGGAGTGACCACTACCCATGGTGCCGCGCTCCCGGGCATGGCGCTGCCTGTGCACCTGGTTGTACACGGATGGACCCTGGAGACGGCTGAACGCCAGTCAGGCTCTCGCCGCGCTGGGATGGGAAACTCGCCCGTCGTGGTCTTGGGTGTCGGAGATCCAGGGAGGTCTTGAGACCTCCTGAACCCCTTTCAGAACGGAGAGGGAGGGATTCGAACCCTCGACAGAAGTTGCCTCCTGTAACTCCTTAGCAGGGAGCCGCTTTCAACCACTCAGCCACCTCTCCAGCGGCCCGCAAAGCTTATCAGCCGCCCGGCCCTGCCTCAGCCACGCGGGGGAGACGGTGCTTGAACCCGCAGAGAATTTCCCAGGGGATGGTGCCGCAGGGATCACTCCAGGCCTCGGGAGACACGTAGCCACCGGCCTCGTCGTCGCCCAGCAGGGTCACGATGCTGCCCACCTCGAGATTCTGGGCCTCGGTGGCATCGAGCACCAGCTGATCCATCGTGATCGCCCCCACCTGCGGCAGCCGCTGGCCGCGCCAGAGCACCTCCAGGCGATTGGAGAGCAACCGCGGCACGCCGTCGGCGTAGCCGATGCCCACCACCGCCAGGCGACTCGGGCGCTGAGTCACGAAGCGATGGCCATAGCTCACGCCCACCCCGGCCGGCACCTCCCGGATCAGGCTCACCCGCGCCTTCACCCGCATGGCCGGGCGCAGCGACAGCGCAGAGCCCAGATGGGCGGCAGGCCGATGGCCGTAGAGGGCCAGCCCGACCCGCACCAGGTCGAAGTGAAGGGCCGAACTGCGCAGGGTGCCCGCGGAGTTGGCCAGATGGCGGCAGCCGGGATCCAGCCCCTGATCCTGCAGCTCAGCGAGCACCTGGGCGAAGCGCTGCTGCTGCTGGCGGGTGAGGTCGCCGGCATCCCGCTCCGGGGCATCGGCATCGGCCAGATGCGAGTACACCCCCTCCAGGCGCACGGCATCGAGCCCGGCCAGGGCCGCCACCAGGCGCGGCCCTTCGCGCCACTCGGCCCCGAGCCGGCTCATGCCCGTGTCGAGCTTGAGGTGCACCGCCATCGGGCGACCGCTACCGGAGGCGATGTTCTGGCAGAGCAGCGCCTCGCGCATGCCACTCAGCGTGGGCATCAGCTGCCAGTGCAGGCAGGCCCTGAGCTCCTCGGGCTGGGTGAGATTGCCGAGCACCAGCACCGGCGCCTGGATCCCCGCCTGGCGCAGCTCCAGCCCCTCCTGCAGGGTGGCCACCCCAAAACAACCGGCCCCGCCCGCGGCAGCGGCCTGGGCCACGGGCACGGCGCCATGGCCATAGCCGTCGGCCTTCACCACCGCCATCAGGCCGCAGCCTGGAGCCAGAAACCGCCGCAGTTCACGCACATTGGCCGTGATCGCCGCCGGGCTCACCTCCACCCAGGCGCGTTGCCGGGGATGGGCCCAGGGTTCAGGGGCGCGGTTGGCGGGGGCTGACGACGATTCAACCATCGGCAAAGGGTAGGCGGAACTGCAAACCTCGTTGGCCATCGCCCCTAGCATGGCCACAATCCCCCTCCCGCTCGGGGAACCCCTGGCATGGGCAACGTTCTCGTTCTCAACGCCTCCTACGAACCGCTGAACATCACCAGTTGGCGGCGGGCCACGGTGATGCTGCTCAAGGGCAAGGCCGAAGGGCTGGAGCACGATGCGGCCCCGTGCATCCGACCCGGTCTGCGCCGGCCCACGGTGATCCGGCTGCGGCAGTTCGTGCGGGTGCCGTTCCGTCCCCTGCCCCTCACCCGCCGCAACGTGTTCCAGCGCGATGGGCACCGCTGCCAATACTGCGGAACCCGCAGCGAGCGCCTCTCCATCGACCACGTGCTGCCCCGCAGTCGCGGCGGTGCCCACGCCTGGGAGAACGTGACAACGGCCTGTCTGCGCTGCAACGTGGCCAAGGCCAATCGCACGCCCCGCGAGGCGGGCATGGTGCTGAAGCAGCCCCCACGCCGCCCGGTGAGCGGCCCCCTGTTTGAGGCCCAGCGCCAGATGGCCAGCGGCAGCTATCGCGAGTGGGCCCGCTACCTCGAAGACTGGAGCGCAGCGGCCTAGGTGCCCCCGCTGGCCTGCTGGGCCAGTTCCTCAAGCTGCCGGCGCTGATCGGCGGAGATGCAGGCCCCGATCAGCTCCGCCAACTGCCCCTGCAGCACCGGCTCCAGGGAGAAATTGCGGCCCAGCCGGTGATCGGTGGTGCGGTTGTCCTTCACGTTGTAGGTGCGGATCTTCTCGCTGCGGTCGCCGCTGCCCACCTGGGCCAGGCGGGCCGAGCGCTGCTGGGCGTTGGCCGCCGCCAGCTCGCGCTCGTAGAGCTTGGCCCGCAGGATCTCCATGGCCCGCTCCCGGTTCTGCAGCTGGGAGCGCTCCTGGGTGCAGAACACACGGATACCGGTGGGCTTGTGCAGCAGATCCACCGCCGTTTCCACCTTGTTCACGTTCTGGCCGCCGGCCCCACCGGAGCGCGCCGTGCTGATCTCGATCTCGGTGGGATCGATCTGCACCTCCACCGGATCGGCCTCCGGCATCACCGCCACGGTGGCGGTGGAGGTGTGCACGCGCCCCTGGGATTCGGTGGCCGGAACCCGCTGCACACGGTGCACGCCGGCCTCGAACTTGAGCTGGCTGTACACCCCGTCGCCCTTGATGGCCAGGATCAGCTCCTTGTAGCCGCCCAGCTCCGCCTCCGAAGCGCTCACCGGATCCACGCGCCAGCCCACGCTCTGGGCGTAGCGCTCGTACATGCGCGCCAGATCCCCGGCCCAGATCGCAGCCTCATCACCGCCGGCACCGGCACGGATCTCAAGCATCACGCTGCGCTCGTCGCGGGGATCGCGGGGCAGCAGCGCCAGGGTGAGCTGCTCCTCCAGCTCGGCGATGCGCCCGGCGAGCAGGGCCAGTTCCTCCTGGGCCAGGGCGCCCATCTCGGGATCGGCGCGATGCTCCTTCAGCAGCTCGCGGGCCTCCAACTCCTGCTGCTGCAACTTCTGCAGCTGGTGATAGCCCAACACCAGCGGCTCGAGCCTGGAGCGTTCACGAGCGATGGGCTCCAGCTGCGCGGGATTGGCCGCCACATCCGGATCGGCCAGCTGCCGCTCCAGGGTTTCGAAGGTGCGGCAGGCCGTCTCCAGCCGTTCACTCAGGAAGGAGGCATCCATGACAGCAGGTGAGAGCAACAAAAAGCCGGATGCCCTGGAGCATCCGGCCTTGAATTGGATCGGTTGTCCAACGGGAAGCAGGAATCAGGCCTCGGCCGCTGCGGGCTCGGCCTTGGTCTCCTTCTTGGCCTCGGCCTTGGCGTCGCCGCCGGCGCTGCCCATGCCGTACTTGCGCATGAAGCGATCCACACGACCCTCGGTGTCGAGGATTTTCTGGGTACCGGTGTAGAAGGGGTGGTTGCCGCTCCACACATCCACGTGGAGCTCGGGGCTGGTGGAGCCGGTGGTCATCACCACCTCTCCATTGCAGATCACCTTGGCATCGGGATACCAGGTGGGATGGATTTCGGCCTTCGGCATGACAGGGATCGGCTGAGTACGAAAAAGAAGGATCAGCGCTTGGAGAACTGAGGCGCCTTACGGGCTTTCTTCAGGCCGTACTTGCGACGTTCCTTGGCACGGGGGTCGCGGCTGAGGTGACCTTCGGTCTTCAGCGGCTTGCGGTTGTCGGGCGACAGATCGCACAGGGCGCGGGCAGCACCTTGCTTGATGGCATCGGCCTGACCGGTGAGACCACCGCCACGCACATTCACCAGCAGGTCGTACTCGCCGGCCAGACCCAGGGTCTGCAGGGGAGCCTTCACAGCTGCCAGGTAAACGGGGTTGTAGTTCAGATAGTTATCGCCGGGACGACCATTGATGGTCACGGCGCCGGTGCCGGGGACAACACGAACGCGGGCAACGGCGGTCTTACGACGGCCGGTTCCCCAGTAGACGACTTTGGTGGTGCTCATTGGGCGGAAGCGGCGGGATCAAGCGCGAGGGCCTTGGGCTGCTGGGCGGCATGGGGGTGCTCGGCACCCTTGTACACCTTCAGCTTGCGGAACAGCTGACGACCGAGGGCGTTGTGGGGCAGCATGCCCTTGACGGCCTTCTCGATGATGCGCTCGGGCAGGCGAGCCTGGAGAGCGGCGAAGCTCTCGGTCTTCATGCCGCCGGGGCGACCGGAGTGGCGGCGGTAGACCTTCTCGGTGAACTTGTTGCCGCTCACCTTCACCTTGTCGGCATTGATCACCACGACGAAGTCGCCGGCATCAATGTGGGGGGCGAAATTCGGGTTGTTCTTGCCCCGCAGCACCGATGCCACCTCGCTGGCGAGGCGGCCGAGGGTCTGGTTCTCCGCATCAACCAGATACCACTGGCGAGTGGAGGAATCCTGAGGGGGAACGAGAGTCTTGTTCATCGCACCGGCGGGCCGGATCGGGTAGCGCGCCATCGGGCAGGGTGCTGCGGCGATGGGGCTGGACAGGGAACGGCAGGGCACCCGAAGACTCGGGTGACAGAAGCTCGTAGAGCGACCCTACCTCTTCGACCGGCCCCACCCGGACGGGCAGGGGGATGGCGGAGCGGGGAGGAATCGCCAAAGCTGGCCAGACCCCTTGCGGGGACAGGCCTTGGCACTGGGTGCAGGTGTTGCCACCGGCAGGGTGATCGGCGTCCACTCCGCTCGAACCAGACTCAACCGGAGAACTCATGAGCCAGGGGCTCGGGGCTCGGCGGGGAATCTGGGCCGGCGGGTGGAGCGTCGGAACACTCCAGCAAATACCGCGGTTGGCAATCATACCAGGCCTGCCTGGGGAACACCTCGGTGGGGTATCCCACCCGCAGCAGGCACAGCCCCTGGGGCGGAGCCGCCTCCTTCACCTCGTCGCGGGCCCCGCGGCGCCAGCGCCGCTCGAAGGTCTCCAGGCTGAGACGTCTCTCGCCCACGGCCACAAGCTGGCCCATCAGCAGCCGCACCATGCCGTAGAGAAACCCCGTGGCCTGGATCTCCACCTCCACCAGATCGCCGCGACGCACCAGGCGCACCTCCTGCACGGTGGTGCGCGAGTGGGAGCGGCTGCTGCCCGCCCGCTCAAAGGCCGCAAAATCGTGCTCCCCCAGCAGGCCCTGCAGGGCTGCCTCCATCAGCCGCTCGTCGAGACGGAGCTGGTAGCGGTGCCAGCTCCAGGGCGCGAGGAAGAGATTGGGCGTGCGGGCGTTGTAGAGGGTGTAGCGATAGCGCCGATAGCTGGCGCTGAAACAGGCATGCCAATCGGAGGGAACCTCCGCAGCGGCACGCACGCGAATGCTGGCGGGCAGCCGGCCGTTGAGGGCGGCCGGCCAGCGGTGCGCCGGAATCGGCCCTGCGGTGTCGATGTGCACCACCTGGCCGGCGGCATGCACGCCGCTGTCGGTGCGGCCAGCGGCAACGGCCAGGGCGGGCCGGTGGGGATCCAGCTGGGCGATGGCCGCCTCCAGGGTTTCCTGAACACTGGGATCACGGGGCTGACGCTGCCAGCCGCAGTAGGGGCCTCCCTCGTACTGCAGCACCAGGGCCAGGCGGCGGGTTGCGGGATCAGCCATAAAAAAACCGCGGCAGACGAGCGGTCCACCGCGGCAGAAACGTGAGGACCGCCCAGGGGCGGAGGGAGAACTCAGACGAGCTCGATGATCGCCATCTCGGCATTGTCGCCGCGACGGGGCACGGTGCGGATGATGCGGGTGTAGCCACCATTGCGATCGCCGTAGCGCTCCTGGGCCTTGTCGAACAGGGCGTGAACCAGCTGCTTGTCGTAGATGTAGCCGATGGCGCGGCGGCGGGCGGCCAGGCTGCCGTCCTTGGCCAGGGAGATCATCCGCTCGGCCTCATCGCGCAGGGCCTTGGCCCGGGCCTTGGTGGTGGTGAGGCGGCCTTCGCGGATCAGCTGCGTGGTGAGGGCCCGCAGCAGGGCCTTGCGTTGGTCGGCGGGGCGTCCCAGCTGGGGGACTCGGCACTGGTGGCGCATGACGGTTCAGGGGAGGGAATCGGGTTTTGATCGCTCGCAGGGTTGGCCTGGATCAGGCGCTGGTGCGGCTCTGGGGCAGGGAGATACCGATGCGCTCGAGGGCCTCGATCACCTCATCGGCAGACTTGGAGCCGAAGTTCTTGATCTCCAGCAGATCTTCGTAGCTGAAGCCCATCAGATCGGACACGGAGTTGACCTGGGCCCGCTTGAGGCAGTTGTAGGCGCGCACCGAGAGGTTGAGCTCCTCCAGGGGAATCTGGGCTTCGGCGGAGGGCTCGGGCTCCAGACCCGGCTCATCCACCATGGTGAGGCTGGCCAGGGGCTGGAACAGGGCGATCAGCTGATTGGCAGCCTGGGCCATGGCGTCGTCGGGGGTGACGGAGCCATCGGTCTGGATTTCCAGGCGCAGCCGCTCACGGGCGGAACCGCCCTCACCCACAGCGGTTTCATCCACGCTGTAGTTCACCCGGCGCACGGGCATGAACACCGCATCGATCTGCAGCAGATCGATGGAGCTGGACTCTTCGGTGCGGCGATCCACAGGCCGATAGCCAACGCCCCGCTCCACGTGAACCTCCAGCTCCAGGCTGTGGCCCTCGGCCACGGTAGCGATGGCACGATCGCCATCGATCACCTGAACCTGTGAGGAGAACTGCAGGTCGGAGGCGGTCACGGTGGCAGGACCGTTTACGACCAGGCGACCGATCTCAAGCTCACGGCTGCGGCTGCTGACCGTGACTTCCTTGCAGTTCAGCAGGATGTCGAGCACGTCTTCCCGCACACCGGGAACGGTGGCGTACTCATGGTTCACGCCGGAAATCCGAACAGCGGTGATGGCACTGCCCTCGAGGGCACCCATCAGCACACGGCGCAGGGAGTTACCCAGCGTGATGGCCTGACCCCGCTCAAGGGGGCCAATGACGAACACCCCGGTCTGGGAGCGGTCGTCGGCGAGCTGGTGTTCAACCCGATCGATCTGGTACTGCAGCACGGTCTGAAGCTCGGAAGAGATGGAGTAGCCCCTGGGGCTCAGCAAGGCCTCGGATCAGACCCGGCGACGCTTGGAACGACGGCAGCCGTTGTGGGGCAGGGGGGTGACGTCGCGGATCAGGGTGATTTCCAGACCGGCAACCTGCAGGGCGCGGATCGCGGTTTCACGACCGGAGCCAGGGCCGCGCACCAGCACTTCGATCTGACGCATGCCCTGCTCAAGAGCACGACGGGCGGCGGCTTCAGCGGCGGTTTGAGCGGCGAAGGGAGTGCCCTTACGGGCTCCCTTGAAGCCGCTGGCGCCGGCGGAGCTCCAGGAGATCACTTCGCCAGCCGTATCGGTGATCGACACGATGGTGTTGTTGAAGGTGCTCTGGATGTGCGCCACTCCGTTGGGCACATTCCGCTTACTCTTCTTGGCGCCGGATTTCTTGGCGGGCTTGGCCATGGGGTAGGCCCTGCAGGGGCAGGGAGGTAATCGGGGAACTGAACAGAGTCGCCCTGGTGACGCCGGTTGGAGGAAGGCCGCGACGACCTTCGAGCTGAAACCGGTCGGCAGGGCGGTGCCGAGACAGGGGGGTCAGTGAAAAGCGGGCGGAACGCCTTACTTCTTCTTACCGGCCACGGTCTTGCGGGCGCCGCGGCGGGTGCGGGCATTGGTGCGGGTGCGCTGACCGCGCACGGGCAGACCGGCACGGTGGCGACGACCACGGACGCAGCCGATGTCCTGCAGACGCTTGAGGGCCATGCCCTCCTGACGGCGCAGGTCGCCTTCGAGCGTGTAGCCCTCAGCGGCGCCGCGCAGCTTCTGCACGTCACCATCGTCCAGATCCTTGACGCGGGTGTCGGGGTTGACACCGGTCTTGGCGAGGATCTTCTTGGCCGTGGTCAGGCCGATCCCATACACATAGGTGAGAGCGATCTCGATCCTCTTGTCGCGAGGAATATCGACGCCGGCAATCCGTGCCACAGAAAAAAGGTTCGGTTGAGCAGGGGAGCCCAGGCAAGGCTGGGCGGAATTGAGAGGGTGGCCCGCTGTGGGCCGGGGCAAGGCTCAGCCTGGGATCAACCCTGGCGCTGCTTGTGCTTGGGGTTGGCGCAGATCACCATCACCCGGCCGTGGCGACGGATCACCCGGCACTTGTCGCACATTTTCTTGACCGAGGCACGCACCTTCATGGGAGCGGTCTCTCCAAATTTCGAAACGACGAACTTACCACACGGGTCAACCGAGCAGGGCCAGGATCCGCTCCGCAATGACCTCCACCGTGCCGCAGGCCTCCACCGGCGCGAGCAGGCCGCGCTCCCGGTAGTAGGCGATCAGGGGGGCCGTCTGCTCGCGATACACCTCGAGCCGGTGGCGGATCACCGCCTCGTTGTCGTCGGCGCGGCCACGGGCCAGAAGCCGCTCCAGCAGCACCGCGTCGTCGAGCTCCATCAGCACCACCAGCTCGATCTGCTGGTTGAGCTCCTCCAGCAGCTGGGCCAGGGCATCGGCCTGGATCACGTTGCGGGGGAAGCCATCCAGCAGCCAGCCGCCGCCACCGCCCGCGGCCTGCTGCTCCAGGCGACTGCGCACGATGGCCAGCACCAGGGCATCGCTCACCAGCTCGCCGCGGGCCATCACCGCCGCGGCTTCCTGACCCAGTTCGGTGCAGGCGGCCACTTCCGCCCTCAGCAGATCACCGGTGGAGAGGTGGAGCAGACCCTGCTGCTCCGCCAGGCGCTGGGCCTGGGTGCCCTTGCCGGCACCTGGGGGACCGAGGAAGAGGAGGCGTTGCTTCATGGCAGCAGAGGCGTCAACGGAACAGAAGGGGGGAACAGGGGAGAGCAGCCAATAGGACTCGTGCGGACATCACTGCCGCACCATGCCCTCATAGCGCTGGGAGATCACGGCGGTCTGCAGCTGCTTGGCGGTCTGGATGGCCACGCCCACCAGGATCAGCAGCGAGGTGGCCCCCAGGCCCTGGAAGGTCTTCACCTGGGTGGCGGATTCCACGGCCGAAGGAATGATCGCCACCGCCCCGAGGAACAGGGCACCCAGCAGGGTGAGCCGGTTCTGCACATTGCCCAGATAGGTGGCGGTGGCGGAGCCCGGCCGCACGCCGGGGATGGCGACGCCAGAGCGCTTGAGGTTCGTGGCCACGTCCACCGGATTCACCGTGAGCGAGGCGTAGAAGAAGGAGAAGCCGATGATCAGGGTGAAGAACAGCAGGGCGTACACCCAGGGGGTGCCACTGTTGGGGCTCAGGTAGGCCGCCACCTGGATCAGCCAGGCTGATTTGGTCATGTTGGCGATGGTGAGGGGCAGGAACACCACCGCCGAGGCGAAGATGATCGGCATCACACCGCCGGCATTGAGCTTGAGCGGCAGGTAGCTCTGGCGCGCCGAGAGACTGGCACCACCCACCTGGCGCTTGGCGCTCACGATCGGGATGCGGCGGTTGCCCTCCTCCACGCACACGATGCCCACGATCGTGAGCAGAAACACCAGCACCAGCACCACGATGCCGCCCACGGTGCTGCGGTCGCCGCTCTGGGCCAGCTCGATCGTGGAGCCGAGGGCCCGGGGCAGGGTGGCCACGATGTTGAGGTAGATCACCAGGGAGGCTCCCTGGCCGATGCCACGCTCGGTGATCACCTCACTGATCCACATCACCACCATCGAGCCGGTCACCAGGGCAACGGCGGTCTGGATCACAAACACCAGCTCGGGGGTGCCGGGGGTGGCATAGGGCCGGAGGATCAGGGCGAACACCACGCTCTGGAGGATGCCCCAGCCCAGGGCCACATAGCGGGTGTACTGGGCGATCTTGCGGCGTCCGGCCTCTCCCTCGTTCTTCTGCAGGTCCTCCAGTTGCGGCAGGGCCGAGGTGAGCAACTGCAGGATGATGGAGGCGTTGATGAAGGGCAGGATGCCCAGGCCGAACACCCCGAGGGTGGAGATGCCCCCGCCGGTGAAGATGTCGAGGAAGCCGATCAGCTGGCCGCCCCGGGCGATGAAGTCCTGGAAGGCCACCCGATCGATCCCGGGGACGGGGATGTAGATCCCGAGCCGCACCAGCAGCAGCAGACCGATGGTGATCAGCACCCGGTTGCGCAGATCCTTGGCCTGGATCAGCTGGCTGACGATTTCTCCGGCACTGGGGTTGCGACCCCGGCTGACGAGCATGGCGGGCAGGCAAACAAAAAGCCGTCTGCGGGGCCGGAAGGCTCGGGCAGACGGCTCTGACCCTAACGGGTCGCTGGATGGGGGGAGATCCGGCCGGGGCTCAGATCTCTTCGCAGGTGCCGCCGGCTGCCTCGATCTTGGCGCGGGCGCTGGCGGTGAAGGCAGCGGCCTGAACCGTGAGCTTCACGTTCAGCTCTCCGTTGCCGAGCAGCTTGAGGGGGTGCTTGGGGCTGGTCACCAGGCCATCCTTCACCAGCGTGTCGATGTTGACGGTGCTGCCGGCCTTGAGGTCGGCGAGCTTGCCCACATTCAGAACCGTGTAGTTCTTGGGGTTGATCAGGGTGAAGTGCTTGAGCTTCGGCACCCGGCGGTAGAGGGGCATCTGGCCACCCTCAAAGCCCGGACGGGTCGGACGACCCGAGCGGGACTTCTGACCCCGCATGCCGAAACCACAGCTGGCGCCCTGGCCGGCGGCGATGCCACGGCCCTTGCGGAGCTTGCGGCGACGGGCCCCTTTCTGGGGCGCGAGGGACTGGAGGTTGAGCGACGTCATGGCGGGCCTCAGGAGTAGATCTGCTCGAGGGAGATGCCACGCTCCTTGGCGGTCTCCTTGTGGGTGCGCAGGCCGGCCAGGGCATCCATGGCGGCACGGGCGTTGTTGAGGGGGGTCTTGGAGCCCAGGCGCTTGGCGAGCACGTTCTTGATGCCGGCCAGTTCCAGCACGGTGCGGATGGAGCCACCCGCAATCACACCGGTACCGGGAGCGGCGGGGCGAATCAGCACGCTGGCGGCTCCGTCACGTCCGTTGCCGATGGTGGGGATCGAGGAATGACGGGTGAGAGGCACCTTGACCAGGTGCTTCTTGCCATCGGCCACGCCCTTGCGGACGGCACCGATCACATCGCCGGCCTTGCCGACGCCCACGCCCACCTGGCCCTTCTCGTTGCCGACAACAACGATGGCCCGGAAGCTCATCTTCTTGCCGCCCTTCACGGTCTTGGAGACCCGGCGGATCTGCACCACACGCTCCTGCCACTCGGAGTCGCGCTCCTGACCACGACGGTTGTCGCGGCCACGGCCACCGCCCTTGCGGTCGCCACGGCCATCACCGCGGCCACCACGGCGTTCCTGCTGGCCCTCGGCCGCTGCGGGGACGTCGGAGGCCGCAGGCACGGCGCTGGACTGAATCTGGTCGTTGGTTTCGGTCATGGTGAGAGCAGGGATCAGAACTGAAGGCCCGCTTCCCGGGCGGCGTCAGCCAGGGCCTTGACACGGCCGTGGTACAGGTTGCCGCCTCGATCGAAGACCACCTGTTGGATGCCCTTGGCGAGGGCACGCTTGGCGACCAGCTGGCCCACGGCCACGGAGGCATCGCAGGTGGCACCGGTCGTGACGCTGGAGCGCAGCTCCTTGTCGACGGTGGACGCCGAGCAGAGGGTGCTCTGGGCGTCGTCGTCGATGACTTGTACGTAGATGTGATTGTTGGAGCGGAACACCGCCAGACGCGGACGCGCGGCGGTGCCGGCCAGATGGCGACGCAGACGCCGGTGGCGTTTCTGGGTCTGCTGCTTGCGGGACAGGGTGGACATGGGGATACAGGGTAACGACGCTTAGGCAGACCTCATTTCTTACCGGTCTTACCGGCCTTGCGAAGGATGCGTTCGCCCGCGTATTTGATGCCCTTGCCCTTGTAGGGCTCAGGCGGACGGATGGCGCGCACCTTGGCCGCTTCGTTGCCCACCACTTCCTTGTCGGCGCCAGACACCAGCACGGTGGTGTTGCCGTCCACGGCGAAGGTGACGCCGTCGGGGGGCACCATCTCCACCTGGTGGCTGTAGCCAGCGGACACCACCAGCTTCGTGCCCTGAACGGCGGCGCGATAGCCCACGCCGACGATCTCCAGCTTGCGGGTGAAGCCCTGGCTGACGCCCTCCACCATGTTGGCCACGAGGGTGCGGCAGAGGCCGTGACGCTCGCGGGAACGGCGGCTGTCCGTTGACGGGCTCACCACCAGGGTGTTGCCGTCCTGGGCGATGGTGACACCTTCAGGGAGGGTGCGGTTCAGTTGGCCCTTGGGACCTTTGACGGTGACGTCGAGGCCGTTCAGGCTGACGGTGACGCCGCCCGGCAGGGGAATCGGCGCTTTACCAATACGAGACATGGATCAACCTCCCTGATCAGTAGACGTAGCAGAGCACTTCGCCGCCGACGCCCTGCTTGCGGGCGTCCCGGTCGCTCATCACACCCTTCGACGTGGAGATGATGGCCACACCGAGGCCGCCCAGCACTTTGGGCAGCTGACGTGTGTTCTTGTAGATCCGCAGACCGGGCTTGCTGACGCGCTGCACGGTGCGGATGGTGGGCTGGCGGTGCTTACCGCTGTACTTGAGTTCAAGCACGAGGTGCTTCTGCACGCCTTCACCGTCTTCGGTGATGTCGGCAATGAAGCCCTCCTGCTGCAGCACCTTGGCAATGCTGCGGGCCATGCGGGATGCAGGCACCTTGGTGGTCTGATGACGCTTCTCACTCGCATTGCGAATGCGGGTGAGCATGTCGGAAATCGGGTCGTGGTTGGCCATGGTCGGGTCCGAAGAGGGCTCAGTTGCTGCGGAACGGCATTCCCATCTCGCGGAGGAGGGCCCGGCCCTCTTCGTCGTTACGGGCAGTGGTCACGATGGTGATGTCCATGCCCCGGATGGCGTCGATCTTGTCGAAGGAGATTTCAGGGAAGATGATCTGTTCCCGAACACCCAGGGTGTAGTTCCCCCGACCGTCAAAGCTCTTTTCGCTCACACCGCGGAAGTCGCGGATGCGGGGAAGAGCCAGATGAATCAGGCGCTCGAGGAAGGCGTACATCCGGTCACCACGCAGGGTGACGGCAACGCCGATCGGCATGCCCTGACGGATCTTGAAGCCGGCGATGGCCTTCTTGGCACGGGTCACCACCACCTTCTGACCGGTGATCACGGCCAGTTCTTCGATGGAGGCTTCCAGGGCCTTGGCATTCTGGGCGGCTTCACCGAGGCCCCGGTTCACGGTGACTTTCACCACCTTGGGGACTTCGTGAATGTTCGAGAGGTTGAGATCCTTGAGCAGCTTGGGCTGGATCTTCTCCCGATAGCTCTGTTTGAGGGACATGACGGGGGGAAGGGGTTGCGCTTCTGGGCGTAGTCAGAAGGCGGACAGGAACAGGATGTAGAGACTGATGAAGAGGACAGGAGTGATGCCCTGACGAGCCCACCGCGATCGCGCGCGCTGGCCCTCGGCGAGGATCAATCGAGAATTTCCCCGGTCTTCTTGAGGCGACGCTTTTTGGTGCCGTCCTTCTCCACCACGATCTCCACGCGGCTGGCCACCTTTTTCTCGGTGGAATACAGCATCACGTTGGAGGCATGCAGGGAGGCTTCCTCGGTCACGATGCGACCGGTCTCACCCTCCTGGGTGGGCTTGACGTGACGGGTGCGCAGGTTGATGCCCTGCACCACAACGCGGTTCTCGTAGGGAAGGGTGCGCAGGACCTCACCGGTCTTGCCCTTGTCCTTGCCGCTGATCACCTGCACGGTGTCGCCCTTCTTGATGCGCATCTTGGTGCGCACCTGAGCCTTGGCTTTAGGGGTAGCAGTGGCCATCTCAGATCACCTCCGGAGCGAGGGACACGATCTTGGTGAAGTTGCGCTCGCGCAGTTCGCGGGCCACGGGACCGAAAACGCGGGTGCCCTTGGGGTTGTTGTCGTTACCCAGGATCACGGCGGCGTTGTCGTCGAACCGGATGGAGTTACCGGTGTCGCGGCGCAGGGTGGCGCGGGTTCGCACCACCACGGCCTTCACCACGTCCGACTTCTTGACGCCCATGTTGGGCATGGCGTCCTTGACGGCGGCCACGATCACATCGCCCACGTGGGCGTAGCGACGGTTGGTGCCGAGCACCCGGATGCACTGGATGCGCTTGGCGCCGCTGTTATCAGCGACGTTGAGGAAAGTTTCCTGTTGAATCATCGGATCTCTTCCTCAGCTGGCGCTGGTGTTGGTGAGCACCTCGGCCACGGCCCAGCGCTTAGTGCGGCTGAGGGGTCGGGTTTCAGTGATGCGGACGCGATCACCCACCTTGCAGGCATTCGCCTCATCGTGGGCCTTGTAGCGCTTGGTACGGCTGACCGTCTTTTGATAGATGGGGTGGGGGAAGCGGTTTTCCACCGCGACCACCACGGTCTTGTCCATCTTGTCGCTGACGACGGTGCCGACCCTTTCCTTGGTTGCCATGGCTGGTTCTCCTTGGGGGATCAGGAAGCGGCGGAGCGCTGGCGCTCCGTTTGCACCGTCAGCAGCTGGGCCAGCTTGATGCGGGCCGCCTTGAAGCGGTGCGGATTTTCGAGACGGCGGGTGGCCTGCTCGAAGCGCAGGGTGAACAGCTCGCGGCGGGTGCCGTCGATCTGAGCGGTGATGTCGCCGTCGGAGAGCTTGCGCACCTCGGCGATGTCGGGACGGGCCATGGTCAGGACTCCACGGTGGCGAGTTCTGCGGCCTGGGCGGCTTCTTGGTCGGCCAGGCTCAGAAACTTGGTCTTCACGGGCAGTTTGTACTGCGCCAGGCGCATGGCCTCCTTGGCGATTTCGGGGGTGATGTCGGCACCGCCCATCTCGAAGAGGATGCGACCGGGTTTGATCACCGCCACCCAGAATTCCGGGTTGCCCTTACCGGAACCCATCCGGGTTTCCGCAGGACGCATGGTGACCGGCTTGTCGGGGAAGATCCGGATCCAGATTTTCCCGCCCCGCTTCACGTAGCGGGTCATGGCACGGCGGCTGGCCTCAATCTGGCGGGAGGTGATCCACCCACACTCTTGGGCCTGCAGAGCGAACTCACCGAAGGCAATCGTGTTGCCCCGGGTCGCGACGCCGCGCATGCGGCCGCGCTGCTGCTTACGGAATTTGACGCGTTTTGGACTCAGCATGGTTCAGGCCTCCTGATCACTCTTCGTTCGAACGGTCTTCGAACTGTTGGGGCCGACGGCTTGCGCGTCGCTTGGGTGCCGCACCCACGGGCACCTTGTCCTGTTGACCAGGAAGCACTTCCCCCTTGAACACCCACACCTTGATGCCCAGCACCCCGTAGGTGGTGGAGGCCACCTTGGTGGCGTAGTCGATGTCGGCACGCAGGGTGTGCAGCGGCACACGACCTTCGCGGGTCCATTCGGTCCGGGCGATCTCGGCGCCGTTGAGGCGGCCGCTCACCTGGATCTTCAGGCCCAGAACACCGGCACGCTGGGCGCGCTGGATGGTCATGCGCAGCACGCGGCGGAAGGCCACGCGCTTCTCCAGCTGCTGGGCGATGTACTCAGCCAGCAGGTACGCGTCAGCGTCGACGCGCTCCACTTCCACCACGTTGATCCGCACCTGACGGGCGGTATCGCCGATGGTCTTCTGGATGCCGCTGCGCAGCTCCTCGATGCCGCTGCCCTGACGGCCAACGAGCACACCGGGGCGAGCGGTCTTGAGTTCCACCTCGAGCTGGTCGGCCTTGCGGGCGATCAGCACGTCGCTGATGCCAGCGGCGCTGTACTTCTTGTGGATGAACTTGCGAATCCGATCGTCCTCCTGGAGGAGGGTCGGGTAGGTCTTGCTGGGGGCGTACCAGCGGGACCGGTGCTCCTGGGTGATCCCCAGGCGCAGGCCGGTTGGATGGATCTTGTGTCCCATCGGTCGGTGTCCTCGGGGGTCAGGCGGAAGGAGCCACAGCAATGCTGATGTGGCAGGTCTGTTTCTTGATCGCGTAGGCGCGACCCTGGGCGCGGGGGCGGAAGCGCTTCATGGAGGGGCCCATATCCGCTGTGGCGGAGGCAATCACCAGAGAAGCGGGATCAAGACCCAGGTTGTGCTCGGCGTTGGCCACGGCCGACCGCAGCACCTTGGTGATGGGGCCGGTGGAGCGGTAGGGCATGAACTCGAGCATGATCAGCGCGTCGCGATAGGTGCGGCCGCGGATCTGATCGAGCACCCGGCGCACCTTGGACACGGAGCCGCGGATGTAGCGACCGTGGGCCAGGGCCTGGGTGGTGGAATTCGGGGTGTTAGCCATGTCCTCAGCGGCCTCCTTTCTTGTCCTTGATGTGGCCCCGGAAGTTGCGGGTCGGCGCGAATTCCCCGAGCTTGTGGCCCACCATCTGCTCCGTCACGTAGACGGGCACATGGGCCTTGCCGTTGTGAACGGCAATGGTGTGGCCGATCATCATCGGCAGGATGGTGGAAGCACGCGACCAGGTCTTGATCACGGACTTGTCGTCGGCGGCGTTCTGCTTCTCAACCTTGCGCAGAAGGCTGTCGGCAATGAACGGACCTTTTTTGAGTGAACGTCCCATAGCGGTTTAAACGAACAGCAAAGCGGTGAGGTTGATCAGGAATCGCGTCCGCCGCGGCTCCGCTTGGAGGTGCGACGACGTTTCCGGAGCACAAACCGATTGCTGGGTTTGTTCCGCTTGCGGGTTTTGAGGCCCAGGGCCGGCTTGCCCCAGGGGGTGACAGGGCCGGAACGGCCGATCGGAGCGCGGCCCTCGCCACCACCGTGGGGGTGATCGCAGGGGTTCATCACGCTGCCGCGCACCTGGGGGCGACGACCCAGCCAGCGACGACGGCCAGCCTTGCCGAGGCTCGTGTTGCGCACCTCGGAGTTGCCCACTTCGCCGAGGGTGGCGTAGCACTCACGGCGCACCAGCCGCACCTCGGTGGAGGGCAGCTTGAGGGCGACGTAATCACCTTCCTTCGCCATCACCTGGGCACTGGCACCGGCGGTGCGCACCATCTGGCCACCACGACCGGCATACAGCTCCACACAGTGGACGCTGGAACCGAGGGGGATGGCGGAGAGGGGCAGAGCGTTGCCGTTCTCGATCGGGGCCTCAGGGCCCGACACCACCGTGGAGCCCACGGCCACACCGGCGGGAGCCAGGATGTAGCGCTTCTCGCCATCGGCGTAGAAGAGCAGCGCCAGGCGGGCGTTGCGGTGGGGGTCGTAGTGGATGGCGGCCACCTTGGCCACCACGCCGTGCTTGTCGCGACGGAAGTCGACGAGGCGATAGAGACGCTTGTGGCCACCGCCGCGGTGGCGGCAGGTGATCACACCGCGGTTGTTGCGGCCCTTGCGCTGGTGCTTGGCCACCACCAGCCCACGCTCGCGACCCCGGCCGGTGACTTCAGCAAAGTCGCTGGCGACCCGGGTGCGGGTGCCGGGGGTAATTGGGCGGTACTTACGGATTCCCATGTCTGTTCAGACCCCTCAGGCTTCAGGGAAGAGCTGGATGGCGTTGCCATCGGCCAGGCGCACCACCGCCTTTTTCACCTGGGCACGCTTGCCGGCGAAACGGCCCACGCGACGGGTGCGTCGCGGGGGGTTCATGGTGCTGATGCCGACGACCTTGACGTCGAACAGTTGCTCGACGGCCGCCTTGATGTCGGGCTTGGCAGCCCGGTGATCCACCTCGAAGGTGTACTGGTTCTGCTCGATGGCCCGGGTGGCCTTCTCAGTGATCAACGGCCGGCGGATCACATCCGCGAGCCGTCCAGTGAAACGCTCAGCCATCGCCGTAGACCTCCTGAATCTTCGCGAGTGCCTCCTCGCTCACCACCAGGGCGTTGGCGTGGAGCAGATCGAACACGTTGAGCTGATCAGCGGCGATCAGCTTCACCTTTTCAAGGTTGCGCACCGAGCGGCGCACCACCTCGCTGGGGGCATCCAGCACCACGAGCACCTTGGCACCATCGGCAATGCCGAAACGGCTGAGGGCAGCGGTGATTTCCTTGGTTTTGGGGGTGTCGAGACCGGCGCCAAAGCCCTTCACCACCGTGATGTCGGCGGAGCGGCTCATCAGGGCGGTGCGCAGGGCCAGGCGACGCTCCTTGCGGTTCATCGCCAGGTTGTAGCTGCGGGGCTTGGGCCCGAACACCACACCACCACCGGGACGCAGGGGCGTGCGGATCGAACCCTGGCGGGCCCGGCCGGTGCCTTTCTGCTTGTAGGGCTTGCGACCGCCACCGGCCACTTCGGCACGGGTGAGGGTGCTGGCCGTGCCCTGACGGGCATGGGCGAGCTGACGCACCACGGCGCGATGCACCAGGTCGTTAGCGGAACTTTCCTTGGCGACTTTCAGATCAAGGGCAGCCGTGCCGGCTTCCTTGCCCTGCCAATCGCGAACAACACAGTTAGCCATTTCTGTCCTCCTCAGTTCGCGGCTTTGGCGCCCACCCGCTTAGCGGGGAGGATGTTCAGCAGGGCGCCGGGCTTTCCGGGCACCGAGCCCTTCACCACCAGCAGGTTGCGCTCGGTGTCCACTTTCAGGATCACGAGGCCGCGGGTGGTGATCTGCTTGCCGCCGTAGCGACCAGCCATGCGCTTGCCGGGATACACGCGGCCGGGGGTGGTGCCGGCGCCGGTGGAACCGGGCTCACGGTGGTTCTTCGAACCGTGGGTCATGGGGCCGCGGCTGAAGCCGTGGCGCTTCTGGTAGCCCGCGAAACCGCGACCGATGGTGTCGCCGCTCACATCGACCTTCTGGCCCGCCTCAAAGGCAGCCACGGTGACATCGCCGCCGAGCTCCAGACCGTCGACGCTGTCGACGCGGTATTCCTTCAGGTGGCGCAGAGGCTCGCTGCCGGACTTGGCCAGGTGACCCTTGGCCGGCTTGTTGACGAGCTTCTCGCGGATGTCACCGAAGCCCAGCTGAACGGCGGTGTAGCCGTCGGTGCTGTCGGTTTTGAGTTGGGTAATCCGGCAGGGACCCGCCTCGATCACGGTGACCGGGATGGATCTGCCTTCGTCGTCGAAGAACTGGGACATGCCCAGTTTCTTCCCAAGAATGCCGATGGACATAGGTAGGGGAGAAACGCCAGCAGGACCACCACCCACAGCAGGGGTGATGTGGCTGAATCGCGTTGCGCAGTTCGGCCGGATCGGCCCTGCGGCGGAGGCCCGGGGGGCCAGCGCAGCAGGGAGGGAGATTCGGTTGGGCTAGCGGCGTCGAGACAGCGGGCTGGGACTTGCTGGACCGGACCGCACCACTGCAAGCAGCGGCGGGTGCGTGGAGCAGTTTCCCGGCGGCGACTCCGTTCAAAAAGAAGGGAGGCCGCACTGGCCGAAGAAGGTCGCCACCACTGGCGACCTGGTGCAGTGCGCTGGAGGCCCGGCTAGCGGACGGGCACAGTTGCAGTTGCACAAGCAAAGATGGTACCGCACGACCCCGCACCCTTTTGCAGGAGTCAGCTGCCAGACTTGCTGCAGAGCTTTGTCTGCGCATGCCCCTGCTGCTCACCGGCCGCGGTTTTCGCCAGGAGCTGGAGCGGGCCGGCGCCCTGGCCCTCTACGCCCCCCTCGAAGGTGGCGCTGAAACCCGCCTGCTGCGCCGCCTGCGGGCGGCTGGCTACCGGGCCCAGATGACCTCCGCCCGGGGCCTGGGGGATCCGGAAGCCTTCCTGCTGCAGCTGCATGGCGTGCGGCCGCCGCATCTGGGCCACCAGAGCGTGGGCCGCGGAGCCGCCGTGGGCGAGGTGCAGATGGCCATGCCCCAGCTGGGCCACCTGTTCGAGGGCACCGCGCCCGTACTGCTGTGGCTGCTTGAGGGCCAGGTGCTCTCCACGGCCGAGCTGGCGACCCTGGTGGATCTCACCCGCCGCGAACCCCGCCTGAAGATCGTGGTGGAGATGGGCGGGGCCCGGGCCCTGCGCTGGCAACCGCTCGAGCAGCTTGTCGCCTGAGGGCGCCCTGGCCCGTGGCCAGTGGGTAAAGCTGATCTGCGGAGCCAGCAACCAGGATCTCGCCGCCATCGAGGACCTCTGCGCCATCTATGCCCTGGCGGGAGTGCACTGCATCGATGTGGCGGCCGAGCCCGCCGTGGTGGCGGCCGCCCGCCGGGGCATGGCCTGGGCCGAAGCCCGCGGCGCTGAGCGCCCCTGGCTGATGGTGAGCCTCAGCGACGGCGACGACCCCCACTTCCGCAAGGCCCGATTCGATCCAGGCCTCTGCCCGCCCGACTGCCCCCGCCCCTGCCAGCAGGTCTGTCCGGCCCTGGCCATCGGCGCCAGCGGCGGTGTGATCGAGGAGCGCTGCTACGGCTGCGGCCGTTGCCTGCCCGCCTGCCCCCTGGGACTGATCGACGAGGAGCCCCACCGGTTGAGCGCCGAGGCCGTGGCGCCACGGCTGGCCGAACTCCAGCCCGATGCGGTGGAGCTGCACACCCAGCCCGGCCGCCTGGCGGCCTTCGCCGAGCGGCTGGCCCAGGTGCAGGCCAGTGGCGTGGCCCTGCGGCGGCTGGCGGTGAGCTGCGGCCTGGAGCGGGGGGCCAGTGGCAGAACGGGAACCAGCGGCGACCGGGTGAGCGCACGGCAGCTGGCGGCCGAGCTGTGGCAGCGCTTCGCCCTGCTGCGCAGCACCAATCAACGCCCCCTCTGGCAGCTGGATGGACGGCCGATGAGCGGCGATGTGGGGGCTGGCACCGCCCGGGCGGCGGTGGCCCTGCTGGAAGCCATCCGGCCCTGGGCACCGCCGGGGCCGCTGCAGCTGGCGGGAGGCACCAATGCCAGCAGCCTGGGTCTGCTGGCACCGACCAGCGGCGCGGCCGGGGTGGCCTTCGGCGGCATGGCCCGCAGCCTGCTGCAACCACTGCTGCGGCAGGCGGAGGCCAGCGGCCGGCCGCTGCGGGATCAGCCAGCCCTGGCGGCCGCGGCCCTGGAGCTGGCCCGGGGCCTGGTGGGGCCCTGGCAGGGCCGCTGATGGCTAGAACGCCAGTTCAGGACGCTCTCCATCCCGTGTCGGCCTCGCCCGCCCCGATCACGCCCACGCCCACGCCGATCACGCCCCAGCGGATCACCGACGACCTCGATCGCCTGCTGGAGGTGCTGCCGAAGGCGGTGCGACAGGCCCTGGAGCCGCCCGAGGCCCGCGACCAGCTGCTGGAGGTGGTGCTGGATCTGGGCCGGGTGCCCGAGGCCCGCTACCCCGGCCGGGCGGTGGCCCTGGGGGAGGCCGTCGTGGAGCGGGCCGACCTGGCGGCGGTGGTGCAGCGGCTGGGGGCCTTCGGCGGCGACAACCGGGCCGGCATCGAGCGCACCCTGCATCGCATCAGCGCCATCCGCAACCGCACCGGCGATGTGGTGGGCCTCACCTGCCGGGTGGGCCGGGCCGTGTTCGGCACCGTGGCGATGCTGCGCGACCTGATGGACTCCGGCCAGTCGCTGCTGCTGATGGGCCGTCCCGGCGTGGGCAAGACCACGGCCCTGCGCGAGATCGCCCGGGTGCTGGCCGATGAGCTCGGCAAGCGGGTGGTGGTGATCGACACCAGCAACGAGATCGCCGGCGACGGCGACATCCCCCATCCCGCCATCGGCCAGGCGCGGCGGATGCAGGTGGCCCGCCCGGAGCTGCAGCACCAGGTGATGATCGAGGCGGTGGAAAACCACATGCCGGAAGTCATCGTGATCGATGAGATCGGCACCGAGCTGGAGGCCCAGGCCGCCCGCACCATCGCCGAGCGCGGCGTGATGCTGGTGGCCACGGCCCACGGCAACGAACTGGCCAACCTGGTGAAGAACCCCACCCTCAGCGACCTGGTGGGCGGCATCGAATCGGTGACCCTGGGCGACGAGGAGGCCCGCCGCCGCCGCACCCAGAAAACCGTGCTGGAGCGGGCCGCCGAACCCACCTTTCCCCTGGCGGTGGAGATGCACAGCCGCCACCGCTGGCTGGTGCATCGCGACGTGGCCCGCACCGTGGACCTGCTGCTGCGGGGCCAGCTGCCCCGGCCCCAGGTGCGCGAGCTGGATGCCGAGGGCCAGCTGCATCTGAAGGAATCCCCTGCGCCGCCAACACCTCCACGGCCGCTCCCCCCGTCCGGCGCCAGCCCACGCCCCCGCTCAACTCCCCTCGCCACCCCCCTGGCCACCCCCCTCGCCCCGGTGCCCCTGCCGGATCCCGAGGGCTCCCGGCCCGACCCCCAACAGCAACCGGAATCGCCGGTGCAGCCCCTGCCCCTGCAACTGTTCTGCGCCGGCGTGAGTGGGCCGCTGGTGGAGCAGGCCATCCGCAGCCGCCGCCTGCCGGTGCTGCCGGTGGACGTGGTGGAGGAGGCAGACGCCGTGCTGAGCGTGCGCCAGCAGCTCGGCCAGGATCCAGAGGTACGGCGGCGGGCCCAGGCGGCCGGCATCCCGATCCTGGTGATCAAGGCCGACACCCTGCCCCAGATCCAGCGGGGCCTGGAGCGGCTGCTCAGCCGGCGCGGCGAGGATCCCGAGCCCGCCGCCAGGGGGCCGGCGCAGCCCGACGACGCCCTGGCGGCCCTGGAGGAATGCCGCCTGGCCGTGGAACAGCTGGTGCTGCCCCAGGGGCGACCGGTGGAGCTGTTGCCGCGCAGTGAGCGCGTGCGGCAGATGCAGGCGGAACTGGCCGCGCGCTACCGGCTCGGCAGTGCCGTGTTCGGCAGCGGCCAGCAGCAGCGACTGCGGATTTTTCCGCCCTGAGGTGGCGGCCCCGACGACCCACGGGTGATGCCTCGATTGACGAAGGCCACCTCGCTGTGGGTAACTATCTGGGTGCTCAAGGAACCGCGCCCCGGCGTCGGATCCCGCCGGCGCGTTGGGCCGTCGCCAAGTGGTAAGGCAGCGGGTTTTGGTCCCGCCATTCCTAGGTTCGAATCCTAGCGGCCCAGTTTTCAACAAGCCCTGCGCGGAGGCCTCGCGCGTGAACACCCCGAGCGAGGCACCGCGGCCGCTGCTGGTCTTCGACTTCGATGGCGTGCTGGTGGACGGCATGCCCGAGTACTGGTGGAGCGCCCGGCGCTCCGCCCTGGAGCTGCGGCCAGAGCGCGCACTGCCGGAGCTGGCCCCGCCGGGATTCAGCCCCTTGCGCCCGCTGATCCACAAGGGCTGGGAAATGGTGCTGGCGGCCCTGGAGCTGTCGCGGCCAGACCTCGACCTGGCGGCCTACCTGGCCGATTATCCAGGCCACACCCAGGCCGCCCTCAGCCGCTGGCAGCTCCAGCCTGAGCAGCTGCAACGGTGCCTCGAAGAGCAGCGCCACATCGTCCTGCGGGACAACCCCGCGTTCTGGCTGGGCCTGCATCGCCCCTACCCCGGCGTACTGGAACGACTGCGCCAACTGGAGCGGGAGGGAAGCCCCTGGCTGGTGCTGACCACCAAGGGAGGGGCCTTCGCCAGGGAACTGCTGCAGGCCCTGGGCCTGAGTCCGATGGCCGTCTACGGCCATGAGCAGGGCAGCAAACCCGAGGTGCTGCTGGAGCTGAGCGCCAGCCAGGAGCAACCGCTGTGGTTCGTGGAAGACCGTCGTCCCACCCTGGAGCGGGTGCGCGCCACGCCCGGCCTGGAGGCGGTGCGCTGCTTCCTGGCGTCGTGGGGGTACCTCGGACCCGGCGACAGCGAGGGACTGCCAGCGGGCATCCACCTGCTGCGGCCCCAACAGTTCGCGGAGCCCTTGGCGCACTGGCCATGACCCGCTAGCGTACGCCTGTACTACACACAGGCGGATGCGAGGGTCGGGGAGCCGGGTGGAACGCCTGGCCGCTCTGGTGGCACTTCATCCTGTGAGGTCGCCCAGGATGGCGCCGGTTCCGCCGGCCACCCTGATCCGCGGCCTGTTCCATCGCTGATTCGCAGACATGCCTGCCGACGACAAGACCTCCGAGACCAAGGCCGCCCGCAGCACCACCGGCAGCGCCGCCTCCAGCAACAGCAGCGCCTCCAGCAGCCCCGAGCGCGACAAGGCCTTGGGTCTGGTGCTGAACCAGATCGAGCGCAACTTCGGCAAGGGCTCGATCATGCGCCTGGGGGATGCCTCGCGCATGCGGATCGAGACCACCCCCACCGGTGCCCTCACCCTGGATCTGGCCCTGGGGGGCGGCTACCCCAAGGGCCGGGTGGTGGAGGTATACGGCCCCGAGAGCTCCGGTAAAACCACCCTCACCCTGCACGCCATCGCCGAGGTGCAGCGCCGTGGCGGCGTGGCGGCCTTCGTGGATGCGGAACACGCCCTCGATCCGGTGTACGCCGCCGCCCTGGGGGTCGACATCGAGAACCTGCTGGTGTCGCAGCCGGACACCGGCGAGATGGCCCTGGAGATCGTGGATCAGCTGGTGCGGTCCGCCGCGGTGGACATCGTGGTGGTGGACTCGGTGGCCGCCCTCACCCCCCGCGCCGAGATCGAGGGTGAGATGGGCGATCTGGCGGTGGGCAGCCAGGCCCGGCTGATGAGCCAGGCGATGCGCAAGATCACCGGCAACATCGGTAAATCCGGCTGCACGGTGATCTTCCTCAACCAGCTGCGCCAGAAGATCGGCGTCACCTACGGCAATCCGGAAACCACCACCGGCGGCAACGCGCTCAAGTTCTATGCCTCGGTGCGCCTCGACATCCGCCGCATCCAGACCCTCAAGCGCGGCACCGAGGAATACGGCATCCGCGCCAAGGTGAAGGTGGCCAAGAACAAGGTGGCGCCGCCCTTCCGCATCGCCGAGTTCGACATCCTGTTCGGCCGCGGCATCAGCACCGTGGGCTGCCTGCTCGACCTGGCCGAGGAGCACGGTGTGGTGGTGCGCAAGGGCGCCTGGTACAGCTACGAGGGCGACAACATCGGCCAGGGCCGCGACAACACGATCACCTGGCTGGAGCAGAACCCGGAGCAGAAGGAGCGGATCGAGGCCCAGGTGCGCCAGAAGCTGAGTGAAACCAGCGATTCCCTCAAGCCCGTGGCCGCCGCTGCCGCCAAACTGGCCGCGGCCGGATCCGCCGCTGCCGCCACCGGCGCCAGCAGCGAGGAGCTGCCCGCCGCCAGCTAGGGAGCAACAAGCCCCCGGCAGCCTGTGCCGCCGGGGGCTTGCGCTCGAGTTCAGCCCATGCCGGGGCTCAGACCATGCCAGCGAGAGGGGCAAGGCCGCCGGCGCGCATCACCTCGGCCACCCGCTCCAGTTCCTGAATGGCCTCAGCACCCTCGAACTTCACCAGTTCATGGCCATTGCGGGATTCCACCCAGCTGATGCCGTAGTCGGACACCAGAAACCGCACCATGTGGCCATCGCCCAGGTCAGCCACAAACGAGGCGCCATGGCCATCGCGGTCGTCGCCGCAGACGTAGCAAGTAGCGGCCATGCCCTGCTGCTGCAGACCATCGGCCAGGGCCCGCAGGCTCAGGACGAGATCCTCGACAACGGATCGGTAGTGCTCGGCAAGACGCGCAAACATCGGCGTTCGAGCGAAGAGTGAGCACCAATCCTAATGTTTTCTTCAGAGTTCGGTGAGTAGAAATACCCGCTCAGCCATCCGCCAGGGTCCACCACCCGGCAGCGGGCCCCACGAAGCGCACCGTCACCCAGAACACCACCAGGGCGGCAATGCCGATCCAGGCGCCCCGGGTGGTGATCTGCACGAACTGCTCGCCCTGCTTCTGGGTGAGCGGCAACCAGGAGGCGATGCGCGGCGAGGTGTCCTTGGGCTTGGCATTGGGCTGGCCCGCGGGCCGCTCCGCCCTGGGGCGGGGGGGAAGCCCCTGTTCAGCCCGGCGTTTGGCCTCTCCCATGCACCCACATCCATCCAGTGGGGCCCAGGCTAAGGGCCGCCAGCTCCCGATCAACCGGGCAGCAACCGCTGCAGGGCCACCCAGGGCTCCAGTGCCTCGAGCACCTGCCGGCCCCAGCCGCGGCGCTTGATGCGGCCATCGAGCACCGCCAGCCGCCCCCCATTGCGGCGCAGCCCCGCCACGGCCCGTTGCAGCCGTTCGAGGGCCTCCGGCAGCAACAGTTCCCGAAACCAATCGCGACCCTGCAGCCGCAGGGCCGCTACGCGGGCGGCGGTGAGGGGATCCTCCAGGCTGGCGATCGGCAGGGTGGCGGCCACCACCTGACAGGGCAGGGGCAGGCGTTGCTGGTGCTCCAGCCACCAGCTCCAGCTACAGCAGATCACCCCATTGCTCTCCGGGGCGGTGAGCTCATGGCCCACGCGGCTGCCGAACTCAGCCGCCAGAGCGCTGGTCAGGCCGCGACGCAGGCCGTCGTCATCGAGCAGCACCACGGTGAGGCCGGCCTGGCCCAGCACCAGCCGTCGGCATTGATCCAACAGGTGGCTGGCGTAGTGGGGGGCGTTGGGCAGGGCCTGGCCAGGGGGGGCGTAGAGCGGCAGCGGGTCCTGCAGGGGCGGATCCGCCAGGGTCAGCTCCACCTGCGGCACGAATCCGCCGCCTGGGCCAGGGCCCGCACCGATCTGACCCAGCAGCACCACCCCGCGCCCCCGCAGCAGACCATCCATCACCGCCAGGGGATCCAGCGGCTGGCGATGCCACTGCCACTGCAGCAGGGTGGGGTTGATGCAGGCCCAGCTGGTCCAGCCGTCACCCCCGCAGGCCAGCCACTGGGGCCAGGGATCCGGCAGGGGGCCCAGGGCCGCCAGCAGCTGGCGCAGCGGTGCCTCCTGCTCCGGGCTGATGGGCAGCTGCTGCAGGGGCCCGCAGGGGCGCGACAGCAGCCTGCGGCTGAGGCGCTCGTGCAGCTCCAGCAGGCTGGCGGAGGCTGCGGGCAGGCTGCGCCGCAACTGCTCCCAATGGCCGGTGTCGATCACCACCCCCAGGGCCTCGCGCAGCAGCGGCTGCAGCTGCTCCAGCTCCGGCACCACGAGCTGGCGATCCCCCAGCGCCCCCTGGCGCCAGGCCTGCACCAGCTCCCCGTGCCGCAACAGCCACAGCCGCGCCGTTGGCGGAGCGCCCGGTCCCTCCCAGCAGGGCAGGCTCAGGCCCACCGCCTCCAGCCGAGGGAGCTCCACCTGCAGCAGCCGCTGGCGCAGCTCCGGACTCACCACCAGGGCCACCGGCTGCTCGTGCAGGGCCAGGGGCACCAGCAGCCCCAGCAGCCAGCTGGAGTCGCTGCCGGGGGCCAGCCGCACCAGGGTGTGATCCGCGCGGCGCAGGCTGCGGGCCACCAGCCGGCTCAAGGTGAGGTGGTGGGGCCAGCGGGTTTCCCCCTCCAGCCGGAGGAGTGCCTTGAGCTGTTGGTGGGCCCGGGCTTCCAACATCGGTGGATCGTAGGAAGCTGGCTGCAGCGGACTGTTCAGCAATGACCACCGAGTGGCGCGAGCGGCCCGTGGGGATCGTGGGCCTGGGCCTGATCGGGGGCTCCCTCGGGCTCGACCTGCGCCAACAGGGACTGCGGGTGCAGGCCCTGGTGCATCGCGCTGCCACGGCGGAGCGGGCGCTGGAGCGCGGGCTGGCCGACACCGTCTCCACCGACCCGGCGGTGCTGCAAGGCTGTGGCCTGGTGGTGTTGGCCCTGCCCCTGGATCGGCTGCTGGAGCCGCCGGCCGAGCTGCTGGGGGCCCTGCCAGCCGAGGCCGTGATCACCGATGTGGGCTCGGTGAAAGCGCCGGTGCTGCGGTGCTGGAGCGGCCTGCACCGGCGCTTCGTGGGCAGCCACCCGATGGCAGGCACGGCCCAGGCCGGGGTGGAGGCCGGGCTGCAGGGGCTGTTCCGAGGCCGGCCCTGGGTGGCCACACCCCTGGAAGGCCGCACCGAGCCCGACGCGCTCGCCGCGGTGCGGGAGCTGGCCGAGGCCGTGGGCGCCCAATGGCTGAGCTGCGAGGCCGAGGCCCACGACCGGGCAGTGGCCCTGATCTCCCACATGCCCGTGCTGGTGAGCGCCGCGCTGCTGCAGGCGGCTGCCCAGGGGGGAGAGGCCGCCGGGGCCGCTCAGCTGGTGCGGCAGCTCGCCTCCAGCGGCTTTGCCGACACCAGCCGCATCGGCGGCGGCAACCCGGAGCTCGGCACCCTGATGGCCCGCTGCAACCGCGAGGCGGTGCTGGCCGCCCTGGTCCAGTACCGGCACCAGCTGAGTGCCCTGGAGAGCCTGGTGCGGAGCGAACAGTGGCCGGCCCTGGAGGCGGCGCTGGCGAACTGCCAGGCGCTGCGCCCGGAATTCCTGCAGGGCTAAGCCAGCGAACCAGCCTGATCCCGCAGCACCAGCCGCTGGCCCCGGCCTGCCAGCAGCTGCCGGCAGGCCATCAGCGCCGAGAGGCTCACCCCGGCGGTGCCCTCACCGGGGTAGATGGCATCGCCGCACAGCCAGAACCCCGGCAGCGGGGTGCGGCTGGCCAGGCCGAAGGGCCCGAAGCGCGACGGGTGCTGGCCCAGCCCGCCCACAAAGCCGAAGGGACGCCCCGTCCAGCCGGCAAAGCCCCGGGGTGTGGCCAGCTCGCGGTGGCGGAAGTGCTCGGGCCGCAGCCCCAACAGCTGCTGCAGGCCGGCCTGGATGCCCTCCTGGGCCCGCTGCTTGCGCTGTTGGTACAGGCTCTCCTCCAGGCCGAACCAGGGGCGGGCGGGGGTGAACACGCTGGCGATCACGGTGGCCTCCCCCGAGGGAGCCCGGCCATCGCCATCGGCGCTCACGGAGATGAACAGGTTGCCGGGATCAGCCCACTCCAGCTGGGCATGGAGGCCCAGGTCGGCGGGGAGGGCCTCGCGGGCCACAGCGCCGTAGAACACCAGCGCACCGGAGGGATCGTCGAAGCCCTGGATCCGGCGGGCATAGGCCGGCGGCAGCTCTGCCCCCAACAGCAACGGCAGGGCCTGGGGCGGCAACGTGCACACCACCTCCGCGGCCTCCAGCTGAAAGGGCCGCTGGGCAGGCCCCTGGCCCGTGAGCCGCCAGCCATCCGCCTGGCGTTGCAGACCCGTGAGCCGGTGGCGCAGCCGCAGCACCCCGCCGGCCTGGGCCAGGGCCTGCTCCAGGGATTCGCTGAGGCGCTGCATCGAGCCCTGTAGGTGCCAGAGCCCCAGCGGTTCCTGGGCCATGGACAGCACCGTGGCCCCGTAGAGAGCTGCGGTGCGATCGGCCGGTTCCTGGGAGTACAGCCGCAATTGCAGATCCAGAAAGCGGCGCAGCCGACGATCCGAACCGCAGCCGCAGAGCCGCAGCAGATCGGCGATGGTGGCCGCGCTGAACAGGCCGCTGGCCAGGGTGGCGGGGCCCAGGGCCCGCAGGAGCTGCGCCAGATCCCAGCCATCGCGGGGGGGCAGCACCGGATCGCGGGCCGCGAAGGCCCAGTTGCTGCGGTGAAGCGCGGCGCAGAGATCCCAGAACCGGCCACTGGCGGGGAACTGGCTCTGGCGCTCATCGCGCCAGCGGGCAGCCTCGCGCCAGAGCCTGATCGGCGCCTGTTCTCCCGCCAGCCACACGCTGCAGCCCGGGTCGAGGGGCTCCGCCTGCGGCAGCGGCAGGGCGAAGTGCCGGAACAGGCGCTGATGGATGCCGCCGGGCTCGAAGCCCGCCACCTGGGTGGCACCCACATCGAAGGTGTAGGGCCCCCGGCGGAAGGTGCCCGCACAGCCGCCGCTCTGGCTGTGGGCCTCCAACAGCACCACCTCCAGCCCCTCGGCGGCGAGCAGGGCCGCGGCCGTGAGCCCGGCGATGCCGGCACCCACCACCGCCACGTCACAGCGGTCGGTCATGGCGGCATGCTGGCAGTGCCCGTGCACCGGTGTGAGACCGGCCCGCCCATGCAGCAGCGCGCCCTGGCCGCCTGGCTCCAGCGGCAGCTGGGGGTTGAGCTGCAGACGATGACGCCCGTGGGCGGGGGCTGCATCCACAGGGCCTGGCGACTGCAGCTGGGCGATGGCCGGCAGCTGTTCGCCAAGACCAATCGAGCCGCCCTGCGGCCGGTGCTGGAGGCCGAGGCCGATGGCCTGCGGGCCCTGGGCGCAGCCGCGGACCACTGCCGTGATCCCCAGCTGGCCCCGGTGATTCCCGAGCCGCTGGCCCTGGCCGAGGTGGAGGGCGAAGCCCTGCTGGTGCTGAGCTGGCTGGATCTGGACGGCAGCGCTGGCGGCGATGGCCGAGGCCCCTGGCAGCGGCTGGGGGCCGGGCTGGCCCAGCTCCACCGCGCCAGCCTGGAGGGCTACCGCGGCGGCTTCGGCTGGGCGCGTGACAACTTCATCGGCTCGGGGCCCCAGGCCAACGGCTGGATGGAACACTGGCCGGCGTTCTTCTGCCAGCAGCGGCTGGGGGTCCAGCTGGCCTGGGCCGAGCGCTCCGGCCATCGCCTGCCAGAGGCGGAACAGCTCCTGAGGCTGGCCGAGCCATGGTTAGCCGAGCATCCAGTGGAGCCCGTCCTGGTACACGGCGATCTCTGGGGCGGCAATGCCGGACTGCTGGCGAACGGTCGCGGCGCCCTGTTCGATCCGGCCATCCACCGCGGCGATCGCGAAGTGGATCTGGCCATGGCACAGCTGTTCGGCGGCTTTCCAGCGGCCTTCTTTGAGGGCTATCAGCAGGAGTGGCCGCTGCCAGAGGGCCATCAACGCCGGCTGGAGCTGTACAACCTGTACCACCTGCTCAACCACGCCAACCTGTTCGGCGGCGCGTACTGGCAACAGAGCGCCGCCAGCATCCAGTCGCTGCTGCGCGAGCTGGGCTGACGGCGCGGGGGGAGAGCACCGACTGGCTGAAGCCAGTCAGCGCAATCAGCCGAGATATTCCTGGCGCAGGTTCTGCACCTTGGTGATCACGGCGCTGCGCTTCTCACTGGTGGTGAGGTTCTGCCAGCTCCACTGGCCCACCACCACCAGGCCCAGTAGCTCCAGCAGGCCGGGCACCACGGGCAGCAGGTTGATGGTGTCCAGCACCCCCTTGATCAGCACCTGGGCCACGATCACGGCCACCAGCACCCCCACACCCTTGCCGATCCGACCCATCTGGGTCCAATCCACCTTGTCGAGGGTCTCGTTGACCTTGCCCAGGATCTCGCTGTAGCGCTCACTGAAGCTGGCGCCTGCCTCTTCAGTGGCGTCGGCTGCCTGCTCCTTCAGTTCGGTGTTGTCGTCGCTCATGGAGACAGGCGTCTTGATTGTTCAGCGTGCATAAGGTATCTGGGTGACTGCCCGATGGCCAGAGCGGCTGCAGACAGATCGGCATTGCCTGATCGTTCTGGAGCGGGTGCTGCTGGCGGCGGCACCAGAGGAGGGTTGCGCCCTGCTGCTGGGCCGCTGGGCCAACGAACAGCTGCGGCTGCTGCGGATCTGGCCGTGCCGCAACAGCTGGGAACCTGTTCAGGATCGCTGCCGCCGCTTTCAACTCGATCCGCGCGAGCAGCTTCTGGCCCAGAAGTGGTGCCGGGAGCGGGGGCTGCAGGTGATCGGGGCGGCCCACAGCCACCCCAGCAGCGCGGCCGTGCCCTCCCGCACGGATCTGGAACTGTGCTTCGGGCCCACCCTGATGCTGATCCACAGCGGACTGGAGCCCTCAACAGCCGCCTTCCGGGCCTGGTGGATCCCCGCCGCGGAGCCTGGAACGCCGGCGGAGCCCTGGCCGCTGACGCTGGATGTGCGCCCGGCTGCCTGAAACCGGCCGGGCGTTTGGGAGAGTAGGGAGCTGCAGAGCGCCCAGAGGCCCATGCTTCCCCCCGACACCAGCGGCATTCAGCTGAGCCCCGATGAGGTGGCCCGCTTTGCCCGCCACCTGATCCTGCCCGAGGTGGGCATGGAGGGGCAGAAGCGCCTCAAGGCCGCGTCGGTGCTGTGCGTGGGCACCGGTGGCCTCGGCTCCCCCCTGCTGCTCTACCTGGCTGCCGCCGGCGTGGGCCGGATCGGCATCGTGGATTTCGACGTGGTGGATCACTCCAACCTGCAGCGCCAGGTGATCCACGGCACCAGCTGGGTGGGCAAGCCCAAGATCGAATCGGCCAAGGCCCGCATCCTGGAGATCAACCCCCACTGCCAGGTGGATCTCTACGAAACGGCCCTCACCAGCGAGAACGCGCTGGAGATCATCCGCCCCTACGACATCGTCTGCGACGGCACGGACAACTTCCCCACCCGCTACCTGGTGAACGACGCCTGCGTGCTGCTGGGCAAGCCCAACGTGTACGGCTCGATCTTCCGCTTCGAGGGCCAGGCCACGGTGTTCAACCTGGATGCTGAAAGCCCCAACTACCGCGACCTGTTCCCCGAACCGCCGCCGCCGGGCATGGTGCCCTCCTGCGCCGAGGGCGGCGTGGTGGGCGTGCTGCCCGGGATCATCGGCGTGATCCAGGCCACCGAGGCGGTGAAGATCATCACCGGCATCGGCACCACCCTCAGCGGCCGCCTGCTGCTGTTCGATGCCCTGGGCATGAAGTTCCGCGAGCTCAAGCTGCGGCCCAACCCAGAACGCCCGGTGATCGACAAACTGATTGATTATCAGGAGTTCTGTGGGGTGGGCGGCACGGCCCCCGGCCAGGAGGAGGCCGGCGCGGTGGAGAGCATCAGCGTGGGCGAGCTCAAGACCCTGCTCGATGGCGACACCTCCGGCCTGGTGCTGATCGACGTGCGCAATCCGCCCGAGGCGGAGATCGCCGTGATCCCCGGCGCCACGCTGATCCCGCTGGATCAGATCGAGAACGGCACCGCCGTGGAGCGGGTGCGCGAACTGGCCGCCGGCAAAACGCTGTATGCCCACTGCAAGCTGGGGGGCCGCAGCGCCAAGGCCCTGATCGCCCTCAAGCGCCACGGCATCGAGGGCATCAACGTGGCCGGCGGCATCGACGCCTGGAGCCAGGAGGTGGATCCGAGCGTGCCGCGCTACTGAGGCCCAGGCCGGTGCCCGGCCTCAGTAGTCCACGCCGCGCTTGAGGTCCACGCCACGCTCGGCATAGTGCTTGTGGCACACCATCTCGGAGTGCACGCTGGCCAGATCGAAGTAAGCGGGCGGGTTCTTGCAGCGGCCGGTGAGGATCACCTCGGTTTCGGCCGGCTTGCGCAGCAGCGTCTGCACGATCGGCTCCACCGGCAGCAGCTCCAGGTCCACGGTGGGATTGATCTCATCGAGGATCACCGTCTTGTAGAGGCCGCTGGAAATGGCGGCGCGGGCGATCTCCCAGGCCCGCTCAGCCTCGACGTAGTCGATCGGCTGCTGCTGGCCGCGCCAGACGATCGCGTCGCGGCCGGAGCGCAGGTGATCCACCAGGTGGGGGTAGCTCTCGCGCAGGGCGGCGATGGCGGCGTCCTCGGTGTAGCCGCTGCCGCCCTTGAGCCACTGGAGGATCAGCACCCGGTGGCTCTTGTCCTGGCTGATGCCGCGGCCGATGGCCTGCAGCGCCTTGCCGAGGGCACTGGTGCTCTTGCCCTTGCCCTCACCGGTGTACACCTCAATGCCGTCGAGGCCGGGCGGGGCCTCCTCCAGCAGCTCAGCCTCGCCGGCGCCGTGCTGATCACGGCGGTGCTGATCACGGCGGCGGTGAGCCCGCATCTCCGAATGCAGATCGGCGATCTGCACCAGCTGGCGGGGAGCGCCGCGGCCGGTCACGATCACCTCCATCCCGTCGGGCTTGGCCGCCAGGGTGCGCACCACCTCCTCGGCATCGAGCAGGCCCAGATCCAGCACGGGGTTGAGCTCATCGAGCACCACCACCGAATACAGGTCGCTGGCGATGGCCCCCTTGGCGATGGTCCAGCCGCGCTGGGCCTCCTGGAGATCCACGCGCGTGATCTGTTCGGCGCTGAAGTACTCGCCGCGGCCGGTGCGCACCTGATCGATCAGGTGGGGGAAGCCCTGCTGCAGGGCCTCGATGGCGGCGTCCTCGTCGTAGGAGCGGCCGGGCCCCTTGAGGAAGCGCAGTAACAGCACCCGGGTTTGCTTCTGTTCACAGATGCCCAGGCCGATGGTGCGCAGCACCACCCCCAGGGCCGCCTGGCTCTTGCCCTTGCCCTCGCCGTCGTACACGTGCAGCTGGCCACGGGCGCGCTCACCGGCATCGGCGGCGGTGCGGATGCCGATGCCGCGGCCCGTGCCGCTGCGGCTGGGGGTCGTGGCGGAGGTTGCCTGCGGGGCCATAGCCGGGCCACTTACCGTTGGATCCTAACGAGCTTCCATGGCCGTTCACCCCGCCGTCGACACCCTGCCGGGGCCCCTGGCAGAGGCCCTGGAGGCCCTGCGCCGCGAGCTGGCCTGCCACGCCGCGGTGGTGGTGGCCTACTCCGGCGGTGTGGACAGCGCCCTGGTGGCCGCCATCGCCGCGGAGCAACTGGGCGATCGGGCCCTGGCCGTGACCGGCGTGTCGCCGGCCCTGGCGCCGCACCTGCGCGAGGAAGCACGGCTGCAGGCCGAGTGGATGGGGATCCGCCACCGGGAGATCGCCACGGCGGAGCTCAACGACCCGGCCTATGCCAGCAACCCCGCCGATCGCTGCTACGCGTGCAAGCGCGAACTGCACGGCCTGCTGGCGGCCCTGCTGAACCAGGGGGGCCTCGCACCAGGCCTCGCCGCGGCCCAGGTGCTGGATGGCGTGAACCGCGACGACCTGGGCGATCACCGCCCCGGCATCCGCGCCGCCCGGGAACAGGGGGTACGTTCGCCCCTGGCCGAGCTGGGCATCGACAAAGCGGGCGTTCGGGCCATCTCGCGGGCCCTGGGCTTCCCCTGGTGGGACAAGCCGGCCCAGCCCTGCCTGGCCTCCCGCTTCCCCTATGGCGAGGCCATCAGCGCCGAACGGCTGCGGCGGGTGGCGGCGGCGGAGGCGTGGCTACGCCAGCAGGGATTCCGGGAGCTGCGGGTGCGCAGCCAGGGGGAATCGGCCCGGATCGAGCTGCCGGCAGATCAGCTGGGCGCCCTGGTGCAGGAGCCGCTGCGGCAGGAGCTGATGGCGGCCTTCCAGGGTCTGGGCTTTTCCGCGGTGGGCCTGGATCTCGAAGGGCTGGTGAGCGGCAAGCTCAACCGTGACCTGACAACCTCGCCCAGCGCGCCATGAAAAAGCCCCTCCGCAAGGAGGGGCCAGGGAGGCGCGCGAACGCGCGAAGCAGCGGCGACTCAGGCAGCGACCAGAGCGGGTTCCCGTTCGGCACCGGCCACGGACGTGGGGGTTTCACGGCGGAAGCTCTTGAGCTTGTAGTTGCCGGCGTCGAGCTCTTCGCTCAACACGATGCAGGCCCGCTCGGGCATGGTGTGGTCACCGCAGGTGAACACATCCACGGCGGCGTAGCCCGACTCGGGCCAGGTGTGGATGGAGATATGGGATTCGGCCAACAGAGCCAGCCCCGTCACACCCTGGGGGTCGAACCGGTGGGTGATCAGATTCAGGAGTGTGGCGCCAGCACGCTTTGCAGCCGTGGTGATGGCGGTCCTGAGGAAAGCTTCGTCGTCGAGCTTGGCGGGATCGCAGTTGTAGAGCTCGAGGATGCAGTGTTTACCCACCATCTCGGTGGCACTGGGTGATTGGGGGCTACTGGAGAAAGTGCTCTCAGCTCCGGTCCATCCCGGGTTGGGGTGGAGGCAGGCCGCTTGGGTCATCAGAACCAGGCAAAACAGTCATACACCATAACGCGTGGAAGCCAGTTGGCCAGCCTCCACCCGCACCACCTGGGAGCGCCGGTGCCATCCGCCACTGAAGGCGCCCAGGTGCGTGGCGCTCACCAGGCACTGGTGTCCCTCCCCCACCGCCTCCAGCAACAGCTGCTGGCGCTTGGGGTCGAGTTCCGCCAGCACGTCGTCGAGCAGCAGCAGCGGCGGCTCGCCCCACAACTGCTGCACCAGCTCCAGCTCCGCCAACTTCAGGGCGAGCACCAGGGTGCGTTGCTGGCCTGCCGATCCGTAGCGCCGCGCCGGCTGATCGCCGAGGCGCAGCTCGATCTCGTCACGGTGCGGGCCCACGCTGCACTGGCCCAGGCGCAGCTCCTGCTCGCGCTGGTCCCGCAGCTGCAGCAACAGCGCCTCGCGCCAGGGCCCCTCCGCCTCCTCCCCCTCCAGGGCACTGCCGGGGCGGTAGTGGAGCTCCAGCTGTTCACGGCCGCCACTGAGCCGCTCCTGCCAGGCCGCCGCCAGGGGCTGAAGCCGGGTGAGGGCCCGCACCCGGCGACGATGCAGGCGGGTGCCGATCAGCGCCATCTGCTGGTCGAACGCCGCCAGCAGATCCCCCAGATGCCCCTGGCCCAGGCCGCGGCGCAGCAGCTGGGCCCGCTGGCGCAGCAGCCGGCCATAGCGACTGAGCAGCTCGGCATACACCGGCTCCAACTGCAGCACCACCCGGTCGAGCCACTGGCGCCGCAGGGCCGGCTCACCGCGCACCAGCTCCAGATCCAGGGCGCTGAAGCCCACGCAGCGCAGGGGGCCGATCAGCTCGTGCTGCCGCTCCAGCGGCTTGCCGTTGCGACGCGCCTGGCGGCCGCCCTGGCGGCGCAACTCCAGCTCCAGGCGATCCCCACCCTCGCAGTCGGCCGCGATCAGAGCCTGGCGCTCGCCCTGCTGGATCAGGTCCCGGTCGGCGCTGCAGCGGTGGGAGCGCAGGCTGCCCAGCAGCTCCACCGCCTCCAGCAGGTTCGACTTGCCCTCCCCGTTGCTGCCGATCACCAGCAGCCGGGGCGCCTCAATCGGGAGGCTGAGCCGGCCGTAGTTGCGGAAGTGCAGCAGCTCCAGGCGATGCAGCCGAATGGGTCTGGGGCCGTCTGACGGGTAAGGTAAGGCCGTGAAGGGATTCCATCCCTGCACGGGCATGTAGCTCAGTTGGATAGAGCGTCAGATTCCGGTTCTGAATGTCGGGGGTTCGAGTCCCTCCATGCTCGTTTCTCGGTTGGCCAGGGCCTGCGGTCCTGGCTCAGAGCTGAAGGCCCATGGCCCGGATCCCGCCGGGATCCACCACAAATCCGTGCTGGCGCAAGGCCATCAGGGATTCCGGCGCTGCCGCCACTGAAATGCTGCAGCCCGGCAACTCCCGGCGCAGGCGCGCCAGGGCGGCATGCACAAGCACCTGCAACAGCTGGCCCCGTTCCACTTCCGTTGGCAGGGCCGCCAGGTCCCAGAGATTCGCATTGAGAGCCTGGTCACTGGTGGCGCGCACGAAGCCCACCAGTGCCTCGTCGCCATTGCGAATGCTGAGTTGCCAGACACTGCGGGCCAGGGCGCGCTCGATCCGCTCCGGCGAACGCTGGGGTTCACCGCAGGCCACCAACAGTCGATTGAGTTCCTCGGCTGCCGGCCAGCCCTGGCCGTCCAGCCGGTAGCCCTGGGGCAAGGCCGGCGGCGGCTGACTGCGAAAGGGAATCAAGAGGGAATCCAGCACCGGCGAGGAAGGGGCGTTGAGGGTCAGCCGGTGTTGCGCATGCCGGCGGCGATGCCATTGATCGTGAGCAGGGCACCGCGCAGCAATTCGCTGCGGCTGTAGGTGCGGCCATCGTCGCTGGCGGCGGCCTCGCTCATCGGTGGCTGACGGTTCTGGTCGCGCAGGCGACGCAGCAGGGCCACCTGGAGGAAGCCCAGGGGAATGATGGTGCGGTTGCGCAGCTCCACCGAGAGCTGGAGGGCAGGATCGCCATCCAGCAGGCGCTGATGACCGGTGATGGCCAGCACCAGGTCACGGGTGAGCACAAACTCCCGGGCGATCACCTGGAAGATCTGCTCAAAGGCCTCGCGCGACTCGGCCCGCCCCAGCGACTGCACATAGTGGTGGGCCAGATCGAGATCAACCTTGGAGAGGGTCATCTCCACCTTGGAGATCAGCATGCGGAAAAAGGGCCAGCGCTGATACAGCTGCTGGAACAACTCCAGCTGACCGGGATCGGCCTCCACCTCCTCCTGGAGCGCGGCCCCCACACCGAACCAACTGGGCAGCAGAAAGCGGCTCTGGGTCCAACCGAACACCCAGGGGATAGCCCGCAGGCTGGAGAGGTCCTTGGCCCCGCTCTTGCGCCGGGCCGGGCGGCTGGAGATCTGCAGCTTGCTGATCTCCTCGATCGGGGTGACCTGCTGGAAGAACGCCACCAGATCGGGGTTGTCGTGCACCAGGGCGCGGTAGTGACAGCGCGAGCGGGCCGCCAGCCGCACCATCAGCTCGTTCCAGCTGGGGGTGTCGTCGACATGGCTGGTGACCAGGCTGTTCTGCAGCACGGCCGTGGTGACGGTTTCCAGGTTGTAGAGCGCCAGCTCCGGCAGGGAATACTTCGAGGCCAGCACCTCACCCTGCTCGGTGATCTTGATCCGACCACTGAGGGTGCCGCTGGGCTGGGCCAGGATCGCCTGATAGGCAGGACCACCACCCCGCCCCACGGAACCGCCGCGGCCGTGGAAGATGCGCAGGGCCACATCGTGCTTGGTGGCCAGGGCCTGGAGGGCAATCTGGGCCTGGTGGATCTCCCAGTTGCTGGAGAGGAAGCCGGAATCCTTGTTGCTGTCGGAGTAGCCCAGCATCAGCTCCTGCAGGGGCCGGCTGGTGGGGCTGCTGCTGGAGAGCAGCTGGCGGTAGAAGGGCTCGCTGAACAGCCGCTCCATCACCGCCGGGGCGGCCTTGAGATCCTCCACCGTTTCAAACAGCGGCACCACCAGCAGATCCGAGCGCTGGGCCAGGGGGTCCACCAGACCGGCCTCCTTGGCCAGCAGCATCACCTCCAACAGATCCGACACCGTGTGACTCATCGAGATCACATAGGTGCGGCAGATGCGGCTGCCGAATTCCCGCTGCAAGCGCTGCAGCATCCGCAGCACATCAAAGGTTTCCGCCGTGGCCGCAGTCCACTGGGCGGAGGGCGGAATCAGCGGCCGCCGGGTCTGGAGCTCGCTGAGCAGCCACTGCACCTTCTGCTCCTCATCCATCTCGGCATAGGGCCGAGGCAGCTGCAGATAGCGGCTCAACTCATCGAGGGCATCGCTGTGGCGGGTGCTCTCCTGGCGGATGTCGAGGCTGGCCAGGGTGAACCCGAAGATGTGCACCTGGGAGATCAGGTTCTGCAGCGGCTCGCAACTCAGGCCCGTGCCCTGCAGGCTGTCGTTGATCAGCTCCAGGTCGCCGCGGAACTCCACCACGGAGCCGTAGTGGAGCTCGGGGTGTGGGGCGGGTGTGAGCGCACCGCTGCCCAGATCAGGCAGCGGCATCGGGCCATCAGCGGGTGCCTCCCAGCCAGCGGCCGCCAGCTGCTGGTTGCGCTCCTGGCTGAGGCGCAGACGCTCCAGCACGTAGCTCAACTTGAGCCGATAGGGCTCCAGCCGATAGCGGGCGGCGCGCTCTTCGTAGATCTCGGGGAAGCGCAGCCGGTCCATCTCCAGCGATTCGAGCAGCGGTGCGCTCACCTGGCTCCACTGCATCGAGATGCTGAGCTGGTCGCGCAGATGGCCCACGGCCGCGATGTAGCGATCCAGCATCAGCTGGCGCTGATAGCAGGCCGTGCGCCAGGTGATGGCGGGCGTCACTGAGGGGTTGCCATCGCGGTCGGAGCCCACCCACGAGCCGAAGGTGCAGAAGTCGTCGGCGGGTGGCGTCACATCGGGATAGCTGGCCGCCAGGGCCGTGTGGATGCGCTGGCGCAGCTGGGGCATGGCGCCGAACAGCACCTGCTGGAAGTAATGGAGGGCGTAGTCCACCTCATCCAGCACCGAGGGCTTGAACTGGTGCAGCTCATCGGTGCGCCACCACAGCCGGATCTCCTCCTCCAGCTGCTGCCGGAGGCTGTGGCGATCGTCGAGGTTGTGGGGAGAGCTCTGCTGCAGCTTCTGGATCAGCGCCGCCACCCGCCGCTGCTTGTGCCGCACCGTGTGGCGCACGATCTCGGTGGGGTGAGCCGTGAACACCAGGCGGATGTCGAGCTCCTGGAGCAGCTGCTCGATCTGGGCGGGGGGCACCCCCAGCCCCCGCAGGCGGGCGAACAGCTCGCGGAAGGTGGCGGGCTCGGTCTGGGTGGCCAGCGGCGGGATGAAGGGATCACTCGCCTGCTCGGCGTGATGGGCCGTGAGGCTGGCGAGGTAGCTGTCTTCCTCGATGTGCTGCTCGAGGATGTTGACCAGCTGGAAGTAGAGGGAGAAGGCCCGGGCGGCGGCGATGGCTTCCGCCAGATCCATGCCGCGGATCAGCTGCACGATGGCCGCCGTGGCCGTCTCCGACTGCTGATCGGGAGCGCCGCCGTCGATGCCCGCGCTGAGCTCCTTCATCCGCAGCAGGCGCTCGGCCTGCTGCGGCGGGCATTCGCTCCGCAACACGGTCTGCCAGAGGTCTTCCACCAGCTCAAGCCGTTCGCCGAGCAGGCGCATCACCCTCGGCTCAGCCACACCAGCGGGGCCGGCGGCGGCCTCCCCGGCAGCGGCGTCAGTGGCAGCGGCGTCGGTGGCGGCGAGGGTTGGCCCCATGGAGGTGGGCACGGCAAGCGGGCGATCCATGATCATCCCAAAGCGCCGGTGCGGTCTGTCGCAATCCCTGCGGTGAGGGCCTGTTCGCACTGTTCCATCACCGCGGCACCACGGGCGATCAGCTCGGCCACGCTGCTGCCGGCGGCGTGGGCCGTCAGCCACTGCATGGCCTGATTGCCCTGGCTGAGCACCGTCCACAACGGCGCCAGGGTGGCGGCCAAGCCGAGTTCGACGGCCAAGGGGGCCAGGGCTTCCAGCTCGGCGGCGATCCAGTCGCGGGCATTCACGGGCTCACCGCTGCGCCAGTGGAGGAGCTCAGCCTCCAGGCTGCTGCGGGCGGCGGCGCGGTCGTTGGCATCGGCCAGGGCGGCCAGGGCCTCCGCATCGAGGGCACTGGCCTGGAGGGGATCGTGGCCGGCGGGATCGCGCAACAACTGCTGGATGCGCAGCTCGGCATAGGCGGTCACCGCCAGCAGCAGCTGCGGATCGGCGATCAGATCACAGATGCGGAGTTCCAGCCGGTTCAGATCGTGGGGCCGATCGTCCCCGTTGGGGCGCACGGAGGTCCAGAGATGGCGCACGTTCTGCATCGTGCCCAGCTCCAGCTGCTGATGCACCCATTGGATGTAGTGCTGGTGGCTGCTGAACAGCGGCACCTGCTCGGGGGTGAGCGGGAACTGCAGCCAGCGCTGGGAGTGCGCCCCGGTGACGCGCCCATCCAGGAACGGAGAGCTGGCGCTCAGCGCCAGCAACAGAGCCGCCTCGCAGCGCACCAGCCGGCAGGCCGCGAACAGGGCCTCCATGTCGGTGAGGCCCAGGTTGATGTGCACGCTGGCCGTCACAACGCGGGTGCCGTAGGTGGCCTCGATGTAGCCGTGGTAAGGGTTGTCGGGGTTGGAGCGCTCGAATCGGGTGCTGTCGCCGGTGCTGAGGGTGCTGCCGGGCAGCAGGGTGAGGCCCCGGCCCTGCAGCCAGTGGCGCAGACGGCGGCGCGGTTCCAGCAGCAGCTCCAGCTGGCGGCTGTAGCTGGCATCGGGCGGGGTGGTGTACTCCAGGTTGCGGCAGTCGGGCTCGGTCACGAAACCGGCCAGAGCCGCGGCCGCCTCAGCTGAACAGCCCACCACCGTGCCGTCGGGACGGCCGGTGTACAGCTCCACCTCAAAGCCCTTGAGCAGAAGAGGCGCCGTCATTGCAGGCAAGCCAGGGCCTTGAGCATGCCGCGCGCCTTGTTGAGGGTTTCCTGGTACTCCGAGGCTGGCACCGAATCGGCCACCAAGCCGGCACCCGCCTGCACCTGCACGCGCCAACCACCGCCTGGGGCTGGCAACACCACCATCGTGCGGATGGTGATGGCGGTGTTGAGGGCCCCCCCCAGGTCCATGGCGCCGTAAACCCCGGAATAGGGCCCGCGGGCATCGGGCTCCAGCTCGTGGATCAGCTGCATGGCGCGGATTTTGGGAGCACCGCTCACGGTGCCAGCCGGGAAGGAGGCCATCAGCAGATCCCACACGTCGCGGCCCGGCTCGAGCTGCCCCTCCACCTCGCTCACGATGTGCATCACGTGGGAGTAGCGCTCGATCACCATCAATTCACTCACGCGCACCGTGCCCGGCTGACACACCCGGCCCAGATCGTTGCGGCCCAGATCCACCAGCATCACGTGCTCGGCCCGCTCCTTGGGATCCGCCAGCAGATCGGCCTCCAGCGCCGCATCCTCGGCCTCGGTGTCTCCACGGGGCCGCGTGCCGGCAATGGGCCGCAGGGAGGCCTTCACCCGGCCACTGCCATCGGCCAGGGGCTCGGCCTTCACCATCACCTCGGGACTGGAGCCGATCAGGTGCCAGCCGCCGAAGTTGAAGAAGGCCATGTAGGGGGATGGGTTCACCATCCGCAGGCTGCGGTAGAGCTCAAAGGGGTCGCGATCGATCCGGGTTTCCAGCCGCTGGCTGATCACCAGCTGGAACACGTCGCCAGCGGCGATGTGCTCCTTGGCGCTGAGTACGGCGGCCTCGAAGTCGGCGCGGCTGCGGTTGCTGCGGGTGTCGAGCTCCAGGCCCGGATTGTCATGCCAGTCGAGCGGGGTGACGCCAGGCGGCAGGGGCTGGTGCATCCGCTGCTCCAGGGCATCCAGCCGCGCCAGCGCCGCGTCGTAGGCGGCGCTGGCATCGGCTCCAGCCGTGAGATCGGCATAGGCCACAGCGGTGATCTGGCGCTTCACCTGGTCGAACACCAGCAGGCTGTCAGCCAGCATCCAGCAGCCATCCGGCGGCCCGCCGGGATCCATGGGGTGCACCGGCACGCTGGGCTCAATCCAGCGGATCAGCTCATAGCCCCAGAAGCCGAACAGCTGCCCCACGGGCGGCAGCCCTGGGATCGGGGGAGCGCTGTAGGGGGCCAGGGCCTGGCGCAACAGGGTGAAGGGATTGCCCTGCAACCGTTCGCGGCGACCATTGCGCCAGGACTGTTCGGCCTGGTCGCCCCGCACGGTGAGGGTCCACAGGGGATCACTCACCACGAAGCTCCAGCGGCCGATCCGCTCACCGCCTTCCACCGACTCCAGCAACACGCCGTGGTGGCTGCTGGCCCCCACCTTCAGCCAGGTGGTGAGAGGTGTTTCCAGATCAGCCGGCCAGCAGCGACACACCGGAATGAAGCTGCTGCCCGCCGCGGCCTGGTCCAGGAAGGTGGCGCGATCGGGAGACGGCATCACGGCGAAGGGCAGGCAAAAAAAACGGGGCGCCTGGCCCCGCAGTTATAGATCGCTACCGGACTGCAGCCTCCGGGGAGGCCGGCCGGGAGCCGGATCAGGAATCAAAGGTGTTCTTGCCGCTGAACTTGAGGTTGGCGGGATTGGGGTTCTGACCGATGCGACGGGGGTTGTGGCCCACGATGGCGCGACCTTCGTTCACTTTCTCGGGGAACACACCATCCTTGGGGTGCAGGAACTCGGTGTCGCCGCCGGGGAAGATGCGGTAGATCTTGTAATCCTCGATCCGGGGCTTGAACTTGGTGCGCAGCTGGGTACCGAGGGCCAGGCACTGCTCCTTGCGGGCGAAATACATGATGTTTTCGCCCTCATTCATGTGAGCGGCACCACCAGTGGGCAGCTCGAACGGCTGAACCTTGGAGCTGGTCCAGGTGATGGCGTACTTCTCTTCCGTTTCAGCGGCGTTGAGCAGACCGCCCGTGCTGCCGATGTACTTCGGGAGTTGACCGCTCAATGCCATGGCTGTTCCGGAGGGGGAGTCGGCAGACCGTTTCGATGGGAAACTAGCACCGAGATTTGGGGCCGGCCGAAGCCCCTGGCGCTGTCTTCACACCCGTCAACAAACCCCCCTAGCCGCCAGCCAACGGGAAGAACACGGTGAGGTCGTTGCCGGAGCGTTCGGTGAGCCGGCCCCCCAGGCTGTGAAACAGCCGCTGGGTGGCCTGGCGGCTGAGCTGCAGGCTGCCGGTGCCCGGGTTCCAGCTGAGCACAGGCCCCACGGAGCGGCGTTCCGCCTCGGGCCCGAACCCATCGGCCGCACTGCCGGCACCGCTCAGCCTGAGCTTGAGCCGCGAACCCGCCGGCTGCAGGCTCAGGGCCACGGTGGTACCTGCTGGCAGCCCGCGGCTGAAGCGGTCGATCAGGCCGCCCAGCATCGTTTCCAGCCGGCTGGGATCGCTGAGCACCGGCGGCAGATCGGCACCGATCTCCAGCTGCAAGGCCAGGCCGCGGCGCTGCAGCTGGTGCTGCCACAGGGGCTCCAGCTGGCGCAGCAACTGCGACAGATCCGTGCGCGCCAGGGGCTGGGCCTCGGAGGCACCAGGCCGGCGCTGCAACTCGGCGGCATGGAAGATCAGGCCGAAGCGGTCGATCTGCTCGCTGCACTCGCCATCGATCTGCTGCAACCGCTGGCGCACTAGGGCGGAGAGATCACCGCGGCGCAGCAGCGAGCGGATCAGGGTGCGGATCGTGGCCAGGGGGGTGCGCACCTCATGGGTGAGGGCCTCCAACAGGGCCAGCTCACTGCTGGGGGCGGCCTTGGCATCCGTGCCCTCGTTGCGGTGCACCAGCGGTTGCAGCGTGACGCTCGGAGCGATCGCGGCCAACCGTTCCGCCAGGCGCGGCCAGAACATCTCCGCCAGCTGCTGGTCGCTCTGGAGCGGCCCCAGGGCCTGGATCGCCTGGCGCAGCCGCAGGCCCTGCTCGGGGTCGCTGTGCTGCAGCCGGGCATCCAGCAACGTGAGCGCGGCCGAGAGGGTGCCGGGATCGAAGCGCACCACCAGTTGGCGGGCGTTGGCGGGGCCGGCCAGGGCCATCGCCACCTGCAGGCGCGGCGTGATCACCAGCAGCAGTGGATCGGTGCCATCGGCCTCCTCCAGCGCCAACCGCTGGAAACCAGCCACTGGGGATGTTGACGGCGCGTTCGTGCCGGGCAGCTGGGGCGCCCCCTGGCGCCAGAGCTCGCCAAGGTCCTGGGGTGCCCACACCCAGCCCTGCAGCCGGGCCAGCAAGGCGGGCTCGTAGAGGGCCGGCAGTGGCGCCGCCAGCCAGATCCCCTGCTGGGGCTGCTGCGGCAGGAGGAAGTCGTCCTGGAGCGTGGCCAGCGCCGCCCACCACTGGCGGCGAACGGCGTCTTCATCGCTGCGGCCGGGCGGCACCTGCTCCGCCAGCCGCAGCCGCAGGGCCTCGAGGCTGCCAGCCGGCGCCGCCATCACCAGCGCCCCTGGCCGCTGCCGCCCCGGCGGGACACCGAGGCGCACAGGCCCAGGGAGATGAAGTTCACCAACATCGCCGAGCGGCCGTAGCTCAACCAGGGCAAGGGGATGCCGGTGATCGGTCCAAGTCCGATGGTCATGTTGATGTTCACCACCACCTGGAACATCACCATCGCACCGATTCCCACCACCACCAGCGACTCCACATCCGTGCGGGCCTTGCCGGCGATCTGCAGCAACCGCCAGATCCACACCACAAAACCCAGCACGATCAGCACCGAGCCGATGAAACCTGTTTCCTCGCCGAGGGCACTGAAGATGAAGTCGGTGTGTTGCTCGGGGATGAAGCGCAGCAGGGTGAGGTGCCCCTGCATCAGGCCAGTGCCCCACAGGCCGCCCGAGCCGATGCCCACGGTGCTCTGCAACAGGTGATAGCCGCCGCCGAGGGGATCCTGGGATGGGTCGAGAAACAGCGTCAGCCTGGCCCGCTGGTGCGGCTGGAGGAAGTTGTTCCACAGCCAGGGGGTGGCCACGGCGAACAGTCCTTGAACAGCCAGCACAACCGCCAGGGCAACGCGCTTCCAGGGCAACGACGACCAGGCCAGCCAGCCCATGGCCGGGATCCAGGCGATCAACAGCCAGGGGAAAGCGCCGGCAAAGATGGCCGTGAACAGTGGCGCCATGAACAGCACCACCCACGCACCCGGCATCCCCGACCAGAACATCATCACCAGCAGCACGGCGCCGAACACCAGCGAGCTGCCCAGATCCGGCTGCACAAACACCAACAGCCAGGGCAGGCTGATCATCGCCACCGGCCTGATCAGATCCACGGGGCGCTCCACCGGGTGGCGCGCCAGCACGCGGGCCAGCAACAGGATCGCCGCCACCTTGGCGAACTCCGAGGGCTGCACATGGAAGCCGGCGATGTTGATCCAGCTCTGGGCACCCAGGGCGCTCACGCCGATGATCCGCACGGCGATCAGGCTGGCCACCATGGCGCCATAGATGGGCCATTGCCAGCGGGTGATCCGCTCCATCGGCACCCGGGCCAGCAGCAGGGCCACCACCATCCCCACGCCCGCGGTCACCCAATGCTGATACCAATCGGCGTAGTCGGCCTGGCGCTGGGTACTGGCGATCAGGATGCCGGCGATGAAGATCATCCCCAGGGGGATCCACCACAGCAACTTGTCGACTCCGGCGAACCAGCGGCGCCGCCCTGTCTTCCCCGCGGCGAACAGGCCAGAGCGGCGCCTCCGCCAGGGGCCGAGCACGGTCATGTCACGGGTACGGCAGCCAGCACCCGCTGGGCCAGGGTGCGAAAGGCCTGCGCCGTGCTCGATTCAGGGGACCCCAGCACAGCCGGGCGTCCGCCATCGCCGCCCTGCACCACCGCCAGCTCCATCGGCAGCTGGGCCAGCAGCGGCACAGCGGCCTCCTCGGCCAGCCGCTGCCCGCCGCCGCGGCCGAACAACTCATAGCGCTTGTCCGGGGCATCGGGGGGAATGAAGGCCGTCATGTTCTCCACCACCCCCAGCACGGGTACGCCCAGCTGCTGGAACATCGCCAGGCCCCGGCGTGCATCCTGCAGCGACACCATCTGCGGCGTGGTGACGATGATCACCCCGGCCATCGGCACCGCCTGGGCCAGGCTGAGCTGGGCATCGCCTGTGCCGGGAGGAAGGTCCACCACCAGCACGTCGCGTTCCCCCCACTCCACCTGATAGAGGAACTGGCGGATGATGCCGTTGAGCATCGGGCCCCGCCAGATCACCGGCTGGGTCTCGTCGATCAACAGGCCCATCGACACCATGGCGATGCCACAGCTCTCGATCGGCGTGAGCACCTGCCCATCGCCGCTGCCCCTCACCTCGGGGGTGCGATCCGCCACGCCGAGCATGGTGGGGGCGTTGGGGCCGTAGATGTCGGCATCGAGCAGGCCCACCCGGAGGCCAGTGGCCGCCAGGGCGCAGGCCAGATTCACCGCCACCGTGCTCTTGCCCACCCCGCCCTTGCCGCTGCTCACGGCAATCACCTGCTTCACGCCGGGTATGGCCTGGCGCTCAGGGCCGCCGCCGCCGTGGCCCGCCCCACCGATGGGAGCCCCCTGATGGCCAGGAGCCTGGGGGGGCTGGGCGAGCTCGATCTGGAGATCCTCGATGCCCGGCAGCTGCATCAGGGCAGCGCGGGCCTCGGTGGCGATGCGCTCCCGCTGGGCACTGGCATAGCCCGGCAGGGCCAGGGCAAACACCACGCGGCTGTTCTGCAGGCGCACCTGCTGGATCCATTGCAAATCCAGCAGGCCGCGGCCGCTGCCGGCATCCCTGATGGTCTCGAGGGCGGCGAGGACCGGGGCAAGGGCCGCGTCGGCCGGTTCTGCGCTGACCATCGGGATGGTGGGAGGGCCTGGATCCTAGAAGCGGCGGCGGCGCCTTCCCAGGCGTCCAGCAGACAGCTGCGGCGAAGATGACTTAGCCAAGACTTAGCCATCTCAACAGCGGGACGGCAGTGCCGCTACAGGGCGCCGGGATCAGCTCCCGCGGCGGCCGCTCCACATGCCGCAATCGTGATCACGAACTCTCTCGAAGGCTTGTGCAGCGGGACGGTGGGCTGAAAAGGTGATGGGGTTTTCAAGCACCCCACCAGGTGTGGCGCCGATGTTGAAGGGCCTGCTGTCCCGCACGAAGAACAGGCTGGCCAACCCGGCCCAGCCGGCTGCTCAGCAGCTGGAGGCCCCGCCGGCCGATTCCCGTGCAAGGGCCAAGGCCCTGTTGATGGGCCTGCAGGACTCGATCTGCGCCGGCCTGGAGCAACTGGATGGCGTGGGCAGCTTCGCCGAGGAGAGCTGGGTGCGCCCCGAGGGCGGTGGCGGCCGCTCGCGGGTGATGAAGCAGGGCCGCATCTTTGAGCAGGGCGGCGTGAACTTCTCCGAGGTGGAGGGCTCCGAGCTGCCCCCCTCGATCCTGAGCCAGCGCCCCGAGGCCAAGGGCCACCGCTGGTTCGCCACCGGCACCTCGATGGTGCTGCACCCGCGCAATCCCTACATCCCCACCGTTCACCTCAACTACCGCTACTTCGAGGCGGGCCCGGTGTGGTGGTTCGGCGGCGGCGCCGACCTCACCCCCTACTACCCCTTCCTGGAGGACGCCAAGCACTTCCACCGCACTCTGAAGGGCGCCTGCGACAGCGTGAACCCCGCCTATTACGAGGTGTTCAAGCCCTGGTGCGATGAGTACTTCTTCCTCAAGCACCGCGGTGAAACCCGCGGCGTGGGCGGCATCTTCTACGACTACCAGGATCCCCGCGGCGTGCTCTACAAGGGCCAGGACCCGAGCGGCCCGGCCGCAGCTGCGAGCAACCGCATCGGCCCGGTGAGCCAGAACTGGGAGCAGCTGTTCGCCCTGGCCAGCGCCTGCGGCAACGCCTTCCTCCCCAGCTACGTACCGATCGCCGAAAAGAGGCAGTTCACCCCCTACGGCACCCGTGAGCGGGACTTCCAGCTCTACCGCCGCGGCCGCTACGTGGAGTTCAACCTGGTATTCGACCGGGGCACGATCTTCGGCCTGCAGACCAATGGCCGCACCGAGTCGATCCTGATGTCGCTGCCGCCACTGGTGCGCTGGGAGTACGGCTACCAGGCGGAGACCGGCAGCCGCGAGGCCCTGCTCACCGACCTGTTCACTCGCCCCCAGAACTGGCTGCAGGACGACGCGCTTGTGGCCCGCTGCCAGCCCCATCAGGCCGTCGACTGAGGCCCTGCTCCAGGGCCGTGACCACCCGCTCGGCGATGGCTGCCAGGGCTGCCGGGCCGCCGTTGGGGTCCCGCAGCGCCGGCTCCAGTGGCGCCTCGAGCTTGCCGATCTCCAGCAGGGAGATCCCCCGGCGCGGACCGCCAAGACCGCCGCGGAACCACATCGGGTAGCCGCCAAAGGCCTCCGCGAGGCTCTCGTCGAGCTGGCTGAAGGGGCGATGCAGGGCCGGGATCAGCCCGGACCCCACCCCATCGGGGCCATAAGCATCGAAGTGAAGTTCCAGGGCGTAGCCCCCCTGGGCCGCGTGGGCCTGGCCCACACTCCAGTTGGTGCGGGGATCGCGGGTGTCGACGATGCGGCGCAGCGGCGGCTCGTAGAAGCGGATGTTCAGCCCCCGCCGCTGGCCCAGGGCCGCCACGGCCCGAGCCACCGCCAGGTTCCAGTAGAGCTCGTCGCAGATGCCGGGCTGCATCGGCGACGCCCCCCGCCGATCCACCGCCTCACCGGAGGTGCCGGCCCCCTGCATGCCCTGGGAATCGGCGTGGCCCGCGAGCACCAGGATGGCCACATCGGGCGCTACGGGCCGCTGCCCCACCCAGTCGCGGCGCAGGCGACTGCGGCTGCCGGTGAGCGGATCGAAGCCTCTGATTGCCGGGGTCTGGGCAGCGGCAGGGCTGGCCATGCCAAGGGCAGGGCTGGCCATGCCAGCGCCAGGACTTGCCAGGCAAGCCCCCAGCAACAGGGCCCATGCGGCAGCGCGACGGCGATGCATCCGCACACTCTGGCTCAGATCGGCGAACTGAGCAGATTTCCATCGCTGAACAGGCCCAGCTTGGGCCCCATTTCCAGCTCCAGGGCGATCAGTTCATCGCGGTGGGCACGCAGCCGCAGGGCGCTGCCCGTTGCCCCGTCGTGGCTGATCAGGCGCAGTTCCACGGTTTCCGCCCGGGCGGCCCGGCGGCGGTAGATCACGCCTGCCAGGGGCCCGAGGACCACCAGGCCCAGGGGCCACCAGCCCAGGGGGGGCAGGAGCTGACGGAGCACCAGGCCCAGGCAGCCGGCCCCCACACCGCCCAGCAGCGAGAGCAGCACCGCCAGCACAGGACTGGCCTCCACCTGGCCGCGGAAGCGCAGCAGACGCCGCTCGGGATCGCTCTCCTCAGGGGTCCAGCCGCGCTGTTGCAGCCAGTCGGCGATGCCTGGCAGCACCTCCAGGGGCGGCCGGGATGAACGCACTTCCACCACGGTGGTTCGGTCTTTACTGGCAGCCCGCAGAAAGAACACCAGCCCGACAGCCAGCAGAACCGTGAGCAGCAGGGTGGAACCCAGAGCTGGAGGCATCGGATTCCGGATGCAGATGGCCCTCATTCTCGTCGAGCCACTGCCGCCAGGGCGACATCAGGCCCTGGGCCGCCTCGCGGCTTGTTTCCAGCAGGTGCAGCATCCGCCTGGGGCGGCCGCGGCTGGGACAACGCTGGGCGTAGCTGCTGATGGCGCCCTGCTGATCCAGGAAATTGAGCGCCTGCTGCAGCACCGTCTCCGACAGGCGCAACGTGGGGTGGGCCGCCGCCAGATCGTGCATCAGGGCCGTGGGGTAGCTGTCGGCCGCCAGCAGCCGCTCCAGCACCCAGCACACCGCCAGCTCCAGGCCCAGATGCTGAATCGGCGGCTGGGCAAAGAACGCGTGGATGGCCTCCAGGCCGGAGCGAACGGGCAGACGACGGGATCGCATCACGGCAGGAGGGGAGCGCTCACCTCACCTCCTAACGCAGTCTCGCCCTGATACTCAAGAGCGAAAGCCGATCTCCCCCGGGCTGCGACCCGGCGTCCGCGACGATGACGGCATCCCCATGGCCCGCGCAGCGCATCCGCCCATGAGCAGCCCGCACATCGCCCCCGCCGCCGGCTCCAGCCCCGCCCGCTTTGCCGTGCTCGACGGCGACCTCAACGCCGAGTGGCACGCCCTGCTGGGGGCCTCCAGCGCCCTGGCGGTGGACACCGAGGCCATGGGCCTGGTGCATGGCCGCGATCGGCTCTGCCTGGTGCAGATCAGCGACGACCACGACAACGTGTGCTGCATCCGCATCCAGCGCGGCCAGACCACGGCCCCACTGCTGCAGCAGCTGATGGAGGCCCCGGCCATCGAGAAGGTGTTCCACTTCGCCCGCTTCGACGTGGCGGCCCTGGCCGAGGGCCTGGGCATCGCCGTGAAACCGCTGTTCTGCACCAAGGTGGCGAGCCGCCTGGCCCGCACCTACACCAACCGCCATGGCCTCAAGGAGCTGGTGCAGGAACTCTGCGGCGTGGAGCTCGACAAGGGAGCCCAGAGCAGCGACTGGGGCCGGGTGGAGGAGCTCAGCGAGGTCCAGCTGGCCTATGCCGCCAACGATGTGCGCTACCTGCTGGCCGCCCGCGATCGGCTGGTGCAGATGCTGGAACGGGAGGAGCGGCTGGATCTGGCCCGCCGCAGCTTCGGCTGCATCCCCGTGATCGCCGAGCTCGATCGCGGCCGCTACGGCGCGATCTTCGAACACCGCTCCTGAGGGGCAGCGCCAACGGGCTCAGTCGTCGCCGATGTAATTGGCCTCCTCGGCCACGGCCTCCAGGAGCACATCGAGCAGCTGGCGGGATTCGGCACTCACCCCCTGGGATTCCAGCAACAGCCGCTGGGCGATCAGCAGGCGGCCCTCCGCATCCCGCACCCCCTCCCGGGCCGCCACCAGATCCACCTTGCGGCGGGCCGAGGCGATGCTGATGCTCAACTGGCTGGCCAAGCGCCCGCAGGCTGTCACGAAGTCCTTGTCCTGGGGTGCGGCCATGGAATCGAGGCAATCAGGGAGCTTGGGCCCATCATCCCGCCGCGCCGTCCAGCAGCCGCCGCTCCACAAGGGCCGCCAGGACGGCGCTCCCTCCCGGCGGCCCCATGCGGCGCCGGCCGATGGCCCCCAACTGCTGCCGCAGCGGCGGATCGTGCAGCAGCCGCTCCAGCTGCCGAGCCAGCTCGGCCGGGGTGCGGCACACCCGCACCGAGCCACCCAGCAGTCGGCTCTGGCGCTGGGCGAAGCCGAGCTTGAACTGGGGGCCAGGCCCCGGCAGCGAGAGGGCCGGGATGCCCAGCCCCACCAGTTGCTCGGTGGCCGTGCCCGCGGCCGTCAACCCCAGCTCGCCCCAATGGGCCCAGGCCGCAAAACGGCCGCTGCCGATCAACAGCAGCCGCGAACCGCAGCGCCAGGCGGCGGCTGCACCACTGCCCGGCGGAATCGAGGCTGGCCGGTAGCCGAGGCTGGAGAGCAGCGGGGCCCATTCCTCAGGCGCCGGCCGCGAGCCGGTGGGGGCCAGCAGCAGCAGCGGCTGCGGCCCTTGCTCCTGGAGCTGGGCCAGGGCCTCCAACAACCGGCGCAGGTTGCCCAGCGCCTCGGGCATACGACTGCCCCCCAGCAGCACCGCGCGGCGATGAGCCTGCAGAACCTCGGGCAGGGAATCTCCCTCCAGCCCATCCATCATCGGATTACCCGGCGCCAGGGCCGCCACGCCGTGGCGGCGCAACCCGCGGGCGGTGAGGCGATCGCGCAGGGCCACCAGCCGGCAACGCCGGGAGGCCATCAGGGCCCACTCCCAGGGATCCCACTCGCTGCCCTTGAGGCGGTGGTAGCAGGCCGGGAGGCCCGGGGAGCCCGGCCCACTGGCCCAGGTGTAGTCGCTCTTGGGGGTGCCGATGAAGCCAAAGCGGGCCCCACTGCCCCAGGCCATCAGCAGGGGGAGCAGATCGCCCACGGCAAGGACGGGATCCCCGCCGCGGCCCCAGCGCCGCACCAACCGCCATTGGCGCCAGCTCAGCCCCAGCACCCCGGCGAACAGATCGGCCAGCAGCCCACGCAGGCTCTGGTTGCTGAAGCCGCCGCTGGGCAGGTGGCGGCGGGGCCCGATCCGGCGCAACGCACCGGCCTGCTCCGCCGCGGCGAAGGCCGAGCCTTCCCCCACCAGCGGCAACACCGCGATCTCCAGCGAGGGGCAGCGCCGGTGCAGGGCATCGATCAGCCGCAGGGCAATCAGGTCTTCGCCGTGGCCGTTGCTCAGAACCAGCAGGCGGCCATGCATCTCGTGGCTGATACGATCCCTCCCAGGGAGTTTGCTCCCCAGTGGCGGCATGGCCAAGTGGTAAGGCAGAGGATTGCAAATCCTTTACCCCCAGTTCGAATCTGGGTGCCGCCTCTTTTCAACACCCGCAACCCGCCTGCTGGCCACAGCGCCCAGGCGGAGTTGGGAGTGTTCCGTTTCGACAGGCGCAACACACCATCCTGAACGCAGGATCGCGACCCCCCGGCCGAGCAGCCCCTTGCTGAAGTCGCCTGCCGGAGAGAGCGCTGGTGAGAGGGGTGGGCTGGGTTGTCGTTTTTTTTTCAACGGGGGGTTGAACAAGCGGGGCTGGTCCCATAAGGTCTGAGCAGCAGCTGACGCCCCATGAAGACCCTGGCCATCGCTGTTCTGGCTTCGGTTTGCTTGCCATCAGCCGCCTGCGCTCAACAGGCCAAACCCGGAGCGGTGCCGGCGATCTACGCCACCAAGGCAGAGGCAGAGAAGGCAGCAAGCAAGTTCAACTGCACGGGCGCCCACCCAATGGGCGATAAGTGGATGCCCTGCACCAATCATGGCGACGCCACAACCCATCGCCACTGAGACCACCAGGCGCAGGGGGACCGCTCAATGCCCTGATTCAGCTCACAGCCCGCCAGGATGGAGGGTGAATTGATCAGCAGCCTGGTAGAGCACCTCCACCTCTTCTGTTGCCAATGCGAGCGCCTCCAGTCGCGCCCTCAGCAGGGAGGCCAGATCGCGCACCTGGGGAGAGTCGGCGTACTCTCTGGCAACAACCAGCGCGTCTCCCACAGACACAGGCATTCGAAGCGGCAATGTCCTGATCTTGTCCCCATACAAAGGCAAAGCAAGGGGAGTTGAATAACCAACCACCAGGTCCTCCAGGTTATCCCTGCCCTTCCACGAGGATTTCACGCTCTTTGACCAGAGCCCGCAGTGTTCCAAGACCTTCTGAAACTTTGGGAAAGCACCTTCAGGAAGCGGGAGAAGCGGATAGCGCGCAACAACATCAAGGGACACTCTATCGCCCAATCCAAGCAGAGGATGCCCTTCTTGCACCACCAGGAACACGGGCATTCTACTCAAGGGAATGGATACAAGATCAGGATCATCGCCACTGGGCACATCAGGATAGGAGGCGATCCAAACATCAACAACCCTGTCTCGAATGAGCTGGAGCGGTCGATGGTATTCCATGAAGTTAAAGTTTCCCGCTAGCCATCCGTCTGGCGGGGGGGAGCACAGCAGCGGGCCCGACCAGTGCTGCGCCTCTAAGCGCAAAGGCATTCCCTCGCGCCATCGAACAACCTGATGGACGCGACGCTCAAGGCCCAGGAGGGTTGGATCCCCTTTGATGCACCATTCAGACTGTCGCCGAACAAGAGAAATATGCAAAGCGTCCGCGCACTTTTTGCTGTTTCTACTGATCGTCGATTGATCGCAATTGAATCGCGCAGCAACCTGGTGGCCCGTCCTCAACCAAATCAGACCATCCAAAGCCGCAAGGCAGTCGAGATCGACCACGTCTTGGAAGGCAGACAATGATTTAATTATCAGACCAGGGCGCACACGGCAGGGGGGAAGGCAAAGATTCGCACAAGAAACTTCAGATATCGCATAAACAGCAAGACAACTCTCCCTAAATCATCGCCAAGCAGCCAACAACGGCGCCGTCTTCGCCAAGAGCGAAAGACGTGAATGCGCAAAGAATCAGGGCCAGAAACGAGACATCTATGCATCGACGGGCAGAAGCTTGATCTCTGGATGCTTCAGAGCAAGCTCCCCGAGTCGAGACAGGATGGCTTTGCGCAAGCCAATCGTTTCAGGGTGTTCAGCAAATTCTTTTCGAACAACCAGCGACTCACCCGAATTGAATGGCAGCTGCAAAGGGAGCTTAACAAGATCGCCGCCGCTAACTTCCATGCTCAAGGCAGTACCATACCCAATCGTCAACTCTACCTCTGTCTTACCCTCCCATGTGTCACGCCGATAGCGCGACATTCGCACACAGTCGTTCCACAAACCAATAGACTTCAACGACGCCTCTACAACGGGATAAACCCCCGCAGGCAGAGCGAGCGTTGGATACATGGCGATATCTTCATAAGAGAGGCTTGACCTCCTGGCGAGAGGGTGATCGGGACTCGACAGGAAGTGCACCGGCATTGACGACAAATTGATTGATGCCAAATCCGCATCTTCTTCATGCGGGATATCCGGAAGACCGGTCAGGCAAGCATCGACAATCCTCTCCCTAACAAGCTGGAAGTTTCTGGGGGTTCCCACAATATTTGCCAATCCCAGCAGCCATCGCTTTGGCGCAGGAGTACACAGAAGTGGACCAGACCAGTAGGTTGCCTCTAGGCGCAGGGGCCGATAGCCCATCCATCGGGCAGCCTGATGAACGCCGCGCTCAAGCAGAAGAACAAAATCATCGCCAACGACATTCCATTCACCATCAACTCGCTGCAGGTCGAGATTGAATACCTGCAGGCACTTACGTGACAACCTGCTGACAGTGGATGGACTCATCCCAAACCGATTGGCAACCTCTTCACCCGTTCTCAACCACTGAAGCGCGTCGAGAGCCGTCAAGGTGTCCAGATCGACCACACAGCCACACCAATGAACCCATGCACTCTGGCATCAATGCATAAAAACAGCTATTACGTTATTTGACATCGTGTAACGAGCAGCCAGGTCCCGCTGGTTGCCCCTCAACTCCTGAACCCAGCAGCGTCAGGTTCCTGGCAGCCAGGGCCAGCGCGGGATGAGGCCGCTTTGCGAGGCCGATGCCATTTCAACCTCCTGATGCTAGAGAGCGCCCAGGATCAGCTGAAGCACGCAGAACCCCAGAACAGCGGCGAACGCCAGCAGGGAAGGAAGCGCGAGCACAACCATGGCCCCGAGGAAGGAAGCACGTCTAAAGGACATCCAACGCTGGCGTTGTGCCAACACACACATCAGAACCGATCGGGACATTCCTCAATGGAACCCACCAATCAACCCCCCAGCCAATGCCGCCCTTCGAGCCAGAAAGGCCGACGTTTCCCTCCCCCCATCGGGCACCCGATTGAGCAAAGGAGCAGCAGACTCAAACCGCCGAAGCAACGCACCTGACGGTGCTCAGGGTGTAGAGGCCTCAGCGCTCCACTGCTCACCGCTGAGGGCCTTGGCCTGGCAGCTGAAGCGCTGCGCCTCCACCAGACAGGTGCCATTGGCGGGCCAGGCCTTGGGCAGCCCCTCGGCCAGGCCACGGCCATCAAAACTGGTTTCGCTGACGCTGCTGAGCACCACCTGCATGGGGCCCTTGGCTGAGCAGCGGCCATTGCGGCAGACCATCGCCGGGCTACCGGGCTTGAGCTCGCCCACAAAGGTGAGCTGACTGATGGCGCCCTTCTGCTCGCCACGGGCCACGAAGCTCACGTTCAGCAACCCCTCCAGGCGCTGGTTGAGCTGAACTCCCATGCAGGCTGTCCCCGGGCCGCCTGCGAGATTGCGTCGGCACTGGTCGGCGCGGCTCTGCCACTGACCGAATCCCTCACTGCGGCTCTGGGCCCGGGCTGGGCTCAGAGGCAGCATCAGGACCACCGCCGCCAGCAGCGACAGCGGCCGCAGCGCTTTGGCGGACGGCAGCGGGAAGAAGACAGACACGCGCGGGCAGCACTCACCTGGATGCCGCCATTCTGTGGCGGCCAGCTGGATCGTCACTGTCCTCGGGTTGCTCAGTAGCCGGAATCGGCCACGCACATGCCGATGCATACCAGACCGTTGCGGGCGGTGCGGCCGCAGTGGTGGCAGAGCACGGGATCCGCGAGCTCCGGCTGGGGTTGGGGTTGGGCCTGTGCAGGAGGCGGCGGTGGCGGCGCCTGGTCGGCGGCCGGTGTCGGCAGAGAATTCACCGCAGTAGCGCCCTGGGCAAACTGATCATGGCAACCGGCATGGCCCCCACGCCTGGGATCGGGGTGGGCACCTGGGCCTGGGGCAACCAGTTCCTCTGGAACTACGACCCCCAGCGCGATGACGCGACCCTGGCCGCCACCTTTCGGCGCTGTCTGGAGCTGGAGTTCCGCTTCTTCGACACGGCCGATTCCTACGGCACCGGACGCTTCAACGGCCGCAGTGAAACCCTGCTGGGCCAGTTCGCCATGGCCGCCAGTGAGCAGGAACGCCAGCGGCTCTGCATCGCCACCAAGTTGGCCCCCTTCCCCTGGCGGCTGGGGCGCCGGGGCTATGCCAGGGCCTTCGCAGCCTCCCAGGCCCGGTTACAGGGGCAGCTCAAGCGCGTGCAGCTGCACTGGAGCACGGCCCGCTACGCCCCCTGGCAGGAGGGCCCGCTGCTGGAGGGGCTGGCGGATCTGGTGCAACAGGGAGCCGTGGAGAGCCTCGGACTCTCCAACATGGGACCCCGGCGGCTGCGCGAGGTGTGCCACAAGCTGGGGGAACGCGGCGTCGCCATCGCCAGCCTGCAGGTGCAGCTCTCGCTGTTGGCGCCGGAGGCCATCGCCCCGGGAGGCGTGGCGGAGACATGCCGCGAGCTCGGCATCGCGCTCGTCGCCTACAGCCCCTTAGCCCTGGGGCTGCTGGCCCGGGAGCCGGGAACTGCCCTGCCCAGAGGCCCCCGCGGAGCCCTGTTCCGCAGGCTGGGCCCGAGGCTGGAGCCCCTGCTGAACCTGATGGCCGAGATCGGCGGCCACAGGCCCGGTGGGCTGGCGGCCGTGGCCCTGAATTGGTGTCGGGCCCACGGGGCCATGCCAATCCCTGGCCTGCGCAGCCCGGCCCAGGTGGAGAGCACCGCCGCGGCCCGCGGCTGGACCCTCACCAACGAAGAGCGGCGCAGCCTCGATCAGCTGGCCCTGGCACCAGGGCCACGCATGCCCGCCAATCCCTTTCAGAGCGCCTGAGGGTGCTGGCCCATCTCCGGCGAGGGATCGGGGGTGAGCACCACCGGCAGCCGCTCGCGTTCGGCCGGCACCACGGCCGGGGCCGACTCCCCATGGCGCACCAGGGTGACCACCCGGGGCCGGGGCGGCTCAGCGGCAGAGTCGACCTCCGCAGATTCACTCCCCTCATCACAGGCGGTGAGGGCCTCCTGCAGCAGGGAGTCGAAGGTGGCACCAGGAAGACGGTGGCGGGCGATTTCGAGAAAGGCACGCGCCAGCGACTCCCCCGCCGCGGCCTTCAGGGCGGGGTTGGAGCGGCGCTGTTCCTGCTCGTCTTCCACCGCGCGGATGAAGCGCTCGGTGACATCGCGCTTGGTGGCGGCACGGATCCGGGTTTCCTGCTCCAGCTGGCTGAGCGTGGACTGCTGCTCCAGCTCCTCCAGGCGGCGGCTGAGGCTCTCGAGAACCTCCCGGGCTTCCTTGCCCACGTGGGCCAACTGGCCGTCGGAGAGGCGCGGCAGATCCGCCACGAACACCTTGCCGTGGTCGCGCAGGGTGAGAAAGGTGGGCCGAATGGCGCCGCGGCTGGGGTAGGCGTCACGGGGGCGCTGGGGCCGGTTGGGGGGTACAGGCCCAGCGGAACTGCGGCGGCGCGTGATGCGAGTGGTGCCGATAAAGCCAGTTCTTGGGCTGGGACTCAACGACATCTGCTTAAACCTATCGATTTCGGTGTTGCCAATCAGGCGTTGCCGCCTCTGCTTCCGGGAGGCGTCCCGGGCGGGACGCCTTGAACTCCGTTGGGGAGAACCCTAGGGAGTCCGAGCGGCTTGATCGGGCCGAAACCTCGGAGCTGATGCAATTTGCCAGCGGAGAGAAGCGGATCAGTACGGCAATCCCGCCAAGGGCTGGCCGCCGGCCGCGCCGGCCTCCACCGCCCCCAGCAGCCAGGCGTGATGGCCCTGCTCAGCACAGATGCTGAGGGCCTGGGCCACGGCCTCCGCCGGCAGCACCAGGCAGAACCCCACCCCGAGATTGAAGGTGTTCCACAGGTCGGCCTCGGGCACCTCCCCCTGCTGCTGCAGCCAGCGGAACAGCGGCGGCCGCTCCCAGCTGCCGGGATCGATGCGTGCGTGAACCCCGTCGGGCAGGGCGCGGGGCAGGTTCTCCGGCAGGCCGCCACCGGTGATGTGGGCCATGCCATGGGGGATCACGCCGGCCTGCAGCAGCGCCTGCACCAGGGAGCCGTAGAGACGGGTGGGCGTGAGCAACGCATCGATCACCCCGGGGCCACCGGGGGCCAGGGTGTCGTCGGGGCCAACGCCGTGAGCCTCGAGGATGCGGCGCACCAGGCTGAAGCCATTGCTGTGCACGCCACTGCTGGCCACCGCCACGATCTGATCGCCCGCCTGCACGCCGCGGCCATCAATCAAGGCGTCTTCCTCCACCACGGCCACGCAGAAGCCGGCCAGGTCGTAGCGGCCAGGGCCGTAGAAACCGGGCATCTCGGCCGTTTCACCCCCCAGCAGGGCACAGCCGCTCTGGCGGCAGCCAGCGGCGATGCCCTCCACCACCTCGGCCATGGCCTCAGGCGTGAGCTTGCCGGTGGCGATGTAATCGAGGAAGAACAGGGGCTGGGCGCCGCTGGTGATCACGTCGTTGACGCACATGGCCACCAGGTCGATGCCCACGTCGTGATGGCGGCCGTGGGCCTGGGCCAGCTCCAGCTTGGTGCCCACCCCATCGGTGCCGGACACCAGCAGGGGCCGCCTCAGGCCCTCGGGCAGCCGGCAGAGCCCCCCGAAGCCGCCGAGGCCACCCACCACCTCCGGGCGGCGCGTTGACTCAACACTGGAGCGGATGCGCTCCACAAAGGCCCGACCGGCCACCACGTCAACGCCGGCTGTGCGGTAGTCCATGCCTGCTGGGGCGATCCACTCCCTCGATCCTGCCCCGGCGAGCGACCAGCCCAGCCACCAATCCGCGGACAGCCAGTGGACGATCCTGCAATTGACACACGGATGGATCAGCCTGGCTTATCGCGGTGATTGCTCTTGCTGATTGAAGGGCCCCTTGCCAAGGCCGAAAGACGGCAGCCGTGGCCTTCGATTCGGGTTCAGATAGTGAATCCTGATCAATGTCTAGGCCGCGAATTCTGATCAGATCTCCCGCAGAGAGCCGTTAACTTTGCTTCGTCGTCAATTCCCGATAGGAACTCCGCCAGCGGTTCTCTCCAGCATTTCTCCGATTTGCTGAGTCGATCTCACAGCTGACGGGCCACGTCTTTCCAGTGGCTGCTGCGTTCGTCGCAGCGAGTTTCGCTTGTTATGCGTCGTTCAATTCTTCTGAGTGGCTCCGCCCTCCTGCTGTCCGGCAGCACCGGCCTCACCCCGGCCTTCGCCACAACGGGCCGGGTCGCCCCTCTCGACAGCAACAACCGTCTGGAAGTGGCCATCCGCGACGTGGTGGCACCTGAGGCACCCGAGGAGCAGCTCCTCAAGCCAGCCACCCCGGTCCTGCCCATCGCCACCCCCTCGGACGCTCCGAAGGTGCGCTCTGTGAGCAGCGGCCAGGCCAGCTGGTACGGCCCCGGCTTCTACGGCAACCGCACCGCCAATGGCGAGGTGTTTCGTCCCGGCACCCTCACAGCCGCCCATCGCACCCTGCCCTTCGGCACCAAGGTTCGGGTCACCAACCTCTGGAACGGCCGCAGCGCCGTGGTGCGCATCAACGACCGCGGCCCGTTCCATGGCAGCCGCGTGATCGACCTGGCCCATGGCGCCGCCAGCCAGCTGGGTGTTGTGGCCAGTGGCATCGCCAACGTGAAGCTCGAAGTGCTGCAATAAGCCACTCCAGGCCGGGCGCCTCGCCCTCTCCAGGCCCACCCGTCTCTCAGACGGGTGGGCTTTTCAATGGACCCATCCCGCAGCCCGCCCTTGCGCCTGCTCCACACCCGCACCGACCTGTTGCAATGGCGCCGTGAGGCCGCTGGAGCACCGCTGCACTTCGTGCCCACCATGGGGGCCCTGCATGCGGGTCACCAGAGCCTGGTGCAGCGGGCCGCCCAGCCCTGCGCCGCCGGGAGGCCGCGGGTGCTGGTGAGCGTGTTCGTGAATCCGCTGCAGTTCGGCCCCGGGGAGGATTTCGAGCGCTACCCCCGCAGCCTTGAGGCCGACGCGGCCCTGGCGGCCGCCGCCGGGGCCGAGGCGTTGTTCGCTCCGAGCGTGGCCGAGCTCTATCCCGCCGGTGAGGCCGAGCTCACCCGTGTGCTGCCACCACACTCGCTGCAGCAGGGCCTCTGCGGCCGGCACCGCCCCGGCCACTTCGATGGGGTGGCCACCGTGGTGGCCCGCCTGCTGGGGCTGATCCGCCCGGATGCACTGCTGCTGGGGGAGAAAGACTGGCAGCAGCTGGTGATCCTGAGGCGGATGGTGGCCGACCTGGGCCTGCCGGTGGCCGTGATCGGCTGCCGCACCCAGCGGGAGGCCGACGGCCTGGCCCTGAGCTCCCGCAACCGCTACCTCTCAACAGAGCAGCGCCGGCAGGCCGCGGCCCTGCCCCAGGCCCTGGAGAGGGCCCGTGGTGCCGGTCAGGTGCCGCTGGCGGTGCTGGGCGAGCAGGTGCGCCACCGGCTCGAGGCGGCGGGGCTGGTGGTGGACTATGTGGAGGCGGTGGATCCCCACAGCCTCCAGCCCAGGGCCAGCCAGACGGGCCTCACCCTGTTGGCCGCCGCCGCCCACTGCGGCCCCAGCCGCCTGATCGATCACGTGTTTCTGATGAGCCGCCAGCCGATCGTTGCCATTGACGGCCCCGCCGGGGCGGGCAAGAGCACCGTGACCCGGGCCTTCGCCGAGCGCCTGGGCCTGATCTACCTCGACACGGGTGCGATGTACCGCGCCCTCACCTGGCTGGTGCAGCGCAGCGGCGTGGACCCCGCCGATGCCGGCGCCGTGGCGCCGCTGCTGGCGGGCCTGGACCTGCAGCTCAGCACCAGCGCCAGCGGCGCCCAACGGGTGAGCATCAACGGCCACGACGTGACCGAGGCCATCCGCAGCCCTGAGGTGACCGGCCAGGTGTCGGTGGTGGCGGCCCATGGCTGCGTGCGCGAGGCCCTCACCCGCCAGCAGCAGGCCATGGGGGAACGGGGCGGCCTGGTGGCCGAAGGCCGCGACATCGGCACCGCCGTGTTCCCAGACGCCGAGCTGAAGGTGTTCCTCACCGCCACGGTGGCCGAGCGGGCCCGCCGCCGGGCCCTGGATCTGGAGCAGCGGGGTTTTGCCATGCCGCCCCTGCACGAACTCGAAGCCCAGATCGCCGAGCGCGACCACCTCGACTCCAGCCGCGCGGTGGCCCCCCTCACCCAGGCCGCCGATGCCGTTGAGCTGATCAGCGATGGGCTGAGCATCGAACAGGTGATCGAGAAGCTGGTGGCCCTGTTCCGCGAGCGGGTGCCCGATGACGCCTGGGGCAACTAGCCGCGCTCCAGCAAAGACGCCAGCAGGCCGCCGCAGGCATCCTCCAGCAGATCGAGCACCTGCTCGAAACCGGCCTGTCCGCCGTAGTAGGGATCGGGCACCTCCCTGGCGCTGAAGCGGCGGCAATGGGTGGTGATCGGCTCGATGATCGCCAGCTCTGGGGATCCAGGGGCACCTTCGCGGGCCAGGGCCTGCACGGCCCGCAGGTTGTCGTGGTCCATGGTGAGGATGCGATCGAAACTCACGAGATCGGCGCGCTCCAGCTGGCGGGCGCGGCTGGGCAGCTGAATGCCGCGGCGCTCGGCGGCCGCCAGCATGCGCCGATCCGCCGGCTTGCCCACATGCCAGCCGCCGGTGCCGGCGCTATCCACCACGAACTGATCGCTGAGCCCATCGCGGGCCAGCAGGTGCAGAAACACGCCTTCGGCCGCCGGCGAGCGGCAGATGTTGCCCAGGCACACAAACAGGATCCGCTGCTCAGCCATCCAACCACTCCCCGGCAGCCAACAGCTCCAGCCGCCGCAGGGCCAGCTCCGCCCGCATCCGCACCACCGGAGCCTCCTCGGCGGGATTGCGGTGCAGGTGCAGCAGGGCCTCCGCCATCCGCTGCTGCTGCCCGGCATCATCCGCCAGAGCCGGGGCCAGCGATTCCAGCGCCACGGCAACGGCGTAGCGCACCACCCACTCGCCATCGCGGCAGCCATCCACCAGGGCCTCCAGGCAACGCGCCCGGATCAGCCGGTGTTGCTCAGCTTCCAGGTCCTGAAGCCGCAGCTGGCCAAGGCCCCGGGCCGCCGCCCGGCGCACGCTGGGGCCGATGTCCTTGCCAAGGGCGTCCTCGAGCACCTCGAGGCCACGCACATCGCCGATGCCCGCCAGGGCCCGCACCGCCCAGGCGCGGGCACCGTAGTTGTAGCCGTCGAGGTTGGTGAGGATCGTGTCCACAGCCGGCACACCGATCGCGATCAGGCCATCCACGGCCGCCACAGCGGCACCAGGGTTGTTGAATCCCAGCACCTCCACCAGGCATTCCGCGCCGGCGGGATCGGCGGCGGCGGCCAGGGCCTGGGTGGCCTGCAGCAGGCCGATGGCGCTGTCGGCCTGCTGCACGGCCCTCACCAGCTCCAGCACGGGTGTCCGAAGGGAAGGAGACGTCGTCATGGGGTCAGGGGCAGCAGACATCAGAGCAGCGCATCCATCGCCTCCAGCACCGCCACGGTGTCTGGTGCGGGGCCTGCGGATCCCTCGCTGGCGCCGTTCTCCGCCAGGCCCCGCAGGGCAATCAGCTTGAGGCTGTTCTCGGCGAGGGTGGCGGCGATCGGCTCAAGGGCCGGGCGCCAACCGGCCGCCCCCAGATCCATCAGTGCGGCACGGCGCACCTGCAGTTGCTGGTGCTGGAGCATCACCACCAGCTGCTGACCCCACACCTCCTCTCCGGTGAGCTGCAGCAGCGCCCGGCAGGCGGCGCTGCGGATCAGGGGCCGTTCGTGCTCCACAAACGGACGAATCACAGCCAGCACCTGCGGCTGAGCCACTCCGATGTCGCCGAGGGCCTCCAGCAGCGCCTCGCAGGGTTCCATCAGCCGCGGTGTACCGGGCTGCTGGGCTCCGGCCCGGGCCGGGCCGCTCTCCAGCCGGCGCCGCAGGGGCTCAACAGCCTCGATGGCCCGCAGCTCCCCCAGGGCCCGGGCCGCCGCCTCCCGCAAACCGTGGTCGTCGTCCTCCAGGGTGGCCAGCAGATCGGGCACCACCGCCAGGGCAGGCCCGCCGAGCTTGCCCAGGGCGCGGGCGGCATTGCGGGCCACCGCGTTTTCCTCCACGCCGGCGCCGATATCGCGGGGGCGGCGCTGGCGCAGGGCCTGCGCCAGCAGCGGCACCGTGTCGGGGTGGGTGCTGCGGTTGCGGCCCAGCCACCAGGCGGCGTAGTACTGGGCGGAGGGATCATCCGTGAGGCGCAGACGGCGCAGGGCCTCGTCCTCACTGATGGGATCTCCGCTGCCCGGGGTGGGCTCAAAATCACCGCTGCCGGTCATGGCCCAGGGGTGCAATGGCGCTGGCGCCGATGCTGGCATCACGGTGGCCCTGACAGGAAGGATGCCGGCGGCACGGCAACAAAAAAGGGACCCTTGCGGGTCCCTGCTCACGATCTCGCGATCGCTTCCGGGCTGACGATCAGACCAGAGCGGCGATGGCGTAGTCGATGTAGTTGTTGGCAATCACGCCGGGGTCGCCAGCGATGCCGTGGTTGGCCTTGATGTAGTTCAGGGCCTCCACGTACCAGGAGGGAGACAGCTCGAACGCACGGTTGATCTCGTCCAGACCGGCGATCAGGTACTCGTCGATCGGGCCGGTGCCACCAGCCACCAGGCAGTAGGTCACCTGGCGCAGGTAGTAGCCGATGTCACGGGCACACTTGGCCTTGCCGCGCGCGTCGGAGGCGTAGTTGCTGCCCTGCATCTGGGTGGTGTAGGGGAACTTGTTGTAAACGGCCTGGGCGGCGCCGTTCACCAGTTCATCGGCCTTGGCGGTGAGGGCCTTGGCAGCCTCGAGGGCGTTCTTGGCGCGCTCGAAACGACCGAAGGCGGCGTTCAGCTCGGTGTTGCTCAGGAAGCGGCCCTGGGAATCAGCGGCTGCAACGGCTTCGGTGAGGGGGGTCTTCATTGATCGAAGTGAAGAAGAAGGGTGGACCTAAAAAACACGCGGTGGCGCGTTGCCTCAGGCAACAGCGGCAGCGGCGCGATCGAAGTAGGTGCCGATCTCGCTCATCAGAGCGGAGCAGTCGCCGGGGGTGATGCCGTTGCGATCGTTGGCGATCGAGATGGCGGCGTCCTTCATCTTGCGGATACCTTCAGCCACGGAAGCGCCGGGCACGCCCAGGGCCAGGTAGGTCTCGCGCAGGCCATTCAGGCAGCGGTCTTCCAGCACCGAAGCGTCGCCGGTGAAGGCGGCATAGGTGATGTAGCGCAGCACAATCTCCATGTCGCGCAGGCAGGCAGCCATGCGACGGTGGGTGTAGGCGTTGCCACCGGGAGCGATCAGCGCGGGCTGCTGATCGAACAGGTCGCGAGCAGCGCTGGTGACAATCTTGGAGGCGTTGGAAGTGATGCGGTTCACAGCATCCATACGCTTGTTGCTCTCGGCCACCATGGCGGCGAGGGCATCAATTTGACCAGCGTTCAGGAATTCGCCGCGGGCATCAGCCTGAGCAACGACCTTGGTGAAGGCGTCGAACATTGATTAGCTCCTGTTCTCGACGTGAGTCGGGAGGGTGATGAGGGGGAAGGCGTGATCGTCGATCGCAACCACGACCTGAGCCGGGCCTTGCATCGAAGAAGCACAGAGTCTGGGGGAGGTTGGGCGCCAGCGAGGAAATCGCCGATCGGCCAGAGCCGTCCCTTGACCTCAAGCATTGTGGGCAACCATCCCCGCACCACTACTGCGACAGGCTTCGAAGTTCACAAAGGGTCACCAATCACGGGCCCTGATGCAGCCGTACCCAGGCAATCGCGGCCGAATCGAAGATCAAACCAAAGACATTCTGCAGACTTTGTGAAGAATGCAGCTCCTGCGCCGCGCGGCCGGGGCCGCCGGGCCGGCGGTGGGCACAAAAAAGCCCCGCCGTCAGGCAGGGCTTTTGGCTCGTTGGGCGGAGCCTCCAGCCCCGCGCTCCGGGCTCAGTTCACCGGGGTGACGCTGGCGACCCGGCCGCCCTGGCGATGGATCTGCTGCTGCGTTTCCAGCATCTTGTCGAAACTCACAAAGCGCACGGTGTTGCTGCGCTTGTGCAGGCGGTAATTGTTGAGACCCGTGACCTCCACGCGATAGATGCGCGCCTGCTGGCCGATCCCCTTGGCCATCTGGGTGATGGCGGTGCTGGGCACGCCGGCGGGCTGCAGCGCCGAGCCCCGGGCATTGGGACTCACCACGGGCACCGCTCGGTTCTGATGCAGGGCGGCCCCCAGACGGGAGCCAATGCCGGTGACCTCACCCTTCACGGAGGCCGCCGCGCCACGGGTGAGCTGCATCAGCCAGGAGAACTGCCGCCCTGCATGGCCCTTGGAGTAATCCCAGCCATGCAGGTAGGGAACCTGCTCCTCGCCGAAACGATGCTGATACTCAGCGCTGTCGATATAGGAATCGATTTCAGCCTCGTAGCCCTGCTCCTGCAGGATTGTGAAGTGATGCAGCATCTCCTCCTTGCTCTGGGGAGCGCGACCCAGCAGATGCTTGAAGTTCAGCTCAATGAAGTGATACGGGTTGGTGTTCTCAAAGAACTTGCTGCGATACAATCCGCTCTTGGCCACCGTACGCACGAACTCCCGCACGCTGAGGTAGCCATTGCGAAACAGCGATTCGGCGCCGGTGAGGCGCTCGCTTTCCATCACGTACTGATAGCCCAGCACCTGGCGGTACACGGCACGGATCAGCGTGGTTTTGTCTTGGCTGGAGCCAACGGACCAGTTCTCATTGTCACGATCATTGGCGAAACGATCGATGCCGAGATAGGCAGCGTTGAGAAGCGTCATGACAGGCGGGCTGAGGGGAGAAGAACTGCAGCAATGCCGCTGATGGCCTCAGCGCACCAGAGGGTGTGCCAATGGCACAACCGCTGGCGGCGAGACCGAAAAGAGGAATTCAATGGAGGGCGAAGCCCAATCCCCAAAAATCCTATGGGCAATCGCCGTTGAATCCTGAGAACGGCACCGCGATTCGTTACAAAGCCCGCATCACGCACTGGGGCAACAAAAAAGGGACCCTTGCGGGTCCCTGCTCACGATCTCGCGATCGCTTCCGGGCTGACGATCAGACCAGAGCGGCGATGGCGTAGTCGATGTAGTTGTTGGCAATCACGCCGGGGTCGCCAGCGATGCCGTGGTTGGCCTTGATGTAGTTCAGGGCCTCCACGTACCAGGAGGGAGACAGCTCGAACGCACGGTTGATCTCGTCCAGACCGGCGATCAGGTACTCGTCGATCGGGCCGGTGCCACCAGCCACCAGGCAGTAGGTCACCTGGCGCAGGTAGTAGCCGATGTCACGGGCACACTTGGCCTTGCCGCGCGCGTCGGAGGCGTAGTTGCTGCCCTGCATCTGGGTGGTGTAGGGGAACTTGTTGTAAACGGCCTGGGCGGCGCCGTTCACCAGTTCATCGGCCTTGGCGGTGAGGGCCTTGGCAGCCTCGAGGGCGTTCTTGGCGCGCTCGAAACGACCGAAGGCGGCGTTCAGCTCGGTGTTGCTCAGGAAGCGGCCCTGGGAATCAGCGGCTGCAACGGCTTCGGTGAGGGGGGTCTTCATTGATCGAAGTGAAGAAGAAGGGTGGACCTAAAAAACACGCGGTGGCGCGTTGCCTCAGGCAACAGCGGCAGCGGCGCGATCGAAGTAGGTGCCGATCTCGCTCATCAGAGCGGAGCAGTCGCCGGGGGTGATGCCGTTGCGATCGTTGGCGATCGAGATGGCGGCGTCCTTCATCTTGCGGATACCTTCAGCCACGGAAGCGCCGGGCACGCCCAGGGCCAGGTAGGTCTCGCGCAGGCCATTCAGGCAGCGGTCTTCCAGCACCGAAGCGTCGCCGGTGAAGGCGGCATAGGTGATGTAGCGCAGCACAATCTCCATGTCGCGCAGGCAGGCAGCCATGCGACGGTGGGTGTAGGCGTTGCCACCGGGAGCGATCAGCGCGGGCTGCTGATCGAACAGGTCGCGAGCAGCGCTGGTGACAATCTTGGAGGCGTTGGAAGTGATGCGGTTCACAGCATCCATACGCTTGTTGCTCTCGGCCACCATGGCGGCGAGGGCATCAATTTGACCAGCGTTCAGGAATTCGCCGCGGGCATCAGCCTGAGCAACGACCTTGGTGAAGGCGTCGAACATTGATTAGCTCCTGTTCTCGACGTGAGTCGGGAGGGTGATGAGGGGAGTCGTGATCCCGACCAGCAGCTGACTGCGGCTGGGTCACGGGGCCAGATCGGGCGAGCAGGCCGAAGGCCGCCCCACCGCTTGGCCCACACATTGTTGGATGGGCCTATGGCAGAGATCAGCAACGCTTAACAAACGGTCATTGGCCAGGCCAGATCGCTTGCGGCGCAAGGGATTACTGAGATGAGAACCGCTCGCCAGAACCCGCACCGGTAGCGGGAGGCACAGCATGCCAACAAAAAAGCCCCCTGGACTCAGGGGGCCTCTGCGGGGCGAACGCCATGGGCCAACAGCCAGCGTGCGCTCAGGCAGCCGAGGGGCTGATCACTTCTTCTTGGCCGGCTTGGCGGCAGGAGCCGCCTTGGGAGCATTGAGGTCGATGCCACCACTCACGGCCACACCGGTGATCTTGCCGCCCATGCGCTGCACCATGCGCATGGTTTCGTTCATGCGGGTGTAGGGCACATTCATGACCACATCCGCCGTGCGGGAGTAGTCGTTGTTGGCGATGCCAGTCACCGTGAAGGTGACCTGGCGATCGTTAGTGATGCTGGAACCGCGGTTGCCTGCAGAAACCTTCATGGGGAGCTACGGGGTAACGGAGACGAAGGATCCGGTCAGTTGACCGGGGTGATGCTGGCGATCCGACCACCCTCGCGGTGGATCTGCTGCTGGTACTCGAGCAGCTTGTTGAAGGGAATGAAGCGCACGCGGTTGCTGCGCTTGTGCAGGCGGTAGTTATTGAACCCGGTGATCTCCACCCGGAAGGTGCGGCCCTCCTCACCAGAGCCCACGCCCTGGCGGGTCACGCCATCGGTGGTCACCTTGCGGAACACGCTGCCCTTGGCGTTGGGGCTCACCACCGGCAGGGGAAGCTCAGCGTGCACCGAGGGGTTCAGGCGCGACTGATTCTTGACGATGTCGCCCTTCACCGAGGCCGCCGCCCCACGGGCGAGCTGCAGCATGTAGGAGAACTGCAGACCCTGCTGGCCAACGGAGTAGTTCCAGCCGTGGAGGTAGGGAACGCCTTCCTCGCCGAAACGCTCCTGGTACTCAGCGCTGTCGAGGTAGGAGTCGATCTCGGCGTCGTAGCCCTGCTCCTGCAGGATCGTGAAGTGGTGGAGCATCTCCGCCTTGTTCTGGGGAGCGCGACCCAGCAGGTGCTTGAAGTTGAGCTCGATGAAGCGGTAGGCGTTGCTGCTCTCGAAGAAGCGCTTGCGGTAAAGGCCGCTCTTGGCCACCTGGCGCACAAATTCGCGCACGCTCAAGTAGCCACGCTTAAACAGCGACTCAGGACCTTCGAGCCGCTCGCTGGCCATCACGTACTGGTTGCCGAGAACCTGCTGGTACACAGCGCGGATCAAGGCAGCCTTGTCGTTGGCCGAACCTGAGATCCAGTTTTCGTTGATCCGGTTGTTGGCGTAACGCTCGATGCCCAGGTAGGCAGCGTTGGCGAGAGTCATGGGCTTGCGGGCCAAGGAGGGGGCGAGGGCAGCACCGTGACGGATGCCGCGCCAGGAGCAACCTGAGCTGGCGTACCGGGCGTGCCTGCACGGGGAACGCCAAGCCAGTCAGAGAGCGCAAGCCGGATCCTATGGGCCCCCTCTGGCCTGAAACAGAGGCTTTCAGAAACGTTACAAAAATCGGGCCTGGCGTCGCCGCCCAAGGCCGATACCATCCGCCCAAATCCTCGTGGGCAAAGGGATGTCAGCCAACAGCACCCCGTCTTTGCAGCAACGCCTCAGCGAACAGCTCCAGGCCCTGACCCAGGTGGGGGAAACCCTCACCCTGCGGCTGCTGGACCTGGAGGAGCGGATCGGGGCGCTGGAAGGGCAGGTGGCCGAGCTCGCGCAGGCCCGGGGCGACGACCAGCACAACCTGGATGCCGGCGAGATTCTGGCGACCACCGAAGAACGCATCGCCCGGCTCGAAGACCTCCTCAACGAGCAGCGCCAGTCCCCCCGGTCGGCGACCGTGCAGGAGCTGAACCCCTTCCCGGAGGAGGAGGAACAGCCCTTCATGGATGAGTTGTGCGCCTGAGGCTCAACCCGCCGATCCCGTGCTGAGCATCGCGCCGGCGGTGGTGAGCACGATCCTCAGCAGCTCCAGACCACCGATGGCCGCCAGGCCCAGCCAGAGCACCTGCGCCAGTTTCGGCGGCTGACCACCCACCCACGCCGGAGACATCTGGCCACCACTGAACTGGGCCCCGCCACCGGCGTAGGGGCTCACAGGAGCCCGCTTGGCACTGATCTCGCGCCAGTCGTCGCTATAGCGCGGGGCCTTCTGGTTAAAGGGCAGCTGGGCCTTGGCGTGACCCGCCAGCACCCTTGAGCGCTGATAGGGCACGGTGTCGAGGCCGAAGGCCTCGAGATACTCCGGCGAGGTGAGCAGAGCATCAACAAAGCCCTCCAATCCCTGGTTGGCAATCACGATCGACCAGGCGATGCGCTCCTGCTCACCGTTCACATCACGGCCCAGCACCCGGCCAACCACCTGCTCCACAACTCGGTAGTTGCTGTTGCAGCGGTAGAAGCCATCGCGGAACTTTCGGGAGAGCAGCAGGCCCCGCACGAAATCGCGGGCGGTGATGTCGCCATGGCGAAACCGCATCTCCAGCACAGGCTCACGATCCACCTTGAAGGCATGGAAAAAGATCTGGCGGTAGGCGCTCTCGATCTGCTCCTCCACATCCACCTGGGTGCGGGGCGCCTCGTCGCCGCCGATGGCGAAGTTGTTCACCCGGGCGTTCTGGGTGATCGGCTTAGTGGCCAGCAGGGGCAATGCCATCGCGACAAAGGAGAAAAACGTGGCCGAACCTAGAGACATCGGCTGAGCACAAACCCCTAGGCCGGCAACACCTCACAGAGCTTCACCGCATCCGTGAAGCGCTGCAACGTTTGGCAAATCTCCTTCTCGATTCAGGCCAGCAACCACTCCGGCGGCAGCTCATGGCTGTAGTCGTCGGTGCGCTCAAATTCGAAGGGTCCCGCCAGGGAACCCCAGAGCTGTGCGTGGGTGGTGGGGTCGTGGCCACGGTCAATGGTGCGCATGCCGCGCCCATTGAGCTCCAGACGGCTCACCAGGTAGGAGATGGCCCCCTTGCGCTCCACCAGGCAACGGCAGCCGGGCTCCACCTCTCCGACGAAGCCATCGTCGGTTTCCTGCACCACATAGGCGCAGCCCTCCAGCGGCTTGAGATCAGCTGAGCTGATCAGCGACCGCTTCTCGGCATCGTCCACGGCACCCCAGAAACGCTGATCGTCGTGGAGAGCCTGGTTGTGGATGATCAGCCCATTCTCCTGCCGCTCAGCCCGCAGCACCCGGATCCGGTACGGCGCCTTGGGGTTGATGGCATACGACTGCTCCAGCAGCAGCGACCCCGGAGCCAGCTGGGGCAAGGGCCGGAACTTCACCAGGATGTGGGCGTAAAGGGGCGGGTTCTCAAAGGCCTGATGCTGATTGCTGAAGCCGGCGCTCAGCTGGCGCAGCAGACGCGCGAGGGGGCTGGACATCGCCTAGGGCTGGTACCGGGCGGATCCTATGGGCAGCCCCGCTCAGAGGCCCAGCAGACGAATGCGGAAATCAGCCACCTGGCTCGCCATGGCAGGGTTGCTGAGCATGAAGGGGTGATCCGAGCAGGCTTCCAGCACAAGGGCCTTCTTGTCCGAGCTGGAGAGACCGTGGCTGGGATGGCGCTGGGAGTGGAGCTGCCAGGCTTCGTCAAAGGCCATGCCGAAACTGTCGGCGTTGTCGAAAAGCTGGCCCGGCCGATCCGGAATGGGCAGCGGCATGGTGGACGTGGAACGGCACGAACAGAAGAGCCGTGAGGCCATTCTGCCAAACAGTGCCGTGCAACCGTTCGGTAAAACTCTTCGGTAAAACCCTTCGGCCAAATCTTGCGGAGACGCCGCAAGCTCACGCCGTGTTGAGGATTGATGCCAGGACCCAGATTTGAACTGGGGACACGGCGATTTTCAATCGCCTGCTCTACCAACTGAGCTATCCCGGCCCGTCGCCTTCGCGACACTGGCATCTTAGATCACGGCCGGGCTCAGAGACGCGGCGGGAGGACGGTGGCGGTGGCCGATGGTGTTGGGCGGTGGCGCTGGGAGGTCGCGCTGGGAGGTGGCGTCCGAGCCAGGCAGAGCGCACCGTCCACCTGCAGGCCCGCCTCCTCGAGGGCCTGCGCGGCCGCCTCCACCGTCGCTCCCGTGGTGAGGATGTCGTCCACCAGCCAGATCGGCCGCTGCCGCAGGGAAATGCCGGCGGGGGCCGGCGAAGCTCGGAACGAGCCGCGCTGGTTGCGCAGCCGCAGCTGCCGATCCAGGTGGTGCTGGCCCACGGTGGGCCGGCAGCGTTGCAGCACCTGATCCGCCACGGTGAGGCCACCGGCGGGCTGTGCCGCCAGAGCCTGAGCGAGCCGCCGAGGCAGCGGGTTGGCGGCGCGCTTCCAGCTGGGGATCGGCACCAGCAGTGCCCCATGCACGGCGGACGCGCAACTGGGCATCAGCTCAGCGGCGAGGGCCGCGATCACCGCCTGATCCGGCTGGTGGCGCTGGGTCAACAGCAGCCGGCGCAACTGGCCGCCATAGGGCGCGAGGGCACACCAGAGCAGGGGGGAATCGCCCTGCAGGCCACCCTCGGGCAGAACCAACCGATCCAGGCAGGCCCTGCACAACCGAGGCTGGGCAGCTCCAGCCAGATCAACAGCCCCATCAGCAGGCCGGCTCTCACCTCCACAGAGGGGGCAGCGGCCACTGCTGATCAAGGCCAGGCCTGCCTGCACCAGAGCACGCCACATCGCTACACGCCCACACACTGACTGACTTCAGGGTTCCCACGGCGCGGCGCTGGGAGCCTGCGGAGCTCAGGTCTGCGGCATCGCCCGCAGCATCGCCACCAGGGTGCGGTGGGCGTCTTCACTGTCGCTGAGGGTGTGATCGAAACGCACCTCCACGGTGTGGCCATCCACCTCCAGTTGCATCGCCTCGGGCCCCACCGCCAGCATCCGGGCCGCACTGGGGGCCTCCACTCCGCCGTAGTGACGGGCATAGGCCAGCACCGCTTCGGAGTGGTCGTCGTTCATGTGCTTGCAGATCCGATCGCTCACGGCGGGTGTGAGGGGGTCGGCGGCCATGGCGTGATGGGGGAAGATGCGTGGATTCTGGGGCGCTGGGGCCACGGCTGGCCTGACGCCTGGTAGGCGGCTCCTCAGCCAGCGCCGAAACGCTGCCACAGCAGCAGGCCAAGCCGCAGGGCACTGAAGCCCACGTAGCCGGCCAACACCACGAAGATCGCCATCGAGATCCAGGCGCGCAGGCGTTCGTTCATGGCGAGCTGAGGGCAGTGACTGCCAGTTTGGCCATGCCCTGGGCCGCCGTGCACTGCGGGCGGTTCAACACCGGCAGCCCCAGCAGGCGCTGGCGGATCAGCCGCCACTGGGGATTGCGGGCCCCGCCCCCCAGGCTGATCACGCGCTGGATCGGGGGGGCGCCCAGCTCCGCCAGGCGCTGCCAGCCGGCTCGCTCGATCGCCGCCAACCCCTCCAGCAGGGCCTGGAGGTAGAGGGCATCGCTCACCGGCCGGGGCCCGAGCACTGGCTCCAGGGCGGGATCGTCCACGGGAAAGCGCTCCCCCGCCCGGGGCAGGGGCCGCAGGGCCAGGCCACTGGGACGCCGGGGGTCGATCTGGCGGCTCAGTTCCGCCAACTGCGAATCGCTGAAGAACTGCCGCAGCACCCCGGCGCCGGCGTTGGAGGCACCGCCCACCAACCACTGGCCCGCCACCCGATGACAGCTGATCCCAGCCCCGTGGATCGGCCGCTGGCTGAACTGCTTGAGCACCAGGGTGGTGCCGAGCACCGTGATGCCATCGCCGGGCTGGGGGTCCGCCGCCAGCACAGCGGCATTGGCATCGGTGCTGCCGGCCACCACCTGGCAGCTGGGGGGCAGACCAAGGGCCTGGGCCACCGCCGGGGCCAGCAGGCCCAGGGGCTGGCCGCTGGCGCAGATGCGCGGCAGAGCGGCACTCCACGGCTGGGCGGCGATGGAGCCGAGCCAGCCCTGCCGCTGCAGATCCCAGCCCAGGCGCAGGTTGTTGCCTTCCTCGCCCCAGTGCCAGTTCCCCAGCAGCCAGCCCATCAGCCAGTCGGCCTGGTGCCGCAGCAACCAGGGGCCGCACGCGCCGGCTGCCTCGGCGGCCTCCTGGAGAGCCAAGGCCCGCGCCAGGCTGCCGCTGGCACTGCCGGCGGGGCCGGGCGCCACCTCAGCGCCGCTGCCCACAAGCGCCGCCGCTGCCGCCGCCTGCTCGGGGCAGGCCTGGTGGTAGGGCAGGGCCAGCGTTCCGGGCAGCAGGCCCCCATCGGGGCGGCAGAGCAGCAGGGTGCCGGAGGTGCCGTCGACGGCCATCGCCCCCACCCGGGCCCGCAACGGGGCGGGCAGCCGGGCGCAGAGGGCGATCAGGCCATCCCGCCAGCCGAGGGGATCCTCGAACGCAGCGGGATAGGGGCTCGCCTGCTCCGCCAGGTGGCTGCCACCAGCATCCACCAGGGCCACCCGCACACCACTGGTGCCCAGATCAATGCCAAGGCCGATGGGCGGCTGCACCGGCCTGTGGCGCCTGGATCAGGCGGCCACGCGGGCCGCGGTGGCCTGCTGGAGGGTGGCGGCGATCGCCGCCACGTCTTCCCAGGGCAGGTTGAGGTCGCTGCGGCCGAAGTGGCCGTAGGCGGCCACGTCCTGATAGAAACGGCCACCGCGCTGCTGGGGCAGCTGGCGCAGGCCGAAGGTTTCGATGATCGCGCCGGGACGCAGGTCGAAGTGCTCCTGCACCAGGGCGGTGAGATCGGCATTGCTGATGGCACCGGTGCCGAAGCTCTCCACCAGGATGCTCACGGGCTTGGCCACACCGATGGCGTAGCTCAGCTGCACTTCCACCTTCTTGGCCAGGCCGGCGGCCACCAGGGCCTTGGCCACATAGCGGGCGGCGTAGGCAGCCGAGCGATCCACCTTGGTGGGGTCCTTGCCGGAGAAGGCGCCACCGCCGTGGCGGGCGTAACCGCCGTAGGTATCCACGATGATCTTGCGGCCGGTGAGGCCGGCGTCGCCCTGGGGGCCGCCCACCACGAACTTGCCGGTGGGGTTCACCAGGAAGCGGGTGTGGTCCTTGGAGGGCTTGAGCTTGAGGTCAGCGGTGGCCGGTTCCACCACGTGGGTCCAGAGGTCGGCGGCGATCCGCTCGCGCAGAGCCTTTTCTTCCGCAATGCCGTCGATCTCGGCGGTGTGCTGAGTGGAGATCAGGATCGTGTCGATGGCCACCGGCACGTCGTTCTCGTACACCACGCTCACCTGGGTTTTGCCATCGGGCAGGAGGTAGCCCAGGCTGCCGTTGTGGCGCACCTCCGCCAGCCGCCGCGCCAGCCGGTGGGCCAGGCTGATCGGCAGCGGCATCAGCTCAGGGGTTTCATCGCAGGCGTAGCCGAACATGATCCCCTGGTCGCCGGCACCGATCAGGTCGAGGGGGTCGCCGTCGTGGTCGTCGGCCTCGTTCACCCCCTGGGCGATGTCGGGCGATTGCTGATCGAGGGCCACCAACACGGCGCAACTGTTGGCATCGAAGCCACCGGCACGGGCGCCGCTGTAGCCGATCCGGTTGATCACGCCCCGCACCAGGGTGTTGAAGTCCACCCGGGCATTGGTGGTCACTTCGCCGGTGATCAGGCAGAGGCCCGTGTTCACCACGGTTTCGCAGGCCACCCGCGAGGCGGGATCCTGGGCCAGCAGGGCATCGAGCACCGCATCGCTCACCTGGTCGCAGATCTTGTCGGGGTGCCCTTCGGTCACCGACTCGGAGGTGAACACGTAGCGGGAACTGGAACCGGCGCTGCTCATTCCCTCAACACACAGAGTTGGCCAACAACTTTATTCCCCGCACCAACGCCCCCGGTGTAAGGCGGCACTCTTGCCAACTCAGGCGATCGCCAGCTCGCTCCAGCGATGCACCAGCGGATGGGGCTCGGCCAGGGGCGGCGCCGTGCGCCAGGCGGCGGTGTACCCCAGCGAGAGCTGGTGGGGAATCCCCGCGGCCACGGCCATGCGCAGATCGCTGTTGGCATCCCCGATCAGGGCGCAGCGCCCCACCGCCACCCCCAGCTGCGCGCAGAGCCCATGCACCGCAGCCGGATCCGGCTTGCGGGGGCGATGTTCAGCGCTCCAGAAGCCGGCGAAGTAGGGCTCCAGGCCATGGCCGGCCAGGAACTGCTCGATGCCGGCGTTGTCGTCGTTGCTGATCACGGCACAGGTGATGCCGGCAGCCCGCAACTGCTCCAGCCAGGGGAGCAGCTCCTCAGTGGTGGCGCTGGTGCGGCGCTCATCGGCCTGATCCGCCTGCGCAAACACCGCCTCGCTGATGGCCAGGGCCTCCGGCCAGCCCAGGCCCACCTGCACCAGGGCCGTGGCGGTGGAGATCAGGTTGTGATCCCGGCTGGCCACCGCCGTGATCCCGGCGGGGTGAATGGCATCGCCAGCCGGGTTGATGCCGTAGGCCCGCTCGAGCAGGTCCCGCAGGGGCGGCCGCAGGTCGGGCGCCACCTGCTCCAGACACAACAAAACCCTGGCCGCGGCCAGGGTGATGAGTTGGGGCTCGCTGACGCTGAGGGTGCCGTCCTTGTCGAACAGCACCGCTTCCACGTCGCCGAGCACCGTGCCGCGCAGCAGCAGCTGAGGCATGGGGAAATCCCGGGGATCAGTCGAGGGTCACGCCCATGGGCTCGTTCTCTTCGGCCTGCTCCAGCAGCATCTGCTTGTAGCGGGCGGCCATCTCCTCGGCCTTCTCGAACACCTTCTGGGGGTCGGTGAGCATGTCGCCCGGCTCGGGCTCCAGGGCCTTGGTGGACAGGGAGATGCGACCGCGCTCGGCGTCGAGGTCGATGATCATCACCTTCATCTGGTCGTTCACGTTGAGCACCGTGTGGGGGGTCTCAATGTGCTCGTGGCTGATCTCGGAGATGTGCAGCAGGCCGCTCACACCACCGATGTCGATGAAGGCGCCGTAGGGCTTGATGCCGCGGACGGTGCCGATCACCACTTCGCCCACCTCGAGGCGATTCATCTTGCGCTCCACCAGGGCGCGGCGATGACTGAGCACCAGGCGGTTGCGCTCCTCGTCCACCTCCAGGAACTTGAGGGGCAGGAAGTCGGCAACGAGGTCTTCCTTGGGCTTGCGGGTGCTGATGTGGCTGCCGGGGATGAAGCCGCGCAGGCCCTCCACCCGCACCAGGGCACCACCGCGGTTGGTGGCGAACACCTCGGAGTAGATGGTGGCGTCTTCCTTCTGCAGCTGACGCACGCGCTCCCAGGCCCGCTGGTACTCGATGCGGCGGATCGAGAGGGTGAGCTGGCCGTCCTCGTTCTCCTCGCTGAGGATGAAGAACTCGCGCACCTCACCTGGCTCGAGCACGTCGGAGATGCTCTCGACGCGGTTGATCGACACCTCCTGCATGGGCATGAAGGCGGCGGTCTTGGCGCCGATGTCGATCATGGCGCCCTTGGGCTCCATGGCGAACACGGTGCCCTTCACCACGTCGCCGGGCTTGAAGTTGTAGTCGTACTTGCTCAGCAGCGACGCGAACTCGTCGAGCGTGAAGCCCACGCCATCGAGATCGCGCGCAGCGGCGCGGCTGCTGGGATCATCAGCGCTGGGCACCTCTTCCGGAATGCTCAGGTCGAGTTCGGCGTCTTCGGCGCCAAAGTCCTGATGGGCTGCAGCATCAACGGCGAGCTCCTGCTCGCTGGCGCTGACGTCGGAAGGGGTCACGGTCATGGAGAGCTGGCGGACTGCCCGAGGCAGTGCGAGAGAAGCCCCGCCACCGTCCGCCGACGGATGACAGGGAATCCATGACTATACAAAGCTGAAGCCCGGCCAACGCCACGAGGTTGCGGCACCGCCGCCCCCATCCCACGGCTATCCCACAGCCGCCAGGCGCTTGGTGGCGGGAAGGCGACTGAGACCATCGAGCGTGGCCACGAAATCGCTGACGCTCTGAAACTGGCGATACACCGAGGCGAAGCGCACGTAGGCCACCTCGCTCATCTGGCTGAGCTCCTGCAGCACCAGCTCGCCGATGTCGTTGCTGCTCACTTCCCGGCCACTGCGGTTCTGCAGCTGCAACTCGATCTCATCCACCACGGCTTCCAGCCGAGCGGGCTCCAGGCCTGTCTTCTCGCAAGCACGCAGCAAGCCGTGCAGCAATTTTCCGCGGCTGAAGGCCTCACGGCTGCCATTGCGCTTCACCACCGTGATCGGCACCGTTTCCACCCGCTCATAGGTGGTGAAGCGGAAATCGCAATGCAGACATTCACGGCGGCGCCGCACGCTGCGCCCCGAGTCGGCGGAACGCGACTCGAGCACGCGGCTATCGGTGTGCTGGCAAGAGGGGCATTGCATGCCCGATCAACCGCTTCAAAGGTTGTACAAGTGTAGACAGCTTTTGCCGATATGAGAAGGGAACGGCGGCAATGGGTCTCGCCGCCTCAAATCCAAAACGCCCCGCATCCCGGTGAGACTGCGCCACCAGGACCAGCTCCGGCAAGACGAAGTGAGATCGAGCAGCCAGCAAAAAGCCCCCGCCGAAGCAGGGGCCGTTGGCAGACCCAAGGGCCTGGATGGAACTCACTTGCCGATCTTCGGGGGATCGCGGAAGGCGATGGCGAAGAACAGGGTGGCAATGGCCAGCGTGAGAATCAGGATGTAGGCAAAGCTCTCCATGGGTTCTCCTCTGGATCAGCTGAGGGTGGAGCCTGCGGGGGGCACGTAGCCCTCCGGAAGACGGCGGGTGGAACGGTCGCCCAGTTTCTGGAACAGACCGAACTCCACCTGTTCTCCCAGATCCGGGTCGATCCCGGCGAACACATCGCGGTAGAGGGTGCGAGCACCGTGCCAGATGTGGCCGAAGAAGAACAGCAGCGCGAAGGTGGCGTGGCCGAAGGTGAACCAGCCGCGCGGGGAGCTGCGGAAGGTGCCGTCGGAGTGGTAGGTCTCGCGGTCGAATTCGAACGCCTCACCCAGCTGTGCCTTGCGGGCCAGGCGCTTCACGTCCGCGGGGTCGGTGAATGTCTGGCCGTTGAGGGCGCCGCCGTAAACGGTGGCGGTCACGCCGGTCTGCTCGAAGGAGTACTTCGCCTCAGCGCGGCGGAAGGGGATGTCGGCGCGCACGATGCCCTGATTGTCTTCCAGAACCACAGGGAAGTTCTCGAAGAAGTTGGGCAGACGACGCACCTGCAGATCACGGCCGTCCTTGTCGGTGAAGCTGATGTGACCCAGCCAGCCGGTGGGCAGGCCATCGCCGTTCACCATCGGACCAACACGGAACAGGCCGCCCTTGGCGGGGCTGTTGCCCACGTAGTCGTAGAAGGCGAGCTTCTCAGGAATCGAGGCATAGGCCTGTTCCTTGGTGGCGCCGTTGTCGAGGGCGGTTTGGACGCGGCGGTTGATCTCGGTCTTGAAGTAGCCCTGATCCCACTGGTACCGGGTAGGGCCGAACAGCTCAACCGGAGTGGCGGCAGCGCCATACCACATGGTTCCGGCCACCACGAAGGCGGCGAAGAACACGGCCGCGATGGCGGAGGCCAGCACGGTTTCGATGTTGCCCATCCGCAGGGCCTTGTAGAGGCGCTCGGGGGGACGGGTGGTGATGTGGAAGATGCCGGCGATGATGCCGACGATGCCCGCAGCGATGTGGTGGGCAACGATGCCACCCGGATTGAAGGGGTTGAACCCTTCAGGGCCCCACGAAGGCTGAACGGGCTCCAGGTGACCGGTGATGCCATAGGGGTCGGAGACCCACATGCCAGGGCCGAAGACACCCGTCAGGTGGAAGGCACCGAATCCGAAGCAGGCCAGGCCAGCCAGCAGGAGGTGAATGCCGAAGATCTTGGGCAGGTCGAGCGCCGGCTCACCGGTGCGGGGGTCCTGCCAGATCTCGAGGTCCCAGTAGGTCCAGTGCCAGATGGCAGCCAGAAACAGGAGACCGCTGAAAATGATGTGAGCAGCTGCCACACCTTCGAAACTCCAGAAGCCGGGATCCACACCGGTTTCACCGGTGATGCTCCAGCCACCCCAGCTGCCAGTCACGCCCAGACGGGCCATGAAGGGCATCACGAACATGCCCTGGCGCCACATGGGGTTGAGCACCGGGTCGGAGGGATCGAAGATGGCCAGCTCATAGAGCGCCATGGAGCCGGCCCAGCCAGCTACCAGAGCGGTGTGCATGAGGTGCACGGCCAAGAGGCGGCCCGGGTCGTTGATGACGACCGTGTGCACCCGATACCAGGGCAATCCCATGGGGGTTAGGTCCGGGGAAACAACCAGCCAACCGAACCGGGCAAACCGGGGGCGGAAGGCAGCACGATCGAGCTCAGCAGAGCAGAGCCAGTGAAAACTCGATCCGTGCTGGCGATGGTAAGGGTTTCGGCAGGCCGGGCGAATCGTTCGCCGCAGAGCTGAAACGTGCCGTGACGGGCCAGGCGCCGGCAGCAGCCCCGCGCGGCCCCCGAGCACCCTCCGCGGCGGTTACAAAACGCAACCCTGGCCCTCACAATGGGAACGTTCTCCGCCTGCGGCGCCATGCCCGTGATCCGTTTCGTGCGCGAAGGTCGCGACGTGGAGTGCTACCCCGGGGAGAACCTGCGGGAGGTGGCGCTGCGCGAGGGGGTGGAGCTCTACGGCCTCAAGGGAAAGCTGGGCAATTGCGGCGGCTGTGGCCAGTGCATCACCTGTTTTGTGGATGTGGTGGGGGAGAGCTCGCCGGGAAGCCTGAGTGGTCGCACAGCCGTGGAAGAGCTGAAACTGCGCCGGCGCCCTGAGAGCTGGCGCCTGGCCTGCCAGGCCCTGGTGCAGCAATCGGTGCTGGTGCTCACACGCCCGCAGCTGGGCCTGGCCGATGCTGAGGCCAAGCTGGCCGCCGCCAGGGCCGAACCCCTGCCGGCTGGCCCCACCGCCTGGCCAGTGATCGAACAACCGGAAGCCGAAGCTGAGCCGCCGGCGAACCCCGAGCCAGCTGGCGACGAATCCACAACGAGCGATGAAGAGGCCTGAAACAGCCCTGGCAACGGTGATACCGTCACTGAGCTCAAGCCAAATGCGATGGAAACCAACGATCTCGGCTTCGTTGCCAGTCTGATGTTCGTGCTGGTTCCGACTGTGTTCCTGCTCGTCCTCTACATCCAGACCAGCAGCCGTCAGGGCTGACCCTCGGCTCGCCTCTGACCGCTGGAGCCAAGCCACATCAACCCAGAAACCCCTGGGGCCGACCCTGCCGGCTCCAGGGGTTTTGCTGTGGTGACGCACGAGGCATGGCCGCCCCGGCGATTCCCGCTCCCTAGCGGCGGCCCTCCGGCTCCCGCACCAGCAGCACCGGGGCAGGCGCATGCACGCGGATGTAGTCGCTCACGGAGCTCCCCAGCAGGCGGTCGATGTCCACCAGGCCCTTGGCCACCAGGGGGCGGCGATCCTGGGAGGCAATCACCAGCAGATCGGCCTTGTGCTCGTCGGCCGCCGCACAAACGCCCCGGCCGATGTCGCCGGTGCGGTGCAGCGCCTTCATCTCCACCCCATAGCCGCGGGCCCGCTGCACGGCCTTCTCCAGCAGCTCATCAGCCGGGCTCTTGCCGCCGCGGGAGGGGGTGATGTCCTGGCGGCTGATGTGGATGCCGGTGAGGCAGCCACCGGGAATGTCGCGCACCAGCTCACAGGCCAGCCTGAGGGCGTCATCGCCCACGCCCGTGCCGTCGATCGTCACCATCACGCGGTTGATGTGGCGCACATAGAGGTCGTCACGCACCAGCAGCATCGGGCGCGTGGAGAGCTGAAACACGTATTGGCTGGCGCTGTTGCTGAGGATCGACTGCAACCGCCCCAGCCCGCGGGATCCCATCACGATCAGGTCGCTGTCCAGCTCGTCGGCCACCTTGAGCACGGTCTGCTTGGTGTCGCCCTGACGAATGATCGTGTTCACCTCGCTGGGGTTGAGGCCCAGGCGCTGCACCGCCTCAGCCACGATCCCCGCCGCCTTCTGGGAATGCTCGGTGAAATTTTCACCCGCCTGCTCGGGCACCACATGCAGGAGGTTGAGGCGGGCTTGCTGCACTGCTGGGATGGCACGCAACATGCGCACCATCTCCTCAACGTGGCCCTTACCGGAATCGGCGATCAGAAGGTTGCGGAACACAGCTGTTGCAACGCGCTCGGGCAGCCTATGGCCGATCAGCGGGGCCAACGGCACCAGGAGCGCACACCGTGACGGAGCATCAACATGGACAGGGCTGGACCCTGCGCCGGCGCGTGCTGCCGCAACACACCGACCATGCCGGCGTGATGTGGCATGGCGCCTATCTGGCCTGGCTCGAGGAAGCGCGGGTGGAAGCCCTCGGGGCAGCAGGCCTGGCCTACGCGGAGCTCTCGGAGCGGGGGCTGGAGTTGCCGGTGGTGAGCCTCGCGATCCATTACAGACAGGCCCTGCTCCACGGCGATGTGGTGGATCTGGTGAGCACGGTGCTGCCCCGCCAGGGCGTGAAGCTGCCATGGCACAGCCGCTTCATCGGTCCCGGTGGCGTGCTGGCGGCGGAGGCCAGGGTGGAGCTGGTGCTGGTGGACCTCAGCGCCGGGCCGAGCCAGCGCCGCCTGCTGCGGCGCCTGCCAGCCGACCTCGACAAGGCCCTCGAACGCCTCCACAGGGGCCCGGAGGAGGAGGACCAACCCGACCGCTTATAGTACGTTTGCACTAGTCGCGATGTGGATGTGGGCGAGCTCCTGTTTGCGCCCTTTGGCCGGACGCAGTCCACTGCACCGGGCTTGTCTGGCCGGGGCGCGTCCGGCCAGGGCGATCAGGGCCCAGCCAGCAATGAATCCAGCGGAAACCCCAGCGATAATCCCAGCGAAAACCCAGCGGAGCGCGAGCGCCGGCGGCTGTGGAAGCTGATCTGGAGTGAGTGCCCTGGCATCGGCTGGCAACGGCTGGAGCGGCTGGAGCTCGTGTTCGGCTGCCTGGAACAGGCCTGGCAGGCCTCAACGGAGGCCCTGGCCCACAGGGAAACGGGGCTGCGGCTGGGGCGAACCGGGCTGGCCCAGGTGGAGGCGTACCGGGCCAAGCTGGGTCCCCAGCCACTGCCCGAGCCCCTCACCCTCCAGCTGCGGCAGCGCTGGAGGCGCCGGCGCTGCCTGTTGAGCGGCGATCCAGCCCTGCCCGAGTCCCTTGACGAGCTCGAAAGGCCCGCTGTGAAGCTCTTCTGGGAGGGGCGAGGCTCACTGTGGCCGGCCCTCCGGCGCCAGCAGGCCATCGCCGTGGTGGGTACGCGCCGGCCGTCGCGTCATGGCGAAACCATGGCCCGCGCCATCGGCCAGGCCCTTGCCGAAGCGGGCTGGCCGGTGGTGAGCGGCCTGGCGGAGGGCATCGACGCAGCGGCCCACGAGGGATGCCTGGAGCGTGGCGGCAGTCCCGTTGGCGTCCTGGGCACGCCACTGGATCGGGTCTACCCCCGGCATCACGAGTTGTTGCAGCGTCGCGTTGGGGACGCCGGCCTGTTGATCAGCGAATGGGGCAACGGAACGCCGGTGCAACGCGGCCATTTCGCCGAGCGCAACAGGCTGCTGGTGGCGCTGTCCCAGGCGGTGGTGCTGGTGGAGTGTCCAGAGGGCAGCGGCGCCCTGCACTCGGCGAACCTGGCCTGGCAGCGGGAGATGCCGCTGTGGGTGGTGCCTGGCGACGCCGCCAAGGTGTCGGCAGCGGGCAGCAACCGCTGTCTTCGCCGCGACGCCGCTCCCCTGCTGGATCCTGTCGATCTGGTGCGGGATCTGGGGCCCGGTCCCCTGCGGCGACCAGAGCCCAACCGGCCATCAGCCCAGCAACAGCGGCTGCACAACCGCGAGGCGGCTCTGCTGGCCGCGCTGGGCAGCGGAGCGTCACTGGAACAGCTCTGCGCGCGGCTGCGGCAGAGCCCCGGCCCGATCTCACGCCGGCTGCTGGAGCTGGAACTGGCGGGGGTGCTGCGCTCAGAACCCGGCCTCTGGTGGCGGCCCTGTTGAGCGCTCTGTTTAGGGTGCTGGCATGGCCGGGCTGATCAACGCCACCAACTTGCTCCACTGGCGGCGTGAGCAACTGCGCGCCGGCGGCAACGCGGCAGACCTCGACTGGCTGCTGGATCTCGCCGGTGGCGTGAGCTGGAGCCGCCAGCAACGACTGCGGCTGGAACCAGAGGCCCCGGTAGAGCTGGCCTGCGATCTCCACGAGCTCGAACAGCTCTGGCGCCGCCACCGGCTGGAGCACCAGCCCCTGCAATATCTGGTGGGTCGATGCCCCTGGCGTGATCTGGACCTGTACGTGAGGCCAGGTGCCCTGATCCCCCGCCAGGAAACAGAGTTGCTGATCGAGCTGGCACTGGCCCGGCCGCTGCCGCCACCAGCCCAGGGTCAGCCGCTGGTCTGGGCCGATCTGGGCACGGGCTCTGGTTGCCTGGCCCTCGCCCTGGCCCGCGCGTTGCCCGGCAGCCGCGGCTTTGCGGTGGACGCCTCCGAGCAGGCCCTGGCCGTGGCGGCCCAGAACCTGGCGCCAGCGGCCCTGCCATCCAGCAGCCGGGTGGCCCTGCTGCAGGGCAGCTGGTGGGACCCCCTGCAGGCCCAGTGGGGGCAGTTGCAGCTGGTGGTGTCCAACCCGCCCTACATCCCCACCGCCGTGTGGAGCCGCCTGGATCCCGTGGTGCGCGACCACGAACCGGCGATGGCGCTCGATGGCGGCAGCGATGGCCTGGAGGCGATTCGCACCATCGCCGCGGGAGCCACTGAGGCCCTCGCCCCAGGCGGCTGGTTGCTGTTGGAGCACCACCACGACCAGGCCCCAGCGGCCATCAGCCTGCTGGAGCAGGCCGGCCTGGTGGAGCTGAGCAGCCACCGCGATCTGGAGGGACACCAGCGTTTTGTGAGCGGTCGCCGCAGCCCCTGATGAGCCAACCCATGCATCTGCTGCCCGCCGCACAGCTGGCGAACTCGCTGAAGGCCGGCAGCGCAGCCATCTTCCCCACCGATACCCTGCCGGCGCTGGCCGCCACTCCTGGCCATGCCGCCCAGCTCTGGGAGCTGAAGGGTCGGCCCCAGCACAAGCCCGTGATCCTGATGGGGGCTGATCCCGAGGCGCTGTTCGCCCTGTTGGGCACACCGGTGCAAACCGCCTGGCAGCAGCTGGCGAAAGCCCACTGGCCGGGTGGCCTCACGCTGGTGCTGCCTGCCGCCGGGCCGATCGCCCAGCAGCTCAATCCCGGCGGGTCGAGCCTGGGCCTGCGCGTGCCCGCCTGCCCAATGGCCCTGGATCTGCTGCGGCTGAGCGGCCCGCTCGCCACCACCAGCGCCAACCGCTCCGGCGAACCGCCCTGCCTCTCCATGGCGGAGGCCGCCGCACGCTTTGGCCAGGTACCGCTACTCGGGCCGGCACCGTGGCCCACGCCATCGGGCCAGGCCAGCACCGTGTTGCGGTGGTGCGCGCCAGGGCACTGGCAGTTGCTGCGCCAGGGCGCTGTGATGCCAGCCAACCTGGAGCTTTTGGTGCCGTGATCTGGCTGGGCCTGCTGGTGATGCTGTTGCTGGGCCTGCAGCACTGGCTGCTCCAACCGCTGCTGCTGTTGGGCTCCGCCCTGTTCGAACTGCGGGCGTTGCCGTGGTTGGCCATCGGCCTGCTGCTGTGGCTGATGGCCGGCAGACGGGCCTGAACCACAACAAAAAGCCCCCGGCCAGAAGGCCGGGGGCTGCGAGCGTCCCTCAAGGGGCAAGGGCAGGTGATCAGGGGCCCGGAGGCCCGCTGATCAGGGGTGCCTGAGGGCTGAGGGGATCAGCCGAACTTGCCGGAGGTGGAGGCGATCAGGAAGGCGGCGTAGGTCACGAAGTAGCCCACGGTGAAGTGAGCCAGACCCACCACACGAGCCTGAACGATCGAGAGGGCAACGGGCTTATCGCGCCAGCCCACCAAGTTGGCGAGCGGGGTGCGCTGATGCGCCCAGACGATGGTCTCGATCAGTTCCTGCCAGTAACCGCGCCAGGAGATCAGGAACATGAAGCCGGTGGCCCAGATCAGGTGACCGAACAGGAACATCCAGGCCCAGACGGCGAGGTTGTTGCTGCCGAACGGGTTGTAGCCGTTGATCAGCTGAGAGGAGTTGAGCCACAGGTAGTCGCGGAACCAACCCATCAGATAGGTGCTGGATTCGTTGAACTGCGCCACGTTGCCCTGCCAGATGGCGAGGTGCTTCCAGTGCCAGTAGAAGGTGACCCAACCCACGGTGTTCAGAGCCCAGAAGACGGCCAGGTAGAAGGCGTCCCAGGCTGAGATGTCGCAGGTGCCGCCACGGCCGGGGCCGTCGCAGGGGAAGGAGTAGCCGAAGTCCTTTTTGTCAGGCATCAGCTTGGAACCCCGGGCATCCAGGGCACCCTTCACCAGGATCAGGGTGGTGGTGTGCAGACCCAGCGCGATGGCGTGGTGCACCAGGAAGTCACCAGGGCCGATCGGCAGGAACAGGTCGGTGTTGCCGTTGATGGCATCCAGCCAGTAGTGGTCGCCGGCGATGTTGGCCGAAGCCAGGCTGGCGGCACTGTTGGGGTTGGAGAGCAGCACGTCGAAGCCATAGATCGCCTTGCCGGAAGCGGCCTGAACGAACTGGGCGAAGACGGGCTCCACCAGGATCTGCTTCTCGGGGGTGCCGAAGGCCACCACCACGTCGTTGTGGACGTACAGACCCAGGGTGTGGAAACCGAGGAACAGGGAGACCCAGCTCAGGTGGCTGATAATGGCTTCCTTGTGCTCGAGCATCCGAGCCAACACGTTGTTCTTGTTTGCTTCCGGGTCGTAGTCGCGGATGAAGAAGATCGCACCGTGGGCGAAGGCACCGCACATCAGGAAGATGGCGATGTACTGGTGGTGCGTATACAGCGCAGCTTGCGTGGTGTAGTCCTTCGCGATGAACGCGTAGGACGGCATCGCATACATGTGCTGAGCCACCAGGCTGGTCACCACACCGAGGCTGGCCAGGGCCAGACCCAGCTGGAAGTGCAGCGAGTTGTTGATGGTGTCGTAGAGACCCTTGTGGCCAGCGCCCAGGTCACCAGGGGTGCCCTTGGGGGGGTTGTGGGCTTCGAGGATCTCGCGGATCGAGTGACCGATGCCGAAGTTGGTCCGGTACATGTGGCCGGCGATCACAAAGATGCAACCGATGGCCAGGTGGTGGTGGGCGATGTCCGTGAGCCACAGGGCTTCGCTCTGGGGGTGGAAACCACCGAGGAAGGTGAGGATCGCGGAACCGGCACCCTCGCTGGTGCCGAACACCTGGTTCAGGGAATCAGGGTTCTGGGCATACACACCCCAGTTGCCGGTGAAGAACGGAGCCAGACCGGCGGGGTGGGGCAGCACGTTGAGGAAGTTGTCCCAACCCACGTGCTGTCCGCGGGACTCGGGGATCGCCACGTGGACCAGGTGACCGGCCCAGGCGATGGAGCTGAAGCCGAACAGCACCGCCAGGTGGTGGTTCAGACGGGATTCAGCGTTCTTGAACCAGGCCAGGGAAGGCCGGAACTTGGGCTGCAGGTGCAGCCAGCCAGCGAACAGAGCCCAGGCCGACAGGATCATCATGAAGATGGAACCCTGGTACAGCTCGGCATTGGTGCGCATGCCGATCGTGTACCACCAGTGGTACACGCCGGAGTACGCAATGTTCACCGGAGAGGAGGCGCCGGCCTGGGTGAAGGCCGTGATGGCGCCCTGGCCGAAGTGGGGATCCCAGATCGCGTGGGCGATGGGACGGACATGCAGAGGATCGGCGACCCACTGCTCAAAGTTGCCCTGCCAGGCGACGTGGAACAGGTTGCCCGAAACCCAGAGGCCGATGATCGCGAGGTGACCGAAGTGGGTGGAGAAGAGCTTTTGGTAAAGCTTCTCCTCCGTCATTCCGTCATGGCTCTCGAAGTCGTGAGCCGTGGCGATCCCGTACCAGATACGACGGGTTGTCGGGTCCTGTGCCAGACCCTGGCTGAACGAAGGAAATTTCGTTGCCATTGGGAGAGGTCAGGAAAGGTCAGCCGACCGCAATGATGCGGGCCAGGAAGAAGGACCAGGTGGTCGCGATACCGCCCAGCAGGTAGTGGGCAACACCAACGGCACGGCCCTGGGTGATCGAGAGCGCCCGCGGCTGAATGGCGGGGGCAACCTTCAGCTTGTTGTGAGCCCAGACGATGGACTCGATCAGTTCTTGCCAGTAGCCGCGGCCGCTGAACAGGAACATCAGGCTGAACGCCCAGACGAAGTGGGCACCCAGGAACATCAGACCGTAGGCACTGGTGGCGGAGCCATAGCTGTTGATCACCTGTGCGGCCTGGGCCCACAGGAAGTCACGCAGCCAGCCGTTGATCGTGATGGCGCTCTGGGCAAAGTTGCCGTTGGTGATGTGGGACACGGAACCGTCGGCGTTGACGGTGCCCCACACATCGCTCTGCATCTTCCAGGAGAAGTGGAAGATGACGATCGAAAGGGAGTTGTACATCCAGAACAGGCCCAGGAACACGTGGTCCCAAGCCGAAACCTGGCAGGTACCGCCACGGCCGGGGCCGTCGCAGGGGAAGCGGAAGCCCAGGTTCGCCTTGTCGGGAACGAGGCGGGAGCTACGCGCGTACAGCACACCCTTCAGCAGGATCAGCACGGTGACGTGGATCGTGAAGGCGTGGATGTGGTGGACCATGAAGTCGGCCGTTCCCAGGGGGATCGGACCGGCGGCCACCTTGCCGCCAACGGCCACAACGGAACCGTTGAACACTTCGCTCACACCCGCCAGGGCGTTGGGAGCGGTGCTGCCCGCGGCAGCGGCATGCAGACCCTGGATCCACTGGGCGAAGACGGGCTTCAGGGCAATGGCGGAGTCGCTGAACATGTCCTGGGGACGGCCCAGGGCACGCATGGTGTCGTTGTGGATGTACAGGCCGAAGCTGTGGAAGCCAAGCCAGATGCACACCCAGTTGAGGTGGCTGATCAGGGCATCGCGGGCCTTGAGCACCCGATCGAGCACGTTGTCCACGTGCTTGGCGGGGTCGTAGTCGCGGATCATCGCGATGGCGGCGTGGGCGCCGGCACCAACGATAAGGAAGCCACCGATCCAGGTGTGGTGGGTGAAGATCGACAGCTGGGTGGGGTAGTCGATGCCGATGTAGGGATACGGAGGCATCGCATACATGTGCTGAGCCACGATGATGCTCAGCGAGCCCAGCA
>Ga0315899_10000088_pt1 | contig 110137 bp, 118 predicted proteins | sample LakEriMetagenome_2_FD_203518 | JGI IMG/M metagenome (GOLD analysis project Ga0315899, IMG submission 203518) | Freshwater fungal communities from buoy surface, Lake Erie, Ohio, United States - Buoy 4 MA112 | ecosystem: Environmental > Aquatic > Freshwater > Lake | place: USA: Lake Erie, Ohio... | reverse complement strand
TTATATTGACTCTCGGGCGACCGGGAAAAGCTTTCGATTCCGGTTTACTGATGCCTCAGGAAAGCCACGCTCGATCACGTTGGGCCGTGAGCCATCAATGACGCTTGAAGACGCAAAGCTCAAAGCTCTCGATCTTTCTAAGAAGCTTTTACAGGGCGACGATGTGGTGGCCGAACGGCAGCGGAGGGCCAATATGCCGCTCTTCCGCGACTACATTGAGCAAACCTATCTGCCCCACTCCAAGGCCACAAAACGTTCTTACGAAGACGAGCGCCAACTCATTGCCAACCATCTGTTACCCGCCTTCGGCGACAGTCGACTGCATCAGGTTAAGAAAATCGAATTGAAGAACTTCGTTCAGACGAAGCTTCAAGAAGGATACAACCCAAGCACCGTGAACCGCATGATTGCGGCGATTAAGATGGTGTTCAACAGGGCTGAGGAATGGGACCTCATCACAACCAATGAAAACCCCGCTCGCGGGGTCAGGGGCGTGAGGGTTCCCGTCCGTGTGGACCGCTTCCTAAGCCCAGAGGAAGCCCAACGGCTTCAAAAAGAGTTGCAAGCGAGCGAAAGCCCCATGCTTCAGTTCGTAATTGCGTTTCTGCTCCTGACCGGAGCCCGAAAACGCGAAGCGCTGGATGCCAAATGGAGCCATTTTGATTTTGAACGCGCAACATGGACGATCCCACTCTCAAAATCGGGCAAGCCGCGTTACGTTCCTCTATCGCCATCAGCTTCCGATGTCCTCAAAAAGCTACAGGCCTGTTCCTTTAGGGTGATGGGTTATCGCTGGCAAGATTGTGAATGGGTGTTCCCTAACCCTCGTACTCGTAAGCCTTTCATCAATATCTTCTTTGCTTGGAACCGTGCACGGCAAAGAGCAGGCCTTCCGGACGTGCGAATTCATGATCTCCGTCACTCCTTCGCATCGGCGCTCGTGAACGAAGGCATGACGCTTTACGATGTGAAAGAATTGCTCGGCCACTCCAACATGGCCACAACGACCCGTTACGCTCATCTGAGCAACAAACGGCTACACACAGTGGCGGCTGTCGCTGGACAGCATTTTGGTTTGGGAAACGGTGAACCACCGATTAACAGTGACACAGGCAGTGACACATTGAAAAATACCACCTTTATTTCTGATGAAATTTCAATAAGATAGCCTCGCCACTCAAGGCACATTCACCCTCAACCGGCACCATCATCCTCGTATTAACTTCCGATTTGCGCCGCAAACAGCGTTTCAACGTGAATCGGTCGACCCCAGCCTGACAAACCGCGACGGCTCAGCTAAATCCAAACGATGGGTTGCGTTTGGGTTGATCCGATGAAGTGGACATCAATTTTGCTGGCGGCCCTCGCCTTCTCGGGCCAAACGGCTCTTGCGCAAAAAGCCCCCATCAAGAGCAGCACGCCAAACGGGCTCTTCGGCTTCATGGATGATTCAACCGTCATCTCGCAAGGCGTTTACAATCCGCAATATACGTTTTTGCCAAGTTGGAGCGCCGGGACGCAGACACTCACGCAAAAGATCACTTTGAATTACGGCGTGACCGAGCGGTTCGAGGCAGGCCTCGCCGTGAGCGCCACCCCCACGGTGAACGCGGGCAATGTCAACAATTCGAGCGCGTGGAATATCGCGCTGCCAATGCAATATGTGTTCGTGCAACGGATGCAGAATGGGCCCGGCTTCGCCCTTGTTTCGACACCGGCCATCGGCGGGGAAGATTTCAGCCGACAACCCAGCAATCGGCAATGGAGCTTCGACAACCACCTTGTCATCGATCATGATTTCGATGGTCGGTTTTTTGCCGGCGTGAATATTGGCTATACCGCATCCAACACCTATGCGCGCAGCGGACGCACGCCGGGCGGCACACTTTATCTGCAAGGCGGCGGCACTGTGAAAGTCACATCGAATTTCTATTGGGGCCTGCAGCTCCAGATCAGCCAGCAGCTCAACGATTTCGTTTCCGACCCCTCTGGCTGGGCCGCTTTTCTCGGAACGTCGGTAGCGATCCCGCTCTCGTCCTACGTGACCTTCTCAGCCGCCTATATGCGCCAGCTGACGGGACGCGAAAACGACAAACCCTCCGCCCGCCTCAACACGCAAAGCTTCTCGCAAAACTTAGCGCGCGCGGCGTTGTCGTTTTATTTTTGAAGTCTAGCGCATTGCTGGCATCGGGATGGTTCGTATCCGCACGCCAAAACAGCCCAGCATAGGTGCCATTTCATTTCCGCCCTCCAACAACGCTTTACACCTGCCTGAAGCGGTGCTGATATATCAAAGATCGCGGTGCGTAGGGGCCGCGCACTTGGATTCGCCTGTATTGGGCGCATTCAGGATCATGCCGCGCGGTGTGCGGGTTTGGGTTTTCGCTGCGCGGGGGCGTGGCTTGGGGGATGAGTGACATGAGCGGTTTTCTCTTCAAGAACTTCCAGATGCTCGAGCCGGGGATTGGCGAATTGCGCGGGGGCCATGAGCTTCTCGTCGAGGGCGAAACGATCCGCGAAGTCTCCGACAAGCCGATCAAGAGTGCATCCGCCACCGTGATCGATTGCGGCGGCAAGACGATGATGCCGGGGCTAATCGACAGCCACGTCCACGTCTTCCTGTCGGAAGTCTTCATCCGCAGCCTCGAAAACATGCCCCTGACGCTGATGACGGCGCGCGCCGTTGGTCTTCTCAAGGGCATGATCGACCGTGGATTCACCACCGTCCGCGACACGGGCGGCGCCGATTGGGGCATCAAGGAAGCGGTCGAGAAGGGCAATATTGCCGGCCCTCGCCTGTTCATCGCCGGCCAAGCCATCGGCCCGACGGGCGGCCATTCGGACTCTCGCCGCCGCACCGACATTAGCGGTATGCGCTGCCATTGCTGCAATGGCATGGCTTACACGATGTGCGTCGCCGATGGCGTAACCGAAGTCCGCCGCGCTACACGCGAGCAGATGCGGCAAGGCTCGGATCACATCAAGATTATGATGTCGGGCGGCGTCGCCTCGCCTTACGACCCGCTGATGTCGCTCCAATTCAGCATGGAAGAAGTGCGCGCCGCCGTGGAAGAGGCGGAAGCCTTCGGCCGCTACACTTGCGCCCATGCCTATTCGCCCGAAGCGATTACGCGCGCCGCTCATGGTGGGGTGCGCACCATCGAACATGGCAATTTGATCGATGAAGCGTCCGCTAAATTGATGAAAGACAAGGGTATGTTCCTTGTCGCCAACCTCGTCGCTTATTTCGCGATGAAGGAGCGCGCATCCGAATATGGCATGAGCGCGGACATGCTGCAGAAGAACGACATGGTGATTGACGGCGCATTGCGCTCGCTCGAAATCTGCAAACGCGCCGGTGTGCCAGTGGCTTATGGGAGCGATCTGCTCGGCCAGTTGCAGGTCGATCAGAGCCGCGAGTTCCTGCTGCGCTCAGAAGTGTTGACGCCCATCGAGATTATCCGCCAGGCCACGACGGTCGGAGCTCAAGTGGTGCGCATGGAAGGCAAGCTCGGCACGCTGGCTGCCGGTGCCTATGCCGACATCCTCGTCGTCAATGGCAACCCGCTGAAAGACCTCGGCGTCTTCCAGAACCAAGGCCGCGACTTGCATGCCATCATGAAGAACGGCAAGTTCCATAAGCATCAGCTCGCCGCCTAAGCGAGCTTGGCCGAACTCGGACGGGAGTTGAGGGTCGTGACGTTGGATGAGCGATTTTGGGGACGTGTGGCGCTGAAGGGCGTCGCAAGCCTCTCGCTCGGCTTCATCTTGCTGCCGCTTGTCTTCGTGAGCTGGCTGGCTTTCTTCAAACAGGAAATCCCGTCCTTCCCGCCTGAAGGTTATTCGCTGCAATGGTTCGAGGCGGTCACCAAGCAGAAGAATTTCGTCAATGGTTTCAAGCTGTCGATCCAAGTCGGCATCATGGCTACGGCGATCGGCCTTCTGCTCGGCGTGCCCGCTTCGCTTGCTTTGGTGCGCAACCAATTCGTCGCGAAAGGCGCGCTGAACACGTTGCTGCTTGCGCCGCTCGTCGTGCCAGGAGTCGTGCTCGGCACGTCGCTCTATGTGTTCCAGATCGAAACCGAAATTGCGACCGGCCTGCCCTTCCTTGGATCATTCTGGGGCTTGGTTGCGGGCCACACGCTCGTCGTCATTCCGTGGATCGTGCGCCTCGTCACCGCCAATCTCGAAGGCACGGACCGCACGATTGAGGAAGCTGCGCAAAATCTCGGCGCAAACCCTTGGGTCACGTTCTATCGCGTGACGCTGCCAGCCATTCGCCCGGGCATCGTTGCAGGTGCGCTGTTCGGCTTCGTGACATCGTTCGGCAATCTGGAAATGTCGCTCTTTCTCGTCGGGCCCGGACGCACCACCTTGCCGATTGCGATCCTGCAATATTTGGAATGGAAGATTGATCCCACAGTGGCTGCTGCATCCGTCCTTCAAATCGTTCTGATCGGCGCTGCCATGCTGATCACTGATCGTTATGTCAAATTAAGTCGGGTAGTCTGATGGCACGCCTGCAAATCAACAACCTCGTGAAGAAGTATGGTGACGCTACTGTTGTGAATGGCGTCTCGCTCAATATTCCCGACGGCGAATTTCTCGTGCTGCTCGGCCCTTCCGGCTGCGGCAAGACGACGACTTTGCGCATGGTTGCCGGCTTCATCACGCCAACCGAGGGTACAATCCAGATCGGCGAACGCGATATCACCAATCTGCCGCCATGGAAACGCAATTGCGGCCTCGTCTTCCAGAACTATGCGCTGTTCCCGCATATGACTGTCGCGCAAAATGTCGCTTTCGGCCTTGAAATGCGGAAAGTCGATCCTGCAACCCGCGCCAAGCGCGTCGATGAAGCGTTGCGTATGGTACGCCTCGGCGGTTTCGGCGAACGTTATCCGCGCCAAATGTCGGGCGGCCAGCAGCAGCGCGTTGCACTCGCACGCGCGCTTGCTATTCAACCTGACGTGCTGCTCCTCGACGAGCCGCTTTCGAACCTCGATGCGAAACTCCGCCAAGAAGTGCGCGTCGAAATCCGCGAATTACAGCGCGAACTCGGTCTCACCACGATCATGGTGACGCATGATCAGGAAGAAGCCCTGACAATGGCCGATCGCCTCGTTGTCATGAACGAAGGCCTTGTCCGCCAGATCGGCACCAAGCGCGAACTTTACGATCATCCGGCCGACCCATTCGTGGCGGGCTTCATCGGTCGTTCGAGTTTCATCGCGGGCCGGGTCGCATCGCGCGGCACATTCGTAACCGATCACGGTTTGACGATTCAAATTGCAGAAAATTTTGGTGAAGGACCCGCCTCGTTGGCGCTGCGTCCAGAACGCGTTGCGCTAGGCGACGCGGCCAAAGGCCTCGACAATGTCGTCGAAGGCAGGGTGGAATTCGTCTCCTATCTCGGAGCCGTGCTCGACATCCATGTTCGTCTCGGCGACCACGATCGTGTGCAAGATCGCATCATCGTGTCGCGCCCGACGCATGGCGCGCCGGAACCGGTTGAAGGCGATGTCATGACGATCGGATGGGCCAAATCTGCCGGGCTCGTCTATTCGGGGAAGTAACAGGCAGTAACAAGATGGGGAATGAGACATGACGCGGGATAAAATGGCCAATCAATATTTGGGAATGTCGCGCCGCGGACTCCTGAAGGCCCTCGGCGCATCGGCTTCGGCCGCTGCTATCGGCGTGAGCTTTTCCGGTGAAGCCTTCGCTCAACAATCCAAGGTCGTCGTCGGCACTTGGGGTGGCGACTATGGCAAGCTTCTGACCAAGAATGTCGAAACGCCGTTCCTCACGCCGAAGGGCATCGAGTCGGTGCAGGACCAAGCCTCCGACGCACCGCGTCGCGCCAAGCTTGTCGCCGAAAAGCGCTTGCCGCGAGGAACGACCGACATTCAGGCGTTTTCGTCTGCCAATATTTATGAGATGCAGGAAGCCGGTGTTCTCGAACAGCTCGACTGGGCGAAGATTCCGAATGCCAAAAATCTCATCCCGTCGATGAAATATCCTTATGGCATCGGCCAGATCTATTCGGGCAAGGTCATCGTCTACAATCCGAAGATGATCACGCCGGCACCGACCTCATTCAAGGATGCGTTCGATCCGAAATGGGGCAACAAGATCGGCATCATCGACATTCAGTACATCTATGTCTTCGTTGCGGCTTCGCTCGCCGCCACCGGTGGCAAGAGCGGCGTCGACCTCGAAGGCGCGAAGAAGGTTCTGCTGGCCTGCAAAGCTGCTGGCGCGCGCATCTATCCGACCAACGAAGCTTTCGCGCAGGCGCTCAAGACCGAGGAAATCGGCATGGGCATCATGTGGAAGGCGCGTGCAGTGCAGTGGCAGAATGCCGGTATCCCGGTTGAATCCGCAGCACCGTCAGAAGGCATCCCGCTCTACATTTCGGGCTTCGCCATTCCGAAGAACGCTCCCAACAAGGATGCCGCTTACGCCTACATGAACGCCATGCTTGAAAAGCAGGCGCAGGAAGCGTTCGCGGTCGATATGGGCTATAACGCGACCGTGACCAATGCCGTCGTCGCAGCCGATCTGCAGAAGCGTATCGGCTTTACGGCCGAAGAGCAGAAGCGTCTGATCGACCTCGACTACGCTTTCCTCGCCAAGAATGACTCGGCGATGAAGGAATGGTGGGACAAGGTCTTCAAAGCCTGATCATGGCTAAAGCGGGCACATACGATATCGAAAAGGGACGCGGCTCCACCGCCGCGTCTCTCATCATGCCCGCAACAATCTTCGTCGCGATCGGCCTGCTTGTGCCGATCGCGATTCTATTTCGCTATTCGCTCAATGCGTTCGTCCCCGGCAAATTCATGGTGGACGCACTGACGATCGAAAACTACGTCAAGTTTTTCACCGATCCTTTTTATCTCGCTGTTTTATGGCGGACGCTGCGCGTCGCAATATTCTGTACGGTTTCCTGTTTAATTTTCGGTTTTCCGCTCGCCTATGTGCTGGCGCGGACGCAATCGCGCTACAAAAACTTGCTGATCATCGCGGTTGTGCTGCCACTCTTTGTCGGCAATGCCGTGCGCGCCGCAGGTTGGATGACGGCTCTGGGCAACAAGGGCTTCTTCAACGCGATGCTGATGAAACTTGGCCTCATCGATAAGCCGCTCGAAATCATGTACACGGAAACAGCGGTTCTGATCGGCATCGTTGCCGTCAATCTGCCCTTCATGGTGCTCACATTGCAAAGCGTGATCGAGGGTATTTCGCGCTCGGTAGAAGAAGCTGCGTTTTCGCTCGGCGCGGGGCCAGCCACCATGACGCGCCGCGTGCTGTTCCCGCTCGCCATGCCGGGCATTCTCGCCGGCACCATCCTCACCTTCATTCTGGCGATGAATGCTTACGCGACACCGGTGCTGCTCGGCGGCCCGAAATTCCAGATGATGGGCCCACTCGTCTATGGCCAATTCGCGCAGCAGAATAATTGGCCTTTCGGTGGCGCGATTTCCTTCATCTTGATGACAGCAACGATCCTCCTCACCATGACGGCGAACATTCTGGTACAGCGCCGTTACCAGACACGATGATCCGGCATACGGACATCGCCGATACCGATCTTCATGCACTTCTGAAAAGCGGTGTTCTGACCTTCGCCGGCCACAAAAGCGGTAAGATTTTCGGACGCCTCGACTGCACGTCAGGCAAGCGGATGAAGCGCGAGGAGCGCGTCTTCTTCGCCGATGCCGCTGAAGCTTTGGCGCTTGGCTACCGCCCTTGCGGCCATTGCATGAAGGACGCCTACGCCCAATGGAAACGTCCGGCCTCGCGCTGCGCACCCTCAGGCTGCACCTGAAAAGAGCCTAGTCGCCACCTTCGCTGCGCTCTGTTAAAAGAGCCGCCTGCGCCTTCGTGCCGCCCTTGGAGCCCTGCCCTTGCCTGCCCCCTTTTCCATCGCCTTCGTAACAGCCGATACTGACGAGGCCCAGGCCGCGGCAGACGCGCTCGGACGCCTCTATGCGCATGTGGAACCGGAGAAGGCGGATATCGTAGTGGCGCTTGGCGGCGATGGCCTCATGCTGCAGACGCTGCATCGCTTCATGGGTACCGGCAAACCGATATACGGCATGAACCGTGGCTCGGTCGGCTTCCTAATGAACGACTACAATACGGACGGCTTAATCGACCGCCTGGCATCAGCCGAGCGAAGCGTCGTCCATCCTCTGTTGATGGCAACTACTGACAGCAGCGGAACGCGCCACACGGCGCGCGCAATCAACGAAGTCTCATTGCTGCGCCAATCCTATCAGGCGGCCAAACTCTCGATTGCCGTCGATGGCAAAACGCGGCTGGGTGAATTGACCGCCGATGGATTGCTGGTCGCCACGCCCGCAGGTTCGACCGCTTACAATCTCTCCGCCAACGGACCGATCTTGCCGTTGAACGCGCCGCTTTTGGCACTAACGCCGATATCGGCTTTCCGCCCACGCCGCTGGCGTGGTGCGCTTTTGCCCGATCATGCCTCGCTCAGCATCGAAGTGCTGGAAGCCGACAAGCGCCCGGTCAGCGCGGTCGCCGACCATTTCGAAGTGCGTGACGTCCGCCATGTCGAAGTGCGGATGGATCGCGACATCGATCTCGTGATGCTGCACGATCCCGGTCATTCGCTCGACGAACGTATTCTGCGAGAGCAGTTCGGCTACTGATCCTGCAAAGCGCGAGCCCACTTACGTTCTCCGATAAGCGCCAAGATTGAGCGGCTGGCCTGTTTCGGTGCGCACCGGTGCGGCGGGCTTCGTGCTGGACGGGTCATTCGCTGCCGCCGTGCGCGACGGTTGGCCCGCCGCGTCGAGCCCTGTGAAGGGCTGCGCACCTTCGGTACGGAACAGGCCGTAGAGCGGCGCCCCACCCTGTTTATAAAGCGGTGGTGCCGAAGCCCCTGTCATCTCCTGTGCCAAGACTGTTTTTGGCAGCGGCACTTCACGGCTGAGGCGGCGATAGAGCGCCTCCACGCTCATTGGACGCCCATTCTTGTCAGTGAAGAGGGCGTGATTGGCTTTGGCCGCTTGGGGAAAGAGCGCCACAGCACTCTGCGCCGGATTGGATTGCACCGCTTTCAACAGATCCGACGCGCCTTTCGCACCCAGAACATGGGCCGCATAGAGCGCGCCTTGGTCGGGTTGCATCCCCGTATCGGCCAGCAAATGCGCTGCATTCTGGCGGGTCAAATGCCCTGCCATGACGGATGAGAAGCCGGGATCTTCCCGGAGAGCCAAAATCGCGTCCCTTGCCGCCTGATCGCGGACAAAATGAATGCCGCTGCGGGTCTCAATGGCAGAGGCGAAGCGCCCATGCCCTTCAGCTGCGCCATGCTCTTTGACCAGCCCGAGCCAAGTCTGCTCAATGAACTGAAATGCCCCGCGTGCGGAAGAGGTTTTGGCCGCGGCCTGCGGGTCAAGCCCGCTTTCTTTCGCCGCCGTGCCGAGAAGATAAGAAAAATCGACACCCGTACGGGCAGACGCCGTCTTAATCGCCGGCACAAGGCCCGTCTGAGCGGAGCGAACCGCCTCAGCGGGAGTAGTAAAAAGGAACATCGCGCAATCCAACGTTGAGAAACGCCGCTATCATGCAAATGTCATGGTAAAGAGACCATGAAGAGCGGCAGCTTGCCGAACAGATTCGGGGGGATCAGGCAATGAGCATCGGAACACCTTCGCCACGCGGCGGCCTCTATTTCGAGGATTTCACCGTCGGCCATGTGTTCACCCACCGGCTGACGCGGACCGTCACGCAGATGGACAACATGCTGTTCTCGAACATGACGCTCAATCCGCAACCGCTCCATATCGACGCGCATTTCTGCGCGACCGAAACCGAATGGGGCAAGCCGCTCGTCAATTCGATTTTCACACTCGGCTTGATGATTGGCGTCTCGGTCGCCGACACGACCAATGGCACCACGATCGGCAATCTCGGCATGACCGAGGTACGATTTCCCGCACCCGTCTTCGAAGGCGATAGCATTCACTGCACGACTGAAGTTGTGAACAAGCGGGAATCGAAATCGCGCCCCGATGCCGGCATCGTCGAATTCAAACACCGCGCTTATAATCAGAACGATGTGCTTGTGGCCGAATGCACGCGTCAGGCCTTCATGAAAAAGCGGAATACCTGAAATGCGCTCGCTTCTTTTCGTTCCCGCCGATAGCGAACGCAAATTCGAGAAAGCACTCGCATCTGGCACCGATGCGATCATTCTCGATCTAGAAGATTCGGTCGCGCACGCCAACAAGCCGAAGGCGCGTGAAATCGCATCAGGCCTTTTGCGCGCGGCGAAACAAAATGCGAAGCGTCCCGCGCTCTATGTCCGCGTCAACGCACTCGACACTGGGCTAACCGACATCGATCTCGATGGCGTCATGCGTGAAGGGCCGGATGGCGTCTTCCTGCCGAAATCGCTGAACGGCGGCGATGTACAGCATCTCGCGGCGAAGCTCGCCGTGCGCGAAGCGGAATATGCCTTGGCCGATGGCACGACGCGCATCGTTGCGATTGCAACGGAGACGGCACAAGCCATCTTTGGTTTAGGCAGCTATCGCGGCGCAAGCCACCGTTTGGAGGCGATCACATGGGGCGCGGAAGATTTGTCCGCAGACATCGAAGCCGAAACGCCGCGCCATGCCGATGGCACCTATACAACGCCCTTCGCCATCGTGCGGGCCATGGCCTTATTTGCCGCCCACGCGGCTGAAAGCCTTTCCATCGACACGATCTATCCGAATTTCCGCGATGCCGCCGGTTTCCGTGCCGATTGCGAATTGGCCCGCCGCGACGGCTTTCTTGCCAAGATGGCGATCCATCCGGATCAGGTGCCGGTGATCAACGAGATTTTCACGCCACCCGCGCATGAAATAGCGCGCGCGCAAAAGATCGTAGCGCTGTTTGCACAAAATCCCGGCGCGGGCGTGATCGGCCTTGATGGCGAAATGCTCGACCGGCCGCATCTCAGGCGTGCCGAGCGTCTCCTCAAACGGGTGTAAGCATCATCGCTCCAATGGCCCCAATCATTTGGGAGCCGATTGGCGGCATAAGATGATGCGTCAAATAAGACTAGCCGCCCGGCGGGCGGGTGATCGAAAATACGGACGCCACTTCGGCATAATCGGCATAGCCGCAACGCGCGATGGTGCGCGCCTTCACAATGTCGAACAGTCCATCCTTGGTGACATAATCGTCATTGATGTAGATGCCGATCACTTCGCCAATCGCCATATAGCGGTCAACAGATTGGCCTTCATGGTTTTTCAGCGTCACGATATCGACGAGCTTGCATTCGAGCGCAGCTGGCGACAGCTTCACACGCGGCGCTTTCACGAGTTGCGAAGGGGCCGTCTCAAGCTTGGCGAAGCCGAATTCGCTTTCTCCGCGCGGCAACGGCGCGGAGGTGAGGTTCATCTCGTTGCGCAAATCCCATGTCGCGAGATTACACACAAATTCGCCGCTCTCAGCCACGAAGCTGATCGCGTCCTTCATGCCTTCAGACGAAAACATGATCAAAGGCGGCTTCGTCGAGATCGCATTGAAAAATGAATAGGGCGAGAGGTTCACTCGGCCCTGCCCATCGAGCACGCTGATCCAGCCAATGGGACGGGGCGCGACAATGGCCTTGAAGGGATCGTGCGGCAGCGGGCGTTCGCCCTTGTAAGGTTCAAAAAACACGAGGCTGATCCTATTCCAACTTAATCGAGATGGGTGACGATGTCGGTAAGCTCCGGGCGCGGGCGATCGGCCGGCACCTCTTTCGGCGTGCCGATGTGAATGAGACCGGCCACGCGCTCGCCTGCCTTGACGCCGAGCAAGGCAAAAAACCGCGGATCGTAGGATTGCCATCCCGTAAGCCACGACGCGCCATAACCCATCGCGGTCGCCGCTGTGACGAGGTTCATGCAGACCGCACCGGCCGACAATTCCTGTTCCCATTCCGGAATTTTAGGATGCGGCGCGGCCGTGCTGATCACCGCAATCACCAAGGGCGAGGCGAACCGTTCCCGCTCCCGCTGCAGCATATCCTCGCTGGCATCGGGATTGTCGGCACGGGTGAATTCAGCCAGCGCCTCGGCAAAACGGCGTTGGGCGTTGAGACCGATGGTCACGAAACGCCACGGCGTCAGCTTGCCATGGTCCGGCACGCGGGCCGCAAGGGTTAGCAATTGGCTGATCTCGGCCTCGGACGGCCCGGGCGCACCCATGAACTTTGGCGGGACGGAGCGGCGGCGGGCGAGTAGAGCGAGTGTGTCGTTCATCGGGGAATCCTGCCTCAGAAGGGTCGCCACGATTAAGACGAGTTTACCCCTGAGGTAAAGAACGGCGTCGGCCCCGGATTGACGGGCCGCCCCTGTCGGGAGCATGCAGGAGCCATGAACCGCCCTTGCCTCCCTCTCCTCTGCCTCGCCCTTCTGGCCGCCGCCCTTCTCAGCCCCAGCGCTGCGCTGGCCCAACGCATGCTGAACCAACCGATAGCCCCGCCGGTGTCTCAGCCTGCCGCTGTCGCCGTCACCCTATCCGCCGGGCTTGAAGGCGACCCCGCCCCGCTCGGCAAAGGCCTCGTCTGGCGCATCTATGCTGACGATGCAGCGGCGGAAAAAGCCGTGCTTGTCCGCAAGACCGATGATGCGATACCGACCGTCACCCTCGATCCGGGCGCCTATATCGTCCATGTCACTTGGGGGCTGGCGAGCGCCACACGCCGCGTCGTCGTCGGACAAACCCCGATCACCGAAAAGATCATGCTTTCCGCTGGCGGCCTGCGGCTCGGCGCGACGCTCGGCGATATGCGTATTCCGAAAGACAAACTGACCTTCTCGATCTATGTCGCCGTCGGCAACGATCCCCAAGGCCGCGTCATCGTCGAAAACGTGCGCGGCGATGATATGATCCGCCTGCCTGAAGGCCAGTACCGCATTGTCTCTAACTATGGTGACACCAACGCCACCACATCGGCCGACATTCGCGTCGAAAGCGGCAAGGTCGTCGATGCGCTGATGCGCCATCGCGCCGCCACCGTCACGTTGAAACTGGTGGCCAATCCCGGCGCAGAGGCGCTCGCCAACACCACTTTCTCGCTCGTCACCCCCGGTGGCGACATCATCCGCGAAGCGATTGGCGCGTTTCCCTCGATGACATTGGCCGAAGGCGATTATGTTGTCATCGCGCGCAATGGCGGCCGCGTCTTCACGCAGGAATTCAAGGTCAAATCCGGCGTTGACCGCGATGTCGAGGTCCTCGCCCGATGAGCTTCACTTTTGTCTGTCTCGGCACCGGTTGTCCTGTCGCCACGCCTGAGCGCATGGGACCCGCCCATCTCGTCATTGCAGGGGCCACAAAAATTCTCATTGACTGCGGATCGGGCGTGACGCAGCGCCTCGTGCAAGCGGGAACGCGTGGTGCCGACCTCGATGCGTTGATCGTGACCCATTATCATTCCGATCACGTCATCGATTTCTGGCAATTGATCGTCTCGAGCTGGCATCAGGGCCGCACCAAGCCTTGGCGCGTCATGGCAACACCGCCCGCGATCGCGCATATGAAAAAACAGATCGACTCCTTCGCCGATGAAATCGCCCTGCGCATCACGCATGAACACCGCCCCTCGACGGACGGGCTCACAATCGAATTTGAAGAATTGGTCGCCGGTACGCTCACCTTCGCCGATGTCACCATCACCGCCTTTGCAGTGGATCATCGCCCCGTCGCACCCGCCTATGGACTGACTTTCGAAAGCGCGGGCCGCAAACTGGTTTTCTCTGGCGACACCGCCCCCTGTACCGAACTGGAAAACGCCGCACAAAACGCCGATCTTCTCGTGCATGAAGTGTTCGTCGACCGCGAAATGCAGCCAACTCCCGGCGTGCGGAGCGCCGAGACGGTCGCCTCCGTGCAGGCTTACCACACCACGCCCGCCCAAGCGGCTCACATTGCAAACAGCGCACAAGTGCGCGCACTCATGCTCACCCACATTGTGCCGCCCGCCGCCGACCGCGCGGCACTCCTGCAAGACATCCGCGCTCTTTATTCCGGCCCAGCGATGATCGGCGAAGATTTGATGCGGTTCGATTTGATCAACCGGATTGTCAAAAGCGGCCAGACAGCTTTTGCTATTTAGGCCCGCGACGTGACGTTGGATCGCTGCGGCGCACCCCGCGCCTCGCGATGACGCGAACAAACTGAACCATCGTGCAGCCGACAGAGCGCCTAAACCACTCTCGTCATTGCGAGCGCCTGCAGGGCGCGCGGCAATCCATGTCAGAAACACGCGCACTGTCCAACCATAGATCACTCAACTACAAAAAACCGGGCGTCACCGCCCGGTTTTATTTTTTTGACAGCGTGTATGTCAATTTCTCAATGACGCTTTTCGTCCGGCGGCACGGCTTCTTCGGCCAGCGTCGCGATAGCTTCATCAAGCGTCATGCCCGTCTGGTCGGGCGAGCCAAGCCGCCGCATCGAAACGGTACGCTCGGCTGCTTCCTTGCGACCAACGACGAGAATGACAGGCACTTTGGCGAGCGAATGTTCGCGCACCTTGTAGTTGATCTTCTCATTGCGCGTGTCGAGCTCGACACGCAATCCGGCGCGCTTGAGTGCAGCCACGGCCTCACGTGCATAATCATCGGCATCCTGCGTGATGGTGCAGACCACCGCTTGAATGGGCGCCAGCCAGAGCGGGAAATGCCCGGCGAAATGCTCGATCAGAATGCCAGCGAAACGCTCCATCGATCCGCAGATCGCGCGATGGATCATCACGGGAACGGTCTTCTCGCCATTGTCGGCGATGTAGAATGCGCCGAAACGCTCCGGAAGATTGAAATCGACCTGCGTCGTGCCGCATTGCCAATCGCGCCCGATCGCATCGCGCAGCACATATTCGAATTTCGGCCCGTAAAACGCGCCCTCACCCGGATTGATGCTGGTCTCGATCGCGCCGCCCGATTGCTCTTTGATCTTCTCCAGCACGCGCATCATCACGGTTTCGGCGCGATCCCAAAGCGCATCGGAACCGACGCGCTTTTCAGGCCGCGTCGAAAGCTTCACGACGATCTTGTCGAAGCCAAAATCCTTATAGGTCGACAAGATGAGATCGTTGATGGCGAGGCATTCCGCCTCCATCTGCTCGTCTGTGCAGAAGATATGCGCGTCGTCCTGCGTGAAGCCGCGCACGCGCATCAGCCCGTGCAACGCTCCCGAAGGCTCATAGCGATGCACGGCGCCGAATTCGGCGAGACGCATCGGCAGGTCGCGATAGGATTTGAGCCCATGCTTGAAGATTTGCACATGGCCCGGGCAATTCATCGGCTTGAGTGCAAAAATGCGCTGATCGGCATCGGGATCGTTCGGATGGGTGAAGGCATGCGCCGATTTCACGGCGAACATGTTTTCCTGATACCAGCCCCAATGGCCTGACGTTTCCCACAGCGACTTATCAAGCAGCTGCGGCGCATTCACTTCATCATAGCCGAGCTTGTTCAGACGGCGGCGCATGTAAGAGATGAGCGCTTGGAACAACGTCCACCCCTTCGGATGCCAGAAGACCGTGCCCGGCCCTTCTTCCTGAAAATGGAAGAGATCCATCTCGCGGCCCAAGCGGCGATGATCGCGCTTCTCGGCCTCTTCAAGCTGATGGAGGTAAGCGTCGAGGTCTTCCTTCTTGGCGAAAGCGGTCGCGTAAATGCGCGTCAGCATCGGATTGTTGCTGTCACCGCGCCAATAGGCCCCCGCCACCTTCATCAGCTTGAAGGCATCGCCGATCTTGCCGGTCGACGTCATGTGCGGACCGCGGCAGAGATCGAACCAATCGCCCTGCTTGTAGATCTTCACGCTTTCATGTGCGGGAATGGCGTCGACCAGCTCAACCTTGAACGCTTCGCCCTTCTCTTTGAACACGCGCTTCACATCATCGCGCGACCAAACTTCCTTGGTGAAGGGCTTGTCGCGCGCGATAATCTTGCGCATCTCGGCCTCGATCGCCGCGAAATCTTCCGGCGTGAACGGCTCATTGCGGAAGAAATCGTAATAGAACCCGTTTTCGATCACAGGTCCGATCGTCACCTGCGTGCCCGGCCAGAGGTTTTGCACCGCTTCGGCGAGCACATGCGCGGCGTCGTGGCGGATGAGTTCGAGTGCCCGCGGGTCTTCCCGGTTTACGAATTCGATCTTGGCGTTTTTCTCGATCGGATCGTTGAGATCGGTCACAACACCATCAAGCGCCATCGCAACGGTGCGCTTGGCGAGCGAGGGCGAAATGCCCTTGGCAATGTCGAAGCCGGTCGTGCCCGCGGGGAATTCACGGACGGCGCCATCGGGAAAGGTCAGGTGGATCATCGGTCGGTCTCCTGGCTCACTCCTGCGAACCACGCAGGTAAGCCTCGGGCTAACAGGGTCACGTGCGAGGCTCGGAGCCCGGTTCCACACCCTCGCAGCGAATCGTCGGGCCGGGGTTCGTCGACCGCCACCGCCCGAAGCGCCACGGTCTAGACCACGAGGCTCCCTCCGGCAAGGTTTCGGGCACGAAATCAAGCCCTTCAGTGCCGAAAGGCTGGCAGCGGCAAATTCGGGCGAAACCCATCCAGCCGCCGGCCCAAAACCCATAACGCTGGATCGCCTCGTCCGTATACTCCGAGCAAGAGGGCATGTGACGACAATGCCGGCCGATCAGGCCGGACAGGGTCAGTTGATAGGCCCGGATTGCCCCATGGGCCAATTGCCGCGGCCAAGCTGTGGCGGCACTATGGCGCTTGTCCAAATTCGGCCCCATTTACCTCAACATTAGAGAAAGGTTGCACGGATCGCTTGAAGGCTGTACCTCGAACAACTCTGGGAGGCTATGCCTTGGCAGGCCTCTCCCAACGGAATGGACAGAATGCGATATCTTTTTCCCGCCCATGCAGCTCTTGCGCTCGCCGCAATCGTAGCAAGCTTGACCAGCGCGGAAGCTCAATCTCAGCCGACCATAGCGGCCGCGCCTGCCGTGCAAACGGCATCTCCGCAGGATATTGGCGGTCCGCGTTGGCTTTTGCCAACCTCTTTCGAGGACAAGGGCTGGCTGGTGACGATCAAGGGTAATCTGGTCGTTTCGCCGAATTTCCCGGGTTCAAAGCAATACAGCTTTATCGGTTACCCGACCTTGTCCGTCCGCCGCACCAACGACCCCTCGCGCTTCGGCGCACCCGATGACGGTCTTTCGATCGGCCTCTATGGCGACGAACCGCATTGGACGGTCGGCTTCATCGGACGTTATCAACAGGGTCGTTATGTCAGCGACAATGGCGGTCTGGCTGGCATCCAAGACGCGCGCTGGGCTTTGGAGCCGGGCATCTATGGCGAATATTGGCTGCTGCGCGATCAGGTTCGCTTCCGCGGCGAAGTTCGCTATGGGCTCTTCGGCTATAATGGTTTTGTCGGTCGCCTTGGTGCCGATTTCGTTCAGAATTGGGGCAAGTTTGCTGTTTCGGCCGGCCCGCGCATGGCCCTCGGCGGCTCTGATTATATGAACACCTATTACGGTGTGAGCGCGACCGACGCGCAGAACAATGCACGCGTCACGGCTTACAAGGCCGATCCGGGCGTCGTTTCGGTCGGCGCGGCGGCAGCAGCCTATTATGTCATCAACGACAATTGGTCGACGACGGTCTACGCCAATTACGACCGTCTGGTCGGCTCGGCACAGGCCTCCCCGATCGTGAAGACTTTCGGTTCGCCGAACCAATTCACCTTCGGCACCATGCTGAACTACAGCTTCGCTATCGGCCAACCGCCGAAGTAAAACAACAAACTAACGGCATAGAAAAAGCGGCCTCAGGCCGCTTTTTTATTGTCGATCTCATCGAGCGCGCTGACCACCGCATCGAAGGTCAGAAGGGTTGAGGCGTGGCGTGCCTTATAGTCCTTCACCGGTTCGAGCACAGCGCAATCGGCCCATTTACCGACCGGAGCCGGGCCATTCTCTTTCAACATCGCGCGCACCTGGTCGCGCAGCGCCCGCAACTCGGCTGGGGTCGAGCCAACGATATGGCGGGCCATAATTGAGGCTGACGCCTGCCCCAATGCGCAGGCCTTCACCTCGTGGGCGAAGTCAGAGACGACCCCATCGGCCAGTTTCAGGTCGATGGTCACGGTGGAGCCGCAGAGCTTGGAATGGGCCGTGGCGCTCGCGTCGGGGTCGGCAAGCCGCCCCAGATGAGGGATTTCTGCCGCCAATTCGAGAATTCGCCGGTTGTAGATATCGTTCAGCATGATTTCGCCAATATAGAGCGGCGGCATCAGAAAATCGACTGCGGCGAATGTGGTCCAACCGCTCCGAACGAGCGTATAGTTCGAGAAACCGAGGAGGCGTGCTATGGATGCCGTCGTGAAACCGCTGACCCCCATGCTAAAGCCCACCCCGGCCAACGACATTGCGTCACGGCCAACGCGCGAGGAAGCGGAAGCGGCCGTCCGCACGCTGATCCGCTGGGCGGGTGAAAATCCGGACCGCGAGGGCCTTCTTGAGACCCCCAAGCGCGTCGTCAAAGCCTATGAGGAATTGTTCGCGGGCTATGCCAAAGACCCCGCCGACATCCTCGCCAAGACCTTCCAGGAGGTCGCCGGCTATGACGACATGGTGCTGGTCAAGGACATCCCTTTCCACACCCATTGCGAACACCACATGGTGCCGTTCTTCGGCGTCGCCCATATCGCCTACTACCCCGCTGAGGGGGTTGTCGGCCTGTCGAAACTCGCCCGCGTGGTCGATGCCTTCGCGCGCCGCCTGCAGACGCAGGAGACGATGACGGCCCAGATCGTTGGGGCAATTGATGAAGCCTTGAAGCCGCGTGGGATCGCCGTGCTGATCGAGGCTGAGCACATGTGTATGTCTATGCGCGGCATCCAGAAACAGGGTGCCAGCACGGTGACGACGCAGTTCACCGGCGTCTTCCGCGACGACCCGGCCGAGCAGAGCCGGTTCCTGTCGATGCTCCGCGGCTTCTCGGCCCGCTGATCGAGACAGGCTTGCCAATCGGATCCCGGCGGGGCAATCGTCCCGCCGCAGGAGATCCCCAAATGGCCGCATCATCCAACATTGAAGAAGGCGCGACCTTCGCACCGAAATTCGGCAGCGATGGCTTGATCACCTGTGTGACCATCGATGCCCTTTCAGGTGACGTGCTAATGGTAGCGCATATGAACCGCGAGGCGCTCGACCGCACGCTTGCGGAAGGCCGCATCTGGTACTTCTCGCGCTCGCGTCAAACGCTTTGGTTTAAGGGCGAAACCTCCGGCCAGATTCAGTCCCTCGTCGAAATGCGCGTCGACTGCGATCAGGATTGCCTTGTCGTGAAGGTCAAGGTTGGTGGCGATGGCGGTGCCTGCCATACCGGGCGCGCGAGTTGCTTTTACCGCCGCGTGGTCAATGGGCCGCAAGGGCCAGTGCTGACCTTCGTCGAACCGCAATAAATGCTTCCACCGCATGTGCGGAAACTCAGCGATGGTCTCGCGCGTCATTTTTTCAAGATGACAGGCGTATGGTGATGAGCGCCTGCGTATCATCCTGTGTCTGCAGTAAACATCGTCACGCGAAGCAGGCTTTGGCGAAGTGCCGATGCTGCAAGATTTCTTCCTACGGAGAACGAATTCCGCACCCATAAACAGCGAGATCGTTGCCAATGATCCGCTCACGCCAACGCTTGAAACTGCGCGCGGCGAAGTAGCAGGCGAAATGACACTGACCGAAATCAGTGCAATCCTCGCGACCTTACCCCACCGCAGCTAAGCTTAAGCTGTGGCGATATAATCACGCATGGCGCGGCTCTCGGCTTCCATTTCCGCAAGCCTGAGCTTGACGGCATCACCGATGGACACGAGGCCCGCGAGTCCTTCGTCGCCATCGAGCACCGGGACATGGCGGAAGCGGCCATGTGTCATCTGCTCCATCAATTCATGCAGCGATGTCGAGGACCGACACATCACAACATCTTCGGTCATATGCTTCGATACGGCATCATCGAGCGCGCCCGCACCCGCAACGAGCGCACGCACAATGTCGCGCTCTGACAAAATGCCGAGAACTTGACCATTGGCGCCGGTCACGACCAACGCCCCGATCCGCTTTTCTCCGAGTGAACGCGCAGCTTCAAGCAAGGTGCGATGCGGCGCAATCGTATGAATGGTCTTACCTTTGGACGCGAGAATACGGGCAACGCTCATGCAAGCCTCCTCCCGAAAAGAGGCGCGGCACCGGCGAAGACGTGACGCTTCGCGCCGCCGGCCTTCACAAAACGAAAGTCTGCGCGCGTTAAGAGCTTTCGGCAAGTGGCTTCCCTCTTTTCAGGAAAGCCGCGTCAATTGGTGTCAGCGTCGTGGATCGAAAAAACGAAATCCGTAGAGCCCACCCAAGAATCCGCCCACATGCGCTTCCCACGCAATTGTGTCGCCACCCATAAAGGCCGGGCTCATGACGCCTGTGATAAAGTTCACACCGAACCAAACGGCCAGAAATACAAGCGCACGCCTATCGGAGAATGTTTCGCGCAAACTGAGTGCGCGCAACAGATAACCATTTTCCCCCTGCAAGGGGAACGGACCCAGCGGTGCGCCCGGCTGAAATACGAACCGTGTTGCCGCCGCCATCGCCCCCGACACTGCGGCCGAAGCGCCAATCAACGGCTCCACGCTGTCCATATGCGCGAAGAAATGAAACAAGCCGCCGCAAACGGCCGTGAAGGCCAGAAGCGCAAAAAACCGTGAGCTGCCGAACCGCCTTGCGATCGGCGCGCCGAAAGCCAAAAGCCAGATCGCATTGACAGCGAGATGTGTCCAACTGCCATGCAGAAGCGCGTAGGTCACAAGGGTCCACGGCTTTGCAGCATCTTCTTCAAGCGTATATCGCGCCAAAGCTGCAAGCCGCGCGCCCGCCGCACCATCGGGAAGCGATCGTGCTTGGGCGAGGATTTCGTTCAGCGGATCGTCGCCGATCATCAAGAGAAGCCGCGCCGGCACGAAACCGTAATCGAGAATGACCTCGACGGGTTCATCGAGCACAAAGCTCATGGCTGTGTGGATGATGATCAAAAGCGCGATCGCAACCAAAACTGCCGTGGGAACATTGAAAAAGGGTTCGTTCCCCCGTCGTGTGCCGAGCCCTGTCATCCGCCTACTCCTTTGACGCGGCTGTCCTACCCGAAACACAGTGTTTGAAGCAAATGTGCCGGCATGGCCCGTGCATGTGTACCGGCGTGAGAAAGCTTTGCTTTTCAGGCTGTGCCGTTTTGGCACTTGGGAAGCCAGCCTTTTTTGAAGCCGATGAGGAGTAGTCATTGTGAAAACCTATCTTTGCCGCCATGGATTGTTGCTTTGGCTTGAATTGCGCGGCCGTCGGGCTCAGCCAGACCATGAAGACCTTGATCCCTATCGTCTGGCCCCGGTCCTAGCCTCGCGCTTCGTGCTTGATATAGCACCGACGGAGGTCAAGTCGGTCGAGACCGGAACGCGTGTTCTGGCCCGCTTACCGAGTTTCGGGCGCGCGCCCCGTGCATCGTTCAACGGGTTCGATGGACAGGCTTTCGACGAATTCGCCCGCATCGTGGCAGAAGAAGGCAATGGAGCGGTGATAATCGCAGAGTCAGGCGCAGTCTCACTTGAAATTTTGCTGCTGCCGCTGACACTTCACCGCTTCACAGGCAGACGCGTTTTGGGCGTCGTGGCAGATTGCAACCCTTACGCGCAACCCGGCGAAACAAGTCCACTTAAAATTGTTTCTTGCCGATTTCTTGCCAGAGACTTGCAAGAAATTTCACCGCAAACATCGTATTCTTCCGATGCTCAAAACCCGGCGTTAACTGCGCGCACGCATTCTCAAGCCATTCGATCAGCAGCCGGTCGGCAAAAGTTAACGCTCAAAATGGCATCGAGATTCTTGCAATGACATTTCTGCAATCCCCTGCGCAGCGCAACGCATCAGAAAGTGAGCGGCGGCGATTTTCGCGGGTCAGGATTGCACTTGCAGGCCGCTTTATGCTGGCTGACGGCAGCGAGCATAATTGCTGCTCGATCGACATCTCTCCAGGTTCGGCTGCGATTTCTGCCGATATCCGGCCGCCGCGAGGCAGCCGGATTATTCTTTATCTCGACCGCCTTGGCCGCGTCGAAGGTGAAGTTCAACGCGTGTTTGACGAAGGTTTTGCGATCTCTTTCTCGGTAAGCGACGGGAAAAAGCGCCGATTGGCCGAAGATTTGACTTGGCTCGCCAATCGCGAGCTGGCCGATTTCGCCAATAAGCGCTTGAGCGCGCGCGCCGAACCAACGCAGGAATCCGCGACCATGGTGCTGGAGGATGGCACCTTGCAAGGCGTAACGCTGATCGATGTATCTCTGTCCGGCCTCGGTGTGCGCTCTGATCTGTTGCCGCCAATCGGATCGGTGATCCGCATCGGGGCCAATCGAGGCCGGGTCGTTCGCCATTTCGAGGGCGGTTTTGGGCTGAGTTTCACCCACAGGGATGCTTCTGCCGAAGCCAGCCGTGAAAAGATTACATCAAATTCGACTGATTGATTTCAGACCCCGCAAAAGGGGGGAATGGCACGGTCCCGTCATCGACAAGACGGGACCATTCCCGAGACGGGACCATTCCAATGCGCAGCATCAACATTGCCCTCGCCGCCGTCATCCTCGGACTTCTGGCGTCTCCGGCACAAGCCACTCAGCGCGCAAGCGATCTACCTGTAGCAACAGCGGCCGCGACATCGGGCGAAGCACGCGCCCCAATCGGCTATATCGGCTTCTGCCTGCGTTATCCGGGCGAATGCAACGGACACTCTGCAACCCAGCCAGTGAAACTCGATCAGGCGGCATGGGCGCTTCTCAACCGCGTTAATGATGAGATCAACCGCCGGATTCAGCCGATCACGGACAAGGACCATTGGGGTGTCGCCGAGCGCTGGGACCTGCCCAGCGATGGTAAAGGCGATTGCGAGGATTATGCGCTCCTGAAACGCAAGATCCTGATCGAGAAGGGTCTCAGTGCTGGTGCGCTGCTGATGACAGTGGTCATCGACCGTGAAGGCGCAGGGCACGCTGTTTTGACCGTCGTGACCGATCGCGGCGATTACGTCCTCGACAACCAGGATGAGACTATCCTGCCTTGGACTCAGACCGGCTATCGCTTCGTCAAACGCCAATCGATGCAGGACCCCAACATCTGGACTTCGATTGGCGCTCCGCTCCGCGACCCCGTTGCGACAGCAGCGCGGTAAGCGTCGCCAAGCCACAACGCCTTTTGAAATTAACCCTTAATTAAGGATCGGCTTGCACCCATCGGCATTTTCGACGTTAATCTTTCATTAACGATTGAGAGTTGGGCATGCGGCACGTTGCGGCAATCATTGTGGGTCTTGCGGTTCTGGCGTCTGGCGCCGGCAACGCTGATGCGCGTGACCGCAAACCGGCGCGCGAACCGGTCGCTCAACTCGTCGCGTTGCCCGATACCTCTGCCCCGACCATGGTTGCAGGCCTCGCCAAGCCGCCGATCGGTTGGGTCGATTTCTGCCAGACACATCCGCAGGACTGTCAGGTGGCGACTGTCGAAGCGAGCGCCTTGCGCATCGATGCCAAAATCTGGACGATGATCACGCGGTTGAATCGCGAAGTGAATGCGTCCATCGAGCAGGTTGAAGACATTGAGCAATTCGGCGTGCTTGAAAAGTGGACTTACCCCGTCGACGGCAAGGGCGACTGCGAAGACATCGTGCTCGAGAAGCGCCGACGCCTGATGCAGGCCGGCATTCCCCGCTCGGCTCTCCTAATCACCGTCGTCCGCGACGAACAGGGCGATGGCCACGCCGTTCTCACATTGCGCACCGATCGCGGCGACTATGTGCTCGACAATAAGACGAGCAAGATCAAGCCATGGCTTGAGACACCCTACGGCTTCGTCAAGCGCCAGTCGCAGCAGCATCCGGACATTTGGGTCACGCTCGACAGCCAGACTTCGCCTGTCATGACGGCGAAGCGCTGAACCTCAATCGATCCGCGTCAACCCGGCCGCGAACCGTTTCCAGTTCTTCACATAGCCTTCCGCCGACTTGGTCAGGCGGGCCGCCGCGTCGTCATCGAGCGTCCGCACGGCGCGGGCGGGCGATCCGACGATCAGGGAATTGTCCGGGAATTCCTTGCCCTCGGTGACGAGAGCATTGGCACCGATCAAGCAGTTCTTGCCGATCTTGGCCCCGTTGAGGATCGTCGCACCCATACCGACAAGCGAATTGTCGCCGATGATGCAGCCATGCAGGATAGCGGAATGGCCAATGGTGCAATCCTTCCCGATGATCATTGGGAAGCCCATATCCGTATGCAGCACCGCGCCTTCCTGAACATTGGTGCGGTCGCCGATCTTGATCGGCTCATTGTCGCCACGCAGCACGGCACCAAACCAAATGCCGACATCCATGCCGAGGATCACGGATCCGATCACATGCGCATCGGGGGCGACCCAGAAGGTGCCCTGCCCCTGCGTTTCCGGCCGACGGTCATCGAGCGCATAAAGCGGCATGGCCTGTCTCCTCAATCTTCGAGATCGACGTCGAGGATCGACATGTTGAAGGCATAAGAGCGGTCGCCATCCTCGTCATCGAGCGAGACGATGCCGATGAATTCATCGCCGATCATCACTTCCGCCGAATCCGTCTTCTTCGGGCGCGCCACCACCTTGATCGAAGCATTGCCGAACAGGCGGCGGAGATAGTCCTGCAGCTTTTGAAGCTCTTGCTTGTCCATCGCGGAATCCTTTGCGGGGCCCGGCGGCCCGATGGTTTCCGCTTGCCATGATCTCGGGCAAGCCGCAAGCGGGCGGGATCAACCCTCGCCTTTCTCCGCGAGGATCTGGTCCATCGAACGGGCGGGTTCGGCACACCCTGCTTCGCCGACGACACGAGCCGGAACACCTGCAACGGTCATATTGCGCGGTACTGGCGCTAGCACGACGGAGCCCGCCGCCACGCGCGCGCATTGTCCGACCTCGATATTGCCGAGGATTTTAGCGCCCGCCCCAAGCAACACGCCCTGACGGATCTTAGGATGACGATCGCCGATCTCATTGCCAGTGCCACCGAGCGTAACGCCCTGCAAAATGGAGACATTGTCCTCAATAACGGCAGTCGAGCCGACAACCAGACCCGTCGCATGATCGAGGAAGACACCCTTACCGATCCGCGCGGCGGGATGAATGTCCGTCTGAAACACGGCAGACGACCGGCTCTGCAGATAAAGCGCGAAATCCTTCCGCCCGTCCTGCCACAACGCATGGGCCAACCGATGGGTTTGCAGCGCGTGGAACCCTTTGAAATAGAGAAGCGGTTCAATCAAACGCGTGCAGGCCGGGTCGCGATCGAGCACCGCCAGGAGATCGGCGCGGAAGGCGATGCCCAACTCGCGGTCTTTTTCCACCGCCTGCGCGAAAGCACGCACGATGACATCGGCACGCAAAGCCGCATGATCGAGACGCGAGGCAACCCGCGCGATCACCGCCTCTTCAAGCGAATGATGTTCAAGCACCGCCTCGACGACGAAACCCGCCATGGCAAGATCGATCTCAACAATGGCTTGTGCATCCGCGCGGATGCGCTCCCAGATGGGATCGACGATTTCGATACGAGCGGCGGGGCGCGAAACATGGCTCATGGCTGACTTCCTGCTGACGTCCATTCCTAGCACAAAAGGCGCTGAACGGGCACCTGCTCCTCAAATGGGGAGCCTGAATCAACCTGGCAAGCGCTTGAATCGGACTTCCAGCATTCGCCCGCAAACCTCTCGATTGATTCAAACTTCCGCCTTGAATCGCCGTGTGAGGAACGCCAACAAAGCATCGCCAAAAGCGTCATTGCGGTCTCCCACAACCATATGCGCCGCCTCTGCCACATCGACCCATTCGGCATGCGGCACAAGCGCTAGAAAAGCCTTCGCTTCGGCTTCGCCGACAAGCTCGCTCTGCCCGCCGCGCACCAAAAGACAGGGCACCGCGACGCGTTGGGCCGCGGCAGTTGCCGCTGCAATCAATTCCGTCCGCCGGCTTTCGATCCCGTTTTCACCGAGTTGGAAGCGCGGATCCCAATGCCAATGATAGCGACCACCCGGATGGAGCCTTAGATTTTTCCGTAAGCCCTCGAGCGAGCGCGGCTTCTCTCGATGCGGCAGATAGATCGCAATCGCGTCCGCCGCCTCCTCGACCGATGCGAAGCCATCCTCAAGATGTGCGCGCATGAAATCGCGGACCTTTTTCAATCCCTCAAGGTTCATATCCGGCACGACATCGACGAGAACGAGGCCGGCAAAGAGCCCGGGGTCTGAATCCTGCGCGAGAAGCGCAGCCATCCCGCCCAACGAGGCACCGATCGCAATCGGGGCCAAGCCTGTCTCCGCGCGCAGCGCGCAAGCGACGGCAGCGGCATCGCGCCCATAGTCGAAGAAATGATAACGCCCCGCCTCATCCCACGGGCTGTCACCATGACCGCGCTGGTCGAGCCGGACAGCCATGAACCCGGCCTTTGCTAGATCGTGCCCGGTCTTGCGCCATGCATGGCGCGTCTGCCCGCCGCCATGCAGCATGAGAACGGGACGCCCTACCCCCTCGACAGACGCAGCCAAAGCATGCCCGTCCGCCCCGGTGAACAGCCGCGATGCGGCGCTCATTCCACCGCCTTCAAGAAATCGAGAACCGCTTGCCGATGCGTCCGGTCGCCCACCGCCGTGCTGTGATCACGCCCTTCGACGGGGAAGGCTTTGGCATCCGGCATCAAGGCCGCGAGCGGCTCCGGCGCTCCAGCCACATTGTCCTTGGTGCCGACCGAGATTAGGACCGGGACGTGAATGCGCGCCACTTCCCCCTCGGACAGCACCTGTCGCGAACCGCGGATACAAGCCGCCATCGCCTTGAGATCCTGTCGGTTCTGCTCGGCGAAGGCACGGAACATACGCTGCATCGGATCGGTCAGGTCGGCAAGCGAGGGGGCTTCCATCGCATCAGCGATGCCGAGCGGCAGGCCGACCCCATGCACAAGGTGGATCCCAAGCCCGCCAAGCAGTGCGGCCTTCACGCGATCGGGCGATTGCAAGGCAAGATGGGCGGTGATCCGCGCGCCCATCGAATAGCCCATGACGAAGGCGCTCTCGATCTTGAGATGATCCATCAGCCGCCCGACATCGGCTGCCATGATGTCGGACGCATAGGCCGCCGGATCATAAAGTGCCTCGCTCTGGCCATGACCGCGATTGTCATGCGCGATGACCCGATAGCCCGCCTGCGAGAGCGTCTTGACCCAGAGCGTGTTGACCCAATTGACCTGATGGGTCGAAGCGAAACCATGCACAAGCATGATCGGCGTGCCGGGTCCCTCCCCATCCGGCGGGATGTCGATATAGGCGAGGCGGGCGCCATCGGAGGAGAAGAATTCAACCGGAAAGGACTTCATCATGATGGCGGCGAGACTAAGCGCCGCCCCGGCGACGGGCAAGGCATACACGTCCCCAGAAGTCGCAAGCCCGCCTTGCCCTAAGGTACTGGCGCAAGGCCCACGATTCTGTTTAAAGAACACCATAATTCGACGTCCCGCTCAGGAGCCACCCACCATGGCCGATATGCATGTGCCGCATTTCAAGAACGATCTCGGCATCGCCTCGATCCGCGTGGGCACCAAGGAATTCATGTGCGTCGGCGCGACACCGCCCTTCGATCATCCGCATATCTTCATCGATATGGGCGACGATACCGAGACGGTCTGCCCCTATTGCTCGACGCTTTTTAAATATGATGAGAGTCTGCACGGCGGAGTGGAGCCAGCCTCCTGCCTCTACCATCCTGAAGACGCCGCCGCCTGACGCAATGATCCGCTGAATGTCATGACGGACCGGCCTTTCATCATCGCAGGGGCCGGGATCGCCGGCCTGACGTTAGCCCTGACGCTTGCGCGCCAGAACCGCCCGGTCATGCTGATCGAAAAGCGCAGCCGTATCGACGAACTCGGCGCGGGCTTACAAATCTCCCCCAATGCATCACGCATCCTGATCGGGCTCGGCCTTGGCCCAGCTTTGTCCCGCGTTGCAGGCGAACCGGACGAATTGATCGTCCGCGACGGCAAGAACAGCACCATTCTGGCCCGCATGGCGCAAGCCGAGACGATGCGGCAGACCTATGGTGCCCCCTACTGGCATATTCATCGCGCGGACCTCCAAACCGCACTCCTCGATGCAGTCCGCAGCGAACCACGAATCCAACTCTCATTCGGACGCGCCATTTCCGGCTTACAGCAGCCTGAAACCGGCATCCGCATCGAGAGTGAAACCGCCAATGGCACTCACACCACATTTGAAGGCGCAGCGCTGATCGGCGCTGACGGTCTATGGACCCGCACTGCCGCCCTGCTCGGCGACGCATCCGAACCGCGCTTCACTGGCTATACGGCATGGCGCGCGACGATCCCGATGGATCAGGCACCCGACCACTTCCGCGCCAACGCCACCGGGCTGTGGCTCGGCCCGAAGTCTCACATCGTCCATTATCCGCTGCGCGGCGGCCGTGTGCTGAACATTGTCGCCATCGTGAGCGACCGCACCGCTGAACCAGGCTGGAGTCGTCCCGGCGACAATCAATCTTGCGAAGCCCGTTTCCGCCAATGGGCACAACCGGTGCGGGCCCTTCTGTCGATCGTGCCCGAATGGCAAATCTGGTCGCTCTATGACCGCCCGCCCCGCCCCACCGCAGCCCGCGGTTGTGCCACGCTGATCGGCGATGCGCTTCATCCCGTCCTGCCATTTTTGGCGCAGGGCGCAGCGATGGCCATCGAAGACACGGCCATTCTCGCGGCAGCCTTGTCATCGCATGACGACATCCCAGTCGCTTTCAAATCCTATATAGCGGAACGCGCCCAACGCACCGGCCGCGTGCAACGGGAAGCACGGTTTAATGGCCAAATCTATCATATGAGCGCGCCACTCTCCTGGGCTCGCAACTTTAAGTTGCGCAATACAAGCCCCGCTAGTTTTGCGAAGCGTTACGAATGGCTTTACGGGTTTAAGGCGTAAACGCCGTCTTTATGCGATTTTCATCATTTGAAAGGACTTTCGGTGCATAGCTAAAGTCCCTGTTGCTATTTTTTATTTTTGGACGATTTGTCATGAAGCTTGTCAATCCGCCGGATGCGGAAGGTACGGAAGAGAACACCCGCATCGATTCCGGACTGACCTGCCTCGCCGCCTTATGTGGATATTTCTTCATCAGCGTCGATCCCAAGCAGATCGCGCATGAGCTAGGCCTTGGCGCCGAAATGGCGACAGCGAGCGAGATTATCCGCGCCGCGCGCATGATGAAATTACGTGGCCGCATAGCCAAAAAAGTGGCCTACGCCAAAATCTCGCCCGCGATGCTTCCGGCCATCATCGGCATGAAGAGCGGCAGCTTCCGCCTGCTCGTCGCAAAACGCGACGATGAATTGATCGTGCACGATCCTGTCACACGGGAAACCGAAAGCCTCTCCCCCGAAGCGCTCACCGAACAGGTGGATGGCGGCGTGATTTTCGTGACGCGTCGTTTGGGCAGCCCCGGCGCATCGCGCGAAACGTTCGGCCTCAGCTGGTTCATCCCATCGTTGATGCGTTACCGGAAAGCGCTGGCCCATGTGCTCGTTGCCTCGCTGATGATTCAGATTTTTGCGATCGTCACGCCGATTCTCTTTCAGGTCGTGATTGATAAGGTGCTGGTGCATCAGACCTTTGCAACACTCGTTGTTATCGTTGTTGGATTGATCGCGACCGGCGTGTTCGAGGCCATCATCCAATACCTGCGAACCTATGCGCTCAACCATACGACGAGTCGCATTGATGTGGAGCTTGGCGCGCGCCTGGTTGACCACCTCTTCCGACTGCCACTCGCCTATTTCGAAAGCATGTCGGCCGGCCAGATCGTCGCACGCGTGCGCGAACTTGAAACCGTACGCAATTTCTTGACCGGTCCTGCACTCAATTCCTTACTCGATCTTCTGTTTACAATCGTGCTGATCGCGGTTTTGTTCAGCTACTCCGTCAAGCTGACTTTGATCGTAATTGTAGCGATACCGCTTTTCATTCTTGTCGCGACGCTGATCATGCCGCGCCTACAAGATGGGATCGAAAAGAAATTCTATCATAACGCGCAGGCACAGCAGTTTCTCGTTGAATCCATCGTCGGCGTGCAAACATTGAAAGCCTCCGCCATCGAACCGATGATGCGGCGGCAATGGGAAGATCGTCTCGCTGCTTACGTGAAAGGTGCATTCGACGTCTTGACGATTGGCGCGGTCGGACAAGGCGCCATTCAGCTCATCATCAAGATCATGACGGCGCTTGTGCTCTTCTTCGGTACGGTGCAGGTGATCAATGGCGAGCTGACTGTTGGTGGCCTGATCGCCTTCAACATGCTGGTCGGGCAAGTCGTCGCGCCGGTCATCCGCCTGTCACAACTCTGGCAAGACTTCCAGCAAGTGCGCGTCTCATTGCAGCGCATGGGGGACATTCTAAATGTCAAAACGGAAGCCACCGCTTTGACATCTGCACATCTGCCGCCAGCCAAGGGCGGCATCGTCATGCGCGATCTCACCTTCCGCTATCGTGCCGATGGCGCGTACGTTCTCGACCGCATTAACCTGTCTATTGCACCGGGTGAGATGATCGGCATTGTGGGACCGTCCGGTTCTGGCAAGTCGACGCTGACGAAATTGATCCAACGGCTCTACACACCTGAACAGGGACAGATCCTTGTCGACGGTATTGACATCGCGCAGGTCGATCCGGCTTGGCTCCGCCAGCAGCTCGGCGTTGTGCTCCAAGAGAATTTGCTCTTTAATCGCACTGTGCATGAAAATATTGCACTCGCACGTCCTGGCATGCCACGCCAAAACGTCATCGAAGCGGCCCGGCTTGCCGGAGCCGATGAATTCATCAATACGCTACCGCTCGGCTACGATACAATTATCGAAGAGCGTGGCGGCAATCTTTCGGGCGGACAGCGCCAACGTATTGCGATTGCGCGTGCGCTTGTCACCAATCCCCGCATTCTCATTCTCGATGAAGCAACGAGCGCTCTCGATTATGAAAGCGAGCACGTGATCCAGCGTAATATGCGTGCAATCGCACGAGGCCGCACCGTCATCATCATTGCCCATCGCCTTTCGACCGTGCGGCAATGCGACCGTATCATCGGCGTAGCCAAAGGCCGCATCGTTGAAGAAGGGACACATGACGAACTCGTCAATCGTCCCCGTGGCCTCTACGCCCATCTCTGGCGCTTGCAGACTGAAGGATTGGATTCGACGCCATGAAGGAATTTGTGAAGCCCTTCGATGTTTTACGTTTCCGAAAAGCCGACGAAGAACGCGCACGACTGAACGAATTTCTACCCGCTGCACTCGAGATCCTCGAAACGCCGCTCTCGCCGATACGCGTTGCCTTCCTTTGGATCATGTGCGCAATTCCGGTGGCCGTTTTGTTATGGGCCATCATCGGATTCGTCGACATTCATGCCGTCGCACCCGGCCGCATTCAGCCCAAGGGCTATTCAAAAGTCGTTCAAGTATTCGATGCAGGTCGCGTCGATAAAATTTTGGTCGAGGATGGCCAGCATGTTGAGAAAGGCGCTTTGCTGATACAGCTCGACGACCGTGAGACAGCATCTGATTTGAGCCGCTTTCAAACCGAGATTGCCGATACGAAAGCTGAGATTTTGCGCCGTCGTGCCGCCGTCGAAGCCGTCAAACAGAGTGCTGCCAATCTCGGTCCCATTCCGCATGATTCGGGCCTGCCCGCATCTGCTCTTGCCCGCGAATGGCGTTCTGGCACAGCCGATCTTGCGCAGGTCAATGCACAGATCGCATCGCTGATGGCGCAGCGCGATGAACGCGCGCGCACGACCGATCGCCTGCGTGGCACTATGGCCGCGCGTGAGCAGTTGAAGACCGTGCAAGGCGAGCGCACCACCATGCGCGAATATCTGATCGGCGTGAATGCCGGGAGCCGCGCTTCACTGCTCGATGCCCTACAGGACGCCAAGCGCACAGAACTCGAACAAGCCTCCGATCGCGGCATGTTAGCGGAAGTGGAGAGCGGGAAATCGACCATCGACCAGAAACTTGTCGAAACCCGCGCTGCGTTTCTTACGGAGCAATATAGCAAAACAAACGATGCTGAGTGCCGCCTCCCCGCACTTGAACTCGAAGCTGTCAAAGCCTCAGCAAAACTCGAACGTACCCGCGTGACCAGCCCAATCGATGGCACCGTGCAGCAATTGGCTGTGACCTCGCCTGGCCAGACCGTCGGTGCGGGTCAGCCCGTGCTGATCGTGGTGCCGGACGATGGCGGCATCGAGATCACGGCCTTTGTCGCCAACAAGGATATCGGCTTCGTCCATGCGGGTCAGAAGGTCCGCGTCAAGATCGAGGCCTTTCCTTACACGCGTTATGGCGTCATGGAGGGTACAGTGACGCGTGTGCCACGCGACGCGCTCGACGAGCGTGACATGCCAGCCATGATGGATGTCACGACATTGCAAAAATTGCAGGCCGCTGTGGGCCAGCCTGCGAAACCAAAACTCGGCAATCTCGTCTATGCCGTCGTCATTGCGCCCAATCGCAATTCAGTCTTGGTCGATGGCCGCGAAGTAAAGCTGAGCCCGGGTATGGCCGTCACCGCAGAAATCCAGACCGGTAGCCGCCGCCTGATCTCATACTTCCTCTCGCCCTTCCAGGAAGCGGGCAGCGAGGCTGCACGGGAGCGGTAAAGAGAAATTAGCGTAACGTTGCGTCTGCGTCAGGACCGGGCTGCAAAGCCCGGTCTTTTTTATGTGCTTTTTAAACTATCCTTGCGCCCGCGCTATTCCTGCACACAAAAACGGAAACACCGCCAAGACCGAAAGGCCGAATGGAAGCCGCGGACTTCCCCGTGGTCGAAAGCATAATGGTGCGGACACCGGGGGTCGAACCCGGACAGCCTTGCGGCCGAGGGATTTTAAGTCCCTTGCGTCTACCAGTTTCGCCATGTCCGCCGGGGTCTGGTGCCCACCGAGAGGAATAGTCGAGGCGGATGCGCCGGTCAAAGTGAATAGTGAGCCATCAATCCCCTTTCCTCTCAGCCTCTTCCTTGATGGCCTCTTTTGGGGATTGCGTCACGCCGCGCCAGCGCAAAAAGAGGAGATAGAGCGCTCCGGCACCAAGGCCGGTAATGATGGCTTCGAGAGACTGAAGACTGAACTTCCCCGGATGCACGAAATAATCTGCAATCGTCGTCGCCAACGTAATTGTGATGGCTGTCAAAAGGCCATTGCTGGTCCACCGTTTGAGTGGGGTGAAGGAGAGCACAACGAGAATGGCGGCTGATACCGCCCCTGTCTGTAAAGCCTTCGCCCAATGCGGCAGGGTCAATGCAGTGACATTCCCGCCAACCATCACGAGCAAGCAGGACGTACCCGACTCGGTAAACCGCGCAACAAAGAGACGCGCCTTTTCACGCAACAATTCCAACACGATGCAATCTCCACGGCTCCCTTTGGGGCAAATCATGCCCCAAACACTTAAAGCGGGTAGGCCTAGGCCTACCCGCAAAATAGCCGGATCAAACCAGTTCGGGGAACGGCACGATGGTCGATTTCACTGTTTTCATCGCCATGGCATCGGCTACCGCCGCTTTGATGCCTTCTTCTGAGAAGGGATAGATCGTCTGCATCTCAAGCCACGGATATTTGTTCCGTGCCTTGTAGAGCATGTCGACACCGAGCGGCAGATCATTGGCCGTGAAGCCCCATGAACCGAGAATATTGAGATCCTTGGTGCAGAAGCGGTGCCAATTCGTGTTGATCGAACCCGCATCGGTGAACTGACCCATCTCGACATAAGTGCCGCCGTCGCGAAGAAATTCGATACCTTCCGGACCTGCTGTCGGATGGCCTGAGCAATCCATCACGAGATCGGCACCATAGCCGCCCGCAAGCTCACGCACACGGCGAATACGATCTTCCGGCGTCTTGTATTCCTCAATATCGACGGTGGCCTGCGCACCGAATTTGCGCGCCAGTTCGAGCCGCGGTTTTTCCGGCGCGCCGACGCAAATCACTTTGCCTGCACCCATTTCCTGCGCGGCCGCGACAGCGAGAATTCCGATTGGGCCCGAGCCTTGGATGACAACCGTGTCGTTCCATGTGAATCCGCCCGCACGCTGCGCGCGATTGAACGCACGGATGCAAGACGTCAGCGGCTCGGAGAGTGCGCCCAGACGCAACGACATATCGTCCGGCAATTTGTAGATTTTCGTACCCGGCAACATGTCGAGATCGACATAGACATATTCCGCCCAGCCGCCCCACAAATGCGGCGCCTTGTCGAAACCGAGATAACGTCCGTAATAAACAGGCGTCAGACATTTGTTTGCCGTTTGCGGATAATGCAGACACCAATGGCAATGGCCGCACGGCATGAGCGGCGGGATCATCACCTTCGAGCCGACTTCAAGCGGTTTGCCCATGAAATCTTCGGTGAATTCATCGCCCTTCTCGACGATGATGGCACCGATCTCATGCCCAAGCGTGAAGGGCCAGGGCAAAGGCTTCGGCCAATGGCCTTTGAGAATGTGCTGGTCTGTGCCGCACACACCGCAAGCGCCGATCTGCAACAGCGCAGCCTTCTTGGGAACCTTAGGCCATGGCACTGTCTGGATCACAGGCTCTGCGCCCGGACCGGCATAGGTGCACACGCGAATAGTATCTGCCTTCCGCATTCGACTTCTCCCAAAAACAGTCTTGTTTTTGAGAATTAGAGACGGAAACAGCGCCTTGGTAAAGCTGCATACCGCACGTCCCAGCCATGCGTAAGGCGGGCAACGAAAGGATCAGAGAATCGGAATGCTTTTCTCAGGTGGTTTGGGTTGCGGTGCGTAAACCGCAGCCTCATCGACCCACCCACCCCCGATCGCTTTGTAAATATTCACAACGGCGTCGAACGTGCCTTTCCGCGCCAGAGCCGATTGCATCTGCGCTTCGTACAATTCGTTATGTAACAAAATGAGGCCGGTATATTCTTTTGCTGAATTGCCAAGCATCTCGGATGTTTTGGAAACGGCATCCTCCAACGCACGCTGACTGCGTATCAACGCGTCGAGATGTGTGGTCGAGCGTTGATATGCGATGAGCGCATTCGTCGTGTCGCGAAATGCGGTCAACAATGTTTCCTGATAATCAGCGAGCGCAACAGCGGTTGCGCCTTTCGCAATGTCGACGCGGCCCGAAATGGCGCCTGCCGCGAACAGCGGGCCCACCGCATTGCCTGCCATGGCCCAGACGGGTGTGAGCCCGCCCGGCATCGGCCCGGGATAAAGGCTTGAATAGCCAATCCCGCCTGAAGCGCTCAGATGAATTTGTGGCAGATAGAGCGCCATCTCAGCCCCGATCTGAGCATTCGCCGCGATCAGTTTCTGCTCGGCCTCCGCCACATCGGGGCGTCGCAACAATGTGTTCGAGCGGATCGTGCCCGGCATCACCGGCGGCTTGATGCCGGAAAAACCGCGCCCTCGCGAAATCTTCAATGTCGGATCGGCGCAGAGCAAACGAATATCGTTCACGGTTTGGTCAGCCAAAGCTGAAAGAATGGGAAGGTTAGCGCGGTATCGTTCGATAGCGGAGAAGACTTGTGCGCGCGCCACTTCAGTCGCGGGCGGATCCGCCTTTTTCATCGCCTCGAGATCGGCCGTGAGCCGGTCGATGGTTTCATGCGTGATTTTATACTGCGTTTCGGCGGCCCGTAACCGCACATAGGCTTCAGCAACTGACGTCACCACCATCAGCACGGCGGCGCGACGGCCCTCCTCGGCTCCCAGCGCCAGGGCCTCAGCGCTTTCCGTTTGCCGCCTGACGCGACCCCACACATCGACGGTCCATGCGATGCTGGGTTGCGGCTGGATCGTTGTCTCAAACGCGCGCGCATAGCGACCGGGCCGATGCAATCGCTGCACCCCACTGCCATAATCGGCATGCGGAAAAAGGCCGGATTGGACGACGGTTACACCGGCCTGTGCAACTTCGACTCGGGCGGCCGCGGCTTTCAAAGTGAGATTGCTGGCCAGCGCCGACCGAATGAGGCGGATCAATTCCGGATCGCCCGGCAAAGCCCACCAATGCAGATTGGCAATCTCGGCGGCCTCTTTTTGCGGTATCACATAGTCGGGGAGCTTGACCTCGGGCCGCTTGTAATCCGGACCCAACGTGCATCCGGGCAGTAACGCAATGGCCAGCAAGGCCAGAGCCGCTGCTCCACCCTCCCGAAACGCCATACCACTGACCTGACGCAAACCGATCCCCTCCGAACCAGTTCGACAATGCCGCGTGGCCCCCCGAGGGAACAGACCGGGGCAGCGGAAGCTGCGCCTTATCCACTGCGATGAAGGGTCGGGACAGTGGCACCCGCTACATCAAAGGTCGGTTGGTCCGAACGAGCGTTTGAACGGCGGCATAATCGACCTTGCCCGAGCCGAGCACCGGAATCGCCGCAACCGGCATGACGGCGCGAGGCACCCATAATTCGGGATAGCCCTTGTCCTTGGCAAAACGCGCCAGCGCCGCCTGATCGAGATCACGACCATCGCTGACCAGCGCAATTTGTTCGCCCTTCTTAGGGTCAGCAATCGCAACCGCGACATGGCTGGCATCGGGCCATAATTCCTGCGCCAGCGTTTCGATGGCTGCAAGCGACACCATCTCGCCACCGATCTTCGCAAACCGTTTCGCACGACCGCGAATGGAAATGCGACCCTCGCTGTCCATGGTCACGATATCGCCGGTGTCATGCCAACCATTTTCGGGCGGCACCAGAACGCCGGGATCATTGGCGAACACATAACCAGCCATCACATTTGGCCCCCGCACGATCAACCGGCCACCTTCATGCACACCCTCGACCGGTTCAAGACGGGCCTCGATACCGGGCAGAAGCCGCCCTACAGTGCCGGCCTTATTGTCATGGACCTGATTGACGGCGATGACAGGCGAACACTCGGTTGCGCCATAACCTTCGAGAATGGTTGTGCCCGCCTCCGCCCATTGCGCGCGCGTTTCATCCTTCACGCGCTCGGCACCGGCGACAACAATCCGCACTGAGGCGAATTGGCCGTGATCGGCTGCACGCATCCAGCCGCGCAAAAACGTATCGGTCCCAAAAAGAATCGTCGCCTTCGTCTCTTCGGTGATCCGCGCCACCTGCTTATATTGCAGCGGGCTTGGATAAAGCACGACTTTCATTCCGCCCAAGAGACCGAGCAACAGACCGCCCGTCAGCCCGTAGGAATGAAAGATCGGCAAGGGATTCATGATGATTTGATCGGGGCCAAGCGGCGGCCGCCCGATATGCGCCTCAATCTGCTTCACATTCGCGATCAGATTGGCGTTCGACAGCACGACGCCTTTCGGCGCACCTTCCGACCCAGATGTAAAAAGAAGCGCTCCCGCTTCATCCGGCGAAAGTGCGTGGCGCGCATGAATCATGCCGGGCACAAAACTGCGCAACACGCCCATCGCCTTGTCGAAAGATGTCAACGCTGCACGAACGTCTTCGAGATAAACGACACGCACAGAGCGCCCAGCTGCGCGCGTTTCTGCGAGGACGGCATCGAACGTTTCGTCGAGACGGGCCTGATCAATGAAACGGCGCGATGTGACGAGTGTCTCAATTTCCCCGATATGCAAAGCGGCGACGAGATTACGTACACCGGCGGTGAAGTTGAGGAGCGCCGGAACGCGCCCATAAGCCGACAAACCGAACAGAGTGACTGCAGCCGCATTCACGTTCGGCAGCATCACCCCGACCGTCTCGCCCCGCACAGTTTCTGCTTCGAACGCTTTGCCAAGGACGAGCGCCCCCAGAATGATGCGTCGATAAGTAAGAGGCGCCCGCTCCTGATCTTCTAGAATGGGGGTCTGCGCACCAAAGGTTTCGGCTGCAGCCAGAAGCGCGCCGAACAGTGTACTACGGGTATCTGCCAAAGCGAACGAAATGGGGGGTGACCCTTTGTCTACGTCTTTCGTCGTAGACGCTAACCTGTTCTAACAACGGCGCATAGTCCGAGCCATGCACAGCGCCTCAATTTGAGGTGGGTTTTCGTTGCCACCTCACCCCTTATGATTTTCGGCCACCGGCGGCTGGTAAGCGAGGCCGAGATCCCATGGGAAATAGATCCACGTATCCTGTGACACTTCCGTAATGAATGTATCGACCAGAGGACGGCCGAGCGGCTTGGCATAGACGGTGGCGAAATGCGCTTTCGGCAAAAGATCGCGCACAAGTCGCGCCGTCTTGCCGGTATCGACGAGGTCATCAATGACGAGGACTTTAGCACCGCCATCCCCGCCAAGCCGCGCGACCTCATCCGATATGCCCTTGAGCAGCTTCAGTTCACCTTGCGAAGTATAATCGTGATAGCTCGCAATACACACCGTCTCGATAATCCTAAGACCAAGCTCGCGCGCCACGATGGCCGCCGGCACAAGCCCTCCGCGCGTAATGCAGACGATCGCCTCAAACGGCCCCGCAGATGACAAACGCCAAGCAAGCGCGCGCGCATCGCGATGAAATTGATCCCACGAAACAGGAAAGGCTTTTGGAGTTTGCGGTTCGGTCATGATGGAGCGCTCCGTCAATTCTTCGCTGCGCGCAAGGTTGCGAACAAGCCCTCGACATCAGCGCGCGCCTTGTCGAGCGGCTCGGCATCGCGACCGCGTAGAACAACTTGATTGGTAAAACTCTTTCCATCGAAATGCGGGTAAGAGCCGATGATTATGCCGGGGTGATTTTTCTGAACGGCGGCGAGTGGCGTCGCATAGAGCCCTTCGGGAAAGCCCGAAGCATCCACATTCACCGACAACATTTTTGCGCCCGTCTTCAAAGTTGGTGCAACATGATCAAGCATCGCCTGCATGATCGAAGGCACACCCGCCATCACGATCACATTTCCAGTGACAAAGCCCGGTGCTTTCGAGATCGGATTTTCGATGAGATCGGATCCAGCCGGGATGCGCGCCATCCGCAGACGTGCCTCGTTGAGATCTTCTGGATTGGGATAACGCTCGCGCAACATAGCAACCGCCCGCGGATCGTGATCGATCGTCACGCCAAAGGCCTTGGCAACGCAATCAGCCGTAATGTCGTCATGCGTCGGGCCGATGCCGCCTGTTGTGAAAACATAAGTATAACGCGTCCTGAGCGTATTCAGGGCTGCGACAATTTCCTCTTCGATATCTGGTACAACACGGACTTCGCGCAGATCAATGCCCAGTGCGGTGAGATATTCGGCGATATAGCCGATATTCTTATCCTTGGTCCGACCCGAGAGAATCTCGTCGCCAATGACAAGCATCCCGGCGGTAATCGTCTCGGTCATTTCAATCCCTCACATAAGCCAGGTTGCGCCGCATCATCGCGACAGGCCGGTAGCCTTTTTCGTTGAGCAATTTCGGTAAGTCGATCTGCCAGACCCCGACGGAGTTTTCCATTAGGATCGCTTTCGGCCAGAGCGCTTCGGGTGCCTCACGGAAATAAGGTTCGAGAATGAGATCCTCGGCGCCTTCGACATCGATCTTGATAGCATCGACATGATCGACGCCTTCCTGCGTCACAAGATCTAAAAGCGTGCGCGCCGGAACCTTGAGCTGCGTCTGGCCAGTCGAGCCGATGATCTTCACACTGGATTCGCCCTGATTGCGAGGATCGATGAACAACGTCACTTCGCCATTGCGGTCAGCTACCGCGCAATCGACCGCTTTGACGGTACCGAATGGGTTTTGCCCGATATTGAAGATGAGGCGCTCGAAAATGCGCGGTTGCGGCTCAACTGCGAGAATGCGCGCACCCGGACCGGCCAGTGCTGCCATGGCCATCGAATAACCGCCGACATTCGCGCCGATATCGAGAAAGACGAAGTTCCGGCCGATGCGACTGGCCAGGAACTCTCGCTCTGTGCGATCGAAATAATCGGGTGTGAACAGGATGCGTTTTTCGCAGACATTACGGTCGGGATAGAGGCGGAAGCGTGCCCCCATCCGCTCGACATCGGCGGGCTTGCCCTTGAGAAGCGTGACGCCCAAGGCCCGCAGAGCGAAAGCCAGACGACGCGAAAGCCAGCCCTGCCCGCATGCCTGTGTAATTGAAAGAAGCCGCTCGAGCCGAGAATCGGGACGGAAAGTGCCGAAAGGTGCGGTTTCGTTGGGCGTGGGGTGGTCCATGGTCATAAAAGATCCTGCCTGCACCGCCGGGGGCGGGAGGCCTCTATACGATGCTGGAAGCCCCTCGGAAAGCGCAGTTGCGCAGTTCTGCGGCCTTGCAACCGCCCGTTTTCTCCGCCATGTGAGAGGTCTTGTCCTTCACCCTTGGGTTTGACCCGGTACGCCATGACCTTTGTCGACGAAACGCTGTCCCCACGCCGCAAGACCGGCGAGATCAAGCTTTTCGGCGCGGATGCGTTCGGGGGAATGCGCAAGGCTGGAAAACTGACCGCCGAAGCCCTCGACCTTGTGGCGGCGCTTGTGAAGCCGGGTGTTACGACTGAGGCGATCGACGATTTCATCTACGAATTCGCGATGGACAACCAGGCCTATCCCGCACCGCTGATGTATCGCGGCTACCGGAAAGGCACCTGCACCTCAATCAATCATGTGGTCTGCCATGGCATTCCAAACGACAAACCACTGCGCGACGGCGATATCGTCAATATCGACGTGACCCTGATCGTCGAAGGCTGGCATGGCGATTCAAGCCGGATGTATCTGGTTGGTGAGGTTCCGCGCCGCGCTCAGCGTCTCGTTGAGGTGACCTATGAATGCCTGATGCGCGGCATCGCTGCCGTTCGCCCCGGCGCTACGACAGGCGATATCGGCCATGCGATTCAGACCTTTGCCGAAGCAGAGCGCTGTTCGGTGGTGCGCGATTTCTGTGGCCACGGCCTTGGAAGGCTCTTCCATGATGAGCCTAACATCCTGCATTATGGTCGCCCGGGCGAAGGTGTGCCGCTCAAGCCCGGCATGTTGTTCACGATCGAGCCGATGATCAATCTCGGCCGGCCGCACGTGAAGTTGTTGTCCGACGGTTGGACCGCCGTCACGCGTGACAGATCTCTGTCCGCACAGTTCGAGCATACGGTAGGCGTAACAGAAACAGGGGTCGAGATTTTCACGCTCTCGCCCCGGGGTATGCATCAACCACCCTACGCCTAACCGGAGGGCGCGTGAGCGACGCGCAAGATCACGAACGGCCAGAACCCGTCGACCATCGCCGCGGCCATCGCGAGCGTCTGCGCGTGCGTTTTCGAAAAGGTGGCCCCGATAGCCTTGCCGATTACGAATTGGTCGAACTCCTGCTGTTTCGCTCAATCCCCCAAAGAGACGTGAAAGGACTTGCGAAGGAGCTCATCGCCAAATTCGGTTCTGTTGCGGAAGTCCTAACGGCACCCGCCGCGCGCCTCACCGAGATCAACGGGATTGGTGAAGCCACCATCACCGATTTCCGCATAATCGAAGCCGCAGGTCGCGCGCTCGCCAAAGGCGCCATTCAGCCCCGCAAAATTCTGGGTTCATGGTCGGCTGTGATCGATTATTGCCGCGCTGCGATGGCTTTTGCGGATCGCGAAATGGTCCGCATCCTCTTTCTCGACAAGCGGAACGGATTGCTGGCCGACGAGGTACAGCAGACCGGAACCATCGACCACACGCCGGTCTACCCACGCGAAGTGGTCAAGCGTGCGCTCGAACTCTCTGCGACCGCTGTCATCTTAGTCCACAACCACCCCAGCGGCGATCCAACCCCGTCCGAAGCGGATATTCGAATGACGCGCGAACTCGTCACGATCGCAAAGCCCTTGGGCGTCTTGGTGCATGATCACATCATCGTCGGCCGCAACGGCCACGCGTCGATGAAGGGATCGGGATTGATTTGATGACCATCGACGTCGCGTTGTCCTTGCTAACGTTTGCACTTGTGAGTTCTCTCACACCCGGCCCCAACAATTTCATGCTTCTGGCGTCTGGTGCCAATTTTGGATTTGTGCGTACCATCCCGCATGCGCTCGGGATTATGACGGGCTTTTTTGTGCTGCTGGTCGCGATTGGCTCCGGGCTTGGCGCTGTCCTCACGGCGGCCCCTGCACTGCATCTGGCGCTGAAAATCGCGGGCGCATCATATCTTGTCTATCTCGCTTGGCGGCTCGCGATGTCGCGCAGCATCGGGCAGGAGGGGCAAACGCGTGCGCAGCCGATGACGCCGTTCGAAGCGGCGCTGTTCCAATGGGTCAACCCGAAAGCCTGGGTGATGGGCCTCACGGCGATGGCGGTCTTCACAAATCCTGACCGGCCGTTCACGACGGCCTTGATCGTGGCGTTCACCTTTTTTGCCGTCAGTTTCCCGAGCAACTCCATCTGGATCGCCTTCGGCGTCGCGCTCCAGCGTCTTCTGGCCGATCCCGTCCGGCTCAAATGGTTTAATATCACGATGGCCGTGCTGCTTATTCTGAGCGTCGTGCCGATGCTGGGATAAACCCACGATCGCGCTCAATTTTTCAGCATCTGCCTGAACTCTAGACAAAAATGCAGTTCCGATGCGTCCGAAAGCCCTGCTATCGCTGGCACAGCTTTTGCGCCAATCTAAAGCGTGAGGGGGACGTCTATGGCCGCTTTTGACGAAATGAACGGGATCGCCGGCGACACCCGCGATGCCTATCTGCGGTTGAAGGAGTGGCTCGACAATTCCCCGCCCGATCTGATGAGCCTCCGCCGCAGTCAGGCCGAACTCTTTTTCCGCCGCATCGGCATCACCTTTGCCGTCTATGGCGACGAGCAATCGACCGAACGCCTCATACCCTTCGACATCATCCCGCGCGTGCTGACCAAGCCAGAATGGACACGGCTTGAAGAAGGACTCGTCCAGCGCGTCACGGCGCTCAATGCATTTCTGAAAGACATTTACGGCCCGCGCGAATGCGTCCGCGCCGGAATCATTCCCGCCGATCTCATTGACAACAATCCCGGCTTCCGGCCCGAGATGGTGGGCTTCCGACCGCCGCACGACATTTATGTCCAGATTGCTGGAATCGATATCGTGCGCGTCGATGCCGAAACCTTCTATGTGCTCGAAGACAATGCGCGCACACCATCCGGCGTGTCCTACATGCTTGAAAACCGCGAAGTGATGATGCGGCTCTTTCCGGAGTTATTCCGCGATCATCGCATTGCGCCCGTCGACAATTATCCCGATCGCTTGCTGCAAACGCTACGCTCAGTCGCACCGCGCCACGCAATGGCAGAGCCGACCTGCGTGCTGCTCACGCCCGGACAATACAACTCCGCTTTCTACGAACATTCTTTTCTGGCCGATAAGCTTGGCATTGAATTGGTTGAAGGCTCGGATCTCTTCGTCGACGACGACGTCGTCTATATGCGGACGACCGAAGGGCCGCAGCGCGTCGACGTCGTCTATCGCCGCATCGACGACGAATATCTCGACCCCCTCGCCTTTAATCCCGACTCTGTGCTCGGCGTCGCCGGTCTGTTTGGTGCCTATAAGGCTGGGAACGTCACCCTTGCGAATGCTGTCGGCACCGGCGTTGCCGATGACAAGGCCGTCTATTCCTATATGCCGGACATCATCCGCTTTTTCACGGGGCGCGACGCCGTTCTCAAAAATGTGCCGACCTATCGGTGCCGCGAAAAGGATGCACTCGCATACGTGCTCGACAATCTCAGCGAACTGGTCGTGAAGGAAGTCAACGGTTCGGGCGGTTATGGCATGCTCGTCGGCCCACATGCGACGAGCCGGCAGATTGATGATTTTCGTAAGCGGTTGAAGAACGATCCTGAAGGCTTCATCGCGCAGCCAACCTTGGCTCTTTCCACCTGCCCGACTTTTGTGGCCTCCGGCGTCGCACCGCGCCATGTCGATCTACGTCCCTTCGTCTTGTCGGGATCGGATCGCGTTCGCATTGTGCCGGGCGGGCTGACGCGTGTAGCGCTTAAAGAAGGATCCCTCGTCGTCAATTCTAGCCAAGGCGGCGGCACGAAGGACACATGGGTGCTCGATGCTTAGCCGAACCGCCGATAATCTCTATTGGGTTGCGCGTTACGTCGAACGCGCCGAATTTCTGGCTCGCATTATCGATGCAACGGCACGCATTGCCACGCTGCCCGCCGCCTATGGCGGTCAAGGCAGCGAATGGGAAAGCGCACTTCTCACGGCGGGTGCAGCCGATGGATTTTTCCGCGTTTATCAAGATGTTAATGAGAAAACCGTCACCGACTATCTCGTTTTCCATCCTGACAATCCCTCCTCCATTCGTAATTGCCTCGCTGTTGCACGCAACAATGCGCGCGCAGTCCGCACGGCCGTGACCGGTGAAATGTGGGAGACGATCAATGGAGCATGGCTTGAACTAAGAAAGGTCGAGCCCTCTTCGCTCGGACGCGAGGAATTGGCGCGCTTTCTCGATTGGGTGAAAAACGTCTCGCTTACCTTCGATGGTTCCGCCTACCGCACCATGCTGCGCAACGACGCCTATTGGTTCACGCGGCTCGGCGCCTGCATCGAGCGTGCCGACAACACCGCACGCATTCTCGACGTGAAATATCACGTGCTCCTGCCGGAGACGGAGGATGTCGGCGGCTCGCTCGACTATTTCCAATGGGCCACGATCCTGCGCGGCGTCTCGGCGCTCACATCCTATCATTGGGTCTACCGGCAGAGCGTGAAGCCATGGCTTGTCGCCGATCTCTTGATCCTCAACCGACAGATGCCACGCTCGTTGATCAGCTCTTATGAAACCATCGTGCGCTTCCTCGACGCTTTGGGGGAGGCCTATGGCAAGGTCGGCCAACCGCACCGCATCGCCCGCAACACGCTGAACGCACTCGACACGACTGTGATCGACGATGTGTTTCAGCAAGGGCTGCACGAATTTGTGACCGCCTTCATCACCGACAATAACAGGCTCGGCAAAGCTATCGCCGATCATTACTTGACCTGAGCGCACCCTTTGCCGCAAAGCGAGACAACAAGCGGCGGCAAGCCGCCCCTTAGGGAAACGCCATGACCTATTGTGCCGGCCTCCTCGTGCGCGAAGGCCTTGTGATGATCGCCGACACCCGCACCAATGCCGGGCTCGACAACATCTCGACCTTCCGCAAACTGCACCAGTTCGAGATTGCGGGAGAGCGTTCTCTGGCGATTGCAACGGCTGGCAATCTCTCCATTTCGCAATCCGTGTTGAGCCTCATCACCGAAGGCCTGCCACATGAGCATGGCGAAGGCATCGAGACGATCTATTCCGTTCCGACCCTATTTCGTGCCGCGCAATTAATCGGCCGCGCCATTCGCGAAGTGAGCCACACCGATGGCAAAGAGCTTGAGGATTCGGGCGTGAAATTCGACGTCTCAATCCTGCTGGGCGGCCAGATCAAGGGCGGACCGGCACGGCTCTATATGCTCTATGCCGCTGGCAACTTCATCGAATGCGGCGTGGAGACACCCTATTTGCAAATCGGTGAGCACAAATATGGCAAGCCTATTTTAGACCGCGCGGTGAATTTCGAGACGACCCTACCTGTTGCGCTGAAACTGGCCCTGATCTCCATGGATTCGACCATAAGGTCCAATCTCGGTGTCGGCCTGCCGATCGATATCGTCACCATACCACGCGATACGCAGGCAGCATCCATCGTCCACCGGATCGAGGCCGGCGAATCCTATTTCCATGATTTGCGCGAACGCTGGTCTGCCGCTCTCAGGGCAGCTCATACGGCTATCCCGCTGCCGCCCTATGGCACCGCGAAAAGGTAAAAAAGATCTAGAAGATCGCGGCCGCTCCGCTCGCCACCGCAAAGACAAAGCCCAGCGACAAGGCCGTTCCGGCACAGCCGACACAGATCCCACCCAGAACCAACAGACCATCGCGCTCAACAAGCCCGAGGCCGATCAGCACAACGGCCAAGCCAAGCGGCACCTGCCCGATGAAGGGGGCGGCAAAAACGAGCGCCAACGAAAACACCATCAGAGCGGAACCGACCAACCGGAAAGCCAACCGACTGTCGAAAAGGCTCAGGCGCGGCTTGGCGAAGCGCTCGAGCCGATCCACCCATGGCATAGCCCGTTCGATGAAACTCGACAAAGTGGCTCGCGAAACGGTCTTTTCGAGCAGAAAACCGGGCAACCACGGGGTTGCCCAGCCCAAAACCATCTGCAAAGCGACGAAGATCAGCAGGAGGCCGCATAGAAGCGGAATGGGTGGCGGCATCGGCAGGCAATTGGGTAGCCCAAGGCCGACGATCAGCAGCGCGAAGCCGCGCTCTCCCAGCGTCTTTAGTATAGCTCTAAGCGTGATACCCGGGCCTTCCCCCGCCACGGCGAGCGCCGGGAGGGTATCGGACGTACGGTGATGGAGCTGCAGCATTCAGGGGCCGGGGCGACGCAGGATTACCCTTTTTCCTATCCTGCCTGAATGCGGCGGCCAAGAGGCCGGGAAGCGAATAAGGATACCCATCCTGCGACAAAAAGGGCCCCGAAGCCTGAACTGGACCTGCTCACTTGGAGCATCACCACGCTCAGTTGATACTGAAAGCGCTCTGGGCGATCCTGAACTCGGCTGGCTTGATGAGCCCCTGATGCGCCACCTCGACCCTATAGAGCGCTCCATCGAGCGAACGCCGCCAGAAAGCCAAAAAATCCTTCAGAACGGGAAAATCGGGCGCAACATCGTAATCTTGCCAGACATAGGTCTGCAGCAACGAAGGATGGTCCGGCAGACGGTAGAGGATATTCGCGGTCGCAAGCCCATAGCCTGCGAGCTGCTTGAGAAAATCACGCGACGGCATGGTGCCTCCATCACACGATTGCGAATACTACATCCTCTCTCGGCAACGCTTACGAAATCAATAAGACAAAAAGCGGCGAAACATTTTTTAACACGTACTTTTTTAGCAGCAGCAGACACTAAGTGCTAATGGGACGCGCTTGTGAACTAAACCCTTGCCGGTCTTACGCCAGCGAATCCAAGAACCGCTTTGCATCGCGGTCAATCGTCTTGCGCTTTGTTTCATCCATAGCACGCAAATTCTTATACGGCATACCCATGCGCGGATTGCGTGACAATCGTTCCGCATTGCGAGCGAGAAAGTCCCAGTAAAGATAATTAAAGGGACAAGCCATCTCACCAGACCGCTCTTTCGGTGAATAGGAGCAGCCCTGGCAATAATCACTCATGCGATCAATATAGGCGCCAGAAGCTGCATAGGGCTTCGATGCCATCACACCGCCATCGGCGAACAAGGCCATGCCCGCGACATTGGGCAATTCGACCCATTCAAACGCATCTGCATAGACGGCCAAAAACCAGTCCTGCACCGCTTTGGGATTAAGCCCCGCAAGCAAAGAAAAATTTCCGATCACCATCAAGCGCTGAATATGATGCGCATAAGCGTTCTGCAACGTATCGCCAATGCATTGGCGCAGACAATTCATCTCTGTCTTGCCGGTCCAGAAAAAGTCCGGCAAGGGACGGATCGCACCTAACGCATTGCCATGCGCATAATCAGGCATTTTCAGCCAATAAAGCCCGCGCACATACTCCCGCCAACCGATGATCTGGCGAATGAACCCTTCCGCAGCATTGAGCGGGATTTTATCTTGCCGGGCGAGTTGATCAACGCGCGCGCAAACTTCATGCGCCGTCAGAAGCCCTATATTCAGATAGGGTGAGATCAATGAATGATAGAGAAAGGGCGAACCCGCCTGCATCGCATCCTGATAATCGCCGAAGGAAGCCATGCCTTGCACAATAAAATCATCAAGTGCCTTGAGTGCATCTGCGCGTGTGACAGCCCACCCAAATGGCTCAACCGTTCCATAATGCGGCTTAAATCGCTTCTTCACGAGCGCAATCACATCCTGTGTGATGGCATCCGTTGAAAAGCGCTTTCTCTTGGGCGGATGGTGATTCTTTGGCAGCGCCTTACGGTTTTCCGCATCGAAATTCCAAGCGCCACCAATCGGGTCGTCGCCCTCCATCAGAAAACCGGTTTTCTTCCGCATGTCCCGGTAGAAATATTCCATCCGCAATTGCTTGCGGGCCTCCGCCCATTGCTTAAACTCATCGAGCGAAGCAATAAACCGGTCATCGTCGTGAATGGTGAGGGGCACCGGAAGAGTTTCACGCCAATCCTGCATCATTTGCAGTACACGCCACTCGCCAGGCTCTGTCATGGCAACGCTCTGCGGCTTGTGTCGCTTGATCGCGCGCAGCAATTCACCAGAGAAGGAGCCCGTATTCTTGGGATCGTCGAGCTTCACATAATCGACTGTGATGCCTTCCTTCCGTAGCACTTCAGCAAAGTGCCGCATCGCAGAGAGAATGAAGATGATCTTCTGCGGATGATGCGGCACATAAGTGGTTTCATCCGAAACCTCGACCATCAGCACAACATCGCGCTGCGCATCAAGATCGCGCAAGGCAGAAAGCCCGCGCGTCAGCTGATCGCCCAGAATGAAGCGCAGGACCGACACGTTCAGCCCTTGGTACGCAGCGATGACCGCCCGCCATCGACACCGATGATCTGACCGCTGATCCAGCCTGCTTCGGACGACAGCAACAAAGCGGCCAGCGGCGCGATGTCGTCCACCTCGCCAAGTCGCTGCAACGCATGCATTTGCGCAATCGCGTTGGCCATCGTCTCATTTGTCGTCAACGCCTTGGCGAGATCGGTTTTCGTTAGCGAAGGCGCGATGCAGTTCACGCGCACTTTCGGGGCCAATTCGGCAGCCAGCGCCCGCGTCAGACCTTCAATGGCACCTTTCGCCATCGCGACGGATGCATGGGCGGTAAATCCCTGCGCCACAGCAACAGTGGAGAAGAACAAAACAGAGGCGGCATCATGTTTTTTAAAGACAGGCAAAACGGCTTGGACCGCGCGCACGGCGCCCAACGCGTTGACACGGAAGTCGGTCTCGAAATCCTGATCGCTCAGTCGACCCACTGGCTTTAGATTGATGGTACCGACCGCATAGGCCAAACCATCGAGCCCCTCGCCCGCATCCGACACGGCCTTTTTGATGGCGTCAGCATCATTGACATCGCACACCGAAAACGAGGCGCCGATCTCGCCTGCGAGCGCCTGCAAGCGCCCCTCGTCGCGCGCAGCCAGATGCACACCACGCCCTTGCGCACGCAGCCGACGCGCCAAAGCCGCACCGATACCGCCCGTTCCACCCAAGATCAAAACCGTCGACGCCATGGACTTACCCTCGATGCGCACCAGAATTGCTTTGTCTACGCAGAGGAGCGGGTTTCGGATTGCCATGGCCAAAATGAAGAAAAAGGCCGATTTACCCCAGAAAACCTGCGCGACCTGCGCTCGCCCTTTCACCTGGCGCAAGAAATGGGAAAAGGTCTGGGACGAGGTCCGCTATTGCTCGGACCGCTGCCGCGGCGGCAAGGGAAAGAGCTAGTTATTCGCAGACCTAGTTGATCGCCGGCCCAAGCGCGTCATTGCGACGAGGCCACAAGGCCGACTCAGCAATCCATGGCAGACATGGATCATACTGCGAGATGGATTGCTTCGCCGATTTCCTCCTCGCAATGACCAGACTTCTCATGACAACCACAAAAGAAAACCCATCACGCGCGCAAGAACTTCATCCAATCGTCCGGCGTGTCGATATCGCGCGTCGCGGCACCGGATGATACTGGCATTTCGATCACCATGTCGCGATGCTTTTCGAGAATCTTCCGCGCGCCCTGATCACCACTGAGCGAGCTAATCTCCCGAAACAAAGCTGCTGCAACGATGCACGGATTGCCCCATTGGCCATGATGCACGGGGACCGCTGCAAGTGCCGCCGGTTCCGCCTCGAACGCCGCGTAAAGTCGATCGAGCAGCGCTATATCGAGCTCCGGCATATCGGCAAGGATGATGGCTGCACCATTGATATCATCAGGCAGCGCCTTGATCCCGGCTTTGAGCGATGTCGACAGGCCCTGCGCAAAATCCGGATTGAGTGCGAAGGTGACAGGCAAGCCATCGCACGCCGCCCGCACGCGATCTGCTTCATGGCCGAGCACAACGACCACAGGTTTCAGCTGCGATAGTACGGCCATCTTAACTGCATGGCGAACGAGCGGATCGCCGCCATCGGCGAGTAATAATTTATTCTGCGCACCCATCCGCGTCGATTGTCCGGCAGCCAGAACGATCGCGGCAACGCTCATGCTTAGCTCCCTGCACGTGGATGACCGCGTTGTATGATTTCCATCAAGAGACCACCAACGCCCATGCGTCTTATATCCTGCGCCGTTACGGGCACATCGGCAAGTAGGCGATCAAGCACCCAATCGAATCCATTCTCCGCAGGTGAACGCGCACAACCCGGCGCGCCCAAAACATCGACACTGCCAAGCTTGCCAATCATCAGAAGATTGCCGGGATCAACCGGCATGCCGAATTGCACAATAATTCCACCGAGCCCTTCAAGCGCAGCCGGAATGACATCGCGACGATCCGTAATGGCGGATGCACCAAAGATGATGACAATTTCGGGATGATGCGTGCCAATGATTTTTAGCGCATCGTGCAATGATTGTTCATCATGCGCACACTGCACATCAGCAACGATGATGGCACCCGCTTTGGCCAATCGCTTTTCCAACACCTGAACGGTCTTGGTGATGATGGATGGCTTCAGCCCCGGCAAGACCGTTGAAATCACCGCGATGCGTTTGGCTCGAAAAGGTTTTACAGCGATGGCGCTTTCGCCCGCGGCCTCTATTGCACGGATAAGCAAGGGCTCAGAAACGGCAAACGGTATGATCTTCACCGTACCGATCATCTCGCCCGCCTCAACAGGCTTGAGATACGGGAGCGTTGCACATGTCAGCGCCTCATCGACCGCGTTGAAGCGATCAATGCGCGCTGCATCGACGACGAGAATGCCCGCCTCGTGCGCAAAGAGATTGACGCGTCCCGTCGCAGGAATATCGCAACGCACACCAGTGCCGACGAGCTTTTCTGCTGCACGCCGTGCGGCTTCGTCTTCCGCTACATCGCCCGCTTCGATCCGCGCGCCGATAATAGCCACGACACCGGCGGCCTGCAGCGCGTCACAATCCGCGCGCGTCAGCACGCGGCCCTTTTTCATGACGAGATCGCCCTGCCGCACTGCATGGGCAAGAATGGCGCCTTCTGCCGCGTTGACAGGAATGGACCCGAAGAACATCAGGCGCGGCTTCCATCGGGTTTGAGCCGCAGCGACGCAGTGATCTGACCGAGAATGGAGAGCGCAATTTCCGCCGGTGAGACCGCTCCAATATTGAGCCCGATAGGTGCATGGATGCGCGCAATCGCTTCAGCGGAAAATCCCGCAGCATGCATCCGCTCAACGCGCTTGGCGTGTGTCTTTCGTGAGCCAAGCGCACCGATGTAGAAACTGTCAGAGCGCAGCGCGAGATGCAGGGCCGGATCGTCAATCTTCGGATCGTGCGTGAGCAAAACGACGGCGGTGTAGCGATCGACGCCAAGCTTCGGGATAATGGTGTCGGGCCATTCTGCATAAAGCGGCACATCGGGAAAACGCTCTGGTGTCGCAAATGCCGTGCGCGGATCCACGATAATCACGTCATGGCCTAGCATCCGCGCCATTGGTACCAAAGCCTGCGAGATATGCACGGCACCCACGCACAATATGCGCAAGGGCGGCGTCTGCACGCTGATGAAGAATTGCGCCCCACCCTCTTCCACCAAGGCGCTCTTGCCCGTTCGGAGCGCAAGATCGAGATGCGCGGCGAGCGGATCGGGCGTGAGCGCCGCGGGATCGACCAAGCGCTCGGCACCATCGACAACGGACGTCACAAGCAAGGCTGCACGCCGCGCACGGCGTGCGTTGTTGAGAGCAACAAGCGTTTCGAGTTTCACGTCACGCGACCTTTTCGACGAAGACGGAGATGCGACCGCCGCATGAAAGTCCAACCTGCCACGCCGTCTCGTCGGCAACGCCGAAGGAAACGAGCTTAGGCGTGCCATGGTCGATCACATCAAGCGCTTCCGTTACGACGGCCCCTTCCACGCAGCCGCCCGAGACGGAGCCCAAAAAATTACCCTCGCCATCGATCACGAGGCGCGATCCTACGGGACGTGGAGCCGAACCCCATGTCTCAACCACAGTCGCAATCGCCACGTCGCGGCCGGCACGCCGCCATTCTTCCGCAGAGGCCAGAATATCTTCATCATTGGCACGCATTGGATCTCTCCTGTGCTTCACATTTAGGAAGGCGAAGGCCCGCTTCAACTCGCCTTCCTGAGCCAAGCGCGCGGATCAGTCGCCAAGGATGGCTTGGCTGCAAGGGCTTCGACCAGGGTCTTCATCGCGTTGAGATTATGGATCGGCCGGAATTCATCGACATGCGGCAGCATGGCGCGAATACCTTCTGCCTTGGCCGCAAATCCATCCCATCGCAATAGAGGGTTCAACCAAACGAGCTTGCGGCATGACCGGTGCAACCGATCCATCTCGCGCCCGAGTTCGGTCGTGCCGTCGCGTTCAAGCCCATCGGTGAACAAAAGCACGATCGCGCCTTGCGTCAGCACCCGGCGCGACCAATCAACATTGAAACGGTGCAGTGAGGTCGAGATGCGCGTACCGCCCGCCCAATCTTTCACCTCCTCCGAGCAGCGCGCCAGCGCCTCATCAGGATCGCGCCGTCGCAGCGCGCGCGTGACATTGGTGAGGCGCGTGCCGAACAGGAAGGTCTCGACATGGCGGCGCTTGTCCGTCAGCGCGTGTAGGAAATGGAGAAAGGTCCGCGTGTACTCCGCCATCGAACCGGATATGTCGCAAATGGCGACGACCGGGGGATGAACCTCGGCGCGCTCGCGCCGCTCGAGTTGCATCGCATGGCCGCCCGAGCGCAAAGCGCCGCGCAAGGTGCGCCGCGCATCGATGCGCGTGCCGCGCAGATCGGGCCGGAAGCGCCGCGTCTTCACCCAATCATCAGGCATCTGCATGGTTTCGATCAGGCGGCGAGCCTCTCGCACTTCGTCCGCCGTCATCTGCGCGAAGTCTTTACCCTGCAAAATCTCCCGTTCAGAGACGGTGAGCCGCGCATTGAATTCGATCTGCTCTTCTTTGATCTCTTCGCTTTTGTTTTGCTTGAGGAGTGCCTGCGCTGCACGCAGAGCGCCCGCATCGGGCTTCTTATCCTCAGGCGGCGCGCCGGGTGAATGCGGCGAAAGCGACGCAATGATTTTCTCAATCAGCGCGCGGCGCTTCCAAAACAGGCCGAACGCCTGTTCGAACACAGCAGAGTGCTCATGCTTCTTCACGAAGACGGCGTGCAGCGTCCAGAAGAAATCCTGCTTCGTGCCGACCCGCGCCGCTTCGACCGCCTCGACTGCATCAAGCACCGCACCGGGCCCAATCGGCAGGCCAGCCTCGCGCAACGCACGTGCGAAGAACGCAATGTTCTCAGCGAGACGGCCTGACATGACTTAACGCACCTCGAAGGTGAAAACCTTCTGCGCGATCTGCCACCGTCCATCGATCTTCAAGAGCGATAAGAGATCGGTGAAATATTTCGGCGGCAGCGCGCATTTCAACTTCACGAAGGCTGTGCGGTCATCGAGAATATCGACAGACAGCACCTCGTCGTGCCGGCTCATTCCTGAATCCTTCGGCTTCGGGCGTGAATTGACCGCCTTGAACCAATCATCGCGTGGCACGATCACGAGCTTTCCCTCGTTCACATGCGTCAACGCGCTTGTGGGATGGAATGCGCGACCGAGTTTTTCGGTATCGCCCTCATAAAGCCCATCCAGATAATTCTTGATGACGGTATCGATGGCTGCACGTTCGCTCATGTAATCCTCATGCCTTCAACGCGTCGATCTTCGCTTTCAAATCCGACGCCTGCATTTTCTGAATGTCGTCCTGATATTTCAGCAACACGCCCAACGTATCAGTCACAAGATCGGGATCGAGCGCCACGGCATCAAGTTCGACCAGAGCTTGCGCCCAATCGAGAGTCTCAGCAACGCCGGGGGCTTTGAACAAATCTTCTTTGCGGATCGCCTGCACGAAGGCGATAATTTCGTGTGACAGTTTTTCCGGCGCATTGGGCGCGCGGCTTTTGAGAATTTTCAATTCGCGCTCGGCATTGGGATAGCCGACCCAGTGATAGAGGCAACGGCGCTTCAGCGCGTCATGGATTTCGCGCGTCCGGTTCGACGTGACGATCACGATGGGCGCATGGTCTGCCTTGATGGTCCCAAGCTCAGGCACTGTCACTTGGAAATCAGACAAGACTTCTAAGAGAAAGGCTTCAAACGCTTCGTCCGTGCGGTCGAGTTCGTCGATCAGCAGGATCGGCGCGCCATTCACATGCGGCTCGAGCGCCTGCAGCAAGGGCCGCTTGATCAGATATTTTTCCGAGAAGACATCGTTCTCAAGTTCCGTGCGGTCCGTTGCACCGCCCGCTTCAGCCAAGCGAATGGCCATCATCTGCCCGGCATAATTCCATTCATAGACGGCAGAAGCGACATCGAGCCCTTCATAGCATTGCAAGCGAATGAGATCGCGCCCAAGCGTCTTGGCCAAAACTTTCGCGATCTCGGTTTTGCCGACGCCCGCTTCCCCTTCCAACAGAATGGGGCGGCCCAGTTTCAGCGCGAGGAAGATGACAGTCGCCAGCGCACGATCGGCGACATAATCGCCTTTCTCTAAAAGCGTCAGCGTCTCATCGATCGATTGCGGCAACGCGGCCATTCTTCACTCCGGGAAAAGCGAATGCCCGGCATCATGGCCGGGCATTCTTCAACTTGCTTTGATCGGCGTCAGTTACTTGCCGAGCGCCTTATTGACCGCCCGCTTCGCCATCACGCCAATGAGATGGGCGCGATAGTCCGGCGAAGCGTGAATGTCGCCATTGAGGCCGTCCGCAGGCACGGTCAGCCCATCGAGCGATTTGGCGTTGAAGCGCGTCTTCAATGCGGCTTCGAATTCCGGCAGGCGGAACACGCCATTGGCTCCCGCGCCGGTAACGGCAACGCGAACATCCGATCCCTTCTTGCCGACGAACACGCCCACCATGGCGTAGCGCGATGCCGGGTTCGGGAATTTCTCGTAAGCGGCCTTCTGCGGCACTGGGAAAATCACCTTGGTGACGATCTCGCCATCTTCGAGCGCCGTTTCGAACATGCCGGAGAAGAATTCATCCGCCGGGATTTTGCGTTTGTTGGTGACGATTGTGGCGCCAAGCCCAAGGCATGCAGCCGGATAATCCGCCGCCGGATCGTTATTGGCGATTGAGCCGCCGATCGTGCCGCGATTGCGCACCGCCGGATCGCCGATGCCTTCGGCAAGGGCCGCAAGGCCCGGAATGGCCGTCTTCACGACATGCGAATTCGCCACATCGGCATGTTTGGTCATCGCGCCGATATGCAGATTGCGACCCTTGAGCTCGATACCGCTCATGCCGTCGACCTGATTGAGATCGATGAGCATCGCCGGCGAGGCGAGCCGCTGCTTCATCGTCGGCAGAAGCGTCTGGCCCCCGGCGAGAAGTTTGCCATCGCCTCCGGCCTTAGCGAGAAGGCCCGCAGCCTGCCGCACCGTTTTCGGCCGCTGATAATTGAAAGCATACATGGACGAGGTCTCCCTTATTCCGCCGCCAGCTTGCGCTGGGATTGCTGAGCGGCCTGCCACACACGTTGGGGTGTAGCGGGCATCGAAATATTTTCATGGCCAAGCGCATCGGTGATCGCATTGATCACGGCAGGCGGCGCGGCAATCGCACCCGCCTCGCCGCAACCCTTGATACCGAGCGGGTTTGAGGGGCATGGCGTCGATGTCATGCCCACCGCGAAGGACGGCAGATCGTCGGCGCGCGGCATGGTGTAATCCATGTAGCTTGCCGTCACGAGTTGTCCGTCCTTGTTGTAATGCGCGCCTTCCAGCAGCGCTTGGCCGACGCCTTGCGCGATGCCGCCATGCACTTGGCCTTCGACGATCATCGGATTGATGACAACGCCGAAATCATCCACCGCCGTCCAGCGATCAATGCGTGTCACGCCCGTATCCGGATCGATCTCGACTTCGCAGATATGCACGCCAGCCGGGAAGGTGAAATTGGTCGGGTCATAGAAGGCGGTTTCCTTCAAGCCCGGCTCCAATTGCTGGCCGGAGAATTTATGCGCGATATAGGCCTGCAAGGCGACTTCGCCGAAAGCGAGCGATTTGTCGGTTCCCTTCACCGAGAAACGGCCATCCTTGAAATCGATATCGCCTTCGGATGCTTCGAGCGCGTAAGCGGCCACTTTTTTGCCCTTGGCGATCACCTTGTCGAGCGCCTGTGCAATGGCCGACATGCCGACGGCGCCAGAGCGCGAGCCATACGTGCCCATGCCGAACTGCACCTTGTCGGTATCGCCATGCACGATCGCAACCTGATCGAGCGGAATGCCGAGACGATCCGACACAAGCTGCGCAAACGTTGTCTCGTGGCCCTGACCATGGCTGTGCGAACCGGTGAGCACTTCCACCGTGCCAACCGGATTGACGCGCACTTCCGCGCTCTCCCACAGACCGACACCGGCACCGAGCGAACCCACCGCCTGCGACGGCGCAATGCCGCACGCTTCGATATAGGCAGAATAGCCGAGGCCGCGGAGTTTGCCGTTGCGCTCGCTATCCTTCTTGCGCTTACCGAAATTCTTCACATCCGCCATGTCCATCGCCTTATCGAGCGAGGCAGAATAATTGCCGACATCGTAAGCCATGATGACAGGCGTCTGATGCGGGAATTGCGTGACGAAATTCTTGCGGCGGAACAGCGCCGGATCTTCGCCGCGTTCGCGCGCTGCCACCTCGACAAGACGCTCGATGACGAAAGTCGCTTCCGGACGACCCGCGCCGCGATAGGCATCCACCGGCGCGGTGTTGGTATAGACCGCATCGACCTCGCAATAGATCGCAGGAATGTTGTACTGCCCCGACAAAAGCGGTGCGTAGAGATAGGTCGGCACCGATGACGAGAAGGTCGAGAGATAAGCGCCAAGATTGGCCTTGGTGTTGACGCGCAGACCGAGAATGCGGCCCTTGTCGTCAAGCGCCATCTCGGCATGCGTAACGTGATCGCGTCCATGCGCATCCGACAGGAAGGCTTCGGTACGATCAGACGTCCATTTCACCGGACGACCGACTTTCTTCGATGCCCAAACGCAGACCGTTTCTTCGGCATAGATGAAAATCTTCGAGCCGAAACCACCGCCGACATCCGGCGCAATCACGCGTAGCTTGTGTTCCGGCGCAATACCGATGAAGGCCGAGAGCACGAGACGCGCCACATGCGGGTTCTGGCTCGTCGTGTGAAGCGTGAACACGCCCGTGCCGGCATCGTAATCGCCGACAGCGGCGCGCGGCTCCATCGGGTTCGGCACCAGGCGGTTGTTGATCAGATCGAGCTTGGTGATGTGCTTGGCCTTAGCGAACGCCGCATCGGTTGCAGCCTTGTCGCCGAGATGCCAGTTGAACACCGTATTGTCCGGCGCGACATCGTGAACGACGGGCGCACCCTTTGTCAGCGCGCTTTCGATGTCGGCGACTGCGGGCAACGTCTTATAGGTGACGTCAATCGCTTCGGCTGCATCCTTCGCCTGCTGATAGGTCTCGGCGATGATGACGGCGACATGATCGCCGACATAACGCACCTTGCCCTGAGCGAGTGCCGGATGTCCGCCCGCGCGCATCGGCGAGCCGTCCTTGTTGTGGATCATCCAACCACAGATGAGGCCGCCAATCTTGTCGGCGGCGAGATCGTCACCGGTGAGGATAGCAACGACACCTTCCATCGCCTTTGCTTTATTCGCGTCGATCTTGGCGATCTCGGCATGGGCGTGCGGCGAGCGCAGAAAATAGGCATGCGCCTGACCAGCGCGATTAATATCGTCAGTATATTGGCCCTTGCCCGTGATGAAGCGGAAATCTTCTGTCCGGCGGACTGGCGCACCGATTCCGGTCGCACTCATGGACGTTCTCCCTTTAATGGATTGGATGGCGGGCGCGGCGCGCCCTCGCCTCAACTCCACCCGCGCCGCTCTTGCCGACGGCTACGGGCCCTTCACAGCAAATGGCCTGCGATTATGGTCGCAAGCCGCATGATCATTCAGCTGCGACCTTGGTCGCCGCCATCGCCTGCGCGCCCGCAGCCACCGCTTTCACGATATTGTGATAGCCCGTGCAGCGGCAGATATTGCCTTCGAGCTCTTCGCGGATCGTGTGCTCGTCGAGCATCGCGCCCTTGCGGTTCACGATATCGACCGCGCTCATGATCATGCCGGGCGTGCAAAAGCCGCATTGCAGACCATGATGCTCGCGGAAAGCTTCCTGCATCGGATGCAGATGGCCATCGGTGGCGAGACCTTCGATCGTGGTGACATGCGCCCCATCAAGTGAGAGCGCGAGCGCCGTGCAGCTCTTGATCGCACGGCCATCGACATGAACCACGCAAGCGCCGCATTGGCTCGTGTCGCAGCCGACATGGGTCCCAGTCAGGCGAAGATGCTCACGCAAAAACGATGACAAAAGCGTACGGGGATCGATGGTGGCGGTAACGGACTTGCCATTCACCGTCATGGTCACACTGGCCATGGTCTTCCTCCATTCGGCAAAGGGCGTGAACGCCCTGCCTTTTTGGCCGCGCCTGTCGCGGCAGGTTCCTGAATCATGCCGGATCGATCCGGGAATGTTCACTGAGGAATGTGGACCTCCCCCTGCTCGCCGGTCAAGCGGCAACGCTCCGGCAGACCCCGCCTTTTTTGACGGGCTTGACGCTGAGTGTGCGAGCAGTCCACCCTCCCCCTATGCTAACCACCGAAGAACAGGCCATCGCCCGGGGCGAAAAGGGCGAAGGGGCTGCAATGGCCATGCGGATCGTGGCTGAAGCCGCCCGCCTCATGGGTGCACCCCGCCTGATCCCGATTGCCTCCGCCCATATCGATGGTGCCCTTTATCATGGCGATTCAGGGACGCTCTTCGCCGAGCGGCTGGTAGAAGGCGGCGCCAAGGTTGCCGTGCGTTCGACGTTGAATGTCGGTGCACTCGATCTCTTCGGCTGCTCGCGGCAGAAGCTCCCGCCCCATGAACGCGACATGGCCAAGCGCATGATGCGCGCTTATGAAGCAATGGGTTGCGAGCCGTCGTGGACCTGCGCGCCCTATCAGGCAGGTCATCGTCCGGCCACAGGCACCGATGTCGCTTGGGGCGAATCCAATGCCGTCGTCTTCTGCAATTCCGTGTTGGGCGCGCGCACGAACCGTTATGGCGATTTTCTTGACATCGCGTGCGCCATTGCGAGCCGCGCGCCCGATTATGGCCTACATCGCCCTGAGAACCGCCGCGCGACGCTACTCATCGATCTGAGCGACGTCTCGCCCAGCTTGAAACAGGCGGAAGCCTTCTATCCTGTTCTTGGCACATGGCTCGGCCTGAATGCGGGCACCGACATTGCCGTGATCGATGGCCTGCAAGGCCTAACAACCGAAGACAAGTTGAAAGCGCTCGGGGCCGCCTCGGCATCGGCGGGCGGCGTTGGCCTGTTCCATGTGGCGGGCGTTACGCCTGAAGCGCCCGATGCTGTGACGGCGCTAGGCGGCATTGCACCGCAGCGCGTGTTGAAGCCCTCGGCATCCGATCTCGCCAAAGCCCATGACCGTTTGTCCACCATCAAGGCCGATACCATCGATGCGGTTGCGATCGGCTCGCCGCATTTGTCCCTCGACGAAGCCCACGCGCTCGAAGCGCTGTTGTCCGGCCGCAAAGTCAAAGTGCCCTTCTATGCATGCACGGGACGCCATGTGATTCGGGCACTGGACGAGACCGGACGTCGCCAGCAACTTGAAGCTCAAGGCATCACTTTCGTGGCCGATACCTGCGTCGTCGTCACGCCGATGCTGCCGGAGGGCGGCGGCGTGCTGATGACGAATTCCGGCAAATTCGCGCATTATGCGCCCGGCAATACGGGATACGCCGTCGCCTATGGCGCATTGAAGGACTGCGTCGAAAGCGCGGTGACGGGCCGCCTCACCCGCGATGAAAGTCTCTGGCGATGAAGTTCGAGCCGCTCATTGCAGGAACCGCAACAGGCGAGACGCTTGCACTCTCGGCGCCTATTTCATTTTGGGGCGGCGTCGATCCGAAAACGGGCATGATCATCGATGCGCGCCATCCCGAGCGCGGCCAATCGATTGCAGGGAAAATTCTTCTGCTCCCAGGCACAATAGGTTCGTCTTCCGCATCCGCTGTCTTGCTTGAACTCGTTCATGCAGGGCGTGCGCCCGCAGCCATCGTCATGCCGGAACCCGACGCGATTTTGCTGCTCGGCTTGGTTGTCGCCCGCGAAATGGGCTGGGCAATCCCGCCCGCTTTCAAAGCGAGCGTCGATCATCAAAAAAAGCTTGGTTCAAGCGCTACACTGGCAGCTGACGGTGCGATCGTCTGATTACACCGTGACGAAATGGCGGCGTAGATAAGCGAGCCCATGCTCGTCGCGCGCGGGCGTCACCGCATAGACTTCGCCAAATAAAACAAGATGTGTCGCCACTGGGTGCACATCCGTCAAACGGCAGCGGAACACCGCGACGGCACCGCCTAGCACCGGCAAGCCATCATCATCCATCGACCACGCACCGGCATCGAAACGGGCTTCGCCGCTCAAGCCAGTGCGGCCCGAAAAGGCTTCCGCCACCGCTTGCTGCGTGGAAGCCAAGGTGTTGACGGCGAACATCCCGTTCTGTGCCAGATGGGCCGCGGACGACGACCCCGCATTCATGCAGACAAGCAAAGTCGCGGGCGCATCTGAAACCGAACTGACTGCCGTCGCCGTAAAGCCCGCGCGTCCGGCAGGCCCGCCCGTCGTGATGACATGGACGGCGGAGACGACATGGCTCATGCCCTCGCGAAACAAGGCGGGTTCGACGACGGGCTTGCTGTCGCCGTTTGCATGAGCCGACATGATCTGAAAACTCCTCACAAGAGGCGCGGAACCTAGAGCATTATGCGCCAAGGGCAAGCACAGGGCCGAAACGGTCCATCATGGCTCATGCGTCGAAGACACGGCGCAATCCGTCGCGAATATGGAAAACCAACTGATCGGAGGCTTGCACCGCCTCATAGACCTTGCCGTCGGCCACCGCGCGAGCAAGCGCTGCATGGCGTTCGGCGGCAGGCACAAGATCGACATTGCGCGTGTAATAGAACCACGCCCGGCGGGCCATGGCCTGCAAAGGCGCCACCGCGCGCGCGGCAAAAGGATTAGCCGAAACGCGCGCCAGCGTTAAATCGAACGCGTGGTCCGTGCGCATATAAGCGTCGAGATCATTCGCTTGCGAGGCGGCGAGCATCGCCTGCGCACACGCCGCCAATTCTTGCCGCTGCGCCTGATTGGCATCGCGCGCAGCGTTGGCTGCGATCATGCGCTCAAGGACGAGCCGGACTTCAAGCGCCTGAATCACATCCTGCGGCCGGATCGTGGTCACCATGATTCCCTTGCGTGGGAAAACAATCAGAAGGCCATCGTCAACGAGCCGCTGGATCGCTTCACGAACAGGTGTTCGCCCCATAGCGATCCGCGCGCCAAGCGATTGCTCGGTGTAACGTCCGCCCGGCGGCAATTCGAGGCGCACGATCTGATCTTCGAGCAGTCGGTATGCGGTCTCAGCAAGCGTCTCCCCGCCCGAGCGCGAGGACTCGCGTTCTTGCTCGACTTGGACCCGCGCTGCATTGACCCGCTTCATGGCCCTAATATATCAGAATCCAACGATTGTTGAATGGCTCCTTCGTCGACTTTCCGGCTGAGGGGCGTGCAATCGCTGGCCTGAGGCGGGAGGGCGCAATGAAGATCGCGGTGATCGGGGCAGGACTGGTCGGGCTCAACACGGCTCATCGGCTCGCCGATGAAGGCCACGAAGTGACGATCATCGACAAGATTGGCCCCGCCAATGGCGCCTCGCGCGGTAATGCCGGCATGATCGCCCATACCGACATCGAGCCTTTGGCAAGCCCGCGCATGTTGCGCAAAGTACCGCAAATGCTGCTCGATCCGCTGAGCCCGCTGGCCATCCGGCCGGGCTATGCGGTGCAGATTTTCCCTTGGCTTATGCGCCTGTTGGCCGCCTCGACGCCTGCCAACATGAAGCGGTCGATCGAGGCGATTGTTGCCATCCAGAGCCTCGCCCGCCCCGCTTGGGCCGAAACCGCCAACCGCCTCGATCTTAAAAGCTTCTTTCACGAACGCGGCTCGCTTTACCTCTTCGACAACCGCGCCAATTTCGAAGCGGCACGCCCGACCTATGCCCACCAGCGGGAACTCGGGATTCAGGTCGACGAACTGAATGGCGACGAGATCCGCCAGATGGAGCCTGCGCTCAACGAGAAGATCATCGCAGCCGGTTACTTCCCCGATGCCGGCCATATCTCCGATCCGCGCCTCCTGACCGAGACGCTCTTCGCACGCGCCATCGAGCGCGGGACCACCTTCACAAAGGACGACATCCAGACGATTGCGGCAGGCGATCATGTCTCCATTACAGGGCCCGACAATCGCCACTCCACGTTCGACCGCGTGGTGATTGCCGCCGGCGCTTGGTCAAAGCCGCTCGCCGAACAATTGGGCGATCGGATCCCACTCGACACTGAGCGCGGCTACAACGTGTCCTTCCCCGGAACGACAGGGTTGATCTCCCGGCCCACCTCTTTCCAAGGCTATGGCTTCGTCGCCACGCCCATGGAGACGGGTCTGCGCATCGGCGGCGCGGTCGAACTTGGCGGCCTCAACCTGCCGCCCAACCACGCCCGCACCCGCGCGCTCTATGCCCGCGCGCAGAATTTCGTGAAAGGCCTACCGGCCTATGAAAGCGGGACCGAATGGATGGGTTTCCGCCCGTCCTTGCCCGACTCAATTCCGGTGATCGGGCGCGCCGCCGCGAGCCCGCATGTCATCTACGCTTTTGGCCATGGACATTATGGCCTCACGCAATCGGCCGCGACCGGCGCGCTTGTCGCCGATCTCGTCGCCGGTCGCCAGTCCCCGATCGACCTCAAACCCTACGCGCCTAACCGCTTTTGAATCATCTTCTGAAACGCCGGATTCAAACCCTCAGCGAAAGCACGCAACACCATGGCAACACATACTTTCTTCTGTGTCGACGGACACACATGCGGCAATCCGGTGCGCCTTGTCGCCGGCGGCGGCCCGCAGCTCAAAGGCGCGAACATGGTTGAGAAGCGCGCCCATTTCCTCGCCGAATATGATTGGATCCGCACCGGCCTCTGCTTCGAGCCACGCGGCCACGATATGATGTCAGGCGCTATTCTCTACCCGCCGACGCGACCCGATTGCGACATTGCCTTCCTCTTCATCGAGACCTCGGGCTGCTTGCCTATGTGCGGCCATGGCACGATCGGAACGGTAACGATGGCACTTGAACGCGGCCTCGTCTCCCCGCGCGAACCGGGCCTCCTGCGCATCGACACCCCGGCTGGCTTGGTGGAGGCGCGATACGTTCAGAATGGCGATTATGTCGACAGCGTAAGACTGACCAATGTCCCCGCTTTTCTCCACTCGACAGAGCTAACCGCCGAGGTCGAAGGCTTGGGCGAGATCGTCGCCGATGTCTCCTATGGCGGGAATTTCTACGCCATCATCGAACCGCAGAAGAATTTCCCCGGGCTCGAACATGTGAACCCATCCGATATTCTGCGCTGGAGCCCGAAGGTCCGCGCCGCGTTCCGGGCCAAGTATGAATTCGTCCATCCCGAGAACCCGGCCATCAATGGCCTCTCGCATGTTCTCTGGACCGGCACGCCGACCCACCCGGAAGCCCATGCCAAGAACGCCGTATTCTATGGCGACAAGGCCATCGACCGCTCGCCCTGCGGCACCGGGACGTCCGCCCGCATGACTCAATGGGCCGCGAAGGGCAAGCTCAAGGTCGGTGACGATTTCGTACATGAGAGCATTATCGGCACTCTGTTCAAAGGACGGGTCGAGAAAGCCGCGAAACTAGGCAATCGTGACGGTATCGTGCCTTCGATCGAAGGCTGGGCCCGCATGACGGGCTACAACACCATCTTTATCGACGACCGCGACCCGTTGGCGCACGGCTTCCAAGTCAAGGATCGCGACTGAACGGATCGCCGGAGCAGCGCGCAAAGGCGCAATAAAATTCTGCCAAGCTCAGGTTTGACAGAATTTTCGTGCAGAAACCCTCGTTTACATCCAAACGAATGTTTCATCCCATGATTTTTTCAAAACGAAAGGGCTGCCACATTGTGGGGCGCTAAGCCCGTTGCTATGACTCAGGCCAACACCGCCATCGGGGGCACGGCCCTTGCCTAGCAGATCGGGTGGGCCAGATGGTCTCGAAGAGAGCGGTCGAGGGGAGCGAAACTCAATGGAAGTCTTTGTCCAGCAGCTCATCAACGGGCTCACGCTGGGGTCCATTTATGGCCTCATCGCCATTGGCTACACGATGGTTTTCGGTATCATCGGCATGGTCAACTTCGCCCATGGCGACGTGTTCATGGTCGGTGCGTTCATTGCGCTGATCTTCTTCCTTCTGTTGTCGACATGGTTCGGCTGGGCGCTCATCCCTGCCCTGATGATTGTTCTGGTGCTCGGCATGGTCTTCACAGGCCTGTGGAACTGGGCCATCGAGCGAGTTGCTTATCGCCCTCTGCGCGGTTCCTTCCGCCTCGCCCCGCTGATCTCGGCGATCGGCATGTCGATCTTCCTGTCGAACCTCATTCAGGTCGTGCAAGGCCCCCGCAACAAGCCGGTGCCGCCGATGTTCACGCAATCCGTGCCGCTCTTCACGGAAAACGGCTACACGGTTGCCATTGGTTATAAGCAAATCGCGATCATGGTGATCACGGTCGTGCTGCTCGCTATTTTTTGGTACATCGTACAGAAGACGTCGCTCGGCCGTGCGCAACGCGCTTGCGAGCAGGACCAAAAAATGGCCGCTCTACTGGGCGTCGATGTCGACAAAACAATTTCGCTGACCTTCGTGATGGGTGCAGCGCTCGCGGCCGTCGCGGGTGTCATGTACATCATGTATTATGGCGTGGTGAATTTCTCCGATGGCTTTGTTCCGGGTGTGAAAGCCTTCACCGCCGCAGTGCTCGGCGGCATCGGCTCGTTGCCGGGAGCCGTGCTGGGCGGCCTTCTCATCGGTCTCATCGAGACGATGTGGTCAGCCTATTTCTCGATCGACTACAAGGACGTCGCTGCCTTTTCGATCCTTGCCATCGTGCTCGTCTTCCTGCCGACCGGCATTCTCGGTCGACCGGAAGTGGAGAAGGTCTAAGTCATGGCGCATGCATCGATCGACGCCAAACCGGCGGCTCAACCTACGCGTGTCGAACGCGCCTTCAAGGATGCGTTCATCGCAGCGCTCGTGATGCTCGGCCTGTCGGTGCCGATCCTCGCACTGCGTGCCGAACAGAATATGAGCAATGAGGTCATTCTGGTCCCACGCCCTTGGCTCGTGGTGATCAGCTGTCTCATCGTCTTTGGAGGACGCCTGCTGCTTGGCCTGTTCGTGTTCAACCGCGAGCCGGGCGCAAAGCCGCTGGTCGAAACGCCAACGGCGCTGAAAACAGCATGGGCCAAATTTTCGCCCTACGCTGCACAGGTAGGATTGGGTGCCATCATCGCCTACCCGCTCGTGGCGCTTTATCTCGGCGGCCCACAAGGCGCGATCAAATGGATCGATAATTTCGGCATCCAGATCCTGATCTACATCATGCTAGGTTGGGGCCTGAACATCGTCGTCGGCCTCGCAGGGCTTCTCGATCTAGGCTATGTCGCCTTTTACGCAGTGGGCGCCTATTCCTACGCGCTGATCGCGACGAAAGTAATCCCAGCCACATTCCCCGACCTTGGTGTCTGGGCGTTCTGGATCTGTCTGCCGGTGGCGGGTATTCTCGCTGCGATGTGGGGCGTCATTCTTGGCTTCCCGGTGTTGCGCTTGCGCGGCGATTATCTCGCCATCGTCACGCTCGCCTTTGGCGAAATCATCCGTCTCGTGCTCATCAACTGGGTCGACTTCTCTGGCGGCTATGCCGGAATTTCCTCGATCCCACGACCGAGTTTTTTCGGCATTCCGTTCAATGCGTCCGAGAGCGGTTTTGCCGCGAGGTTCGGCCTTGAATTCTCGCCGATTTACCGAACGGTCTTTCTCTATTACGTGATCCTCGTCCTTGCGCTCGTCACCGCTTTTGTAACAATCCGATTGCGTCGGCTCCCTGTTGGACGCGCTTGGGAAGCATTGCGTGAGGATGAAATCGCCTGCCGATCGCTCGGCATCAACACGGTTTCGACAAAACTGACCGCGTTTGCGACGGGCGCGCTGTTCGGCGGTTTTGCGGGCGCTTTCTTCGCTGCTCGTCAGGGCTTCATCTCGCCCGAAAGCTTCGTGTTCCTTGAATCGGCGCAAATCCTTGCGATCGTCGTCTTGGGCGGCATGGGCAGTCTCTTTGGTGTCGTCATCGCCTCGATTGCCTTGGTTGGCGGCATCGAAATTCTGCGCGAGCTCGACTTCCTGAAAGCGGTGTTCGGCTCAGAATTCGATCCGACCCAATATCGCATGCTGATCTTCGGTCTCGCCATGGTTCTGATGATGCTCTGGAAGCCGCGCGGCCTGATCTCTCATCGTGAACCGACAGTGTTCCTAAAAGAGCGCAAATCGATCTCAGGTTCGCTTGTGCAGGAGGGCCATGGCTGATGAGCGCGCCTCTTCTCAAAGTCGAACATTTGACGATGCGCTTCGGCGGACTGACTGCTATTGGCGATCTCAGCTTCCAAGCACAATCTGGACAGATCACGGCGTTGATCGGCCCCAACGGTGCGGGCAAGACCACCGTGTTCAACTGCATCACCGGCTTCTATAAGCCAACAGAAGGCATGATCACGCTGACCCAGCCAGACGGCAAGAAATTGCTGCTCGAACGTCTGCCGGGCCACGATATCAACTGGAAAGGCCGCGTGGCGCGCACGTTCCAGAACATCCGTCTTTTCGGCGGCATGACGCTGCTCGAAAATCTGCTCGTCGCACAACACAATGTGCTGATGAATGCTTCGGGCATGTCGATCCTCGGCATTTTCGGCGCCCCCAGCTACAAGCGCGCCGAAAAGGAAGCGATCGAACTGGCGGAATATTGGCTGGAGAAGACAGGCCTCATCAATCGCGCCGACGATGCAGCCGCCGATCTGCCCTATGGCGATCAACGCCGCCTCGAAATCGCACGTGCGATGTGCACACAGCCGCTGCTGCTCTGCCTTGACGAGCCGGCAGCAGGCTTAAACCCGCGTGAATCGCTACTTCTCAACGAGCTTCTGATCTCGATCTGCCGCGATCACAACACCTCAATCCTTTTGATCGAACACGACATGTCGGTGGTGATGCAGATTTCCGATCATGTTGTGGTTTTGGATTATGGCCGCAAGATTGCCGACGGCCCGCCCGATGCGGTGAAGAACGATCCCAAAGTCATCGCCGCCTATCTGGGCGTTGAAGATGATGAGGTCGAGAAGACCGAGGCTGAAATAGCCGCCCTTGCGGCGCATGCGAAAGGAGCCGCGCGATGAGCAACGCTCTCCTCTCCGTGCGCGGCGTGAAAACCTATTATGGCAACATCATCGCGCTCAAAGGCGTCGATCTTGATGTCAATCAGGGCGAAATCGTCACCATCATCGGTGCCAATGGCGCGGGCAAATCGACCTTGATGATGACGGTCTTCGGCAAGCCGCAAGCGCGCGAAGGCCAGATCATCTTCAACGGCCAAGACATTACGCGGATGCCAACGCATGAGATTGCGCGTCTGCGTATCGCGCAATCGCCCGAAGGTCGCCGCATCTTCCCGCGCATGACCGTGTTCGAGAATCTCCAGATGGGTGCAGCCATTACCGGCTTCCACCATTTCGATGAGGATCTCGCCAAGGTTTACGGCATTTTTCCGCGACTAAAGGAACGCGCCGAGCAGCGCGGCGGCACGCTGTCGGGGGGCGAACAGCAAATGCTGGCGATTGCGCGCGCCCTGATGGCACGGCCGAAACTGCTTCTGCTGGACGAACCCTCACTCGGCTTAGCACCGCTGATCGTGAAACAGATTTTCGACTCGATCCGCGAATTGAATCGGACTGAAGGGCTTACGGTCTTTCTCGTCGAGCAAAACGCAAACCACGCATTGAAACTCGCTCATCGCGGTTATGTCATGGTCAATGGCGTGATCACGCTCAGCGGCACGGGGGCGGAGTTGCTTGCCAATCCGCAGGTGCGCGCCGCCTATCTCGAAGGCGGGCATTGAGGAAGCAACCATGCAAGGCATTCTCTACGAAGAACATTCGGCCTGGTTGTTCATTCTCGTGACGATCATCATGGGCGGCGCCGCCGCCTGGGCCTCAGGCCGCGCGATTGCTCTGACATGGCGCCCGTTCTGGCAGCTGTTCCCCACACTGGCTGTCCTCGGCTTGGCCGTGCGCTTCATTCATTTTTCTTGTTTCGGCGGGACGCTGCTGACGCTGCATTTTTATCTCGTCGATGCAGCCATCGTGACGATCATCGGCCTTCTGGGCTGGCGCTATACCCGCACCTCCCAGATGACCACCCAATATGCCTGGCTGTATGAGCGCACCGGGCCTCTGACATGGCGAGACCGCCCGTCTTAGCGACGTTCGGAGCCGCTACCGAAACCGGGTGACACCTGTTCAAAAAGGCGCAATATTTGGCCTTATGACGGGTCCACCCGATCATTGGAGGGCTGGGGCATAACCGGCCTTCCGAATTGCAACAGGGGAGCTATCGATGAAAAAATTTCTCTTGGCGGGCATTGCGCTTAGCGCCACGTTGGCCATGGCCAACGTCGCCTCGGCGCAAATCAAGCTCGGCGTAGCAGGGCCGCTCACCGGCCCGAATGCCGCCTTCGGCGCACAGCTGAAGAACGGCGTGGAACAGGCCGTTGAAGACATCAATGCCGCCGGCGGCATTCTCGGCCAGAAGATCCAGGTGTTCATGGGCGACGACGTGTCGGATCCGAAGCAGGGGGTTTCGGTTGCCAACAAGTTCGTAGGCGACGGCGTGAAATTCGTCGTCGGTCACTTCAACTCGGGTGTCACGATCCCGGCTTCGGAAGTGTACCAGGAAAACGGCATGCTCGTGATCACGCCTTCGGCGACGAACCCGAAGCTGACCGAACGCAACATGTGGAACGTGTTCCGCACCTGCGGTCGTGACGACCAGCAAGGCGCCGTGGCGGCCGATTACATTGCCAAGAACTACCAGGGCAAGAAGGTCGCAGTTGTGCATGACAAGACGACCTATGGTCAGGGCCTCGCCGACGAAACCCGCAAGGCCATGAACGCCAAGGGCATCAAGGAAGTGCTCTATGAAGGCGTGAACACTGGCGAGAAGGACTTCTCGGCACTCGTCTCGAAGATCAAGGCCGCTGGCGCGGACGTGGTCTATTGGGGCGGTCTGCACACGGAAGGTGGCCTCATCGTCCGCCAGATGCGCGACCAAGGCGTGAAGGCTCCGATGATGTCGGGTGACGGCATCACGTCTGACGAATTCGCCACGATTGGCGGCCCGGGCGTCGAAGGTACGCTGATGACCTTCCCGCCGGATCCGCGCAAGCGTCCGGAAGCGAAGGCTGTCGTCGCCAAGTTCGAAGCCAAGAAGTTCAACCCGGAAGCTTACACGCTGTATTCCTATGCAGCCGTGCAGGCGATCCAGCAGGCCGCGGTGAAGGCGAACTCGCTCGATCCGAAGAAGGTTGCTGAGATGATGAAGTCGGGCATGGTCTTCAAGACTGTGATCGGCGACCTCTCCTACGACAAGAAGGGTGACATCACCCGTCCGGACTACACGATGTATGTCTGGAAGAAGCAGGGCGACAAGATCACCTACGTCGAAATGAACTAAGTTTCATTTCACGTGAAAACGGAAAGGGCGCCGAAAGGCGCCCTTTTTGTTGGAATGGCCGCATTATTGCGAGGTTTAATTTGTGCCGGTTAGCACTCACCCAAACCGCGACAGCGCCGGGAATGTCTCGAGCAGCCAGAAGGACAGGCTCGTGAATCCGCCGGTGATGAAACCAATGCCGGTCAGCACCAACAAGACGCCCATGGCCTTCTCGATGTAAACGAGACTGGATCGAAACCGCTTCATCAAAGCGGTAAAAGGTTCAAGCGCAAAAGCGGCGAGCAAAAACGGAATACCAAGTCCTGCTGAGTAAAACGCCAACAACGTCGCACCGCGCAGCGCCGTCTCTTCCGAACCGGCTAGCGCCAAAATGGATGCGAGGATCGGGCCGATGCATGGCGTCCATCCGAAGGCAAAGGCGAGCCCCATCACATAGGCGCCCCACAGTCCCACAGGCTTTTCAACGTGCAGGCGCTTCTCGCGATAAAGAAATGCCACCCGGAACAGCCCGAGGAAATGCATCCCCATTAAGAGAATGGCGACACCGGCGAGTTTCGACAGAATATCCAGATGCGCGCGCAGCAACAGCCCGATGGTCGAGGCGGTTGCACCCAACGCCACGAACACGGTTGAAAAACCGAGCACGAAAATCGCCGCCGCGAGCAGAATGTCGCGCCGCGCGCGCCGTGTCCCTGAAGCCGCGAAATCCTCGACGCTCTGCCCGGCGATATAGGTCAGATAGGGCGGCACAAGCGGCAGCACGCAAGGGCTCAGGAAAGAGAGCACGCCCGCGAAGACGGCCGTGGCAGTGGAAACGTCTGTCATGGCGCGGTTCTAGCGCCGATCGCCCGGGGAGGCTACCGAGAAGCTGACGCAGGCGCAGTGGTGCACCACTGGACTCCTGCCCGGCCGCGCTCCACTCTCCGCCGATGCAGAACTCCCTTCTCGATGTCCCGGGGCTAACGGTCGGCTCCGCGGAAGATCTCACGATCGCCAGCGGCGTCACCGCCGTCATCTTCGATGAACCGGCGATCGCAGCCGTATCGACGCTTGGCGGCGCGCCCGGCACCCGCGACACGACGCTGCTCGACCTCGAAATGACAGTCGCCCATGTCGACGCGCTGGTCCTTTCGGGTGGCTCGGCCTTTGGGCTCGATGCGGCAGGCGGAGTGCAAGCCGTGCTGCGCGAAAAGGGCCGCGGCTTCCGGATCGGCGCTGTCACGGTTCCAATTGTGCCGCAGGTGATCCTGTTCGACCTTCTGAATGGTGGCGACAAGAATTGGGGCCGCACATCCCCCTATTTCCGCCTCGGGATCGAAGCAGCAGATCGCGCCGGCGAAAAACTCCGGCTGGGCTCGGCAGGGGCAGGCTATGGCGCCACAGTCGCGGGGTTCAAAGGCGGGCTTGGCACGGCGTCCGCCAAAACCGCGTCCGGCCATACGGTGGCAGTCCTCGTCGCTGTGAACGCCGTCGGCTCGCCACTGATCGGCGACGGTCCGCATTTTTGGGCCGCGCCATATGAACGCGATCACGAGTTTGGGGGGCTTGGCTGGCCGCAAGCGATCCCGCCGGACGCTTTGAGGCCCCGCCTGAAGGGCGCAGCCAACGAGGCCGCGAACACGACCATCGGGATCATCGCCACCGATGCAGCACTCGATCCGCAGCAAGCCAAACGCATCGCACTCGCCGCCCATGACGGCTATGCCCGCGCATTGCGCCCTTCACATACACCGCTCGATGGCGACACCATCTTCTGTGCCGCCACCGCGCGCCAATCGGGAATGGTCGACATCGCTACCCTAACGGATATGGCTTTAACCGCAGCTGATGTGATGGCACGCGCCGTCGCGCGCGGCGTTTATGAGGCCACTGCCCTGCCCTTCCCCGGCGCGCTGCCAAGTTGGCAGGACAGGTTTCGTTAGCGTGGTTTAAAACCGCGTCACCGCATAAGGCTTCGGATCGGCAAAAGGCGTCTCGCCTGTCATCATCTCAGCCAAAAGGCGGCCGCAGACGGCGGCGTGCGTGAGGCCGTGATGCGCATGGCCGAAATTGAACCACAGCCCCTTATGGCGCGGTGCGGGACCAATAATCGGCAACATGTCTGGCGTACAGGGGCGCGAGCCCATCCATGGCTTCTCATCCAAACGTTCAGCCAATGGAAATAGCTTTTTTGCATGCGGTTCGGTGCGTGACAAAGGCACTTGCGTCGGCGGCGCATCGCGCAACGCGAACTCTGCACCGGTCGTCAGGCGCACGCCCTTGTCCATTGGTGCGAGCACATAACCATTGTCGGTATCCAGCAGCGTATGATGCAGCACGGCATGACCCGCCGGCTTATAATGCATATGATAACCGCGCTTAACCGCCATCGGCAGCGGATAACCGAAAGCCTCGGCGAGATCCTGCCCCCACGGCCCAAGCGCAATCACAACATCGGGTGCGGTCACGGGACCTTTTTCCGTTTGAACGGTCCAACCCTCCGGCCCTTCGCTTAAGCTCCGCGCATCGCCATGAAGAAAGACGCCACCCTTGCGCGTGAAGAGATCGGCATAGGCCTGCGAGAGTGCACCGGGATCGGAGATGTTCGCCGGATCCTTGTAATGGATGGCGCCGACGAAACGCTCTTTCAGATCGGGCTCGCGCGCCGCAAGTGCATCGGCATCGAGCACTTCGAACGTCAACCCATGCGCACGCAATTCATCGACATCGTCAATCGCCTCACGAAACTTCGCCTCGTCGCGAAACAGTTTGATCCAACCGAGCCGCTTCAAGAGATTGTGCGCGCCCGCTTCTTTGATCAGCACCTCATGTTCGCTAAGCGAATTTTCGATAAGCGGCAGCGCGCCATCGCGTGCAATCGCATGGCGCGACGGCGCCGAATGCCACCAATAGCGCGCCAGAAAATTGGCGACGCGCGGCAAGGCGCTGAGATGGTAATAGGCTTCCGGCGTGCCATTGAGCGCATAGCGAAACAGATCGCCCACCGCGCGCGGAAAAGCATAAGGATAAATCGAGGCACGCTCGATGATCCCGGCATTGCCAAAGCTTGTTTCCCGACCTGGCTCGCCCCGGTCGACGAGGGTGACGGAGCGCCCCTTGGACTGCAGGTTCAGTGCTGCACCGAGGCCGATAATGCCGGCCCCCAAAACGATGACATCGGTCTTCATGCGGTATTCCCAACTCGTGGTCTGAGTTTAGAGCTTTGCTTGGGGTATGGCGAGGGTGGTAAAACACGGGGACGGCGGGTATCCCCGCGTTGTTCGCCCTCCTCGCCTGTGCTACCCGGGCGGCAGGAGTGCCCCGCCATGTCGCAAAAGCCTGTCCTGATCGCCCCCTCGATCCTCGCTTCGGACTTTTCCCGTCTCGGCGAAGAGGTAGCCGCGATCGACAAGGCCGGAGCCGACTGGATCCATCTCGACGTCATGGACGGCCATTTTGTCCCGAATATCTCGTTCGGCCCCAATATCATCAAGGCGATGCGGCCGCATACGAAGAAGATCTTCGACGTCCATTTGATGATCGCGCCTGTCGACCCCTATCTCGAGGCCTTCGCCAAGGCCGGGGCCGACATCATCACCGTGCATGCCGAGGCGGGCCCACATCTCCACCGCTCGCTGCAGGCGATCCGCGCGCTCGGCAAGAAGGCCGGCGTCGTCATCAATCCCGGCACGCCCGAACATGTGCTCGAACCCGTCCTCGACCGCGTCGATCTCATCTTGCTGATGAGCGTCAATCCGGGCTTCGGCGGACAGGCCTTCATCCCCGAAGTGCTGCCGAAACTCGCCCGCGTCAAAACCATGATCGGCCATCGCCCAATCGATCTTGAAATCGACGGCGGCGTCACCGCCGACAATGCCGCAGCGATTGCAAAAGCCGGTGCCAACATCCTCGTGGCCGGTTCCGCCGCCTTCAAGGGCGGCCCCGCCCATTACGAACAGAACATCGCGGCCATCCGCGCCGCTGCACACAAAGCCTGAACGGAGTTCAACCATGATCACGCGTTACAGCCGCCCCGAAATGGTGGCCATCTGGTCGCCCGAAACGCGCTTCCGGATCTGGTTCGAAATCGAAGCGCATGCCTGCGACGCGCTCGCCGAAATCGGCGTGATCCCGAAAGAATCCGCCAAGACGATTTGGGACAAAGGTAGCAAGGCTGAATTTAACGTTGCGCGCATCGACGAGATCGAGCGTGAAGTGAAGCACGACGTCATCGCCTTTCTTACGCATCTCGCGGAATTCATCGGCGACGATTCCCGCTTCGTGCATCAAGGCATGACATCATCCGACGTGTTGGACACCTGCCTCAATGTGCAATTGACGCGCGCCGCCGATCTCCTCCTCAAGGACATGGATGCGCTGCTCGCCGCGATCAAGCGTCGCGCGCTCGAACACAAGATGACGCCAACCATCGGACGTTCGCACGCCATCCATGCCGAACCGACGACCTTCGGCGTTAAGCTCGCTTATGCCTATGCGGAATTCGAACGCAACCGCGAACGCCTCGTCAATGCGCGCGATGAAATCGCGACCTGCGCGATCTCGGGCGCCATCGGCACCTTCGCGAATGTCGATCCGCGCGTGGAAGAACATGTCGCCAAAGCGATGGGCTTAAAGCCTGAACCAGTTTCGACACAGGTCATTCCGCGTGACAGGCACGCCATGTTCTTTGCGACGCTCGGTGTCATTGCATCGTCGATCGAACGCCTCGCCACTGAAATTCGCCATTTGCAGCGCACCGAAGTTCTGGAAGCCGAAGAATTTTTCTCGGAAGGCCAGAAGGGCTCATCTGCCATGCCTCACAAACGCAATCCGGTGTTGACCGAAAACCTTACCGGCCTTGCCCGCATGGTGCGTGCTTATGTGACGCCTGCGCTCGAAAACGTCGCGCTCTGGCACGAACGCGACATCTCGCATTCCTCCGTCGAGCGCATGATTGGCCCCGATGCGACGGTGACGCTCGATTTCGCGCTCGCGCGCCTCACTCAGGTCATCGATAAATTGCTGATCTATCCGGCCAATATGCAGAAGAATCTGGATCGCCTCGGCGGTCTCGTCCATTCGCAGCGCGTGCTGCTCGCGCTCACGCAAAAAGGCGTGTCACGCGAAGACGCCTATCGCCTCGTGCAACGCAATGCGATGCCGGTTTGGCGCGGCGAAGGCGATTTTCTTACGCTGCTCAAGAATGATCAGGATGTGAAGAAGGCGCTCACTGACGCCGAGATCGAGGAAAAATTCGACCTCGGCTATCACTTCAAACATGTCGATACGATTTTCGATCGTGTATTTGGTAAATCGTAATTCGGCACGATCTTCGATCGTGTGATGGGCAAAACGTAAACCGCTTAGTTCTTATTGCCACTCCAAGAACCCGGTGCCGTCGGATCGCGCGACGGGCCAGGCTGGCGATAATCCGGCAGCGGGCTCGAATTGGTGCGGGTGTCGATCATGGTATTCGACGCCGGTTGAGCCGACCCCGACATGCCGATCCCGACATAGCCAGGAACTTTTGCGTCGCTCGTCGCGCCCCGCGCGAAATTCGAAGATGCACCGCTGCATCCCGCCAGACCAAGGTTGGTCAGAATAAGTCCACTCACCACAATAGCGCGCATCACTCCACGTCCCTCCCCACCATAAACGACATTTAGTGACGGTCAGCAGAACCGCCCGACGAATCCGTTAGGTCAATCCTAGCATGAAAGTCTGCGCAACAAGCGTTAGGCAGGCTTACGAAACACCCAAAGGGTTTCGTGGTCAGGGCGGCGTTCGAGGCCACGGCTTTCGGCCAGCGCGGCAATATCAGCCTTCGCTTTTTCGAAAGCGAAGGAGCCCGTGTAGAACAGCACATGCCCACCGGGCTTGAGTTGATCGACCAATAATTGCGCTACTTCGAGATCGGTCAGGCCATTGTAAAGGTCGTTCTGCTCGTTGCGGAATTCGCAAAGGTGGAACAGCGTGACCGCATCGAACTGCGGCAGCATACGCGCATCGAGCTGATAGATATCGCCGAAGAACGTTTTGTATTGGCGCCCGACCTTCGGATTATCGATCAGGAGGCGGACGTAATGCTCGTATTCCTGTGGCGAGGCAGTGATGCCATAAACCGCATTGTCGAGGTCCGGGGCAGCGCATTCGATGCCGACGAGATGGTGGCCGCCCGTGCCGAAGTGGAAGATCGAGCCGCCCTTGAGTCCCGTCTCGCGCACCCAACGCATGAAATGGATGTCGCAGGGGCAGACGGCCTCATCAAGTCCCCAATCGTCATTGTAGATGTTGAGCTTCATGGCCCGCTTTTCCCTTGCTGCGCCTAGGTCGCACTTCCAAAGAGATGTAGCACTTTTTTTCCACGGCAACGATCAAGTCCGGGGAGCAGATGATTGCAGGATCGTATAGACTGCCCCGATTCAGCGTTAAGGGTCTGATCCTATGAGTTTTTTCCCCCGGCCAGCCACCGCCTCCGAGCCTGCGGCACCGCCGCGTCAATTTTACTCGGGGCGCGATCTTGCCCGGGCCCAGACCATTGGCGACCTGCGGGCCATGGCGATGCGGCGGCTGCCCCGTTTCAGCGCCGAATATCTGGAAGGCGGCGCGGAAGAAGAGATCACGATGCGCCGCAACCGGGCAGCGTTTGATGCCCATGTGTTCAAGCCGCGCGTCATCCGCGACGTGTCCAAACGCGATCTTTCAAGGACAGTGCTGGGCAAGAGACGGGCCCTGCCCTTCGCCATAGGCCCCACGGGCTTCAACGGCCTGCTATGGGACCAAGGCGACCATGTGCTGGCCCGTGCCGCCGCCAAGGCGGGCCTCCCCTTCGGCCAGAGCACCACGTCGAACCGCTCGGTTGAGGCGTTTGACGATATTCCCGACCTGCCGCATTGGTTCCAGCTCTATCTCTTTGGCGACGACAGCATTTTTCCGCAGATCATCGCCGCAGCAGATCGGGCGCAATGCGAAGCCTTGATCGTGACCGTGGATTCCCCGGTCTTGGGGAACCGCGAATGGGACAGGCGCAATTATCGCCTCGGTCTTGATCTGTCCTGGTCTTCGAAATTCGACATGCTGATGCATCCGGGCTGGATGGCGCGCATTCTCAAGAACGGGTTTCCGCCCTTTCCCAATCTGGAACCATTCATACCCCAAGCAGACCGCAATCTCTTCGGCGTTGCGCGTTGGTGTGCGAAACATCATCGCTCCGCCATCAGCTGGCAAAACATCGAGACCATCCGAAAACTCTGGCCGCGCAAACTCATCATCAAAGGCGTGCAGCACGAAGATGATTTGAAGATGTGCATCGAAGCGGGAGCCGATGGCGTCGTGCTATCCAACCATGGTGGCAGGCAGCTCGACCGCGCCGTGGCGCCTGTTGAGCTAATAGCGCCTGCCCGTGCTGCGGCTGGGAAAGACTTCACGGTCCTCGTCGATTCCGGCTTCCGTAGGGGCACCGAAATTGTGCAGGCGCTCGCACTGGGCGCCGATGCCGTGTTGCTAGGACGCGCCACGCTCTATGGCCTTGCGGCAGGCGGGGAAGCGGGCGTCTCCCGCGCCATCGAGATCCTTGCCGCCGAAATCGACCGCACGATCGGCATGCTCGGCCTCACCTGCGTCGATGAGCTCAACCATCACGTTTTCGCATAACTGCATCCGTCTGAACCGGTCGACAGGGCAGTCTCTGCTTGGCATGGTGCCACCATGCCTCGCCACCAAGAGCGAGCCAGATACGGGGCAGGACTGGGATGACCAAGGCAGGACATAACATCTCTCTGGCCGACCGTGCCTTCAACATTCGGCGCCATGCGCTGAAAATGGGCGAGGTGCAGGGGCAGGGCTATATCGCACAAGCGCTCGGCGTCGCCGATGTGCTCGCGGTCTCTTACTTTCATGCGATGAATTATCGACCTGAAGATCCCGAATGGGAGGAGCGTGACCGCTTCCTTTTGTCGATCGGCCATTATGCGATCGCACTCTACGCCGCGCTGATCGAGGCTGGCATCATTCCAGAAGACGAATACATCACTTATGGCGGCGACGATTCCCGCCTGCCGATGTCGGGCATGGCCGCTTACACACCGGGCATGGAAATCACGGGCGGTTCGCTGGGTCAGGGCCTGCCGATTGCCATTGGCGTGGCGCTCGCCTTGAAACGCAAACAATCGCAATCACGCGTCTATTGCCTGTTCTCGGATGGCGAGATCGATGAGGGATCAGTGTGGGAAGCCGCGATGTCGGCAGGATCCTACGGCCTCGACAATCTGATCGCGATTGTCGACGTCAACAACATGCAGGCGGATGGCCCATCCAAATCCATTCTCAATTTTGAGCCGCTCGTACCAAAATTCGAAGCCTTCAACTGGCACACGCAACGTGTCGATGGCAACGATATCGACGCTCTCGTGACTGCGTTCGACACGGCCAAGAACGCCACTGACAAAAAGCCACGCATCATCATTTGCGACACCAAGATGGCGAAGGGCGTGGACTTCCTCGAAGCGCGCGAACGCAACCATTTTCTCCGTGTTGAAGCAGACGAATGGACGAAAGCGCTTGAGGTTCTGGAAGCTGGGAGGCGCGCATGAAACGGAATAAATATCAGCGCCCCGTGATTGATCTCGGTACAGAGCGTCTCAAGACGTCAGCGATGATCGCCTCGATCGCCGGTGCGGATCAACGCACAAAGCCTGCGCCCTTTGGCCATGCGCTTGTCGAAGTCGCGAAGAGCCGACCCAATATTGTCGGCCTCACGGCCGATCTCGCCAAATACACCGATCTGCACGTGTTCCGCGATGCCTATCCCGATCGTTTCTACCAGATGGGCATGGCCGAACAGCTTTTGATGGCAACAGCCGCCGGGATGGCACGCGAGGGCTTCACGCCTTTTGCGACGACCTATGCCGTGTTTGCATCACGCCGCGCCTACGACTTCATCTGCCTCGCCATTGCCGAGGAAGAATTGAACGTCAAAATCGTCTGCGCCCTCCCCGGCCTGACGACCGGTTATGGCCCGAGCCATCAGGCAACGGAAGATATTGCCATCTTTCGCGGGCTCCCAAACATGACGATCATCGATCCATGCGATGCGCATGAAATCGAGCAAGCGGTTCCCGCCATCGCCGATCACAAGGGCCCGGTCTATATGCGGCTCTTGCGCGGCAACGTCCCGCTGATCCTCGATGAGTACGGCTACACATTCGAACTCGGCAAAGCGAAAATCATTCGCGATGGCGGCGATGTGCTGATCATCTCATCTGGCTTTATGACCATGCGCGCACTTGAAGCAGCGGCCGCATTGGAGACGGACCGCATCAAGGCAGCCGTGCTGCATGTGCCGACGATCAAGCCGCTCGATGTCGAGACGATCCGGCGCGAAGCGGCCAAGACCGGACGCCTCGTTGTCGTCGCAGAAAACCACACCATCGTCGGCGGATTGGGCGAAGCTGTGGCAGCGGATCTTTTGCGCAATGGGATCACGCCAAACTTCCGGCAGATCGCATTGCCCGACGAATTCCTCGATGCCGGGGCGCTGCCAACCTTGCACGACCGGTACGGCATCTCGACTGACGCCATGACAAAAAGGGTGAAACAATGGCTCTCGCGGTAAGCGGTAATTCCGTCATCGGGTTCGTGGGCTTAGGCTCCATGGGCTTGCCGATGGCCAAAAATCTAGTGGCCAAAGGATTCACAGTGCGCGGCGCAGATTTGCGCGCCGAAGCGGTGAAAGAATTGGCGGACGCTGGCGGCGTTGCGGCATCCTCCCCCGCCGACGCCGCCCTTAAGGCCGATGTGCTGGTGTTGATGGTGGTGAACGCCGAACAGGCCGAGACGGTTCTTTTCACCATGGGCGCGCTCGATGCCATGATGAAGGATGGCACAGTCATTCTGATGGCAACCTGCGCACCGGGTGCCGTCGAAGCGCTCGCCAAACGCGTCGAGGCCACCGGGCGCACATTCGTCGACGCGCCGGTGTCTGGCGGTGTCGTCGGCGCCAGGGCCGGAACTCTTACCATCATGTGTTCCGCACCGAATGCCGTGTTCAACCATGTGAAGCCAGTGCTCGACATTTTCGGCGATAAGCTGTTTCACGTGGGCGAAAAACCGGGACAAGGCGCGATGGTGAAAACCGTCAACCAGCTCCTGTGCGGCGTCCACATCGCAGCCATGGCTGAAGCTTTCTCGCTCGCCGAAAAAGCTGGCATCGATCTCAAGACCGTTCTCGAAATCGTGTCCAACTCTGCAGCATCGAGTTGGATGATCCGCGATCGTGGACCGCGCATGGTGGAAGAGCCCGGACTCGTCACAAGCGCCGTCGACATCTTCGTGAAGGATCTCGGCATCGTGATGCAGGCTGGCACGTCGATGAAAGCGGCTCTCCCCATCGCGGCGGCCGCACATCAAATGTTCTTGGCGACATCGGGCCAAGGCAAAGGAACGCTCGACGACAGCCAAGTCATCGCCGCTTACCGCAAAGTGAGCGGAAAATAAGGCAGGCTTCCGCGGCGAATTGCCCTTTTGAAACGCTCCGGCCCACGCACCACATCCGTTAGCGCGGGCCGGGCCCCTCTGTCGGCCAATGCCGTCATGTCGGACCGCATCAAACGATGGAGGACCGCATGAATACCGCCACCGGAATGCTCTGCCCGACCTGTCGCGTTGGCCTCGTGATGAGTGAGCGCCAAGGAGTCGAGATCGATTACTGTCCGCAATGCCGCGGCGTTTGGCTCGACCGCGGCGAACTCGACAAGATCATCGAGAGAAATGCCCGTGAAGAAGCGCCGCGCGCGGCACCCCCGCCGCAACAGCCCGCGCACCCCGCTCATCCCGTGCATCACGCCCCGCCCCCGCCTTCATATGGGTACGATCAGGGGTATGGGCATAAGCCCTACAAAAAGCGCAAATCGTTTCTCGAAGAATTATTCGACTGATCCCGGCAGGCGCAGAAACCAGGACGAGGGCCATGGGCGAAGCATGGCCCTCGCAAGACATAGTGCGCAATACACGAGTTGCGCTTGACTTTAGACCCCGTCCAATTGGCAGACTGACCACTTCATGGGTTACTCCATTCGAAATGGATAACTCAATTCCAACAATTTTTTCCCATGTCGCTTATAAAGTCGCATTTCAAACCCGAATTTTAAACGAGACCTAGCTCGCTTTTTTGGTGAATACGCACAAGCTTCCTCTTCGTCCGCCAAAGTGAGATAATCTTGCGGGATTTGATGTATGATGCGCTGAGCTTTGAAGGCGAAACGCAAGCCATCCTATCCCGTTACAGAGAGGGCTTGCCATGAATGCCTTTATGCTTGCCACCCCCCTGATGGCGCTCAATGCTGTTGCTCTAGATACAGAAGCGACAAGCATGAATCCCGCGCGTGCTCGCCTTGTGGAGTTTGGCGCCATTCATCTCAATCATGGTGAAATCAGCGCCCTCGACAGCGATGGGATTTTGGTGGCTCGAATCAATCCTGGCGAGAGCATCCCAGCATCTGCAACACAGATCCATGGTATCGATGACGCAATGGTGCGCGACGCAGAACCGTTTGGAAAGCTCTGGCCGCGTGCAGCGCAGTTTCTCAGTCATCGTCCATGGATAGGGCAATCAATTGGATATGATATCACCCTGATTGAAGCGGAATGCAAAAGGGCGGGCCTTTCCTTCGCCCTGCCCTACGCTCTCGACACACGTTTGCTCGCTCAGAAAGTTGCACCAAATCTAGCTGGCTATTCCTTAGAAAATCTCTGCCACTGGCTGAATGTTCCGCTCGAGAATCGCCATTCCGCAATCGGCGATGCGGCAGCAGCGCTCCATGTGTTCAAAGCTCTTGTGCCGCTTTTGCGAGAGGTCGGCATTCGCACTTTAGGAGAAGCCTTACGTACCAGCATGACGCTTTCAGACGCGACCCGTTATCATGAAACCGCCGGTTGGAACGAGGGTGCAACCATTCAAACCCAACCCGTCGCTAAATCGGTTGCCGCCCCCTCGCTTATGTCCGCAATCTCACATGGCGATGGCTATGCCTATCGCCACAAAGTGAGCGACGTGATGAGCAGCCCACCAGTGCTGATGGCAGCGCGAACCTCATTGAGCGATGCACTCAAACACATGACTGAGGCTCAATGCTCCTCTGTCTTCGTCTTAGATCCAGAGGATGAAAAGCCGCTCGCAAAACGCTGCGGCATTCTTACCGAACGCGATGTATTGCGCGCGCTCGCTAAACAGGGTGCCGACGCGTTGGAGCGCCCCATTTCCGAATTTGCGACCCATCAATTACAGAGCGTCGCTGCCGACGCGCCGCTCTACGTTGCCATTGGGCGTATGACGCGACTGCGCATTCGCCACCTCGCCGTCCACAATGCACGGGACGAGATTGTTGGCGCTGTCTCAGCTCGCGATCTATTGCGAGCACGCGACAATGCGGCGATAGCATTAGGCGACGCCATTTCGACGGCGACCGATTCTCACGCCATGGCGGCCGCTTGGGTTGGCTTATCAAAGGCCAGTGCCAGCCTCTTGGTCGATGGATCGAACGGGCGGGATGTCGCCGCTATGATTTCTTACGAAATCAGGACCCTCACAGCCCGTGCCGCCGAATTGAGCGAAGCCAAAATGGCAATCGATGGTCATGGGCCACCGCCTTGCGCCTATGCACTCTTTGTACTGGGCTCCGCCGCGCGAGGTGAAAGCCTGCTCGCTATGGACCAAGACAATGCCCTCGTCTTTGAACATGGCGAGCCAGGCGAAGCCCATGATCGTTGGTTCGAAACATTCTCCAGCCATTGCGTGGTGTTGCTGGATGAAGCGGGCGTGCCGCTTTGCAAAGGAGGGGTGATGGCAAAAAATCCCCCTTGGCGCGGTTCGCTGGCTCATTGGCGGGACAGAATAGAGCATTGGGTCGCGCGCGCGTCGACGGAAGACTTGCTGAGCGTCGATGCATTCTTCGACATGCATTTTTGTTACGGCAATGCTGCGCTGTGGCAAGACTTTCATGAAGCGGCCCGCGACCTCACCCGAGACCGCCCTGCCTTTGCCAAACTGCTTGCCGACGCCAATGGAAGTCATCAAAGCGGCCTGACCCTGTTCAATCGTTTTCGAGCGCAAGACGGACGGCTTGATCTGAAGCGCTATGGCCTCTTCCCAATTGTCTGTATGGCACGCACCATTGCCATTATGCGCGGCTATGAAACATCCTCGACGCAAGAGCGTTTATCACGCGTGCGCGCCGAGATGCCACAAAGTGCGCAAGACATTGATGCTCTAATTGACGCCCAGGGCCTATTTCTCACCCTAATCGCGCGCCAACAAGTGATGGATAGTCAGGCCGGCATTGCGCCTAGCAATACAGTCGAGATCGCACGCCTTTCGACATTCGAACGGATCAAACTCAAAAATGCGCTGGCCGCGCCGGATGTTGTTGACGACCTCACACGAGATCTACTCTTCAAATCCTGAAGACGGGACTTAACTCAGCATTCGAATGAAGGTTGGTAAGGTAACAAGGAATGTACAGACCAGCCAAATCTGCATGGAACGTACATTAGTTTGGCCCGGCGAGAAACGCCGTTCATAGAGGGCTGCCGGAATTCCTGCAATCATCAACGTTGCGATAGAAACGATCAATGAGGCGAGATAGAAGATGATGAGCTTTGATGAGATCCAGAAGCTCGCCGCAATCGCCGCTACGGGCACAAGCATCAAATCATAAAAAGGCGATGAATGGCCATTGATGATACCGAGCAGAGCAATGCCGATCAGATAGCCATCACGCTTCAACACATGCTCCCGTCGATCTAGCTCTTCGGGCGATAGCGGGGTTTGCGGCGTATCCATCGTCAACCCCTTGGAACCGGAGCCGTTTGCAGAATGATGACGAGCAGCATCAACCGCAGAAGAAGCATCCAAACAATCGCTAACACCATAACAAGACCGGACGGCACCATAGCAGGCGTCAACGTGCGGACCGTATGAAGGATCGGATCAGTCAATTGGCAGAACACCCGCCAAATCACGAGTTCGCTGTTAGGCTTGAAAACAAGCGACAGGAGAAACCGCCCCATCAATGTGTACATGGCTGCCGCAAGCAAATAATTCGGCAAAGTGAACAGCCAAAACCCTAATTGTTCAGACATTCCATGCGCCTGACGTGATGAGAACGAGAACCATAAAAAGAGGGCGGGAATAACACCCGCCCTCTTCTGAGTCGGCTTCAGTCTTGATTATGACTTTTCAGCCATCAAAGTACCACCCTTAGGACGGCGGCAAGCATCGATGAAGTCCTGCATCTCCTTCGATGGAGCCGGCGTCATCATGGAGACGACATACATCACCAACAGGCCCACCGGGAGGCCGAAGGCCGCCGACGAGATATTGTTGATGTTGAACCAGCCAACACGCGAGGCGAGCGGGTTAGAGGCCAGAACCGGACCATCAGCAATCGCCGGCGTCGCCAAATGCTTGGCCATGGCCGCTGCGTCGATCAAGGGCGCACCCGTGACCGGATTCAACAGCGAGGTCATGCCAAAGAAATTGACGCCGATATGCGGATAGTAGCGGGTGATCACCAGATAGAACAAGGTGACCCCGAAGCCAGCGAGGATGCCAGCCACCGCGCCAGGCCCCGTAGCACGCTTCCACCACACGCCCAACACAAGCGCCGGGAACAACCCCCCGGCTGCAAGGCTGAACGCCCACGCGACCATCGCCACGATGTCAGTAGGACGTGTCGAAGCGGTCCACGCCGCAAGCACGGCCACCACCACGAGTAAGATGCGGCTGATGATCAGACGTTGCTTCGTCGGGGCGTTCGGGTTGATGATCTTGTAGTAGATGTCATGCGACAGAGCATTCGCAAGCGCGAGCAGCAAACCATCTGCCGTCGACAACGCAGCCGCAAGGCCACCCGCCGCAACAAGACCTGTGATCACATAAGGCAGACCGGCGATTTCCGGCGTGGAAATCACGACCACGTCGGTATTGATGTTGAAGTCCTGCCAACGCAACACACCTGCATGACCGGCGATCGCCTGACATGCTGCTGTGATATCAGCCACCGAAGACGCCGCCTTGCCGCAAATCGTGACAAGACCGAGCTTACCCCAGTTAAACACCCATTGCGGCATGTCCGCCAAAGGTTTGCCAATCAGCGTGGAATAGACTTCAAGCTTCGAGAACGCCGCATAGGCCGGCGCCGTGAAGTAGAGAATGAAGATGAATAGAAGCGACCACGCGACCGACATACGCGCATCTTTCACGCTCGGTGTCGTGAAGTAACGCATCAGCACGTGCGGCAGCGAAGCCGTACCCACCATCAAGCAGAAGATCAGCCAGAAATAATTTGCTGGCGAGTAGCTAGTGAAGGGCGCGTCGTGGATCTTCATCGTCGCAGGCGCAAGCCCGTTCTTGATAAAGCTCTGCTCAAGAGTCGAAATCTGCTGAAGCGCTTGGCCATAGGTGAGCTGCGGAATGGGAAGGCCGAAACGATCAGCCGACATCCATACGACAGGGATCAAATAGGCCACGATGAGCACGATGTATTGCGCGACTTGCGTCCAAGTCACAGCCTTCATGCCACCCAGCATCGAGCAGACAAGAATACCAGCGAGACCGACGAAGCACGCAAGCTCGAAATTCATGCCCAAGAAGCGCTGCGCGATGAGGCCGGTTCCAAAAATCTGCGCCACCACATAAGTGAATGAGCACGCCATCAGAACCAGCACGCCGCAGAGACGCGCCGTGTTGCCACCATAACGCGCGGCCAAGAAGTCTGGCACCGTGTAGGCGCCGAACTTGCGCAGAAAGGGAGCAATCAGCACTGCCACCAGCACGTAACCGCCCGTCCAGCCAAGCACGAAAGCCAAGCCATCATAACCGAGCAGGAACAGCGTGCCCGCCATACCGATGAACGACGCCGCCGACATCCAGTCAGCGCCTGTGGCCATCCCATTGTAGAAGGCCGGGACTTTACGACCAGCGACATAATACTCGCCGACTTCAGAGGTGCGGCTCACTACGCCAATGAAGGCATAGACGAGGATCGTCAAACCCATGAACATGTAGCCGAGATACTGGTTCGGCACGCCTAATTGTTCGAGAATACCGACGAGAATGATGAAGCCGAAAAAGCCACCCGTATAGATGGCGTAGATGCGGCCGAGGTTCGACATAAAGTCGCCTTTTGCGGGCGATGCGTTTGACATTGTGTGTCCCTCACTCTTCCGCCACACCTTCGTCGCGATCAATCTGATCTTGCGCACGCGCAAACCAGAAGAGCATCGCTACGAAAATGATGAGGGAACCTTGCGCGGCCATGTAGAAGCCGAGCGGAAATCCAGCGATCACGATTTTGTTTAATTGTGGTGCGAAGAAGTTGATGAAGAATCCAAAGAAGAACCACAAAAACATCATGGTTTTCATCAAGGATGAAGTTCGTTTCCAATAAACATCGTTGTTTTGATCAGATCGATGATCCGACATAGCCCCCTCCAATCCATTCGTGCCCAAAAGCACAGCTCATTGCCTGAGTTTCTTTTCGTCGAACGAACCGCTGATGTTCAACGCTCATTCATCCAAATGTTTGGATGAGCGCCTATAAATCGTCAAGCAGGGCAAACATTTGCAAGCTATCTTGCCGCAGCGCACAAACACCTAAATCATTGGATTTTCAACATACAGCGAACAAATGGATCGCGTGACTGCGACCTTTTATCAACCTCGTTGGCATTGTCTCTCGAATGCAGAACTGAACACCTTGTGCGACAGCATGTCGCAATCGATGATCGAATCGGAAATCAAGGATGTAGCAACCTCATCAAGTCAAAAAGAACACCGCGAGGCACCTCGATTTTAACAAGTAAAAAATGTAAAAATAGTTTGATGCTTACTTATAAAATTTATGGCAGTGCAACTCGTCTTCTCTTTCCACACTACGCACACATGACAACAGAACGCGCCTAAATCTTGCCGACGCGCCTCCGCTCCACCGGCATGATCTTCGTGCCCGAGAACAACAACAAGGATATCTTCGCCGACGATTCCAAGCCGCAAAAGGCTTAAGGTCGAAGATCTCAAATAAAGAAACCCGCCGGAGCGATCCGGCGGGTTTTTTGTTTGTTCTTTTATTCAGTTCGTTACTGCTGAGAGCGCAGCGATGAAGCAGACCATCTTCATTGAGCGGCATAATCCGAACCATGGATTGCCACCTCGGGCTCCGCCCTCCTCGCAATGACGCGCTGATAAATTATCCACGCCCCACGAGCGGCATCTTGGTCGCCATGATGGTGACGAATTGCACATTCGACTCGAGTGGCAGATCGGCCATGAACGCGACCTGCTGGCCGACATGATCAACATCCATGCGCGGCTCGACCATGATCTGTCCGTTCGGTTGCATTTGCCCGTTCTTGGCACCGGGATCTGTCATCGGCGTTACAGCATTGCCAATATCAACTTGACCGCAGGCGATGTTGTGCGCGCGGCCATCGAGCGCGATCGTCTTGGTCAAACCCGTCACTGCATGTTTCGATGCCGTATAGGCGACGGAGCCCGGCCGCGGCGCGTGCGCCGAAATCGAGCCATTGTTGATGATCCGGCCGCCTTGTGGCGCCTGATCACGCATCAGGCGATACGCACCATTGGCGACGAGAAACATCGCGTCGAGATTTACCGCAACCGTGCTGCGCCACATATCCCAAGTGAAGTCGCCGAAATTCGTTGCCGGATTGCCGGCGCCGGCATTGTTAAAGAGGCAATCTAAACGGCCGAATTCCTTCTTCACTGTCGCGAACAAGTGTTCGACCTGCTCGGGCACCGTCACATCGGTCGGCACGCAGATGACGCGAGCCTTCTTGCACATGGCCGCAGTCTCTTCGAGAGCATCCTTGCGTCGGCCAACCAAAGCCAGCGACCAGCCCGCTGCATTCAGCGCCTTTGCCACCGCACGGCCCACGCCACTCCCCGCCCCTGTAATGACGGCAATTTTTTCACTCATTGTCTGTTTTCCTTGAATGCGAAGTCGTTAGTGAATGAGCAGACCGCCATTCACGTCGATGGTGGTTCCCGTCAGATAAGACGAGAGATCGGAGGCGAGGAACAAAAAGACGTTCGCCACATCCTGCGCGCGGCCTAAACGACCGAGCGGAATTTCTGCGGCAATCGCTGCCTTGCGTTCTTCGGTCAACTTGCCGGCGATGATGTCGGTCTGGATCAGACCGGGCGCGACGCAATTGACGCGAATGTTGTCGGTCCCCAGATCGCGTGCCATTGCGCGGGCAAGACCAAGCACACCCGCCTTCGCTGCCGAATAATGCGCGCCGCCCAGAATGCCGCCACCGCGTTGGGCAGAGACGGAGGACATGCAGGCAATCGCACCCGATTTCTGCGCCTTCATCTGGGGAATGACGGCCTGCGATAGGAATAGAACACCCTTAAGGTTCACATCCTGAATCCGATTCCAATCGGCTTCCGTGATCTCCCAGACCTTCACGGGTTGGGTCACACCCGCATTGTTCACCAGCGCGTCGATCCGCCCAAAAGCCTTGATGACGGCTTGGACCGCGTCTTCGCAGGATTGGCGATTGGTCACGTCGCAGACGATTCCAAGATGTTCTGGGCCGAGTTCAGCCGCAGCCTTTTTGGCTGCCTCGCCATTAATGTCGAGAATGGCGACACGCGCCCCCTGTGCCGCCATGGCTTTAGCAGTAGCAAAGCCAATCCCATTGGCACCTGCCGCACCGGAAATGATGGCCGTTTGCCCCTTCATTAGCATCGGCGTCTCCCTAGCTGGTTCTTGTTGAGGGCGACTTTAAGCGATGCCGTAGGAAACGAAAGGGCCGAAAACGCGGTCTGGGCCTGCAATGACGGCACGACCCACAACGGGCTACACAACGCAGCTCGCCCTCAAAGAGAGGGGCAAGCCGGTAGGATATGGCTGATCGCTGGCCGCGTTCTCAATCTTGGCTGACGTCACTGTCTCAATTGCGCAATTGAACCTCGGCGCGGGTCAACTGGGTTGCGATGTCTTGAAACGCATTTTGAAGCGGAACGAAGGCATCCAACTTGCAATTCTGCGACGTCGCTTCTGTGATGTAGCCGGACGCATTGGCCTGTAAGGAGCGGATCTCGGTGATCATGGCGCGCAAATTGTCGATCCCGCGGTCGCTGTTGGAATAATCCGGCTGAAACGCGTATTTGTTGAACGCTTCGATGAAGGCATTCCATGTCTTAGCGGCCTTGTCCGTCGCGCCCTGCGTTTGATTGAGAAGCGCGCCGCAGCTTTGTGCCGCCTCCGCAGATGGCATTGCTACCAACGAACAGACCATGATCATGCCGAGCCAAAGCGCACGCGCCAGTTTCATCGTAAAGCCTCCAAAATTATCTAGAAGCTTAGCAGGCGCGCCAAGCACATGACAATCATGCCATTCTAACCCTCAGACCCGGGCGGAAAAGCGGTTGAAAGCATCGATGCGCAACCGGTGCAGATCGGCCGGACGGCCATAGATTTCTGTCTCCAGCCACCCGGTTTCTGCGTCCAGCTGGTCTTCCGGCACATCGATGAACCAGGCGCGCGAGGCCCCAATGCCCTCGCCGTTCCAACGGTAGCCGCGCGCTCGTAACCGGTCCTTCATATCGAAGGGGGCCTGTGTCGCGAAAAGCCGGACGTCTTTCCGCCGCGCCTGCTCCAGAAGACATGTGAGAGCGTTGCGCCCGCTTTGTGGCAGAGTCTGAGTGAGCAGAGCGACGGCAGCGTGGCAGTCATTGAGCGCACGATGCCGATCATAGAAAAAGCCCGCACCAGAAGCCAGATAAGAGAGACGGGTCCCCTCAAAGCCTTCGCTTTTCCAATCGATCTGACTTTGCGTGCAACCCCATGGCTTATGCATGAAGGCGTCGCAAAAACGTTCCAGAAACTTGCGGTCGAACCCCGCATTATGGGCAAGAATGAGATCACTTTCTTCAACGAGACGGGCCACCGCCTCCTTGTCGATCCGATGGCCAGCCACCATGCTCGCATCGATGCCAGTCAGTTTTGTGATCTCATCTGTGATCGGAACGGAAGGCTCCTGAAGTCCATGATAAACATCTTCAATGCTGAAGATGTGTCCTTCGGCATCGTAAGAGAAACGCACCATGGCAAGCTCGATGATTTCATCGCGCGCGGGATCGAGCCCCGTCGTCTCGACATCGACGAAAAGCGCCGTGCGGTAAGCCTCCCCGTCCGACGGTGCAGGACGGTAGGAAGGTTCAAGCTTACGCAATACACGAAAGCGGCCCGTCGCCTCGAGCGCCGCCACCATCGCTTCCTCGTCCAACGCCACCCGCCACTCCGCATTCACATAAGCCGCAAACAATGCGTGAGTCGCTCCGGTTCGGCAAAACCTCCTCGCGCTGAAAATGAGACACGCGGAGGGCTCATTTTGGGTCTCGATTGACCTTTGTCCAAAGCGATCCTGCAGCGTGCAGATGACACTTCCCACGGGTCGTCAAACAATATCCTACTGATTCTTAAGCGTGAGCGAGAAGCCTGTGGACGATGTCTTCAATTTAAATGCCCTGATGCTCGGTGCCTCGGCGATGCTAGTCTGCCTCATATTGCAGGCAAGCGGTGCGCATGTCGTGACCCTCAGACTGAAGCCGATCATCGCTCGTTTAGAGTCAAGGCATCATCACTACCGCGCGCAACTCGTGTTTTTAGCAAGCGCATTGATACTCCTCGCGTTCCATCTCCTCCAAATGTACATCTGGGGCCTGGCGCTTGCCTGGTCTGGAGCGGAAATAAACATTCATCAGGCAATGGTGTTTGCGGGCAGCACGTACACAACGGTGGGCTTTGCCAATGATCAATTACCCTATACTTGGCAACTCGTGACAATCATCATGGCAACATCCGGCTTGTTCTCTTTCGGTTGGAGCACATCGGTGATGTTTCTACTCGCCCAGACGCTCTATCCCTCGCAGCGTTGATTTCTCATTGTTTCATTTTTTACGAGCAGGATCATGACCGGCACGACTCAGCAAGCCCTCGGCACAACGACGATTGCCAAACATCTCGTCAAACGCTTTCGCGAACTTGGTGTTCAAGAAGGATTCGGCATCGTTGGTGATTTCGCGCTGCGTTTTTTTGGTCGTCTACACGATGAAAATTTTCCGATCCGTGTGACCGCTGATGAACAGGGTGCAGCGTTTGCCGCCGATGCGTTTGCTCGTTTACGCGGCTTCGGCGTTTGCGCCGTGACCTATGGTGTCGGCGGATTGAAAATTGCCAATGCGACGGCAGGCGCATGGGCCGAGCAGGTGCCTCTCCTCGTGTTGAGCGGCGCACCAGGCCTTAAAGAGCGACAGGGCGATCCGCTGCTGCACCATAGGGTCAAGCATTTCAGAACGCAGATGGACGTCTTTCAAGATCTGACGATCGCGCAAACCGCACTCGATAACCCAGCCACTGCGGCCGCCGAGATCGATCGTGTCATCGAGGCCATCTTGGCCAAGCAACGCCCCGGTTACATTGAGATTCCACGCGATCTCGTCGATGTACCGATTGCGACAAATGATCGCCCACTCAAGCGCGACACTGGCGAGATAGACCCAGAGCGCCTCAAAGCGGCGGTTGACGCGACGCTCGAGGCGATGGCCAAGGCGAAAAGCGTCGTTGCCGTCGCTGGCGAACAGGCGATGCGGCGCGGCGACATCGATGACTTCCAACAGCTTGTCGAACGTTTCAGCATCCCGTTTGCCACTGGCAGCCTGTCAAAAGGCGCAATCTCCGAACGCCATCCGCTCGCACTCGGCGTTTACATGGGCGCGGTGAGTGCCGCGCCAGTCGTTCGGATGGTCGAGGATGCCGATCTCATCCTCTCCTTTGGGGTCATGTATTCAGACATCACCATGGGCGCGTTCACTGCCAACCTCCGTCGGGAGCGCATTGTCGAATGCCGCGACGATGAGGTGAATGTTGGGCTCGTGACGTACCGCAACGTGCCGCTACACGCCTTCCTTCCGGCGCTTGTCGAAGCCGCCGCCGAACATTTCCCGAAAAACCTCGTCAACCCGGTCTATTCCAAACCAGAATTCTCACCCAAGCCCCACTCACCTTTGAGCGTTGATAGTTTCATTGCTTGCATCTCAGCGCATCTTGATGAACGCCACCTTGTTGCCGTAGACCCGGGCGAATGTCTGTTCGCATCCGTTGATCTGAACGTGCCGGGCGTAACGCTCTCCAGCGCCTACTACGCTACGATGGGTTATGCCGTACCGGCTGCGCTCGGCATGGGGCGAGCCGACCCGGACAAACGGCCCGTCGTGCTCGTCGGAGATGGTGCCTTTCTCATGACTGGGCTTGAGGCACAGAGCGCCGCCTTTCATGGTGTCCACCCTGTGATCCTTGTGCTGGACAATGAAGGCTACGGCACACAGCGCCCGATGCTCGACGGCGCATTCAACAACATTGCCTCTCTGCGCGTCGAAGAACTGCCAAAGGCGTTTGGCCGCGGCAAAGGCCTACTTTGCGATACGGAAGAACAGCTCGATTCCGCCCTCACGCAAGCCATGGCGGATGACGATCTCTACCTCATCCGCGCGCGCGTTCCCAAAGGGCAGATCAGTGGCGCGCTTAAACGGCTAACCGATGGATTAAAGGCGAAGGTCTAATAGCCTTATCCCCTTCTCCTAAACAAAGCTGGAGCCAGTCCGTTTTACTCAGGAATGAAGGCGCCCGCCCACGCATTGGGTCCTACCACACTCAACTGGACGCGCTTCATGCCGCATCCCTTGGCTATCAAATATGGATCCGGCGATCCCAAAGCCTGGGATGGAGAAAGGCGCGCCAAAGCGCGGGATGAATTGCACGCCGTTCTCGGTGCTGGACGCGATGGCAAGAAGCGATTGAGCGGAGACGATCGTATCGAGTTAATGCGGATCTGGCTCGCGATCATTGCCGCAGATCACAGCACCGATAAAGAAAACCCTGGAACCGCCGCAGCGCCCAAGGCCAGTTCCAGACCGCGTATTCGTCTCGCCTTCCCAAAAATTCCAGGCCTCTCCTTCATCCTTGGCGTGATGAAGACGATGACCTTGGCAGACTTCGCCTTCATCGTTTTTCTCGCCGGCATTACAGTCTCCGTCTTTGCGCTCGGCTACCACGCGGTGCGTGAGGTGTTACGCATAGAAGAGGTCAAGAAAGAAGCTGAAGAAGTCACGCAATGGTTCAAGGCGACCGCCGACCAGCGTAAAAATGCAGATTTCAAACCCGAAGCCTGCCAGAAGGCCGATGGTCGCGTCTGGAAAGATTGCGTTGCTGCGCTGACTGCCGAAGGTGGCCCGCTTTATAACAAGATCAACCCGTTCGAAGCAGGCCGCAAGCTGATCAGCAAGAAATGCGACCAGCACGATACAGACACGATTGGCACCATCATCATCGACAAGGGCGCGATCGCCACTGGCGGTTCAACTTACAGCTACAGCGTGTTTGACGGCACGGAGCCGATGAACAAGGATTTGACGTTGCGGATTATGGTCTGCGGGCGCGGCTTCCACCTGATCAAAGTACAAAACGAGCTGAGTTGGTGAGGACAGCATGAGCACCACTACAGCCAACGCTGCGCACCTTTCCTTCCGCGCGAAGGTTTATCATTTCTTCTTCGATCCCCATGGCAAGGAAACCTACGCCCAGCATGTCGATAATTGGCTCGCTGCCCTTATTGTGGCGAATGTCGCAGCCATGCTGTTCGAGATCGTCCCGGCGGTTTACGAGCCTTATAAACGCTGGTTCCATCTGTTTGATGTGTTTTCGATCGTCATATTCACGTTCGAGTATTGTGTCCGGCTCTACATCGCACCCGAGGATCCGGAGTTCGCGAAAGAGCGATATCCACGCCTGAAATATGCTTTGAGCCTGTATGCGCTCATCGACCTTCTGGCGATCCTGCCTTTCTATCTGAGCGCGTTCGTCCATATCGACCTGCGCATTCTGCGTCTTTTACGCCTCTTACGGTTGCTGAAACTCTTTCGTGTTTTGGTACCTGCGTTGCACGAATTCGTCGAGGCAAATCGCGGCCGCACCTTCCGCCAGAAGATTTATGCGCTGGTCTTCCCATCGCCCTATGGCGGCAAGCTGCATGAATATTACGATCTTTTCATCGTCTTTTGGGTTCTTATCTCCGTCTTGGCCGTCATTCTGGAATCGGTCGATTCCATCTATTACAATCTGGCGGTCGAATTCGTCGTTCTAGACACCATGGCCGTTCTCGTCTTCGGCTTCGAATATGCATTTCGCATCTATTCCTGTGTCGAGGATCCTCGTTACAAGCATTGGTTCGCCGGGCGCTTCCGCTATGCGCGCTCGCCGAGCGCGATCATCGATCTTCTGGCGATCATCCCCTTCTTTCTTGAAGTCCTCCTACATCACCTCGTCGATCTGCGGTTTTTGCGCGCCTTCCGCCTGATGCGACTTTTCAAGCTGACGCGCTACACAGGCTCGGCGGGAACACTCTTTACAGTCGTCCGTCGCGAATTGCCCACGATTGGCACATCGGCATTCATCATGATGCTGCTTGTCGTTTTTGCGGCGAGCTTCGGCTATCTACTCGAACATGAAGCGCAACCGGAGAAATTCGAAAATATTCCAACCGCGATATACTGGGCGGTGATTACGCTCGCCAGCGTCGGCTATGGCGATATCTCGCCAATCACGCCGATGGGTCGAATTATGACCGTCGTGATGGCGCTATTGGGGATCGGTATTTTCGCCATCCCTGCGTCGATTTTATCTTCGGGATTCATGCACGAACTGCAATCCCAGCGCCAGCATCTCGAAAACGAATTGTTTGCGATGTTGGAAGATGGCGTACTCAGCCCAGAAGAACGGGAAAAGGTCGAGGCGCTGGGCAAGAAGCTGAACATTTCGCCACAGCAACTTGACACATTGATTGAAAAAGCAAAGCGCGAAAGCAAGGACCGAAATACCAAAGAGCATTTTGTGCCCCCCAACATTCTCTCGGCAAACCCGCTTGTCGCCAAGGCACATTTTCAAATTCTGGCCGAGCAAATGAAATTGCTCGCTCAACACTCCGACATGGCGGAAGTCGATCGGCTCGTGCGTAGTGCAACCGATTTCGACGAACACCACCACTCACTCTGGAATGTGCTTAAGCGCCTAGAGGTCGGGCTCCCAAAAGAAGCTCAGAACGACGGCAAGAATTAACGCAAGAGCAATCACAATAGCCATGATCGCATACGCGATTTCGCGCCGCGCCCCCTCGGCGGACAGGGGCTGACCCTGCTCATCCTCGAAACGACGGCGCGTACCCTTGCCGGATAGTGCGCTTGAGATCAGGTTCAGGATGACAACAGGTTTCATAGGCAAAGTTTACACTAGTTGAGCTATGGTCTGCTATTGCGGCTTGGTTTTGCATAATTTGCGTTTTTGCAATGATAATCATGTATTACTGATATTGATTTGCATTTTTGAAAGATTTAGCCAGGGGTATCTGACCCAACCAACGGAGCCCCTATGATCGACAATCGTTTCGCCCCCTATGGTGTCCTTGCTTTGCGGATCGCCCTCGGCGTGATGTTCATCGCCCATGCTTACCTTAAGCTTGCCGTCTTCACGGTTCCCGGTTTCGGAGGCTTCCTTGGCAAGATTGGTCTGCCCGCTTTCCTCGCTTGGCCGATTATTTTGGCTGAGCTGCTGGGTGGCATCGCCATCCTCGTCGGCTTTTACGGACGGGCTATATCCCTTGCCCTTCTCCCGATCCTTCTCGGCGCCGTAATGGTTCACGCCCCGAATGGCTGGCTGTTCAACGCGCCGAATGGCGGATGGGAATACCCCGCCTTCATGGCCCTCACCGGCCTCGCCTATACATTGATCGGCGATGGGGCCTTTGCGCTGAAGCGAACGGAATTGCCAATGTTCAATCGGATGCAGAACGCGGCCCATAGCGAGACCTAATCTCAGGACGAACCTGAAAGGTGCCCCGTCCCAAGGCGGGGCACTTTAAAATACAACAACCCTAAGCCGAGAAGCGCCAACGCAGTCAGCACAGCAGCGGCCTGAAAGGTTACGCCGGGTCCAAAAACCTCCCACAATCCACCAGCGAGTAGGCTAGCTGCGAACAGGGCCACCCCGCTCACGAGGTGGAAGATGCCGAAACCCGTTCCGCGCAAATCTTCTTGCGCCGTATCGGCAACAAGTGTCACCAGAAGACCTTGGGTGAGGCCGAGATGAAGCCCCCACAAAGCGATGCCTATAAACACCGCTACAAGTCCCGACGAGGCCGCCAACACAAGATCGGCCACAATTAGGATGACAAAACCTAACGATAAAAGCAGCAACCGATTAACCCGATCCGACAGGACACCCGTCGGATAGGCCGCAAGCGCATAGACAACATTCATTGCAACAAGAACGGCGGGCGCCAAAGCCAGTGGCAAACCGCTCGCCTGCGCTTTCAAGATGAGGAATGCTTCGCTGAAACGCGCGAGCGTGAAAATAGCCGAGATCAGTACGACGAGCCAATACACCGAGGACAGCTTTTTGAGCTCAGCCCATTGCAGCGGAAAGCGAACGCCAATGACAGGCTGAACCCGGTCAGATTCTCGCACGAAAAAGAAAAGAACAGCGACCGATAAAAAAGCCGGAATAACCGCAAGCCAGAATACGATGGCGAAGTTATTGGCACTCCACCACATCAGTGCAATCGCCAACAGGGGACCGATAAAAGCACCAATTGTATCGAGCGATTGGCGCAAACCGAAACTCGCACCACGCAAAGCGGGCGGCGCAAGATCGGCGATCAAGGCATCGCGCGGCGCACCCCTAATGCCCTTACCGATTCTGTCGATGAACCGCGCCGTGAATATGGCACCGAAGGTTTCGGCGAGCGGAAAAACCGGTTTCGTGATTGCTGCGATCCCATAGCCAAGGATCGTCAACGCTTTGCGTTTGCCAAGCCAATCCGACACCGCGCCTGAAAACACTTTGACGATCGACGCCGTCGCCTCCGAGACCCCTTCGACCAACCCAACCATGGCCATCGAGATGCCAAGAGCCGTAACAAGATAGACGGGCAACAGCGAATGAATCATCTCCGACGAGATATCCATCAGCATTGAGACGAAACCCAGCGCCCAAATGCTCGGCGGAAGCCCTCGATCTCGCGCGACAGATAAGTCTTCCGGGCGATCTTGCAAAATTGGCCTCACACAGTTGGACCGGGAGAGGTTTGAAAGCTTTGCGTTGGCCTATCGAGGACGCGCCGCCCCATCAAGCTGGCGACGAGATCGACCAAAAGTAGCGCGGTACGCCCGCGCTCATCCAGAAACGGATTGAGCTCGACTAGATCGAGACTGCCGACAAGACCGCTATCACACAATATTTCCATGATCAGATGAGCTTCACGAAACGTGGCTCCGCCCGGCACCGTCGTGCCGACGCCGGGCGCGATATTCGGATCGAGAAAATCAACATCGAGACTGACATGGAGACGCCCGCCGGCTGCCGCCACACGACGCAGAAACTGATCGAGCAACGTCGCAACGCCATGCTCGTCAATGGCGCGCATATCGTGGATCGTCACGCCGGTCTCGCGCAGCGCAGCGCGCTCAGCCGGATCGACGCTGCGAATACCCATCATGCAGACATGGTGCGGATCGACAGGGTGCGCGACGTGAGGAAGATAAGGCGTAAAACCGGGACGGCCCATGGCATAGGCCATCGGCATGCCATGGAGATGCCCGCTCGTCGTACTGTCGAGCGTGTGAAAATCAGGGTGCGAGTCGAGCCACAACACGAAAAGCGGCTTACCCTCTTCCGCCGCGCGGCGACTGATACCGGTGATCGACCCAGCAGAGACGGCATGATCGCCACCCATAAAAATCGGCATGCCATGCGCCGAAGCACGGAAAGCAGCATCTTCAATCGCGCCCGTCCAAGCTGCGATAGCGGGCAGATTCTTGATGGCTGCATTGGGATGCACGCAATCGGGCGCGGCGTGCGGTACAAGATTGCCCCAATCCTCGACGCGGAAGCCCAATCCTTCCAAAGCCTGCGCCAGCCCAGCTGTACGAAATGCGCTCGGCCCCATATCGCAGCCAAGCCGGCCAGCGCCTTCTTGCACCGGAGCACCAACAAGAATGCAGGTCGCAGGATGTGTCATCGTTATCACTCTCAAACGCGAATTCAGCCTCGCAAGACTGAGACCCACACTCTCACAAAATCACTCGGTGAACGCAAAGCAATCTCCACCATTCGGGACCACGGAGGCCGCGCATGAAGATGGGTATTGATAAGGGCGCAGATAAACGACTAAGGCTTTAGCTTGGCCAACGATCGATATGAACGAGCGGTTGATGATGGACTATTCTTACGACCGGCCACCATCAACCGACAAGACTTGTCCAGAAATCCAGCCTGCCTCGGGCGCCGTCAGCATGAGCGCGGCATAAGCAATATCGTCGGGCGTGCCCAATCGCTTGGTATGAATCGATTCAACCAGACGTTTCTGACCGTCGGTACCGTAGCTTTCCCATTGCTTTTGCGTCGTCGGATTGGATAGGACGAAACCCGGCGCCACAGCATTGGATGTGATGCCAAACGGGCCGTACTCCCAAGACAATTGCTTGGCCAAGCCAACCAGCGCATGCTTTGCTGCCGTATAGGCCTGGATACCAGTCAAGCTCGGCCGCAAGCCTGCACCCGACGCAATGAACAGAAGACGCCCGAAGCAGCGAGGCTTCATCTTTGGCGCAGCCGCCTGCGCAAGGAAAAACGCGCCATCGACATTAGCTTCAAAAATCACCCGCCAATCGCGCTCCGACACCTCTTCGCTCGGCCGACCAACTTGCCCGCGCACACCGCCACCTGCATGATAAAGCCCATCGATCTGGCCTGATTGTGCGACAACGGCTTCAACAGCTGCATGGCAAGCATCACGATCGCCGAGATCGAAACGATGCGATGGCGCACCAAGCGCCGCGGCGCTGCGCGCTAGACTGTCCGCGTCAAAATCTGCGAGATGAACGAGAGCACCGCTCTGCTTGAGCTGCGTAGCAATGGCGAGCCCAATGCCCTGCGCCGCACCGGTCACGAGAACAACACGACCTGAAAAATCGAAGCGTGTCATGTCAGCAATGCCTTAATCAGAGCGGGAGATTGTTGTGCCCGCCCATCCTCGATATCGTGGATGAGAGCGACGAGCTTTCCGAGCGTTGGAACGGGAACGCCGGACGCTTTTGCCAGCTGTACAATGATGCCGATCTGCGGATCGACCTCGGTTTTGCGCTTGCGTATCGCAAGATCGCGCCAGATCCCTGAATGAGTCTTAGCACTCGTACTGTTGAACCGCGCCAGTGCAGCGATGCTCGCACGCGATTGCTCAGTCGAAGCTTCAGGCGCGAAAGCCTCCGGATCGAAGCCGTTGAAACCAATGGGGATGATATTGCGGGCACGCGCCGTCATCATCACTTCACGCCCAAGTCGATTGAAGATTTCAAATCGCTCGGGATCAGCAAAATTCGCTGCCATGGACTCGGGCGTCAAAGCGGTTGCGAAAAGCATCGCACCATATGCAAGCTTACCCCAGAGGTAACCCCAGATATTGTCAGTCAGAACGGCATTCGGTTCAAAAACTTTCAGCAAACCGTACATATCTTCTGTGCGCGGCCTGATTGAACCGTCGATTTCACCGACCACAACGGCACCCCGATTGCCAAACAGGATCCGCCCTGGCCCCAGCCAATCGGCGCCATAATTGACGAAACAGCCCATCGTTCGTTCGGGCCCTACCGCATCAGCAATCGCGATTTCATTGAGACCGTTCTGCGCCGAAAGAATGTAACCGTCAGGCGCAAGATGCGGCAATAATTGCGTGAGCGCCGTAGCCGTCGCCTGTGCCTTCACCGCGAGCACGATGCGTTTATAAACACCCTTCACCGCATCCGACGTCACGGACGGGACGACCTGCGTGAATTCCTCAACCGGCCCCTCAATCGTCAGGCCCACCGTCCGGCAGGCTTCGACATGCTCGCCAACGATATCGACAAGCAAAACCGGTATCCCCGCACGCGCCCAATAGGCAGCCAGCACGCCGCCAATCGCACCGCCGCCCCAGATCAGAATCGGTTCATCGCTCATGAATTTCTACCTGTCCCAACGTCCGCGGAATTCGAGATCGGCATGCGTGCCGACATAGCATTCCCCGTCTGCATTCACGAAACCGCGATACATCCCGACCGTATTGAACGGAACAACAACCTGCCCTGCCGCATCGACGGCACACAAACCCGCCCCGATACCTTGTTTGCCGATCACATCGAACACCATTGCGTCCGTCGCCTCGACCAGCGAACGCCCAGCCAACGCCATCTGCGCAGCGATCTCGTGCCCGGCGACAGCCCGCATGAAATATTCGCCCATACCCGTGCACGAAACGGCACACACACCATCGCGCGCATAAGTGCCCGCACCTATCAGCGGACTGTCTCCCACCCGACCTGGCGGCTTGTTCGTATACCCACCTGTTGATGTGGCGGCAGCAAGATGACCATCACGATCGCGCGCCACCGCACCAACGGTACCATGCTTTTCGCCCTCGCTTGCGGCGGTACCACCCGCCTTGTGAGCTCTCATCCGTTGCAGCATCTCAATGCGACGCGGTGTGGTGAAATAATTGTTTTCGACGACAGTAAGTCCTGCCTCTTCCGCAAAGCGATCTGCCGCCGGACCGATCAGTAAAATGGCATCATTGCGTTCGAGCAAAGCCCGCGCTGCCTTCACCGGATTGCGTATGCACCGCGCACCGGCGACTGCCCCGGCTGACAAGGTTGCACCATCCATGATGGCAGAATCGAGTTCATGTTCATGATCCGCATTCAATGCGGCACCATAACCTGCATTAAAATGGGGTGAATCTTCAAGCACGACAACCGTCGCTTCCACCGCATCCGCCGCTCGCCCACCGTGCCTGAGAATGTCCCATCCAGCCCGCAATGCATCAGCGATGTGATCGCGCGACTGGGCCCATTCATCCGGTGTCAGCTCCTCAGGCGGGAGTGTTCCGCAGCCCCCATGCAGCGCAAGGGCAATCGGCGCATTCGTCATCGGCTATCCTTCACGGAAAAAGAAAAAAGGCGGACAGGGGCACCTGTCCGCCCATGCAGGCTTACTTCGCCGGCTTGATATCCATCGCCAACGTATCTTCATCGACACGCGGCTTGATGGTCACCTTATCCTTCTGCATCGCCCAAGCCGAGCCGATTGCGACGATCGGCAGACGTGGCCGGTCCTTCGCAACAAGCTCGTTCGCCTGCTCAAGAAGCTTGCGGCGCTTATCCACGTCCATCTCAACCGCAGCATCATCGAGATACTTGTCCATCACTGGATTGTTGTAACCAATGATGTTGAATGCGCCCATCTTCTTGGCTGGATCATTGGAGTGAACCAGCGAAGAGAGCGTGTAATGGCTCTCGCCGGTGAGCGTACCCCAACCCGACATCGACATCGTAAATTCGCCACGCGTGCGTGCTGGGAAGAACACGGCGCTCGGCTGGCCATTGGCAACCACGTCGATGCCAATCTGCGAGAGCATTTGCGCAATTGACGTACCAACCTGCCGGTCGCCGGGCAAACGGTCATTGGTGAAGCTGAACGTCACCTTGAAACCTTTCGGATAGCCCGCATCGGCCATCAGCTTTTTCGCTTTGGCAATATCGGGCTTCAGCGCCGGAACCGCCTTGCTATAGCCAAAGATCGATGGCGTCACGAGTTCGTTCGCAGGCGCACCGAGCCCCTCCATCGCGAACTCTGCCAAGGCCGGCCTGTCGATCGCAAGATCGATCGCTTCACGCACGCGCGCATCCTTGAATGGATTGGACGGCAGCGGCGAGCCATCTTTGGCGGTCACTTGCGTCGGCTTATCCTTCTGGTCCATTTCGAGATTGAAAACATAGACCGTATCGATCTTGACGACATTGAGCTTGGGATCACGCGACAGGCTCGCCACATCGGCTGCCGGAGCACGTACGATTAGGTCAAGCTGACCAGCCTTCAACTGGGCAACGCGCGCAGCATCATTCGGTATTTCCTTGCGGACAACACGCTGCCAAGGCTCCTTGCCACCCCAATACCCGTCGAAACGTTCGAGAACGAGTTGATCCTTCGGCGTCCATGAAACGAATTTATAAGGCCCTGTTCCAATCGCAGCTTTGCCAGAATTAAAACCTTCATTCGCAGTTTCTTTGGTCGAGAAATCCTTGGCGGCTTTCGACGACACAATAAACAGACGAATGAAATCATTTGGCAACGTCGGTGCCGGTCCATCGGTGATCACATGCACAGTGTGAGGATCGACAACTTTCACTTCCTTGACGCGGCGGACATAAATCACAGTCGGATTGGGGCCTGAGACAGCTGGGATGCGCTCAATCGAGAATTTGACGTCGTCGGCAGTGAAATCTGACCCATCGTGGAATTTCACGCCCTTACGCAGCTTGAACTCCCATGTGTTGTCATTGATCGCTTTCCAGCTTTCAGCGAGCCGCGGTTCAATTTGAAGTTCTGAACCCGACCACACCAGCGTGTCGAAGACATGCTTCAGTGCTTCGGCGTGGGTGCCTGTAGCTGTGAAATGTGGATCGATCGATTCCGGCCCCGCACGCACGCCGATATTGAGCGTTTGCGCAACGGCCGAGGCCTGCCAAAGCCCGAAAGCAAGCGCTGTCGAGAGTAGAACCGGCTTGAGACGGCTCCGCTTTTGATAATTGGACATGTTTACCCCTCCTCTTGGATTTCATTCTGCCAATCCGGTGAGTTCATCACCATCTTGGCAAGCAAATTCGACAGTGTTTTCTGTTCACTAGGTGAAAGCGCGGCCAACATTGTATCTTCGCGCGCGCACATGATGGGCATCATCTCGTCAAAGATCTGGCGCCCGAGTTTCGTCAGGCGAAGTTGGAACCGCCGCCCATCATCTTCATCAGTCGCGCGCTTGACGATTTTACGCCGCAGCAGCTTTTGTATGGCGCGACTGATCGTATTTTTCGGAAAACCCGATGAGACGACGATGCTACTCGCCGAGACCCCCTCGCTTAACCCCGTGGAGAAAAGAACCACGAATTCCGGCCGCAGCAAGCCATAACGGCGTTCGATGTACCCATAGACGGGAACATTGAAATGGTTGCTGAGATAATTGATCCGAAACGAAAACCAGCAGGGATTAGACCACAATTTCGCAAGCGTGAGCGGATCGAGCGCTCCGCCGTCCTGCGGCAAAGCGGCGACCGGGCCGGTAGCCAGTGGAAGCCTCTCACCCCTCATCGGACGATCCGTGGTTGATAGTTCCATGTGGAACTTGACGGCAAATCGGAGACTAGGTCAAGCTCTCCCTCAATCAAGCGTGAGGGGAACCGATGCAGATCGCCACCATGAACTGGATGCAGGTAGAAGCACGCGCCCGCGAGGATGACCGGTGTGTGCTCCCGATTGGCAGTGTCGAACAGCACGCCTATCTAAGCCTCTGCGTCGACATGATCTTGGCCGAGCGCGTTGCCGTCGAAGCGGCGGCACCGCAAGGTGTGCCCGTCTTCCCCGTACTGCCCTACGGCATGACGCCGTCTTTCGTCGATTTTCCAGGCTCCATCAGCCTCAGACTCAGCACCTATATTTGTGTGCTTGAGGATATTTTGAATGGGCTTTATCGCTCGGGTTTTCGCCGCATCGTGATCGTCAATGGCCATGGCGGAAATGGTCCCGTCGCGGGCCTTTTTGCCGAATGGCTCGATAGACATCGCGATGCCCGCATCAAATTCCACGAATGGTGGAAGGCGCCGCGCACTTGGGCCAAGGTCCAAGAACTTGATCCGGCTGCATCCCATGCATCATGGATGGAAAATTTTCCATGGACGCGACTACCCGGTGTGAAATTGCCATCGGGCGCCAAGCCCCGCCTCGATCAGGACGCGTTTGCGCAATCCGACCCGGGAACGAAGCGCCGCTTGCTAGGCGATGGAAATTATTGGGGCCTCTACGAACGCTCCGATGAAGATATGCTCGCTTTATGGGAGATTGCCGTCGACGAAACCCGCGCCGTCATTGACGGACCGTGGACAGGCTGACGAAACGTCATGGCTGGTTTCATCGCACAGAGAATTGTCCAAGGCCTCGTGGTGATGGCCGCGATGTCTCTCCTGGTTTTTCTGGGCGTCTATGCGATCGGCAATCCAATCGACGTATTGCTGGCACCCGACGCGACCCAAGAAATACGGGCGCAAACCATCGCTCGTTACGGCCTCGACAGGCCCCTCTACGAACAATACGGACAATTCGTCTGGCGTGTCCTGCATGGTGATCTCGGCCGATCGTTTGTTTTCAACATGCCGGTCACCACGCTCATTTTTCAACGACTGCCCGCAACGCTTGAGCTGACGCTTGCCGCTGTGCTTGGCGCGACGCTGATCGGCGTGCCTCTTGGCATTTATGCCGGATATCGGCCGCAATCGCGCACTGCACGCTGGATCATGGCGGTTTCAGTGATCGGGTTTTCGGTCCCAACCTTCTGGATCGGTTTGGTCCTCATTCTCACTTTCGCCGTGACGCTCGGCTGGCTTCCGGCAGGCGGACGCGGAGAGACCGCATCGCTTTTCGGCATCCAATGGAGCTTTCTGACCGGAAACGGGCTGAAACATCTTCTGTTGCCCGCGCTTAATTTATCTCTTTTCAAGCTCGCGCTAATGATCAGGCTTGCGCGGGCCGGAACGCGCGAGATCATGCTCACCGATACAGTGCGCTTCGCGCGTGCCACCGGGCAAAGCGAGGCCACAATTATCCGCCATCATGTCCTGCGTCTGATTTCGATCCCGCTCGTCACGGTATTCGGTCTTGAGCTGGGCTCAACATTGGCATTTGCCGTCGTCACAGAGACGATTTTCTCTTGGCCCGGCGTCGGCAAGCTGATCATCGATTCGATTCAATCACTTGATCGCCCGGTGATGGTCGCTTATCTCGTTCTGGTCTCGCTTTTATTTATCGCCATCAATTTTTTGGTTGATCTGTGTTACGTCGCGCTCGATCCGCGCATGCAAAAGAGCTGATGATGGCACACGGGCAATTGCGTCGATTTTGGGATGAGTTCGCCGAGAACAGAATAGCGGTCGCAGCGCTGTTCGTTGTGCTCATGCTCGTCGCGCTGGCCTTGCTCGCGCCATTGATTGCGCCGCAAAATCCTTATGATCTTTCGAGCCTCGTTCTCTCCGATTCACGTCGCCCCCCCGGCTTTGTAGGCAGCAAAGGCATCACCCATTGGCTCGGCACCGATGCGCAAGGGCGCGATCTTCTCTCTGCCATTCTCTATGGGTTGAAGATTTCGTTGCAGATTGGGCTTTCGGCCGGAGCGATTGCATTTTCTGTCGGAGCCTCCCTCGGCGCAGGTGCGGCTTTCATCGGCGGACGTTTTGAAGCCATCGCCATGCGGATCGTCGATCTTCAATTATCATTTCCTGCTATCCTACTTGCTCTTGTGATTTCTGCATTGACGGGGCAAGGCAAACTACAACTGATCGTGGCTCTGGCCGCGGCGCAATATGCCTATTTTGCTCGTACGGCGCATGGTGCAGCTGTCGCTGAGCGCAGCAAGGAATATGTCGAGGCTGCACGCTCCACGCCGCTATCATCGTTGCGCGTGCTTTTCCGGCATATTTTACCGAATTGCTTGCCACCCTTGATTGTGGTTGCAACCGTACAAGTCGCCAATGCGATTGCGCTTGAAGCGACTTTGTCCTTCCTTGGCTTGGGGCTGCCACCGACCGAACCATCGCTCGGCGCGCTCATTGCCAATGGATTTCAATACATGCTTTCAGGGCGCTACTGGATCTCAATCTTCCCCGGCATCGCCCTTATCGTTCTCATCATCGCCGTCAACATTGTCGGGGATCAAATCCGCGATCAGATCAATCCGGGGCTGCGCCGATGAGCGAACCCCTTCTGTCGGTTACTGGACTCAAAACCATCTTCGATACACGCAACGGTTTATTGCGGGCCGTTGATGATGTTGCATTTACGCTCGATCGCGGTGAAATTCTCGGCCTTGTCGGGGAAAGCGGATCGGGCAAGTCGGTGACCGGTTTTTCACTGCTCGGCCTCATCGAACAGCCCGGCCAGATTGCCGGAGGCTCCATTCGTTTCGACGGGCAGGAATTGGTCGGCGCGTCCATCGACACGTTGCGCGGCATTCGTGGCAAGCGCATTGCGATGATCTTTCAAGATCCCGCCATGACGTTGAATCCCGTGTTGACTATCCGCCAACAGATGAAGCTGGCTTTCGACGCGCATGCAGGCCAGCAACAGGGCGACTTCACGAAACGCGCGCTCGAGGTTCTCACCAAAGTCGGCATTCCCGATCCTGCTGCACGGATCGGTTCGTATCCGCATCAGTTTTCTGGCGGCATGCGCCAGCGCGTCGCGATCGCCATTGCGCTTCTGCATCGTCCCGACATCATCATCGCCGATGAGCCCACCACCGCGCTCGACGTATCGATCCAAGCACAAATCTTGGCGGAGATGCGCAGTTTGGCGCAGGAAACCGGCACGGCCTTGATTTGGATTTCGCATGATCTGGCAACAATCGCAGCACTCGCCCATCGCATTGCCGTGATGTATGCCGGTCGTATCGTCGAACAGGGGACAACAAGCGCGCTCATTCGTGCGCCGCGCCATCCCTACACGCAGGGGCTTCTGAATTCGAGGCCTGATCGGTTCCCACCAAAATCCAAGCTGCCGCAGATCCGAGGCGCGATGCCTTCGCTTTCCAATCTGCCGCAGGGTTGTGCCTTTGCACCACGCTGCCAATCCGCGACGGATCTTTGCCGTTCAAAGATCCCACCTTGGTCCGGCACACCGCAGGACGGTTTTGCTTGTTATCACCCCTTGGAGCGCGCGCCATGACGGGAGCTTTTGTCACGATTGACAAGGTCACGCGCCGTTTCACATCGTCTGCGCCATGGACCGAAAAGCTGATGTCCAAATTCGGCGTCGAACCACTGCCGCGGACGGTTCATGCCGTCACGAATGTTAGCCTCTCCATTAAACGCGGCGAAGCGCTCGGCCTTGTGGGCGAAAGCGGTTGCGGAAAATCGACCTTAGGACGGATTCTCTGTGGAATCATTCCGCCCAGCGAAGGCGATGTCAGGATTGACGGCGAACCTGTCACACAAGGCAGGACAAAAGCCACGCGCCGCGTCCAAATGGTGTTCCAAAATCCATTTGCATCACTAAATCCACGCATGCTGATTGGCTCTGCGATTGGCGAAGGCCCGCTCGCCCATGGCCTTGTGAGCCAAGCTGAACTTGGACCCTATGTTCGCTCATGGCTTGAGCGTGTCGGCCTTCCCGCCGATGTCGCCGAACGCTACCCACATCAGTTTTCCGGCGGACAGAGACAGCGCGTCGCAATAGCGCGTGCATTGGCGATGCAACCCGATGTGCTCGTTTGCGATGAGCCCGTCGCCTCGCTCGACGTGTCGATTCAGGCACAAATCCTGAACCTTTTTCTATCTTTGCGTGAGGAACTCAATCTAACCCTGCTCTTCATTAGCCATGATCTCGGTGTTGTCCGTCATATTTGTGATCGCGTCGCCGTTATGTATCTGGGTCGTATCGTTGAGGAAGCCTATACCAAATCAATCTATGAGGCCCCAGCGCATCCTTACACGCGCGCATTGCTCGACAGTATCCCTCGCCTTGAGGCGGATGGCAGCGAAGCGAAATTCAAGGCCATTGCTGGGGAATTGCCGAGCCCGCTTCGCCCGCCAGCAGGCTGCGCCTTTCATGAACGTTGTCCGCTCGCATTCGACCTCTGCCGACAACAGATTCCAGTGCTCGGCGACATCGATTCTTCGCATCACCATAGAGCAGCGTGCCATGCCCTGCGAAACGCGTCCAATGCGCCTTCTGCTGCATAGGTCCTGGATCGTTTCTAATTCATCTTATCAGCGTCGACTTCTTGCCGAAGGATATCTGTCATGACCACAACGAATGATATGCAACCCTGGGAATGGCCAGAACAGCATTGGCGAGCACTGGTCAATCAAGTCCGCGCAGGCCGAAGCTACAAGCCGAAAAGCTGGAAGGGCGGCGCGCGTTGCGCTGTCGCGCTCTCCTTCGATTCCGATCACGAGACCAATGAATTGCGCGATGGCGGCAAATCAATCGGGCGCATGAGCTGGGGCCAGTTCGGCGCGCGCGTCGGCGTACCACGCATCGCTGCACTCCTGCGCAAATATGAGGTCAAGGCCACCTTCTACGTTCCAGCAGTTGCCGCACTGCTTTATCCAGAAGAGCAGCAGGCACTAGTCGCCGAAGGGCATGAAATCGGCATTCATGGTTGGATCCACGAACTCAACTCCGTACTCCCCTATGAGAACGAACGTGAGCTGATGTTGCGCTCGGCCGATACGCTCGAAAAGATAACGGGCAAGCGTGCTGTTGGAATGCGCACGCCATCCTGGGATTTCAGTCCCGGTACCTTGGCCATCCAGAAGGAGTTAGGTCTCCTCTACGATTCATCTCTGATGGCCGATGAGGATTGCTACGAACTTCTCCTACATGGTGAACCGACAAGCATCGTCGAACTGCCAGTGGAATGGATTCGCGATGATGCGGTCTATTTCATTATGCATCGCTTTCAATCGCTGCGGCCCTACACGCCACCATCCGATGTCTTCGACATTTTCCGTCGCGAGTTCGAAGCCGCCTATGAGGCCGGTGGCATCTTCCAGCTAACAATGCATCCGCATGTCATCACCCATCGCTCGCGTATCTGGATCGTTGAAGAGCTCATTCGACTTGCGAAAAATAAGGGCGATTGCTGGTTCGCAACGCATGAGGATGTTGTCCGCTGGGCTAAAGAGAATGGCTGAGGGAGAGTAACGTGACAGCGACTGACGTCATCGAGGTCAAGGGTCTCAGCGCCGATGCCGAGATCATTATCGATCCATGGGGCATTCCGCATCTACGCGCTGCCAATCTCCACGATCTTTTCTTCACCCAAGGGTTCAATGCCGCGCGCGACCGATTATGGCAGATTGATCTCTGGCGTAAACGCGGACTCGGTTTGCTGGCCGCAGATTTCGGTTCTGGCTATCTGGCGCAGGATTTCGCCTCACGCCTCTTCCTCTATCGTGGCGACATGCAGGCGGAATGGAATGCCTATGCACCTGATGCAGAGGCCATCTGCACAGCGTTTACGCGCGGGATCAATGCTTACATTGCGCTGACGCAGCAAGAGCCAGACCTACTACCTCCTGAATTCGCCTTGATGAATACGAAACCTGCCGAATGGCAGGCTGAAGACGTTGTCCGCATTCGCAGCCATAGCCTGACACGCAATGCGTTATCCGAAATTCTGCGTGCCCGAATTCTGTCGCGCGCCGACCTCGACACCGACTTGCTCCGCAAATTGTTGGAGCCCGCCATCGTTCCGCAAGCGGCAGACGGCATTGATCTCGGATCAATTCCTCTTGATATCATTACACTTTTCAAATTGGGCACCGCCAGTGTGAACTTTTCCAAAGAGCGCCTCGCCTGCCCGATTGAGAAAGCGTGGACCTGGACGCGAGTGAACGACCTCGGCGACGTGTTGCAGGATCTTGCGGCGACCGGTTCAAACAATTGGGTGATAGGCCCCGAGAAATCGGCAAGCGGCCGTCCCATCATGGCCAACGACCCGCACCGTGCCCACAGCCTACCCTCGCTGCGTTACATCGTGCACTTGTCGGCTCCGGACTTGGACGTGATCGGTGCCGGTGAACCTAGCCTGCCCGGGATCCATATCGGCCATAACGGCCATTCTGCTTTCGGCTTGACGATCTTCTACTCCGATCAGGAAGACGTCTATGTCTACGACACCGATCCCGCCAATCCCACACGATATCGTTGGCAGGATGGTTGGGCCGAGATGCAGCGCGTCGATGAGCGTTTTGTTGTCCGTGGTGCTCCGGATCAAATCCTGCCGCAAAACTACACGAAGCATGGCCCCGTTCTGTTTGAAGACAAGCCAACCAATCGTGCCTATGCTGTGCGCTCGGTTTGGTTTGAGCCGGGATCATCAGCCTATTTCAAATCG